>Ga0308158_10000232_pt1 | contig 116858 bp, 125 predicted proteins | sample PhyBR2_FD_201038 | JGI IMG/M metagenome (GOLD analysis project Ga0308158, IMG submission 201038) | Phyllosphere microbial communities from UC Gill Tract Community Farm, Albany, California, United States - DLSLB.R2 | ecosystem: Host-associated > Plants > Phyllosphere > Unclassified | place... | reverse complement strand
ACCTTATAGCGGAACACGGTGCCTGGTATAAAAGCGGAACAGGTCAAAAAGAATGGATTCCGTTGCTTGATACACCACAGTACTGTATGGAGGTACTGCTGGAGCTGCTCCGCAGTTACGGAAACAGGATTCCGGGATCATTCATTGAAGAAAAGAAGGTAGGATACTGCCTGCATTTCCGCGGTTGCAGGCCGCAGGATGTAACCCCGTACCTGGATGAACTTGTGAACACCTTTATAGCCTACGTGGAACGCACCGGCGCCCCGTTCCGTTTTACGGTGTCACCGACACAATTTGAAGTACTGCCCGATAACTGTGACAAAGGAAGCGGAATCCGCAAATGTATCTCTTTTCCTCAAAATGCTTTTATTATGGCAGCCGGCGATGACGATACCGATGAGGACATGTTCGCGGTACTTCCCAAAGCGGCTTTTACGTTTAAAATTGGCCGAAAGGAAACCAGGGCACGTATACGCATACCCGAAATCAACCGTTTTCTTCATTTTCTTTCCCAGCTTGCGGGCTATACCGCTGTATAGCTTATGCTAAATTGAAACTTAAACTTAAATTATATGAAAGCAGCAGTATTCCATTCTCCGGGAAACATTACGTGCGACACAGTCAAAGACCCGGTTATCCATAACAGCGACGATATCGTCCTTAAGGTTACCTCCACAGCCATCTGCGGATCGGACCTTCATATCTACTCAGGTGGAATTCCGCAGTCAAAACCTATGGTCATGGGACATGAGTTTATGGGAATAGTAGAAGAAACAGGTTCGGGCGTAACGGGACTTAAACGCGGTGACCGTGTAGTGGTTCCGTTTCCCATTGCCTGTGGGTCGTGCTATTTCTGTACGCATGACCTGCCGGTACATTGCGAACACAGCAATCCGGAACATTACGGACCCGAGGGCGGTATTCTGGACCAGAAAGGAGGCGGTCTTTTCGGATACACCGACCTGTACGGCGGTTATGACGGCGGACAGGCACAATATGTACGCGTTCCCTATGCAAATGTAGGACCGCGTAAAGTACCGGGCCAGCTTACCGATGAACAGGTGCTTTTTCTGACGGATATTTTCCCTACCGGCTATGCAGGTATTGTATGGGCCGGTGTGAAAGGAGGGGAGACCGTGGTAATTTTCGGCTCCGGACCTGTAGGCATTATGGCTGCCAAAAGTGCCTGGATCCGCGGGGCAGGACGTGTAATTATAGTTGACACCCAGCCATACCGCCTTGACAAAGCGTCCAAAACGGCGGGCTGTGAAACCCTGTTATGGGAAAACAATGCAGACGAAATTGTGGAACAGATTCGTGCCATGACCTTTAACAGGGGGGCCGATGTTTGCGTGGACGCTGTTGGTTTTGAACCGGACCGCAGCTTGACGGACAGGGCCAAAGCGCTCCTTAATTTTGAAAAGGGATCGGTTAAGGTACTCGAAGCCTGCATGAGTGCGGTACGCCGTGGAGGAACGGTTTCCGTTCTGGGGGTATATCCCGTTAATTACGACAATTTTCCTGTAGGTCAATTCTTTGACAAAGGCGATATTATTACTCATAAACTTCCACTGGACAAAATTGCGCACGCATACGACATCTTCAAACATAAAAAAGAAGACTGTGTCAAAGTAGTTCTGGATCCCTGGGCATAATATAAAAAGAGGAACATGTTCAATGTTCCTCTTTTTATATTATCACCGATTCTTCGGAGCCTGTTTCAACTTTGTAAGTTCGTGCTGTACCTGTTCAAACGCCCGTTCATATAATCGGGTGTTCCCTTTGTTCGCGGTCTTTAGGATATCATAACATTCTCTTAGATAGCGCGGGGCAAAAGAAGGGGCATATAGCACGATATCGTTTGTATTGTCAATGATATCGGCATATTTGATTGTTTGCGATGCGGAACCGGTCTTTGCAATTCTCTGCAGTTCTTTTTGCTTTCTTTGCGACCGATTAAGCTCAGGATACTGCTTTTTGGTATATACATCGGTAAGGTCCCGTACCATTTCCATAATATGCTTAGCCTTGTCTTCGTTAAGAACTGTATTCAGGAAAGCATGCATCTGAAACTCCGAAACTGCAGTATCTTCGAGCACGTCGTGCAAAAGCGCTGCGGCAGCCACTTCTGTACGACTATCGTACCCGCTGCATAATTCCATTACCCTTACAGGGTGGCAGATATACATTTCGTCTCTGTATTTGCGTCGTTGGGTACCGTGTGCAAGGGTGGTAAAATGCAGGATATCTACAAGAACCTTTTCCATAACATATTATAAAGTTAAAGTATGTGGGTACCCGGCACAGAAGTAATTTCGTGCTTTGGCACCTTTCTGTTGAAGTTATTAAAATAAAGCACCATGGAAACGGTACCGAGTATGATAAGGATGAGTGCCAGTATGCTGATGGTAATTTTCTTATTCTGAATCATTTTTTATATTTTTATTAATTTAACCTGAACGCTACATATAAAGATGTACCTGTCTTTCAACAGGAACTTTGTATTTGTACACGTAATTTATTAGAATATTGTCCGGAAGTACTACCGGACATTGCTGAAAAAGATCAAAAATGATAACATTTTTCAGCGGCCACAGTGCTCTATTATCCGCGAAAGCCATACCAAAAAAGCCGGTATACTGTTAAAGGTTTTATAAATGAGCGTTAAGGACTTACTGTTCTACTGTTTAAATAATTCAATTTACAGTCCTTAATTAAACCGGAGGCTGTTAACAGCTTGTCCGCATTCATTGTTCCACATACTTTTTTTTTACTAACGGTCTAGATGTTAGTTCTTTATATTTTTTGTTGAATTTTAACATTTATAAGTCACTTATTACTATATTCCCTCCTAAGCATAAAACAGCTGTATCGTAGAATAAGCATTGAATATATAAATTTAAAATTGTTAAATTAATATATATCACACAACAAAAAAACACGAAACAAATATTTAAAACACAATTACAGTTAAAAATTAATAATTAAAATTTTTTAAATTATTTTTAATATTTAACAGAAAAAAATTAATACTATTTATTTTTTTGAGGAATTTATACCCAGTAAGTACAATTACTATACACTTCTTTAAGTTGAAAATGTAAATCAACAGTATTATTCACACATTCAGACCCCATTTTATCGGTTTAAGGTAGGGTAGCACGCTATTTGTATTAACAGCATTAGGTTTATTATAATGTTGCGTTATGGTTTTACTGTTCTACCAATAAAACAAAACGTATATGAGCAGAACCATTATTATATCAAACAGACTCCCGGTCCTTATTGTTAAGGAAAACGGAACGTTTATCCTGAACCGGAGCAATGGCGGGCTCGCAACCGCACTTAACAATCTTTACCTCACCGATAACGGATACTGGATCGGATGGCCCGGATACCTGCCGGAAACGGAAGAAGAAGAACTTTATCTAACACGTCTTTTAACCAAAGAACGCATGATTCCGGTATGGCTCAATGCGGAACAGACAGACCGTTTCTACAACGGATTCTGTAACGAAACCATCTGGCCTGTATTTAATTACAAACCTGGAAAAGCTATTTTTTCGGATTTGTATTTCGAAACGTATCTGGAAGTACAGTCGCTGTTTGCCCGTGCTTTAAAAAACTGTTATGAAAGCTGTGACCGCATATGGATACACGACTACCATCTTATTCCGCTGGCTTCTCATCTCGAGATAGACGAAGTTTCGTATTTTCATCACATTCATTTTCCGGGACCGGATCTTATAGCGCTTATACCCTGGCACCGGCAGCTGCTGGAAATGATGATGAACGGCCATTTTCTTTGTTTTCAGACCAAAAAGGACGCCCTTAATTTTAAGCTGGCGTGTATTCAGCTTACAGACGCCATATTGCTGGATGATAATCTTATTTTTGAGCAAACAATAGTCCCGATAGGTGTTGCCCCCATAAGCATAGACAGTTCCCTGTTTGAACGTATGGCCCTGGCACATCCCAAAACGGTGAAGCAGGATATGACAACAATTATTGCAGTTGACCGGCTTGATTACTGTAAAGGTTTGCTGGAACGGCTTGATATTTTCGAATATTTTATGGAGCGGCATCCTGAATTTCACGGAAAGGTGGTATTGCAGATGATTGTAGCGCCATCAAGAGAGAATGTACCTGCCTATAACAGGCTTAAAAGAGCTGTAGACCGCAAAATAGGGGGAATAAATGCCCGATTTTCCGATGAGAAGTGGCACCCGGTACATTATTTTTACAAGGCTTTTTCGCAGGAAGAACTCGTGAGTTTTTATGTAAATGCCCAGATATGCTGGATTTCTTCTATACGCGACGGTATTAACCTCGTTTGTAAAGAATTCATTGCATGCAGGACCGATGATCACGGTCGTGTGTTACTCTCCAAATTTGCAGGTGTTTCCCAGGAACTTAAACAGGCCGTGGTTTACCATCCCCTGGATGTGCGCGGCGGATATCTTAATCTGCTGAAGGTTCTAACGATGAATGAAGAAGAAGAAATAAAGCGCATGCAGTCTATGCGCAGAGAAGTACTTAATTATACGGTATACGACTGGCTTGAAAAGGTTTCAAAGATGGAAATGGAGAAATCAGGAAAAAACCGCATGCGGCTTGACCACAGTTACGGTATCTGCCTTAATATTGTACGAAACTTCCTCGATGCTGGTAAAAGAACGTTTATACTGGATTACGATGGCTTTCTGTTTCACGAATGGTCAAACGAAGATTATGTGCCGTCGCAGGAACTGCTTTCACTGCTTTCTAATTTAAGCCAGCTGCCATACACCGACCTGTACATCGTAAGCGGACGTTCGCAGAAGGATCTTCATGAATGGTTTGGTTTTCTACCTGTACACCTGGTAGGTCAGTACGGGTATTGTTACAAAAAGCCGCACGAGGCCTGGAAGAGCTGTTCTTCCGTCACTGAAAATGAACTGGAAAAGGTATATGATTTTTGTTGTGTCTTCCAGAATATAGCTTCTGATGCCGCAGTAGAGCAGAAAGAAGCCGGTATATGCATACACCTCGAAACAGTTCCAAACAGCATATTGGAACAACACCTTAAACCGTTTACTACGCAACTAAAGCATTTTATTGCACATCACGGACTGCCTTTCTACTGCATCTGTACTGACCAGTATATAGAGGTTATCCCGAAAGCTGTTTCAAAAGAACTCTTTATGAAGAATCATTTCGATTTCGGAACAGATGAATTTATTTTGTGTGCTGCTGATAATGAACAGGATCCCTCGGTTTTTAAATCCATGCCCGTACAGGCACATACCATGGTGATTCAGCCACAGCATCCTACAGCTGCACGTTATTCTTTGCCCGATTACCAAAGCCTGCTGAGCCTTTTAAGTTATCTGTTTGAACAGTTCATATTCAACAGCAGTTACGGTAAATATGTTTAGAAAAATACCATAAAAAAGCAGCCTTAAAGGGCTGCTTTTTATGAATAAACTTCGTCAAAGAACCTCCTGAAAAGATAATGCCTACCTAAAAAGGTAAGCACTATCAAAGAACTAAAGGTGAGAACGCTCAAAAAATGAGGGTTTTTCGACCTAAGTCCTTATTTTTTGTCTGTATTTTATAATCTTCACAAACCTTTTGAGCTGTTCACCATCAGTTTTTAAGAAAGAAGAGCCAATGGGTATTGTCGGATGTCAAGGTACCGGTAACGGGTTTATGCAGGTATACCTGCACCTGCTGACCGGGATTTTCTCGTAAATACTCCCGAACTTTTACAAGGTTTTGTATACGCGTCCACAAATTTCCGAACAAGGCGTCGTTCATATGTGTTCCGGACAGTTCCCGGTAACCGTTCAATGGATTAACAACATCCTGTGTCAGTACACGTTCAAAATCGACTGCCGGTGTAAATTTTTCAGGAAGCAGTATCTGTGTAGTTCCCGATGCAAACGGATATACACCTTTAAACAATACCGCATTGAGTTCCTTGTATACAAGGCTTACCATCTTTTCTTCCTGTGCTGCAACTTCTTCCGCAACAAGCGTAAAGGTATCGGATGTATTAAAATACTGATATTCCTTACCTCCCAGCAATGTATGGTCACCATAACTGAGTTTTAACAGAAGTACCTTGTTCGAAGCCACCATATCCTGGCTTTCATCGCAATGGCAGGCGCTCGTAAGGAAAAACACGGATGCCAGGCCGGTAAAAAATAATTTTAGTTTAGATAACTGCATAGCGCTTATTATTTGTTTCATAAAGTCGGTTGATTAACGTTTGTCTGAAGTTCCCTGCAACTGTTCTATACGTGTTAAGTGATGACGCAGTTTGGGTAATGCTTCAGATGCCAGCTTTTTAAGCTCAGCATCCTGACCGTTTTCTGATTGCTTTGTAAACAGTTCAATAGCTTTCTGATGATCACTTATCATCTGCATAGCGAATTCGCGGTCAAAATCAGCACCGCGCAGATTTTTAAGTTTATCGAACTGCTGCTGTGCTTCAGGTGAAAGTTTATCATTTACATCATACCCTTTCTGTCGTGCCGTTTCACGCAGTTTTTCATTTACGGAATGATGGTCCTGTTCCATCATTTTTCCGTATTCCATAATCTGGGGACTGGTGCTGTTTGTCTTGGCCAGTGCTCCTTTCATAATTTCCGCATTTCCACCTTCAAGTGCTTTCATAACAAAATCATGGTCGTTCTGTTGCACCATAGCTGCATCGGGCTGTTTTTTGGCTGTACGGGTTTGCTGCGCCTGTACATAAGCCGTTGCAAGGCACACCAATGCTATTATAATGAATTTCTTTTTCATAATTAAAATTGTTAGATGTTGAATAAAAGATGCCGGTATCTGGTAACAATGCGTTGATTTTACTTTATACCCGGCATCTCAATGAACAAAAGTGTGTATTTTTATGGTGTACCGTCCGTACCGTTGCGATTACCTGTGCTTGTGGTATCGTCCATACGGCCGTTCTGCGTTTCCATTTGATCTGTATTACTGGTTCCACTATTGTTTTCGGGAACCACAGGCCCGTTTTCTTCATTTAAAGGATCGGTACGGTCATAAGTTCCTTCCCGTGTGTAAGGATCGGAATTATCTGTATTATTGCGGTCATTTCTGCATGCCGATAAGGCTAAAAACATCAGCATCAGCGTGCATGCTCCCAGATAGTTTACAAAATATTTTTTCATGATTTACTTTTTTTACCTCGTTCCGGTCCTGGAATTGGGTGGTTAGAATAATACAGGAAAAAATACTGTCAGGATAACATCTTTATCAAAACAAAATACATGCCTTTTAAACATATAAACATATATTTTTAACATATATCAAATAAAACATACAACGAAAAACCTAAAAAAACTAAAATTTAATTATTACATAATTCCCACACTGTGGACACATTTCGTATAGTGTAACAATTATCTACATATTTAAATTATTAACTTTTATAATGATTTAAAAACACCTATTTAATTTCAAAATTAACAATTATACATTAATTTAACATTACATAAAACAATACAAAAACAAAAAATCGACAATACCCCACAATATGAAATAAATTAAGAATGTTGGATTTTTTACTTCATTGCCGTGCATTATTTACGCTTCTTCTTACGGTATTTATTAGGATACTTTCAAATGTTAAATTTTCATTTCTCAACAGGAACAGGGGTTGCAGTGCGGGCGATACTTTTCCTGTTATATGCATAAGGAGCCCTGTGAAGCGGGCTTGATGATCTATGGAGCGTTCATTGCAGGATATTATACGGATGGCCACCCGAAAAACAGGATATAGAATCTGTCAGGATAACATTTTTCAGGTTTTTATCTGCTATAAATAGCAGTCTTACCTGGAGTTTAATTCATCAATCATCTTAAAATTAAGAATTATGGAAGATCATAAAAAAGACAACCAGAACCAAGGGTCTCAGACAAACAACCCGGCAGGAAAAGGAAATGCAAACACTCAAAACAGCAACCAGCCAGCAGGTAACCCTAATGCTGCACAAAATGAGAACAACCGCAACAATCCCGACAAAGACAACAGGGATCGTGACGACTTTGAGCGCAGAGAAGAAAAGGACGATACTTTTGAAGAACACCAGACCCAGCAGGATGGTAAAAGATACCAGGGATCTAAAAATCCCAGCGGTATGGATGCAGATATGCAGAACAAGAGAAATAACCCCGACGATGATTTTCTGAATGAAGAAAATAACGAAAAGGGCTATCAAAAATAAAATAAACTATTATTCATTTTTGTGTACAACTATCAGGTGATGCCGCTCTTAAAGGTTTTATTTTTAGGGGCGGCTGTTTTTATTACACGATTTGTTGTTTTGCCTAAAAACCTTCATTAATCTTAAATACGGAAAAAATGATTGAAAAAAACAAAGAAAATGAAAAAGACATGAAAACCGGAGAAACAGCCCGTAACGTAATGACGACCAATGACGGGGTACCGGTACATGACAACAACAATACCCTGAAAGCCGGAAACCGGGGGCCTTCTTTACTGGAAGACTTTATTTACCAGGATAAAATGGCGCATTTTGACAGGGAGCGCATCCCGGAACGCGTAGTACACGCAAGGGGATCCGGTGCACACGGTGTATTTGAAGCAACGGCTGATATTTCGGAATTCACTAAAGCCGCTTTCCTTAAAAAAGGAACTAAGACGCCTGTTTTTGCGCGTTTTTCCACGGTGGTAGGATTCAAAGGATCAACAGACCTTCCGCGCGATGTAAGGGGCTTTTCGGTCAAATTTTACACCGAGCAGGGAAATTATGATTTTGTAGGAAACAACATTCCCGTGTTCTTTATACAGGATGCCATGAATTTTCCCGATCTTGTTCATGCCATAAAACCAGAACCCGACCGTGAAACACCACAGGCCGCTTCGGCTCATGATACGTTCTGGGATTTCATCTCGCTCATGCCCGAATCGGCACACATGATTATGTGGCTTATGTCGGACCGTGCCATTCCAAGAAGTCTGCGCATGATGCAGGGATTCAGCGTACATACTTTTAAATTTATAAATGAGGCCGGAGAATCTACTTTTGTTAAACTTCACTGGATCCCGAAACTCGGTGTGCATTCGGTAGCATGGAACGAAGCACAGAAAATATCGGGCTTTAACTCCGATTTTCACCGCCAGGATCTTTGGGAAGCAATAGAAGACGGTCATTTTCCACAATGGGATCTTGCAGTACAGCTCGTTCCGGAAGAAGATGAGCATAAATATTCCTTTGATTTGCTCGATCCCACCAAAATAATTCCTGAAGAGCTCGTTCCGCTTAAAGTAATCGGTACGATGACGCTGAACAGGAATCCCGACAATTTTTTTGCGGAAACAGAACAGGCGGCCTTCCATCCGGGTAGGCTGGTACCCGGAATCGATTTCACCAATGACCCGCTGCTGCAGGGAAGGGTTTTCTCCTATGCCGATACCCAGCTTTACCGGCTTGGAGGTCCTAATTTCCATGAATTTCCAATAAACAGGCCCTTAAACGGCAAAACCAACAACCAGAAAGACGGTTTTGCACGTCACGATATATTAAAAGGCAGGGTAAGCTATTTTCCTAACAGCATTGCAAACGGATGCCCGTACCATGCTATGCTTAACGGTGAAAAAGGATTTACTTCCCATACGGAACAGGTACAGGGTGAAAAAGTACGACGACGTTCTGCTTCTTTTGCCGACCATTTTACCCAGGCCCGCCTGTTTTTCCATTCTCAAAGCACAGAAGAACAGCAGCACATCATCGACGCATTCAGTTTTGAGCTCAGCAAGGTAACGCTCGATAATGTACGCAGCCGGATTCTGGCCATATTACGGCAGGTTGATGTACAGCTGGCGGATCGTGTAGGCGAAAACCTGAATATGGAACCGCCGGCACAACTGGATCCGTTAACTATTAAATTTGCACGGGACAACCATGCAGAATATCCTGTTTCAGCACCCGAACCTGAAATTACAAAGTCTGCTGCGTTGAGTATGCAGGTAAAAAAAGGGGAGGGTACCATTGTATCAAGGAAGATTGCCTGTCTGGTATCCGATGGTACCCGGGAGTCATCTGTAATGGATATGAAAGAAGCACTTGCAAAAGAAGGTGCAACACTGGTACTTGTTGCACCTAAAGTAGGAAAACTTACTTATGAAAACGGTCATACAGTAAATGTTGCACATTCACTGCTCACAGATGCTTCAGTACTTTACGACGGAATCTTTATAGCAGGGGGGAACCAGACAGAAGAACTGGAAAAACATCCCGATTTCCGGCATTTCGTTAATGAGGGATTCCGGCACTGTAAAGCCATAGCTTTTGCTGCAGGAACAGAAAACATAATGGAAAAGCTTCTAATAAAAAAAGATGAAGGTATTGTTTTTGAAAAAGAACCTGATTTTTACGTACGCTTTATTCAGGGGCTCAAACAGCACCGTTTGTGGAAGCTGGAAAAACAGCGCAGAGTACCTTCCTAGATGCCGGAGCAATACCCGCTTTAGGAAAGTCAGAAAAAAAGACCTGTATACAGGCAATTTGTTGATGAAGAAGAACCGGCCTCCTTACAGGGGCCGGTTCTGTATATTATTAATCTGTATCACAAGTAATTTCACGCAGGATAATTTCCGCTACCTTGTGTACGGTTTGCGTTATGATGTGTTCAGGGTCACCGATGAAATGTTCTTTCAGCGCCAGCTCATAACCCGGAAATACGAAATGCAGGAACACGGTACCTACAGGTTTACCCGGGTTTTCACTTCCCCCTCTTTTTACAAGACCGGTAACGGCCACTGTTACATCAGCTTTTTCAAAAAGTTTCAATGCATTACGTGCCATTACGGCCGTTACCTCGGCTGATTCGGGTGTATGCTTTTCAATAAGCTGCTGCGGTACTTTGAGCAGACAGACCTTTTCATCGGCATCGTAGCAAACCATACTGCCAAGCAATACATCGCCCGAATGTTCTGTCATAGAAAAACCTGCTGCAAGGGCGCCTGCGGTTGCACTTTCGGCAAATGCAATCTTAAGCCCCTTACGTGCCAGCAGTTCACAACAGCTTGATATACTCAGTTCCATATACTGAAAAAAGCGGGTTAATAAGCTATTTTACCACCGGTTGCCGGAATTGTGATTCCACCTACATAGGAAGCATCGGGCAGGGCCAGAAAAACATAAACCGGCGCTATTTCAGAAGGCTGCCCGGGACGTTTTAATGCCGTATCTTTTCCGAAATCCTTATAGTCAACCAGTGTACTTGGAATAAGAGGGGTCCACACAGGTCCCGGAGCTACCGCATTTACCCGGATGTCTTTATGCTGGTCCAGCAGCATCTGGTTTAAATTAGCCGTAAAATTCTGAATGGCCGCCTTCGTTGCCGCATAAGGAAGCAATGTAGGGTTAGGATGGTATGCATTAATGGAAGTGGTATTGATGATACTGCTTCCTTTCGGCATAAAGGGTATGCTTAGTTTGCACAGGTGGAACATCATCAATACATTGGTATCAAAAGTAAGTTTCCATTCTTCTGTGCTGATTTCTTCAATTTTTTCCCGCCCCATCTGATAAGCCGCGTTATTGATAAGCACATCAATCTTTTTAAAATGACTTACAGCCGTTTCTACAAGTTGTGCACAATTTTCTTCTATATTGAGGTCGCCCTTGAACAAAACGGCTGTTCTTCCTGCTTTACGTACCCATGCGGCAGTATCTTCTGCATCGGCGTCTTCTACATCGCTGAGATAACCGATGACAATATCGGCACCTTCACGTGCAAAAGCAATCGCTACTGCCTTGCCGATACCGGAATCACCTCCCGTGATAACGACGCATTTGTCCTGCATACGTCCATATCCTTTATAAGTATGTTCTCCGTGGTCGGGTTTCAGTTCCATTTCATGTTCGGATGCCGGGGGAGCCTGTCTCGGTTCTGTGAAGGGCGGTTCCGGCTGGTTTCGGATGTCGTTTTCTTTTTCCATATTTTAGTATTTATAGATTTTCCCTCCTGCGTCAAGCGTTTCACCTGCAATGGGCCTGGCTTCTTCCGAAGCAAGAAATACGTATAAAGGAGCTATTTCATATGGATGCATAGGCGCTACAGATTGAATACCCAAGGGCAGGTTATCGTATTTAGGCAGTGATTCGGGCAAAATATCCGTCCAGATGAATCCCGTGGTAAGACCGTTGATGCGAATGTTGTTTTTGGCCAGCGAAAGCATACGGTTCATTTCGTGGGTATAATTCTTAATGGCTGCCTTCAGCGCGGAATAGAAAATAAGCTGGTCGGGTTGAGCATATGCACACAATGTAGCAGAATTGATGATAACACCGTCGGGAGCAATGTACTCCGGAGCTATACGCCCCAGGGTAAATAACGACTGTATTTTAAGGGTGTCGTTTTTCCTGAGAAGATAGTGCCCGGTTTCTGTTTCATTCTTGTGATATATAGGAAAGGTATTTATAATAATATCGATACGTTTGACCTTTTTAATGATGTTTTCAAACAGCTTTCTGCATTTGAACTCTTCAAAGGTACACGATTTAAACAGCCATACCTTTCGGCCAATCTTCTCAATAATTTTAAGAATGTCACGCAGGTCTTTTTCGTGTTTCTGATGGTTGTATACCATGATAATGTCGGCTCCCTCTTTTGCGAACGCAATGCTAACGGCTTTCCCAACCCCGTTATCACTTGCAGTTACGACTACATATTTATCAGTAAGGCGTCCGTTCCCCGTATAATCGTCGGTACTATACCGGGGTTTTATTTTCATAAAAGAGCTGATGTTGTTCTCCGCAGTTGCATGCGGAGCATTTGTGGATAATTCCTTTTTCATGGTGAGATACTTTTCGGGTTGTTACTGCAAATATTAACAATTACCGTACTACCTTTTTGTATGGTCGCATGAATTTCGCAAATCACAACCCTTTATGTATTATACTGTTTAGAATGATGCCTTACAGCCTAGTCAAATACAGCTAAAAATATTTTTTCTCCGTAACCACATTAAAAAAAGAAAAGCATAAAGCAACCAAAACAACAGCGATGTAGAAGCGTTCTTCTTTTTGTGTAAATATTACCCGGTTTGTGCCTTGAAAACATTTTTTGTGTTAATTTTTTATCATTGAAATTATTATTTAATAAATATTTTAAACTTATAATAATTTTATTAATTTAAGTCAACAACTGTTTTTAACATACCTTAATGCATTATATACAGCAGATACATCAAAAATTTAACATATTTATTTAAAACACCTTTTATTTATCCGGGTCTTAATTTACTTTATTTTTTTTAAGCAGTACGTTACGCCTTCAGGAATCTATACCGGTATAAAATGTTAAAAAAAACATAACTCCCGTAGCTCTTGAGAGCCCTGGATTCTGTATTCAATCACGATTTTTATTTTGTCTTTTTTCCAAAAGCCGTATGTATGGCAGGGAACGGCTCTTGTTGTATTGTTATCGACAAGACGCTAGCAACTTGTAACCAATATTAACTTTAATAGAAAAATTATGAATTCAAGAAATAACAGAAGGAGTTCCGGTTCAAGAAACTCACAGGGCTCTCAACACGAAGATATGAGAAGAATCCATGAAGAAATTTATCAGTTAGGATACGAACACGGCTATGAAGACGGTTCGGAAGACGAGGACTACGATGACGACTTTTCAGATTTTGAAGACGACTTCAATGAAGGACATTCTAACTTCGGCAGCGACAGTGACTGGGATGACGAAGACGAAGACTGGGACGATGAAGACGAAGACTGGGACGATGAAGACGAAGATTGGGATGACGAGGACGAAGACTGGGATGATGAAGATGACGATTTTGACCAGCAACATCCAAGAGATTCTCAAGGACGTTTTACTTCAAGCGGACGCGGAGGTTCCCGTGGAAGTTCTTCAAGAGACGGAAGAAGTTCTGGTTCAGGACGTCGTGGTGGATCTAACTCTGGTTCAGGACGTGGTGGATCTAACTCAGGTTCAGGACGCAGTAGATCTGGTTCAGGTTCAGGGCGTAGTGGATCTAATTCAAATTCAGGACGTGGAGGATCTAATTCGGGTTCAGGACGCGGTGGATCTAGTTCAGGATCTGGGCGCGGAGGATCTAATTCAGGTTCAGGACGCGGAGGATCTAATTCAGGATCTGGACGCGGAGGATCTAATTCAGGTTCAGGACGTGGAGGATCTAATTCAGGATCTGGACGTGGAGGATCCAACTCTGGTTCAGGACGCGGTAGATCTAACTCTGGTTCAGGACGCGGAGGATCTAATTCAGGTTCAGGACGTGGTGGATCTAACTCAGGTTCTAACAGAAGCACAGGAGATACTTCAAACAGAGGATTTGCATCCATGAGCAAAGCCAAAAGAACCAAGATTGCCCGTATGGGAGGTCTGGCATCCGGCAGAAGCCGTTCAGGTTTCGGTGGCAGAAGAAATAGTTAGGAAGAGAGGGAGATCCCTCCCTCTTCTTTATTAATCTTAAATGTTTTATGTATGAATGCAAAAGATAAAACCGCAGATAAACCGGTTCCATCCAAAAAACAGGATGCCGGAACCGTTGCCATAGAAGAAGAAAACAACGATACTGTTGAAAAACAGGAGCTGTCGGCCCAGAATACCGATTCACAGTCCGATATGCAAAACAAGAAAACAGCTAAAAACGAACAGGCTATGGAAAGCAAACATCCTCATACCGAACTGGAAAAGTTCTTTATAAGTGCCCTTCAGGATATTTATTACGCGGAAGCCGCGATAGAACAGGCACTTGCCAAAGTTAAAAACAAAGCTACTTCAGAAGAATTGCAGGAAGCTCTTGAAGATCACGAGCTCGTAACACGCAAGCAGATTTTACGTCTGGAAAAAGTTTTCAAACATCTTGGAAAGGAAGCCAAAAAGAAAAAATGTGATGCTATTGACGGGATTATCAAGGAGGTAGATGAAATGGTCAAAGACACCGAAGACGGATCCATGACACGTGATGTTGCGTTGATTATCGGTGCTCAGAAAGTAGAGCATTATGAAATTGCCACTTACGGAGGACTGGTACAGATTGCCATTACCCTGGGATATGAAAAAGTGGCCGACCTGCTCGAAATGACGCTTGACGAAGAAGAAGAAACCGACTTCCTGCTTACGGAAATTGCGGAAGAGCACGTTAATTTTGAAGCCAAAAACGAATCATTACTTTAACCTCCGGGTTAATCATTATAGTTTGCCAAGGAAGTCATCTTTACAGTATTAGGGCTTACGCATTGTATTCTACGTTTTTTCTCCCTTTGTTTTTTAAGATCTGGATATACATGCTTTTTGAGTTGATCATATACATTTAATATTGTAAGATACTTCCGACGCACTCACCCTAAAATTGCTGGGAAAAGAAGTGAGCTGCCATACGGCAGCTCTTTTTTTCCAAACGTTCTTTATTTTTTTCTAGGTATTCTTTTGTTCCGGTCCTGTTGCCATAAACCGCAACAGAGTTTTTTTGTTATATCTGATTTGATTTACTGATCTCCTGTAACGTTTTTCATGTAGCCGTTTATTTATTTCATTAAAATACTTTCATATGAATGCACTCTTCTTTAAACAACGCTTTACCGATAAACTTATTCCCATACTCGTTGTAACGGGAATGTCACTTTTACCTACTATCATTCTTATAGGTGGCAGCTATCTTATGTTAAAACCGTCAAAAACAGCAATACAGCACGAAATTCCCGTAACAGATACCCTGCAACCATACTCGCTGCCTATTGATAAAAATTACTTTAACACACCAATCAACGACTGAACATGTTCTACAACAGAAGTCCAGATGTTCAAAATAAAAAACTGTATATCAAGCACTTGCATTTTTATATTTGCAATAAAATCGTTAAATTTATAATGCTATAAAAAGAAATCATGACCGTTTTTTCAGCTTTACTCCATACAGAACAATCTTCACGGCTTTTTGAAAAAGCCGGGCGCTATTTTAATATGGTAAAGGACGACCTTGTTTCTTTTTGTAAAAGTGAGACTGCCTTGCCGGGAGTTTCCGCATCCGCAATTACAGATGTATTGCTTTTAAGAAAAGACGAAGCTTACCGCATGGTAGTGGGATATATACACCTCATTTGTCCTTTGGCCGCAAACAAGCGGATCAACGAATTTTTAAACCTGCAGGAATACCTGTCGGCTTCGGTCATTCATTTTGAACTGTTGCGTTACATTATGAACCGAACAGAAGAGTTCGACGAGATCGTAAACAACTATTTGAACGATAATCGTTTTACATCCTTACACGGGGAAACGGGCTCTTAACCCAGTATGAAACACAAAACCAATAACCCTTAAACGAAAAGATATGCACCAACTTGAAGGAAAAAAAATTGCCGTTTTAACCGAAAACGGCTTTGAAGAAACGGAACTTACAAGCCCCATGCAGGCCCTGCGCCATGCAGGAGCCACTGTACACATTGTTTCACCGCAGGCAGACAGGGTAAGGGCAAAATCGGGTGACGAATGGTCGGAATATTACAATACCGATGTGGCCTTATCAAAAGCTTCGGCTGATGATTACGACGCCCTTCTTATTCCCGGCGGTGTCGTCAATCCCGATAAGCTGCGTACAAACGAAGAAGCTATTGCCTTTGTAAAACACTTTTTTGAAACGTCAAAACCTGTTGCCGCAATATGCCACGGCCCGCAGGTTCTCATTAATGCAGATGTTGTAAAGAACCGGAAACTCACTTCTGTAAATGCCATTAAAACAGACCTTATCAATGCGGGGTCAGAATGGACGGATGCCGAAGTTGTGGAAGACCGTGGACTCGTTACGAGCAGGACTCCGAAAGACCTGCCTGCTTTTAACAAAAAGATTATTGAGTTTTTTTCAGCTTCATAAGCAAATCATCCTAAAAAATTAAAAATATGTCAAAGTCAAGTGAACTGGCCGGCAAAAAAGTCGGCAAAGCCGTACATGAAATGAAAGAGGGAACCCTTAAAACGGGAACAGGCAAAAAGGTCACAAACCGTAAACAAGCCATCGCAATCGGGCTTTCGGAAGCCAGGGAAGAAGGAGCCAATATTCCCAAAAAGAAGCCGGCCTCTAAAAAAAACAGCTCCACGAAAAAGAAATCTTAAAAAACACAGTAAATGCCCTGTAACCGTTGCACGAATGCAGGGCATTTGCAATAGTCCTTGTCCATATTCATATGTCATATGAAAATTACGCAACCCATAAATTAAAACAATAAATAACACCACTATTTTTATTAAATTTATAATAAAAAAGCATGAAATCATCCAAAGAAATAACAAAAGGTATTGTAAATGCTTTTGGAATTATTATCCTGGGATGCGGCATTTTATACCTCCTTTACCTTATAAAATCAGTTTTCATTTACCTGTTACTCGCAGCCATCCTTACACTTATGGGAACCCCTCTGAGAAATTTTTTCACAGACAGATGCAGATGCAGTAAAACACTTGCGGTTTCTCTGGTACTCGTGGTATACGGTCTGGTACTTCTTGTTTTCATTGGTATGTTTGTACCGCTTTTTTCCACGCAGCTGGAACATGTAAGCGGTAACGATTTTCAAAAGATACAGCTCAGCATCCACGAGTATCAGGAAAAAGTGCATCAGTCACTTTCTACAGTCGGTATCGAAGCCGATTTTTTAAGAAGCCGGAAATTTGCCAGCGTGCTTACAGAAGAAAAGCTTTCGGCATTCATCAATTCCTTTTTTGGTTTTCTGGGACAGTTTGTCATTGGTTTGGGCGCAACGTTCTTTATGACGTTTTTCCTTTTGCGCGACAAAACCGTTTTTCAGTATCAGATCAGGAAATATATTATTCCCGAAGCTCATACCGATAAATTTATGACGGCATTTGATATGATTGAACGCTTGCTTTCAAGATATTTCTTCGGCCTCGGCATCCAGTTGCTTATCTTTTTTGCAGCCTGCTACATTGTTCTGCTTATTTTCGGTACAAAAACGGCTATCGTTATTGCACTTATCAGCGCGCTGCTTAATATTGTTCCTTACATTGGTCCGCTCATCGCCAACATGCTTGCCACACTTTTTACGCTTATGAGCTATATCGATCAGGATTTTATGACCGTAGCCTTACCGCATGCCCTGTATGTTTCGCTTGCTTATATCGTTATTCAGTTCCTTGACAACAATTTCCTGCAGCCGTATATCTTTTCAAACAGTGTAAAATCGCATCCGCTTGAAATTTTCCTTGTCATCCTTATCAGCGGTCTGCTCACGGGGGTATTCGGGATGATCATTGCCGTTCCGCTTTATACTTCTGTAAAAGTGATTTTACGTGAATTTTTCCCCGGCAACAGGCTCGTTCAGCTGCTTACTAAAAACCTTGATGTGGACGGAGCAGAAAAAAACCGACCGTCCCCTTAAGCCAGAATTTTAAAAAGTAACCAGTCTGTGCGGCATGTGAAAGCATTTTATAAAACCCTGTTATTGTTGACTGACATTTTTGTATTGAAACTGCGTAAACATTTAGACTGAAATGTTTACGCAGTTCTAATTATATGTATGTTTGCAACTGTATAATTTAATGATATGAAATTCAATTCTGATGAATATGCACTGTTGGAAACAGTAGTAAGAAGTATTTTAGAACAGGAACATTCAGATGCTGTTCCTCATGACAAATTGCGCATATGGAATGAATTGCTGCAAAAGCTGGTTTTGCAGCAGGCGGTAATGGGCACCTACCTTCATGAACTTAATATGCAGGTTAGGATGTACCTTTACAAAAATACACTTCCGGATGAGAAAAAAAACAGTCTCGAATTGCTTTGTAAAAGGATGAAGAGAACTTCCCATTCCTTCCGTTGATGCAGTTGTCAGCGTTTTTTCTTTTCAAAAAGGAAACAGCAGAGGAGGAGGGTGGTGTTGACCGCCACCGAAAAACCATTTGAAAGGATGATGGGCCACTCTTTTTTAAGTACACCGTATACCACCCATAAAGAAACACCGAGAATTAAAACACCTAACATCATCTTTGAAAGGTTTTCTACATTTTTTTCCCTGATTACTTTAATTAATTGCGGAACCATAGCCGCTGAAGTAAGGATTCCGGCAATGATACCAATAATGTTTTCCATAATAAAGGTTATTTGGAATTCAGTTTTTCTTAATACTTTCCCATAATACACATCAAACCTCCCGTCAAGGGAGGTTTGGTAGTATTTTATTTAAGGTCTTCTGCCGGTAATCAGGCGGTAAAGTATTACGATTACGGCCAGGACCAATAAAATATGGATGAAGCTACCTACCGCTTCTCCAAAACCAAAATAACCAACAGCCCATAATATAATGAGCACCACGGCTATAAGCCAAACTAAATCTCTCATAACAATTTTTTTTAATGATTTTCTTCTTTTACTACTCTGTTCGTTTAAGTACTCTTAGCTATTCGTACTTCTCCGGTTAACCTTTGAGATTGGTTCTGTTATTACCGGAAGTATTCATTTTATCAGCCTCTTTACCGGCCATAGGCATATTGTTGCCTTTTAATTCCGATAATTTCTGTTCAAGTGCAGCTATAACATCATGTTTTTCAGCTCTGGCCTTGTCGATAAGGGTGTTGAATCCCGATTCGAAATCTTCCTTTTTAGAAGAAACGAAGCCCGAAACGGTCTGTTTCAACTGGTCCATTTTGCTGTTAAGATCATCTGCTCCGGATTTGATACCATCGGAAATTTTTCTTCTGGTTTCTTTACCCTGATCAGGGGCAAGCAATACACCTGCCAATGCCCCCGCTGCTGCTCCCGCAAGCACGGCGGCCAATGTGTTTCCTGTTTTTCTCATAGCTTGTTAAATTTAAATATTATATAAATTCACTTATAAATATACACAATTTAATTTAAACTAAAATGCTTTAATCCTATTAAATTAACACAGTAAATGCTGTTTTATTACTTTTCTGTTTAAAAGCACTTTGACGACTTAAACTGCGACGCGAATATTTAACTACAAAAAATATAAGCACCTGCCTAAAAACGACAGATGCCTATAAAACCAAAAAAACACGTATTTCAACAAATGTAATCTAAAAATTTTAACAATATATTAAAATTCGATTAGAATTTAACACTTGCAAGTCTTGACTTGAATAAGTAACTGATTGTAAGTGTATTATACTCTTAATATATTCATCATTATATCAAAGATTGGTTTTATCATTTTTTTTCCGTATTTTCATAATCAAAGAAACTAAAAAATTGTGATTATGAAACCAGACATTGGAATTACCGACAAAAACCTCAAAGCCGTTTGTGGCATATTGAACAACTGCCTTGCCGATTCACACATACTGTATTTTAAGTTGCGAAAATACCACTGGAATGTACAGGGTGACAATTTTATGGAACTGCATAAATTATTTGAGAGTCATTATGAACAGGTTCAGGAAGCCATAGACAGTATTGCGGAGCGCATCAGCCAGTTGGGTGGTATTGCCATCGGCACGACATCTGAATTTTCCAAGAATTCTTCCTTAAAGGAACATCCCGGAAAAAATCCGCCTAATATGGAAATGATTGCTGAACTGCTGGGCGATCATGAAACAGTGATTAAAAACCTGCGTACCGGAATTGACGATGCCGACGAAAAGTATTCTGATCAGGGGACAGCAGACTTCCTTACCGACCTTATCCGTGCCCATGAAAAGATGGCCTGGACACTGAGACGTTACCTCAAGTAAAATTTAAAGATCGGCATTAATACAACCGGCGAAAACTATTCAATCGTTACACACTTTACACAAATGTTATGGGAAAAAGTACAGATGAGCCGCATGATACATCAGACCGTTTTTATGAAACAGATCTGGACCTTATCCGTAAAAAACTCGAAAAAAGGGAAATGATCCATCTTATTTCACAAAACAAAGAGGACGTCAAAAGGCTTATCAGTACCCTTATTGACGAAAATTACGAACTGCAGTTAACCATTGCCACCGTAGGCGATGATATTTCCAATAACCGCATAACGGTAAGGATGCTTTGTACCGATAAGCATTGATGACCTGTATTTTAATGCATAATGAAAAAATCCCGGGATACTGTACCGGGATTTTTCGTTTATCGGATTTTAAAACTTAAAAACAAGTTCGGCTGCAAAGTTGCAAGGCAACTGTGCCACCACAACGATACGTTTTTTTATCAGATCTTCTTTTTTACCGTATTCTTCTTTCTCCGACCCTGCCAGACAAGGAATCCCGTAACAGGCAACGAAGCACAGATAAGGCTTGTGAAAAATGCCAGAATCTTTGTCCAGATTCCGAATATGGCTCCGACGTGGATGTCATAATTGGCCGCTACCATTTTTTCTCCGAGGTTTTTATCTGCCGGATCATGCTGATGCAGCAGTTCGCCCGAATTCTCATCAAAAATAAGGCTGCTGCTCTTATGATAGGAATACGAAAGGTGTTTTACATAGATTTCAAAATTGGGGTGTTCGTGATCGTCAAGATGTTCATGGCCCAGATCAAGGCTGTAACCATAAGCATCGGGATAAAGTGACTCCACTTTGCGTCCTATTTTGTCGAGCGTATGTTCATTACGCAGCTCAACAGGGGCCGTGGTGGTGTATTTTGAAAAATCGGGATATTCCGTTTCTCCTGAAAAGGCAAAATAGATAAGTCCCTGTACAAATGTAAAAGCATAAAACAGTCCCGTAATGGCCACGATAACCGCAATAAACGACGCATAAAATCCAAGAATATTGTGCATGTCGTAATTTTTACGCTTCCATCCCTTTACGTTTTGCCAGCGGAACCAGAACCGCTGTTTCCGCGCTGCTTTATTTTTAGGCCACCACAAAACAATTCCCGTAATAAGCATTACAAAGAAAATCAGGGTAGGAATCCCCACCACATAGGTTCCCCATTCCGATTTAAGCAGAAAGCTCCAGTGGATAAACTTCACAATGTTGAAAAAACCGTTTTTTTCATCATAAACGGCCAGCACTTTACCTGTATACGGATTTACGTAAGCCGTTTTATACATTACGAGTTCCTGAAAATAATTCCATACCTCAGGTGCAGGATTGTGTTCATAGTAATTAAACCGGTAGGAAAGGCTTTTATCAACAGGTACATCCACCCAGTGTACCGGGTATTTTTCCCGTACCTGCTGCTGTACCCTTTGTTCGAGTTCCCTTATCGGCAATACCTGTTTAGCTTCTGCGTCCGGTTCACGATGACGGATGACTTCCCTGCGCGTAATGCCTTCTATTTCGTCCTTGAAAACATAAAGGCAGCCCGTAATGGAAATGATGAATACAAGCAAACCTACGGAAAGCCCCAGCCACAAATGCAGTTTAGCCGACCATCGTTTTATAAAACCGTTCTTTTTCTTTTTTTGTTTTGTCATGAAACCCTTGGGTTAAAATTTATAAGTAACCGAAAATCTCCAGTTTCTCGGGGCTTCTGCCTGGTAATAATATCCGTTAAGATCGGTTCCGTAACGATACGGGCTTCCTGAATAAAGATAGCGGTCGAAAACGTTGAATACGTTCAGGTTCAGTCGCACATTGGAATTCTCCCACGAAAGTCCTGCGTCAAATTTAACATAATCGTTCATCTTCTGAATTTCCGGTGCACCCCAGTCCCAGCTGCTTCTGTCGGCCATATAGGTTCCTCCGAAACTAATCCCTAATCCGGCCAGGCTCCCATCGGTCACCATATAATTAAGCCATCCGTTCATGGTATGTTTTGCATATCCCGGTACACGGCTTCCTAAAGGAAACTCATTTGTATTGGATTTTGTTACCTTGTTTTCGGTAAAGGCATAATTGAAAATAGCATTAAAACCTTTTGTTATTTCTCCCTTTACATCGAATTCTACCCCCTGAACACGTGTTTCACCAAGAACAATTGAGAACTGTTCGGCCGGACTATTGGCAGGATCGGCCGTGATACCATCTTTTTTCAGGATGTTGTACAGGGACAATGTACTGTTCCATTTTCCTCCGAACCAGTCACGTTTTATTCCGATTTCCATATTGTTACCAGTAAGAGGCTTTGCCGTATCTCCGTTTCTGAAAAAACCTGCCTGAGGCACAAATGCCTGATCATAAAGCGCATAAACCGAAGTACCTGAATCAACAGAATAACTTAATCCTACTCTGGGCGTTACTTTTTCTGCCTTTTTTTCTGTCCCGTAATCGTTCTGGCGTACATTTGTATAGCGGGCGGCGAGTGTCAAACGCAGGTCGTCGTCAAAGAAGCCCAGTTCATCCTGAAGGTAAAGCCCTGTATATACCTGCTCAATTGTTCCGTATGGCGTAGCTCTTTGTTTAAGAGGTTTGCTTGAATCGAATACAGGGTACCCGTTTACAGGCGGTTTGTATTCCCCATTGTTGTTGGTATCGTACCAATAATCATAATCAACAGGTAATTCCTGATTATCGGTTTCGTTATATTTATCCAGATCACCCCACTGAGTCCAGTCGGCCAGATAAGTTTTGGACCCTAAATCAAGGCCTGCCAGAATCTTATGCGATACGCTGCCGGTTTTTTCATAACCGTTAAGGAATACCTGCCCGAACTTCATGACATTGCTTGCTTCCCAGAAGTTCAGCCTTCTGATCATCATTCCGTTTGGCAGGAACGTACTTGGCCATATATCACTGCCCATCGTATATTCGTTGATATACGATACCTGAGAGGTCAGGCGCCAATTTTTATTGAACTGATGGGTTAAATTGAGGTTGAATGTATGGTTGTCTACTTCTGTAGGTGCAATTCCGGGATCGGTAATGGTATAATCCACCGGTTTTGTACCATAACCGTCGAAGGTAAAGACGTAGGCGGATCCTACTTCCGACATCCTTGCTTTCTGGTAGATGTATTCCGTTGTAAGGATTGTTTTATCGGATAAGTTGAATTTAAAGGAAGGATTGAATATATAACGGTCGTTGAATTCGTGCTTTCTGAAACTGTTCTTGTTCTGCGCCATAACGTTCAAACGAAATGCCGATTTATCTGTAAGCTTTGTGTCGATATCCGTTTCACTCCGGTACATGTCAAAACTTCCGAGTGTAAAGCGCGTATACCCGTTCAGGGCTTTTCCTGTAGGTTTTTTGGTTACAATATTGTAAATACCGCTGGGCTCGCCGTTAGACATTAAAAAGCCTGAAGGACCTTTTACAAATTCAATATGGTCTACATAACTCATATCTTCACTTAATGGGCCCCAGTTCGATGTAACGTTTACCCCGTTAAAAAAAGCTGCCGCTCTTGATCCCCTCATATTCACGCGGGTATACATATCACCCCAGTGCTCCAGGCGCTGGGCCCCGGCTACATTTCTTAAAACTCCGTCGCTCAGAGTGGTCACCTGCTGGTCTTCCAAGGCACGGTTTGTAATAATGGAAATATTCTGCGGTATTTTAATAAGCTCTTCATCGAGCCTTAAAGAAGAAGAACCTTCTTTTTCCACATACTTTTTGTAATACTTTGCATTGATGATGATTTCATCAAGGTCGTTCACCTGTAGTGAATCGGTTTGTTGCGCATGTGCCAGGCACGCGCAGAGTACAGATACAAGAGTAGCCGTTTTCTTCATTTTGTTAAGAATTTTGGCAAATGTATTTATTTTTATTTATTCTAAATAAATAATATTATATTTTTTTTATCTCTATCGGTTTAGGCAGCAATTCTCTCCTAACGGTCTTTTTACCAATACCTCAACATCCAGTACAAAAAAAGAAAACACGTGTTATTAAATGATTATTTAATTTATTTTGAAATGTGTATATGTTACTCTTTTAAGAAGTATTAAGGATTAATTAACAGTAATAAAATTCCTTAACATAATGCATTTCATTTTTTTGTCAATATTTACTATAATTGTGTAAACGAACATAAGACATGAAACAAAATGCAAAACTCACGGAAGAATTTATTCAGCATGGCTTCAGTATTAATTCACTTAAGGATCTGACGAGAAAGAATGAGGGCCGATTTTACAGTTCTACCATGGAATATTTTGTTATACTTAAAATATTCAGGGAAACCCAGCTTGAGGTAGAAGGTAACCTTTACACTATTCCGGCTCAGAAACTTGTATTTATTGGTCAGGAAACCTTTATAAAGTTCGTAAATCCCGATTCTGAATATGTTTATGTAATTACCTTTTCTTCTTTCTTTTACGAAAAATCGGCACAGGACTCCTACCTGCTTAACTCTAACCTGTTCTTTGACTGTTCCAAAGATCTTCATATTATAGATACACAGATAAGCCTGACCGATTTCAGGAAACACGTGATAAAACGTCTGCAGATTTACGAAAAACGCAGTCCGAACCTGTATATCCCATTTGCCCACAACTGCATTGAATCATTGGTTCTGGACGGTTTACTGGCTCTTGAGGACGATCCTTTTACTAAGCTTAAGGACTTTTCCTATCTTAAAACGGTCAACAAATTTAAGCTACAGCTTCACAGGAACTTTATCACTGAAAAAACGGTACAGTTTTACGCGCGTCTGCTTCATTTAACTCCGCGCAAGCTTACTGAAATCTGCGAGGTTACGCTGGGTAAAACGGCCAAGCAGGTCATTCTTGATAAGATCGTGCACGAAACGAAACGCCTGCTGCAAAACAGCGACGTTACCATTGCGGAAGTATCTTATCACCTGGGGTTCAACGATGAGGCGAACTTCAGCAAACTCATAAAAAAACATTCGGGAAAAAATCCGAAAGAATTGAAAATGCTGCATAATTAAAGTGCTTCTTATTCTTTTTTTTCTTACTTTAGGACAAGTATAAACAAAGGTATTTTTCTTATGCTTGTCCGTTTTTGTTTATTTTTCCTAGCAGGAGGTTTGTCCGGATTAAAGGCACAAAATACGGCATCAGTTCAGCTAAATGTGCGTCTGGAGCCCATACAGCTTCTAACTGTACAGCACAGCACCGAAAAACAAATTCCACGAGTAAACAATCTGCAGGTAACCAGTACATACGGTTATACGGTACGTCTGCACAGGGAAAGGACAGAAAACGAGAAAAAATATCAGAATGTATCAGATCCGCAGGTCAGACTTCGGTCTTCTTTGAAAACGCAGGCAGACGTTCAGAAAATAATTTCCCACAACAGGGGAACAGAGGAAAGTTTTCATTCCGTTTCTTTTGAAAAATACCAAAAAACACCATCCCAAATATTGAACGATGAAGAGGTACCCCACTATGTTTATACCATAGTATCCCTTTAACAAGTGCCTGGAACTATTGTAATTCCTTACAAATTGTTAAAAAGTTTCAAATACATAATTCTACAAGATAATTACATTTTTTCACAAGAAGTGTTCAAAAAACACACCCTAATTTTGCATCCGATTTCGGCAGAAAAAAAATGGTAAACAACTGAACTTCAAAAAAAAAAGCAACAGCTTGAACCTACTTTTTTAAAAATCCGGAACGGAAACAACAACATACTTTTGCTCCGGCAAACATACGCAACAAACAATAAGAAAAAATTAAGAAAAAATGAAAAAACAAATTTTGGCAGCATTTGCATTGTTAACGGGATTATCGTCATTCGCACAAACAACTAACTCTAACTCTGATATCGTTACTTTAAATGTTCGCTTAAACCCGATCCAAACTTTAGTAGTAAACCCTGCACAGAAAATCGTTAACATTGACTACGTTAGTAAAAACGATTATGCACAGGGAGTAACTGTTCCGAATCCTGACCATTTAACAGTTTACAGCACAGGGGGGTTCCAGGTAAAGGTAAAAAGTACTTCTGCTACTCTGCAAAATATAGCCGCCGGTTCAAACGGGACTATCGCTTCGAATTCAATCAACATAATCGCTGAAGCGGGTTCTGATGCATTAGAAAATGGTGTCTATACTCCACAACCTTTAACAGGTGAAGATAAGCTGATCGTTTCTGCAACTACAGGTGGTGTTGACAAAAAAATATCTGTTTCCTATAAAGGGGCCGGGGCCGATACGTATCTTAACAATTACGTGGCAGGTCAAAACCCTACTGTTTATACAACCCAGGTTACTTATACGATCGTAGCACAGTAAATAAAATACATTTAAATTATAAAGTGTTACCGTTACCGTAACACTTTTTTTATACTTTTTCAAACTGCCTGAAATGAAAAATACCTGCTTTCTTTATTTTATTCTTTTCCAACTGAGCGCCTGGGCACAAACCGGGGTGTCTGTATCGCCGCCAAGACTTTATTTTGAAAACGGCAGCGGCCAGAGTACCACCCAAAAGGTAATGGTTACGAACGTAAGCGCTTCCAATTCGCTGGATCTTGCTGTTAGCCTAGGAGACTGGGAATACGACCGGTATGGAGAGAACATCATGTATGAAGCACAGACCCTGGCAGTTTCGTGTACTTCATGGATAACCATTAAGAAAGAGGACAGTTATTTTTCGTTAAAACCCGGTGAAAAAAAGGAACTGGAAGTAACGCTTACCGCTCCCAATGTGTCTGCTGATACGTTGAGTGTACACACGGCCATGCTTTACGTAACCCAGATGAATCCTATTGACGATACGGATGCAAAAGGCTCGAATATAAAAGTGAGCGTGCGTTCCGGTATCAAGCTTTTCCATAAAAATCCGGGCGTCAAAAAGCGTAAACTCGAAATTAAAAATGCTGTATTCAACAAAGAGACGCACGACATCGGGCTGCTGTTCGAAAACCTTGGCAATATATGGACCGACGGAAAAATATTTCTCGACGTACTGAATCCGCAGACAGGGAAAAAAGAACACACAAGTACCACGGTATTTTACAGCCTGCCCGGCAACAGCAGGTCGATGACCTTTACGCTTCCGACAACACTTGAAAAAGGAGTAAAATATATCGGTACGATACTTATAGACTACGGAGATGAACGTTCGCTTGAAATGGCTGAATTAAAATTTACTTATGAATAAGCTTTTATATTTTATTTTCTACATCTGTCTTCCGTTACTTTCCCATGCCCAGCAGGTACGTTTTTCGGCATGGAGCAATAATTACCTGCAGATTGATTCGTACAATGGAAATTTTTCCAACGATGCCTACACTTTAAAAATCGACGGGAACGGGTTTATCCAGATGCCCACATGGCGTATTTCGGTTCAGGTAAAACAGCCCATAAGCAATGGCAGTCAGATTTTTCCCGCCAATAAAATAAGCCTGCTTCCAACAGCGACTTCAGGTGAATTTAATCCCAACGGTCCGCCTACGGTTGCGCAGATAGGAATGCCGGGTCAGGTGGTACTGAACACTGCACAGGAGGTGTTTCTTGTTCCGCAGTCACAGGCCGCCCTGTATAACAATCCTAAAAGCAACAATGCATATTTTAACCTGCTTATACCCTTTAATCTCAGGGTAGAAGGTGGGGCATATCTTGGTGCGTTTACAACCTGGTCGAATTTTACAATGGTTCTGGAATTCCGGTTTTACGACCAGAGCAATACTGTAATAGGTACAAGCGAGCAGCGTTATACATTACAAATCGGGAACTTGTCGGGAACTCCGCCCGTAACCAACCAGATTTCGCTTAAAGTAGCTGCTCATGCAAAAAACACACTGCTTAATCTTACAAACCAGTCAGATTATGTTCAGGGCGCACAGGTAATTGTTCCCAACGGACTTATTGCACAATCGAGTACGGATTACCAGTTAAAGGTAAAGTCTATTCACGGAACCTTTACATCGCAAAATGGAAATACCCTGCCACTGCAAACTGTACATATGTCGCTGGCTCCTTCAACAGGAGCTACCGCCACCGTATTCCCAATTGTTCTGAGTTCGGGTATGCAGAGAATAGCCAACGGGGCATCGACCCAGGGAAAAATGGCTTATTACGATATAAAATATTCAACCCAGCCTAACGATGTAACACTTTTACAGGCAAAAATGGAAGAATATTCCACCGTTTTGCAATATGAAATAACGCCTCAATAAAGAGATCAGCATCCATGAAAAATCCAGGTTTCCGGAAAATATTATTTATTTTTTGGTTTGTCTTCTTTGCATATAACTGTATGGCTCAACATACAGGTGGTATACAATTGGATGTAGCAAGCGAAATAAATGCGGAAAAACCGGACCTGCTGGATGTGACCCTGTCCGTAAAAAACACTGAATCTCAGTCATTCAGCGGAAAAATCCATATAAATGTTCCACAGGGGATGCGGAGCATCTCCGGTACTTCGATAGACCTGGAGTTAAAACCCGGCGAACAGCTGTTCATTCCTGCCAAAATATGGATACATAAAGAAGCGGAGGCCGGCACAAACATTCTTTCGTTCAGTATTGTAAACATACGCAACGAAGTGCTGGCCAGTAAAAACATGGAACGCCATATTGAAGAAAACAACCAGCTTAGGATGTATACCGATTTCTCCATGATTTACCTGAGCAATCCGAATGATTCGCTTCGTATTAAAACGCAGGTAAGCAACCTTGGAAACAGGGAACAGAGCATTACGCTCGTGGTAAAGATACCGGAACTGGTTGGGGAAACAAACTTTTTTGAACTTAAGGGAAACATACAGGTGCAGCGTGATTCTACCTTTGTGTTTACTTTTATGCCCAACCACAGGTTATTACAGTTGCAGCAGTTCAATATACAGATTGCGGGCTTACGCGGAGCGGAAAAAGAACTGTTCGGAAACCTCAATATTGTAGTACAGAACGTAGCTTCTTCACAACAGTTTGTGCATTCACAAAATACGGTCTGGAGCAATTTCCGTCAAAAAAATACAGTTACCGCCAGTTACCGGCAAATTGGTAAGGATACCGGAATAGCGCAGCTACAGGGCGCCGCTGATATAGATCTCCCCGCAGGATACCTTTCATTACGGGGAATTGCCTATAAAAGCAGCAACGAAGATCAGTATGTTTTAAACAACACTTCACTTTCCTACACACTTAACAACAACCAGCTTGTAGTGGGGAATTTAAGTAAACCCTTTGAGATGTCACTGCTGGGTCGCGGACTGTCGGTTTTAACAAGCGACAGCAAGAAAGACAAGTCTGTGGAGGTAGGATTTATCGATCAGCAGTTCAATCTCATACAACAGCACGGTTTCCTTAAAAACGGCTATGGTTTATATGCCCGCGGCGTACTCGGCGGATCCAATTATTCCAAAAATTTTGCAGCTACCTACCTTTTAAGGGATGATCCTTTTGAAGCGGTGAAACACCAGATGGTCAGCGGTGAAATGACGAGAGAATATACAGCTAAATGGCGGCTGAATACCAAAATCCACACTGCTTTGAGCAGCTATGACGAGCTTTCGCGAAACAAGGTATCTTATGCATTGGAAACCCAGTACAACGGGATTTTAGGTGCTTATAAACTCTTTGGGAACTACTTTGTAAGCAGTTCCTTTTTCCCCGGGAACCGCCGTGGGGTTACGCAGATACAGCAAAGCATCAACAGGGAAATAGGCGAGACCGGTACGTTGACGGCTTCTTACTTTTATTCGCGTTTTGCACCGAAATCACCTGTTTACTTTATGCAGACAAAATCGGCCAGTTCACGCGCAGAACTCATATACCGCTGGAAACCTTTACAGGTATTGGGGATGAATATAGGTTACCAGTTTCAAAACGAGATTTCTTCCAACTATAACGGCATTGTTGGTCTCGATGCTTCTTACCTGCCCAAACTGTACGCACACAGGCTTACCGAACATTTTAACTGGACAAGTACAAACCAGCTGCATTTTATTCATGTGGAATTCGAAAACGGCCTGGCAGGATACCCGTTGCAAAAAAAAATGGCATTCCAGGGAAAGGCACAGGCCAATTATTCGTTTAAAGCATTCAATTCAAGTATTTCGTACCAGAAGGGCAACTATTACCTGTCAGAATACCTTTCTTATTACAGAACATCACCCGGGGACAGTTTTTACCGTCTTATCGCTTCGGCATCGTTCCAGAAACAGTTTCTGGCTGAAAAGCTGGCGCTGAATACGGGTATTTCGTATATGGATGATCCTATGATCGGAAGCACTCCATCGTTTTTCTTTAATACGAGTTACACCCCCAGCCAAATGTGGCAGTGCTACCTTAATACTTCCTGGTACAAATACGATACGGACCGCACTTTAGCTTATGCTTACCCCAACCAGTTCCTGTCTATAGAAGCCGGAATCCGTTTCAATTTTGACCGCAGAACTCCTTCGGCAGGAAAGAAAAGCAGGGTAAGCGCACGTGTTTTCTATGATAAAAACGCAAATAATATATGGGACGATGGAGACGAACTGGCAGCCGGCTATATGGCAATACTCAACAATACATCGTTTAAAACGGACAGTTCAGGGCAGCTGTTTTACCGGTCTGTTCCTTTTGGTGACTATCCTATACAAACACTTGTGCAAAAAGGATGGTACCCGGCAATGAACTCTTTTAACGTCTCGGCCTATCGTACCAACATTGATATCCCTTTACACCAGAATGGTTCTGTGAACGGTTCGGTAACCTATGAATATGACGAAAAACGCGTGCTGGATTTTGAACCTAAACTCGGAGGTCTCGTCCTGAATATTCTGCAGAACGGGAAAATCATCCAGAAAACAGTAACAACCGACGAAGGACAGTTTACGGCATTCCTGCCAACGGGAACCTACCAGATCATGCTCGCAGAAAATTCTTTACCTGAAAATACGTTTTGCGAAAACCCGGTATCGGAAGCGCATGCTGAATCCGGAAAAATGACCCGTTTACCGGCATTTATAATCCAGGTTAAGCAGAAAACCATCCAGGTTAAGAGATTCGGAAGCTGATGTCAGGGCTGCCTAAGTTATCCTGAAAACCACATACATTTCATTTTTTACAGAAGGTACGGGTTTGTATTTCTAAAATTAAGTATATTTGTTCCAATGAAATGGTTATTTGCAATATGGACGCTCTATATGCTGGCACTTTCTTTTGTGCCTTGCAGTGACGGTGTGTCTTTACGCAACGACCACAGGCACGCGTCTACAGAGCAGACAGAAAGCCACAGACACCTTAATGACAGAGGGCATTCCGATAGCTGCTCACCTTTTTGTTACTGTGCCTGCTGCGGTGTTCCGACTGCTTTCCAACAGTACCAGATGCCGGAAATTTCCGCACAGCATATCCCTTTTGTTTCCAAAAAAGTTGTCATCCGTAAAAATATACTTCAGTCATCTTACTTCGGGAGTATATGGCAGCCTCCTAAAATTACCGTATAACATTATATTTTAAGCCTCAAATGTCCGTTTGTGGACATGGCATACTGTTCACAAAACCTGTGAACGGTCTTTATTGTTATATTTAAATTTTAGAATTTGTGCTAGACCGTATCATAAAATTCAGCATCCAGAATAAGATTATTATTGGGCTGATGACACTGGTATGGATTATCTGGGGAATATGGAGCGCATCCAGACTTCCCATAGATGCCGTACCGGATATTACCAACAACCAGGTACAGATCTACACGACTTGTCCAACCCTGGCAAGTCAGGAAGTAGAGCAGCTGGTAACTTTTCCCATTGAACAAAGTATTGCCAACATTCCGGATATTGAAGAAGTACGCAGTATTTCGCGTTTCGGACTCTCTGTCATAACTGTTGTATTCAAGGAAAATGTAGATATTTACTTTGCGCGCCAGCTCATTGGCGAAAAACTCAAAGAAGCCGAAGAGGCTATTCCACCGAATACAGGCAGGCCTGAAATGGCACCTGTAAGTACCGGACTGGGAGAGGTATACCAATACATCATCCATCCTAAAAAAGGAAGTGAACATAAATACAGTGCCAAAGATCTGCGAACCATGCAGGATTGGATTGTGGCACGACAGCTGATTGGAACACCGGGCATTGCAGAAGTCAACAGCTTCGGAGGAGAGCTTAAACAATATGAAGTCGCTGTGGATCCGAACCGTCTGCGCGCCATGGGTATCGGCATTAACGACCTGTTTGATGCTCTTGAACAAAACAACCAGAATACAGGCGGTGCCTACATCGATAAAAAACCAAATGCTTACTTTATCAGGGGAATCGGTATGGTGACCTCGCTTGAGGATATTGAAAACATTGCGGTTAAAAATTCGGGAGCAATACCTGTTTTTATAAAGGATGTTGCCAAAGTACATTTCGGATATGCTACGCGCTACGGAGCTTTAACCTATAACGGTGAAGTAGACGCAGTAGGAGGTGTGGTGATGATGCTTAAAGGTGAAAACAGCAACGAGGTGGTCAACCGGATTAAGGAAAAGCTTCCTGTTATTCAGAAATCACTGCCGAAAGACGTGGTCGTGGAACCCTACCTTGACAGGACCGACCTTGTTGACCGGGCCATACAGACCGTAGAAAAGAATCTTATTGAAGGAGCCCTTATCGTTATCTTCGTACTGGTGCTTTTTCTTGGAAATTTCAGGGCAGGACTTATTGTAGCTTCAGCCATACCGTTATCGCTTCTGTTTGCTCTGGGAATGATGGATCTGTTCGGAGTCAGTGCCAATCTCATGAGTTTAGGAGCCATAGATTTCGGACTTATCGTGGACGGGGCAGTGATTATCGTGGAAGCAACCCTTCACCATATAGCCCGGCGCAAATCTAAGAAAGTCCTTTCCCAACAGGAAATGGATGAAGAAGTCTACGAATCGGCTTCAAAGATCCGTACCAGTGCGGCATTTGGGGAAATCATTATCCTTATTGTCTATATTCCTATCCTAACGCTTGTTGGAGTGGAAGGAAAGATGTTCACTCCAATGGCCAAGACGGTTGGCTTTGCCATTTTGGGAGCTCTCATACTTTCCCTCACCTATATACCGATGATGTGCGCCCTGTTCCTTTCTAAAAAGGTAACGCACAAACGGAATTTCAGTGACCGCATGATGGATTTTTTCCATAGGATTTATGAACCGCTTCTTCAGAAAGCCATTAGGATAAAATACGTGCTTGTAGGAGGTACGCTTGCCCTTTTTGCCTTAAGTGTGTTCCTTTTCAATAATATGGGGGGAGAATTCATACCCCAGCTTAAGGAAGGTGATTTTGCCTTTCACTGTATACTGCCACAGGGAAGTTCGCTTAATCAGAGTGTAGAAACATCCATGCTGGCATCGCGTATCATTAAACAGTTTGACGAAGTCAGGATGGTTGTAGGTAAAACGGGAGCCCCGGAGGTTCCTACCGACCCCATGCCTCCTGAAGCAACAGACCTCATCATCGTACTCAAGCCCCAGGATGAATGGAAATCGGGCAGGAGCTATGAAGAACTTGCCGATGCCCTCATGGAAAAACTGGAAGTAATACCCGGTGTTTTCTTTGAGAAAAATCAACCCATCCAGATGCGTTTTAACGAGCTTATGACGGGAATAAGACAGGATGTCGCAGTTAAGATTTTCGGAGAAAACCTCGATACCCTGGCACTGTATGCCGATAAAGCCGAACAGGTGATAAGATCGGTCAACGGTGCCACTGCACCACAGGTAGAACGCATAAGTGGCCTGCCGCAGATAAATGTAACGTATAACCGTACGCGTCTTGCCAATTACGGTTTATCTGTTGTTGATGTAAACAATATCCTAAGTACCGCTTTTGCCGGAAAAAGCGCCGGTGTCGTATTTGAAAACGAGCGGCGTTTTGATCTTGTGGTGCGTCTTGACAGCATACACCGGACCAGTATTGAAGATGTGCGCAACCTTACCATTTCAACGAAAACAGGTCAGCAGATACCCCTTACACAGGTAGCAACCGTTGATTATAAACTGGGACCTGCACAAATAAGCCGTGAAGCCGGAAAACGCAGAATTGTCATCGGATTCAACGTTTCGGGACGCGACGTGCAAAGCGTTGTTGAAGATATCCGGACCGAGCTCAATGCAAAGGTTCCGTTACCTTCAGGTTACTATTTTACCTACGGAGGACAGTTTGAAAATCTTCAAAAGGCTAGTGCACGCCTAATGATTGCCGTTCCTGTTTCATTATTGCTCATCTTTATGTTGCTTTATTTTACCTTTCATTCGTTTAAACAGGCACTTCTTATCTTTACTGCAATACCCATGAGTGCCATAGGTGGTGTGTTTGCACTTCTGATGCGCGATATGCCCTTCAGCATCAGTGCAGGTATCGGTTTTATTGCCTTATTTGGCGTTGCGGTTTTAAATGGTATCGTCCTTATCGGTACGTTTAACCAGTTGGAAAAAGAAGGAGAAACCAATATCCTAAAACGGGTTATGGAAGGAACTAAAACACGGCTGCGGCCTGTACTCATGACGGCCACTGTAGCTTCACTCGGATTTCTGCCAATGGCCATCAGCTCCGGGGCAGGTGCAGAAGTACAGAAACCTCTGGCTACCGTAGTGATTGGGGGACTTGCAAGTGCTACATTCCTTACGCTTTTTGTCCTTCCTTTACTGTATCTTATTGTAAACCGGAAATTTAGAAAAAACATAAAACCTTCCATGAAAACCATCTTATTAGCAGGTTTCCTTTTGGGAAGCATTACCATGCAGGCCCAACAGCCCATTACCCTTAACCAGGCAGTAGAAACGGCCCTTACGGGGAACCGCCAGTACAATATTAACGAGGCTGAACTCCGTTCATCGTCTTTTAATTTACAGGCAGCCGGTGAGCTTCCTAAAACAGGTTTTTTTGTTGAAAATGAGGATCTTCGTCCCACAGATCATATCGGTGTTTTAAAGATTGGAATTATGCAAAACATAGAATGGCCGGGACTTTATACTGCACGTAAGAACTATTTCCGGGAACAGCAGAAATCAACCCAGCTCAGCAAAGAAGTGCTTAATCTTAATATTATGAAGGAGGTACGATCCACTTACTTCCAGTTGTGGTACCTGCAAGAACAGCACAAGCTTCTTCAAAGGCTCGACAGTATCTACACTTCACTTTATAAGGCAGCTGAAACGCGTGTGAGGGCTGGTGATGTTGCCAGGCTGGACCAGATTTCGGCTGAAGTTAAAATGAAAGAACTTCAAACCCGTGTGAACCAGAACAAACAGGACTTCAACATGGAACAAAAGCGCCTTATGCTGCTTTTGAACATAGAGGAAGCCGTAGTTCCCGTCGATGCACCGCTTATTAAAATGCAGCCGGAATCAGAAGCTGACATTTCCCGGCACCCACTGGTATTGCAGCAACAACAATCTGTTAATGTTGCAACATCTAATATTTCAGTTGTTAAAAACACCAATAAGCCGGAATTCTCCGGGAGATTCTTCAGCCAGCGTTTATGGGGAGCGGAAAATCCTATGTCTGGTTTTTCCGTTTCAGCGTCCTTTCCGCTTTTCGGAACCGGTGCTTACAGAAATAAGGTAAAAACTGCTATTGCCGAAAAAGAAGTACAACAGGAAAAACTTCTCTATGAACAGCAGTATATGGAAACTCAAAAAGAAAATGCCCTAACCGAAATCCGTAAAAACCAGGAATTACTGCTGTTTTATGAAGACAGCGGACTTCAGCACGCTGATGCCATCCTAAAGGCATCCAGCCTTGCTTACAAGGCCGGAGAAATCAGTTTTGCCGAACTCAGCCAGTTTTTAAGTCAGGCCATTAGTATACGTCAGAACTATCTCGACGTGCTGAACCAATATAACCAGTCGGTTATTCAATATCATTATTTCAACAACAAATAATTTAACATGAAACACCTTATCAAACACCTGTATATAGCGGTCGTTATTTTTCTTGTTTGCAGCTGCGGCCAGAAAAAATCTGAAAATGGATCTGAAGAACACGGCCATGAGGAAGAACAGCATGAAACCGACGGAACCAGTGCAACGCTTACTCCCGAGCAAATAAAAGAAGTAGGTATTACCTTTGGTTCTATTGAACAGAAACAGCTCACGGCGAGTATACAGGCCAACGGCTTTTTACGTGTACCGAATGACAGAAAAGCCAGTGCAACAGCATTATTTGGCGGTGTTATCAAAACACTTAATGTACAATTGGGAGACAACGTACGCAAGGGTCAGGTAATCGCTACCATTTCAAATCCGCAGTTTGTACAACTACAGGAGGATTATCTTACCATTAACAGCCAGTTACTGTTGGCAGAACAAGAAATGCGCAGGCAAAACGAATTATTCGAGGGTAATGCTGGAGCCAAAAAAAATCTTCAGAGTGCCTCTGCAACACTTAATGCCCTAAAAACGCGTAAGGCATCGCTTCGAAAACAGATACAGCTTATGGGAGTGAACCCCGACGCGCTGAACAACGGGAACCTTAGAACGGTATTAACGGTTGTTAGCCCCATATCGGGAACAATCAGTAATATAACGGCTTCTATCGGCAGCTATGTGGATGTTTCCTCACCGGTAGCGGAAATTGTAGACAATGAGTCGCTGCATCTGGACCTTCAGATATTTGAAAAAGACCTGCTCAAAGTAAAAGAAGGGCAGATGGTGCATTTTACTTTAACCAATAATCCGGAAAAGACCTATGATGCCAAAGTCTTCAGTATCGGTACATCGTTCGAAAACGACAGTAAAACCATTGATATTCACTGTAAGGTAACGGGGAACGTGGATGGTCTTATAGACGGGATGAACGTTACGGGAATTATTGCTACGGACAATATATTCCTGGAAGCTGTTCCCAATGACGCTCTTGTCGAAGCCGACGGCTCCTATTATATCTTTATAAAGTCCGAAGCAGAAAAACACGTACACAAAGAAGGAGAAGAGCATGAACATGAACACGGTACACAAGACGGAGTAACATTCGAAAAAGTAGAGGTCGCCAAGGGTATTTCCAACCTGGGATATACTGCCATTACACCTGTAAAAAAACTTCCCGGTGATGTAGTAGTCGTAACCAAAGGAGCTTTTTTCATAAACGCGAAATTAAGCAATTCGGGAGGCCATGCCCATTAAAAAGGTCAAAAAAAACGTCTCTTTAAAGAGACGTTTTTTTATACATTAATTCAACTTTAACTGTAAACAAAGACAAATAAAATGTTAATTATGAGACATATAATATTATATTAAAATATTCTTTTCAATATTTATCTCATCTAGAAATGAGGCATCATGCGATACCACAATGAGCGTTCCTTTATATTCGTTAATGGCCTTTGTAAGTATTTCAATGTTCTGTACATCGAGGTTATTGGTAGGCTCATCGAGTATGATAACGTCGGGTGCGTTTATTGAAATCGTCAGACAACACAACAATAGCCGCATTCTTTCGCCTCCGCTTAAAGCTTCGCACGGTTTATCCCAATCGTGACGTGTAAACAGGAACTGACTGAGTTTTGTTTTGACTTCATGTTCCGGAAGAGAATCTGTATTGGCCATCTGAGCCTGTTCGTATATCGTATTTCCAGGCCTGATCGCGGAGTAATCCTGATCTATATAAACCGTATTTGTCTGAGCACGCATCAGCACCCCTTCAAAAGGTTCCAGGTCACCTGTCAACAACCGGATCAGCGTTGTCTTACCCGAGCCGTTTGTCCCCATTAACGCTACACGATCACCGCTCATAATCTGAAAACTAAGAGCATTTTTCCATAAATCGACTGTCCCATAACGGTAATTTACAGCTGCAGCCTGAAATAACATTTTACCTCTATGTATGGAGGAAGAACCAAATCCAAACTGTATTTTGTCAATATTGGGAATCGCAGTTCTTAAGGAGCGCAGTTCTTCTGACAGTCCACCTATTTTTTCTTCATGTACTCCTTTTAATCTGGCTGTACTGTTTTCGGCTCCATTGCGGAGTGTGTTCATCATGATTCTGGCTACACCGGCTTTTTCCTGTTTTTTCTTACCTCTCGCATCAGCCTTTTGCTGCCTTTCCTGGGTTTCACGTTCTTTTTCTTTTGCCTTCTTCAGGGCTTTTTCCTTACTGAGTACATCATGCGCCAGGGATTCACGCTCTATCCGTTTCTGTTCACAGAAAAAGCTGTAATTGCCACCGTATGACGTTATGCCACGCCCATTTAATTCATAAACAGTATCAAGCAGGTTCAGCAGCACACGGTCGTGGCTTACCACCATGACCGTACCGGCTGTTGAGCGAATAAAGTCATAGAGGAGTTGCCGTCCCTGCATATCAAGGTGGTTGCTGGGTTCATCAAGCAGAACAAACTCAGGTCTGTGGATATGGATACCTGCAAGAAAAACTTTGGTTTTCTGTCCACCGCTTAATGATCCCATTTTCTGAAACAAATCAATTTCAGTCAACTGCCAGTATTCCAGAGCTTCACGGCAGCGGTCTTCAACCGACCAGTCATCATTTAATTCGTCATAAAGGTTTTCGGTAACATTTCCTCTTAGAATTTCGTGTAAAGCCCTAAGCTTAATATCTATATTGAGTGCTTGAGCAATGGTTAGGTGATTATACTGTCCGAAAACCTGGGGAACATAATAAGATATGCCTTCCATTATGAGATTTCCCTCAGACGGCTCCAGTTCTTTGGCCATTATTCGTAAAAGAGTTGATTTTCCGGCTCCGTTATTTCCAACCAAGGCCGATTTGGTATTTTTGTTTACAGTAAAACTGATGTTACTGAACAAAAGATCCCTGTTGGGATGAAAGTATGATATATTCTGTAAGGTAAACATGATTCATTTTTAAAGATGTACAAAATGAAACAAACCACTAAGTGATTTATTTTAATCCAACATTCTGAAAAAATGTGCTTTTCACATACCTTAACTGTTTAATGAAGAACAAAGGTACAAAATATTCACATACTAACGATCAAAAGAGGTCATTTCCTGTAATTTCTCTAAACAGATGACACAAGATGCATATAATAAATGTAGATTTGTACCTATAACTCTGACTCTTTATTATGACTTTAAACCAGCAACCCGAACTTAAAGAAGCTATTTTACGGCAGTCTCAAAAGGAAAAGGATAAGCTCCTCATACGCCTTATCAACAAAGACAAACGGCTCATGGAGCAACTTCATTACCTGTTGCTTGAAGATGAAAATGATCTTTATTCCCGTATACTTAAAGTGAAAGGAAAACTGGAAAACGTATTTTCAAGGGCGGTTAAAGGTATTGAGAAACAAAGACAGGTAAACCGTTACAAAGAATTTACCGCTTATCTTAAATCGGCAAGCGGAATTGTCAACGAGCACGCTGCTATCACTAAAAATAAGGAAAGTGAACTTGATTTACGCCTGATGATCGTGGAATGGTCTTTTCAAACCTATCCTCAATTTTATGAAAAGGTGATCCGCTCAGCTTATAACGAAGCACACTTTCTCTACCAGACGGCCCGTATTAAAACCATCGTAAGCCTGTATTCAAAACTGCATGAAGATCTTCAGTTTGAATATGATGAACGCCTTTCGGCTATTATGGATTTTGCTGAAAAAACGGTGTTAAAAAGTTATGTGCAGGCAGCCGGAGTAAAATTACTTCTTGAATAGCAACACAATGGTTTTCCTATTTTAATACTTCTTCAAGAAACATGAGTGTGTGGTTCCATGCACGTTGTGCCATGACTTCATTGTAATCTTTTGATGCCGGATTTGTAAATGTATGCTTACTGTCGGCATAATAAATGAACTGCCAGTCGGCACGCCCCTTGCGCATTTCATCCATAAAAGCATCAATGTCCTGCTTTGAAACCGATTCATCTTCGGCAGGATGTATGATGAGTACTTTAGGTTGTATGGCTGAATAAACTTTATCTGCCTTTTTAAGCCCTCCGTGTATCGATACCACACCTGTAAACGGCAGGTTCCCACGCGCAGCCTCAACAGCACCCGTTCCTCCGAAACAGTAGCCTATTACCGCTGTTCTTTCCGGGTTGGCTCCCAACGACACAAGTTGCTCGAGGGCGAGCCGTATTTTATGCTGAAATGCATCTGGATTTTCCTTGTAAAAACCGGAGATCTTTTTAGCGGCCTCCATTGAAGATGGTGTATCACTGCTTCCGTATATATCAGCAATGAGTACATTATAACCTTTCCGAGCCAATTCTGTTGCAGCTGTGCGTGCTTCTTCATCAATTCCCATCCAGGCCGGAAGGATAAGTACCCCAGGTGCAGTGTGTTTTTGAATAATGGCTTCAGCCTGATGCTGCGTTGTACCGTCGGTATACGAAATTTTCTTGAGTTCTTGTGCCATGGTTGTAAAAGAAATTAGAATAAAGAAATATAATAACCTGTTCATAGAGTAAAGATTTATATTATAACCTGACCAAAGGTTAAAATTAATATTGCTGAGGTCTATATCCTAAATGTACAAAAAAACATCCAAAACTGCGGATTATCGCGGTCTGTATCTGAAATTTCTACAATCTATATGCTAAAACTATTCTTCTTCGTCATATTCCGTTTCTTCATCATGATCGTCTCCCTCATCTTCCTCTTCAAATTCGTACTCAAAAAAGGAAAAAACCGATCCCCCGTATTTTCGGCTGTTGGAAAAATGCTCCAATTGTTCCAGGCTCGTATGTGCAGAGTGTTCAATTATAAGCAGGCCGTCGTCTTCCAATAAATCATTTTCGAATACAAGTTTCGCAATGCGCTCAAACTGTTCCTGTGTAAAATCGTATGGCGGATCTGCAAAAATGATGTCGTACTTCACTTTATTCTTTTCAAGAAACTTATACACATCCGATTTGATCGCCGTGATATCCATTTCAAACTCCTGAGCGGTTTTGCGTATGAAGTTTACACACCCGAAATCTGCATCAACGGATGTAATGGGTTCAGCACCGCGCGATGCAAATTCATAACTGATATTTCCGGTACCTGCGAAAAGGTCTAAAACTCTTAGTTCGCGAAAGGCAAACTGATGGTTCAGTATATTGAACAACGACTCTTTGCTCAGGTCGGTTGTAGGACGAACGGGCAAATTTTTCGGTGCAGTTATTCTGCGTCCTTTAAATTTTCCAGATATAATTCTCATAACTGTAATAAAATGTAATGTTGTTCCAATTGTTCGGGAATAACCGATAAGGTCTGCGCCAGGGTATGCAGGTTCAGTACGTGAACGTTGCGTATAAATTTATATACGGTTTTATATAGATCTGAATGCTCATCAATTTTTCCTGCGAGCTGTATGAGCTGTTCCCGGGGATCCATCTTTAACTGTTCCATCACAAAAAGAACATAATAGATGAAGTCTTCCGGTGTCTGATATTCATAACTGTTGAAGTTTCTTATCCTGAATAATAACAATTTCAAAATGTTTTTCCGCCACATGAACAAAAAACTCCCTGTTTCCGTTCATTGCAGATTTACTGATGAAATGCTGTAAAAGGCTTGTATGAATATGCTGAAAATCAAACCCTCCGAACTTATCGATGAAATAATTGTTAAAGACTACATACGGCACATAGATGTTTTCCATTTGCAGTTGCGGCATTGAATCATAATCGAAATAGTCGGTTGGGAAAACCTTGATGTTGTATTGCAAATAACTTCCGAGCGCTGTTTCATCGAAAAGGGCAGTGGGTACAAAAGTATTGAGGTTGTTGTCGTGCAGTACAAGCACATCATCATATCCCGACTGCAACATTTCTTCTTTATCAAAAAACAGGTCCAGCTGCTGCTCAATGGTCTTATAAGGATCCAGGGGAAACGATTTAAACTGAACCACCTGATTGTTCACCTGGTTCTTGACACAGTAACTGAAATCATGCAGTGAAACCTGTAAATACAATTTTTGAAACGTACCGTTACTCATAAGCATCTTAATGAATATGCATCAAAAGTACAATTTTTTATTGATTTGTCAGAGGTTCATCAAAACAATGGTATCTTTGTACGAACAACCCAACACCAGTATGACCGTCAATGAATTTTACCTTCAGTTAAAACATACTTTTCCGTTTGACGTTACTCTAAAACAGGATGCTTTTCTGAATAAAATAGCGCGATTTGTATTAAGTGAAAACCAGGATGAACTGTTTGTTCTGAAAGGATATGCCGGTACGGGAAAAACAACCCTGCTGTCCAACCTCGTAAATCAGCTGGCCCTTGTTCACCTTAAATACGTAATGCTTGCCCCGACCGGACGTGCTGCCAAAGTGATTTCCAATTATGCAAAGCAGCCGGCCCATACCATCCATAAAAAAATCTATTATCCCAAAAAGGATAAGAATTCGGGACTTGCCTTTACCATGCAGGCAAACAAGCACAAGAATACTATTTTTATCGTGGATGAATCCTCGATGATTTCGGATAATGTGACCGATGCAACGATGTATACACACGGTTCCCTGCTCGACGACCTTATGTATTATGTGTATTCAGGTCAGAACTGTAAATTAATTATCGTGGGGGATACAGCGCAGCTGCCTCCCGTTGGGATGGATGAAAGTCCGGCATTGCTGGAAAGCAAACTGGCTCTTCACTACCTGATGAAGGTAGACCATATAGAGCTTACCGAAGTTATGCGGCAGGAGGAAGGCTCCGGCATCCTTTATAATGCCACGGAATTACGCGAACAGCTGCAACAGGAATTCTTTGATTTTTTTGCCTTCGACCTTAAACCTTTCAGGGATATCATCCGCTTACAGGACGGGTACGAAACTTTAGATGCCATACACGATGCCTTTTCAAGAAAAGGATCTGAGGAAACCATTTTCATAGTGCGTTCCAACAAAAGGGCAAACCAGTACAACCAGCAAATCAGAATGCGCGTTCTGGATCTCGAAAGTGAATTGAGTTCCGGAGATTATATCATGGTAGTCAAAAACAATTATTTCTGGCTCAAAGATTCCAAAGCGGCCGATTTCATCGCCAACGGCGACATTCTGGAAATATTGCAGATTTACAGACATCATGAACTGTACGGCTTCAGGTTTGCCTCGGTAAAGGTACGCATGGTCGATTATCCCGATCTTGCTCCGTTTGATACCATTGTAATGCTTGATACCCTGAACTCCGAATCGGCAAGCCTTACCTATGAACAGTCCAACCGTCTTTATCAGGAGGTCCTTTTAGACTATGAAGATGAAACCACTGCCTACCGGCGTATGCAAAAAGTAAAAAATAATGAGTATTTTAACGCGCTTCAGATTAAATTTGCTTATGCGGTAACCTGTCACAAATCACAGGGGGGGCAGTGGGATACGGTATTTATAGAACAGCCCTACCTGCCCGACGGCATCAGTAAAGATTATATGCGCTGGCTTTATACGGCACTAACGCGCGCCAAGGAAAAAGTTTATTTAATAGGTTTTAACGATGAATTTTTCGATGAATAAATTAAAGATTATTGCCGTAATACCGGCACGGTATGCTTCAACACGATTTCCGGCAAAACTTATACAGGATCTGGGAGGGAAGCCCGTTGTGGTGCAGACTTATCTTGCCACACTGGCAACACGTCTTTTTGATGAAGTTCTGGTTGCCACAGACCATGAAATAATTTTCAGCCTTTTGAAAGAGAACGGGGTTAATGTTGTGATGAGTGCCGCACATCATGAAAGTGGCAGCGACCGTATTGCAGAAGTTATTGAACACGTGGAATGTGATGTTGTGGTGAATGTACAGGGTGATGAGCCTTTCGTAAGCAAATCAAACCTTGAAAGCCTTATCAGGGTATTCGAGGACGACAAAGACAACGCAATAGATCTCGCATCGCTCATGTTTGAGATTAAGGAAGAAGCGGTAATCCAAAATCCCAACAATGTAAAGGTAGTAGTAGACCAAAGCCTCAAAGCCCTGTATTTTTCCCGTTCTCCGATACCTTTTGCGCGCGACGGAAAAAGCTACGTTCCGTATTATCAGCACATCGGGGTTTACGCCTATCGAAAAAAGGCGCTCCTTGATTTTACGAAATGGCAGATGAAAGGACTTGAAGCTACCGAAAAACTGGAGCAACTGCGTTATCTGGAATATGGTAAAACTTTGCAAATGGTACTTACAGAACATGTTGGAGTAGGTATAGATACTGCTGAAGACCTTGAAAAGGCAAAACAGCTCTGGAAATAAAAAAACACTCCTTACAGGAGTGTTTTTTTATAGCCCGGATTATTTGTTGATCTGCTTAAGCATTTGCTCTTCCTTATAGGTAAGCGGAACCACATTGTATTTTTCCCAATACCTGGTTTTGTAATTCTTTCCTAAGCGTGTGAGTTTGTTGCTGTCGAAAAAGTCCTGCGGATTTGGTTTTGCAAAGGATTCATTCACCTCATCTACGAGCAGTTCCACAAAACCGCCCACTTTCGTCAGCTGGTTTGCGACCTGCGATACACCGAATATGCGGTACGCTGTATAGGTTAACGAATATTTGCCGTTATACAGGTTAAACAGTGTTGTCTTAGCATAGAAACTTCTTTTAAACCTGTGATTGGGCTGTTGCTGAAACTGGCTGTTCTTAAGATAATTCGGATCCAGGCCAGCCTTTATTTCCCTTATGAGGTAATCTTTTGCACCATAAGTCATGGTTCCTGTCAGTGTTGCATTTTTGGCATTCGTTACCGGACTGAAGTTCAATATATTCAATTCGGTGCCGTCCGCTGCCTTTTTGGTCGTTATATACAGATCGTATTCCTTATCGTTGATGATCTTTTTAACCAGTTCAAAATCAAATTCGTAAGAAACACGCTCCCTTAAATCACCCCAGAAATAACGGACATTTGTTAAAGAGTCAAATTTTTTGGCTTCCTCGTTGGTAAATTTGACTGTCCGGCTCTCGCGTACAATGGTATTGCTTCTATTAATAGACTGGAGATAGTAATCGAGTTCCGCATCCTCATACTGGTACATCGTACCGTTGATGTACATAAGTTCGCGATAGTATGTATTGAGCTTGAGATCTTTTGCAAAATTAGCCTGTGATGTTTTAATGGCTTTGTTGATTTCATCTCTTAACGGTACGGTAAGGATAACAATTTCATCCAGCGATTCTGCCGACGGCAGTATTTTTACGTTAATATTGTGACCATTATCAACCGTTACTTCTTTGGAAAAGTAGTCAAGATGCCTGAAAATAAGCTTCGTATCTTCTTTGGGCATATTGAACTGATAGCGACCTTCAGAATTCGTCACAGTTGTTTTTCCCGAAATATTTCCCGTAACCATTACGTATTCTACAGGTTTGCTGGTTTCGGCATCCTTAACAACACCCTGAATCAGTTTTTGCGAATACATACTGTTAAACACGAACAGCAGCAAGATGAAAACAGAATTTTTCATTGTTTTTTTGTTTAGTTAGTAATGTTTTTAAGTAAGTTGTTACATCCTAACAAAAAAAGGACCACAATTCGTGATCCTTTCAATTTTATGCAAAAAAACGTTTAAAATACGAACATAGCTCTTTCGCTCATCATATCGTTTACTTCGTCAGCCACTTCTTCAATAACCGCCTCATTTGTATGATTCATAATAACGCGGTCTATAAGATCTACCACCGTTTCCATATCAGTTTCAACAAGTCCGCGAGTTGTAATTGCTGCGGTACCCACACGGATTCCCGATGTGATAAAAGGGGATTTGTCATCAAAGGGCACCATGTTCTTATTTACAGTAATTTCGGCTTTAACAAGGGCATTTTCAGCCTCTTTACCCGAAATATTCTTATTGCGCAGATCAATGAGCATCATGTGGTTATCTGTTCCGCCGGAAATAATATTATACCCGCGTTTTGTAAAAGCTTCAGCCATTGCTTTGGCATTTTTCTGTACCTGCAGTGCGTAATGCATGAATTCGTCCTGTAAGGCTTCTCCAAACGCTACGGCTTTTGCCGCGATAATGTGCATTAAAGGACCGCCCTGGTTACCCGGGAAAACAGCTGAATCCAATAAAGCAGACATCATTCTTGTCTCGCCCTTTGGTGTTTTTAATCCGAAAGGATTTTCAAAATCTTTACCCATCATGATCATACCTCCGCGAGGACCGCGCAGCGTCTTATGCGTTGTTGTTGTAACGATATGACAGTGCGGAATAGGATCAGACAACAACCCTTTTGCAATAAGGCCTGCCGGGTGTGAAATATCGGCCATAAGAAGCGCTCCGACAGAATCAGCAATCTTACGGAAACGTTCAAAGTCCATATCGCGCGAATAAGCTGAAGCTCCTGCAATGATCAACTGCGGTTTTTCGCGTTCGGCAATTTCCTGAATCTTATCGTAATTGATCAGCCCTGTCTCCTCATCAACACCGTAGAATACCGGATTATATAATTTTCCGGAAAAGTTAACAGGTGATCCATGTGTCAAATGCCCGCCATGCGAAAGGTCAAAACCAAGAATTTTATCTCCGGGCTTTAAAACGGCTGCATAAACCGCCGTATTGGCCTGCGAACCCGAATGCGGCTGTACATTTACATATTCCGCATTAAAAAGGGCTTTTGCTCTGTCAATGGCCAGTTGTTCCACGATATCCACCACTTCACATCCTCCATAATATCTTTTTCCGGGATATCCCTCTGCATATTTATTGGTTAAAACCGAACCTGCAGCCTCCATTACCTGGTCGCTTACAAAGTTCTCCGAAGCAATTAATTCCAGACCGTGAACCTGTCTGTCTTGCTCATCTAAAATTAAATCAAAGATTTGTTCGTCGCGTTGCATTTTTAGTAATTCTTTAAATTGAACTCAAATTTATAAAAAATCATTGTTATATTCGCATAAGCAATCTAAATAGAATAAAATTTGATGAAAGCAATGAATATACCTGCGAACAATCCTGCTTTAAAATCGTGGTTAAACGTACCCGAAAACAGTGATTTCCCCATCCAGAATATTCCGTTCGGTGTTTTTTCCGTTGAAGAGGATCACCTCGTAACCGGAACCAGAATAGGCGATTATGCCATCAGTCTTCCTGCTTTAAACGATCTTGGTTTTTTCAAAGATATTGATTTTGACGACAACGTACTTTACGATGAAACACTGAATGCGTTTATTTCAGAAGGTAAAGATGTTTGGAGAGCCATACGCAACAGGATTTCGGAAATTTTCGAAGCCAACAATCCAAAACTGCGAGACGATGCCGCTGCTCGGGAAGAAGTTCTCTTCAACGTAGCAGAAGTAATGGTGGAATTACCTGTATTTATAGGTGATTATACCGATTTTTATTCCAGCCGTGAACACGCTACCAATGTAGGAATGATGTTCCGCGATCCAAGCAATGCCCTTTTACCGAACTGGCTGCACCTGCCGGTGGGTTACCATGGAAGAAGTTCTACTATAGTACCTTCTGGTACACCTGTGAACCGCCCTTTGGGACAGTCATTGCCTAAGGGAGAGACCTTACCGGTTTTTGGTCCTTCAAAACGAGTTGACTTTGAGCTCGAAACAGCCTTTATTACGGCTGATGCCAACATCATGGGTGACAGGGTTTCTGTTGAAGAGGCAGAGGACCAGATGTTTGGAATGGTATTGCTCAACGACTGGTCTGCCCGTGACATTCAGTCCTGGGAATATGTTCCTCTTGGACCGTTTTTAGCCAAAAATTTCGGTTCTTCTATATCATGCTGGATCGTTACCATGGATGCTTTGGAGCCTTTCCGCTGTGCGGGTCCTTCACAGGATGATCCGAAACCGCTGCCTTATTTGCAACAGAAAGGAGACCATGCGTTCGATATCAACCTTGAAGTTGTAATACAGCCCGAAGGCAAGGAAGGTAAAACGGTTTGTAAATCGAACCTCAAATACATGTACTGGAGCATGGCACAGCAGCTGGCACATCACACTGTTAACGGCTGCCTCGTAAGTTCCGGCGATTTGATGGGATCTGGAACTATATCGGGTTCTTCCAAAGACAGTTTCGGTTCTATGCTTGAACTTACGTGGGGCGGGCAAAACCCTATTGAAATGCCCGACGGTTCCACAAGAACCTTTATACAGGATTTCGATACCGTAATCATGAAAGGATATTGTGAAAAAGACGGTGTACGCATTGGCTTCGGTGATGTCTCTTCACAGTTACTTCCGGCCATTCCGTTCGAAAACTAAGCATACAAATACGTAAATATCAAAAATCCATTCAATTGAATGGATTTTTTTATTAAATTTAACTAATTAAATTAAAACACTATGAGAAAACTACTATTTCTTTGCCTGGCTCTGAGCCTGGCTGCATGCGATGACGACATAAAGGATGTAACAGAAAAGAACATTCCTGAAACCCCGCCTCGGGGATTAAAGATGAAAATGAAAGCAGGATATTTTACACACGAATTCTTTTATCATTCCAACGGGTTTGTAGATTCTATAAGTATCAGCAGGAACAATATCACATCAGAAAAATTCATCTACAACAATTTAAACCAGGTAGTGGAAGTACATTATCGTTCGGGACATCCGGATTTCCCTGAGTACGACAAGGATGAAATCACCTATTATACTTATAATTCCCTGGATCAGATTGACACTGCCGAAACATACGACAAAAACAATACGCTCGTCAGATCCGAAAGCTATACGTATAACAGCGACGGGAGCGTGAACAACCCTTCAATGATTGTAAAGGATGAAAACCTTATCCTTCAGAAAACCGGCACCGATACATCTGCATATATGTTTGATTCTTTCCGGAACCCTTATTACAATATCTATCCCAAAGCTTACCGTACGATAAAGTATATTAACAAAAACAATATAATAGAAAGGAAAGATACTTTTGGAGGCACTACTTTAGTGTATCCGTCTGTTTTAAAATACAATTCACAGAATTACATCATTGAACAGCGGATTCAGAATGCTCCGTTGGATTCAGACGATTACAATGAGTTTTTTTATTGATATTTGAACACCCTGTATTATACAGTAAATTGCAAAAGCACTTTTGTTTTTGCAATTTTTTATTTCTCAGATAACCGGAAAAGTTTCGGTTTGTCATTGTAAAATCTGTAAATTCCCCACTGAAATTTATGAAGCAAAAAACGTATATTTGCAGCTTGTAAACAATAAATATGAAATTCGATTTACTTCACACCGATATACATTCAAAAGCGAGAGCCGGCGTCATCACAACAGATCACGGAATTATCGAAACCCCAATCTTTATGCCCGTTGGTACGGCTGCAACCGTAAAAGGAGTACACCAGCGCGAATTAAGAGACGACATCAACCCGGATATTATTCTGGGTAACACCTATCATCTGTACCTGCGTCCTAAAACTGATGTGCTCGAAAAAGCCGGGGGGCTTCATAAATTTATGAACTGGGACCGCAATATTCTCACCGATTCCGGGGGATTTCAGGTATATTCCCTGTCGGGAAGAAGAAAAATAAAGGAAGAAGGAGTGAAATTTAAATCGCATATCGACGGTTCATATCATTTTTTCTCACCTGAGAACGTTATGGAAATACAGAGGACCATAGGGGCAGACATCATCATGGCATTTGACGAGTGTACACCTTACCCGTGTGACTACCGTTATGCAAAACGTTCTATGCACATGACGCACCGCTGGCTTGACCGCTGTATTGAACATCTGGAAAAAGTGCCGGTGAAATACGGATACGATCAGGCATTTTTCCCTATAGTGCAGGGATCCACTTTTAAGGATCTTAGAGCGCAGTCGGCTGAATATATCGCAAATGCAGGAGCTGTCGGAAATGCCATCGGAGGATTATCTGTCGGGGAACCGGCAGAAGAAATGTATGAAATGTGCGAAGTGGTTACGAACATACTGCCTAAAGACAAACCGCGTTACCTAATGGGCGTAGGCACACCTATTAACATACTGGAAAACATTGCGCTTGGAATTGATATGTTCGACTGCGTAATGCCTACACGCAATGCCAGGAACGGAATGTTGTTTACTTCGGAAGGTTTCATCAACATAAAAAACAAAAAGTGGGAAGACGATTTCAGTCCGGTAGATCCTATGGGAATTACCTGGGTCGATACGGAATATTCCAAAGCTTATCTACGCCACCTGTTCGTCTCTAATGAGTATCTTGGCAAACAGATTGCAACCATCCACAATTTAGGATTCTATATGTGGCTGGTGCGTGAAGCGCGTACACAGATTCTTGCCGGTACTTTTTATACGTGGAAGGAAAAAATGGTAAAACAAATGGCGACCCGCTTATAACTGGCTTAAAATGAAAATCATTGACTGGTATATACTGAAACGCTACCTGGGTACATTCTTTGTAATGATCCTGCTTTTCGTGCCTATTGGTATTGTAGTGGACGTTGCTGAAAAGATTAACAAAATACTGGAAAACGAGATTCCGCTGGCGGATGTACTCAAATACTACGGCAACTTTACGATTTACTTCGCAAATATGCTTTTTCCTATTTTCCTGTTTATTTCCATCATCTGGTTCACTTCAAAATTAGCCGGCAATACGGAAATTGTAGCCATCTTAAGTTCGGGAATTTCCTATATGCGTTTCTTAAGACCCTATATTGTAGGTGCGACCTTTATTTCGATGTTTGCCCTGCTTATGGGATTCTTCATAGTTCCCAAAGCCAGTCTTGGCTACAATGATTTCAGGTACAAATATCTTAAACGAAAAGAAGTAAGGGAAACCCAGAACGTTTTTAAACAGATCAGTAAAAATGAATTTATATTCGTGAGCAACTTCAGCTATGACAGCAAAACGGGATATAAATTTACTCTTGAAAAATTTGACAATTTTAGCCTGGTATCGAAGATTCAGGCAGAGCGTATCGTATACAATGACAGTACCAAAGACTACACGCTTTATGATTACAGAAAGCGTACCGTTGGGGTAAATGATGATAAAATTGAAAAAGAACCGGAAAAAAGAATCAAATTCAATTTTAACGTCGACGATCTCACACCGGCCATTTATGCTGCAGAAACCATGACCTTATCCGAACTGAACCAGTTTATTGAGAAAGAAAAGATGCGCGGATCTGCCAATATCAGTTCTTATCTTGTTGTTAAATATAAAAAATACAGTGTACCGGTATCTGCATTTATCCTGACCATTATTGCGGTCGCCGTTTCATCAATGAAACGCAGGGGAGGAATGGGTGTGAACCTTGCCCTGGGAATTGGCCTGGCCTTTACCTATATATTCTTTGATAAAATATTCGGGACATTAGCCGAAGCTTCAAGTATCAATCCTTTATTCGCCGTATGGTTCCCGAATGTTATTTTCGGAATATTAGCCGTGTACCTGTTGAACAATGCCAAACGTTAATTTAAAAAACCAGCTGCATCTCCATGTAATTGTATTTATATGGGGATTTACGGCTATATTGGGAGAATTGATCTCCCTGCAGGCGCTTCCGCTTGTTTTTACAAGAATCGCCATCGCCGTGTGCGTCATATTCCTGTATCTGCTCATCAAGAAAAAAAATCTTGCGATAAGTCCCAGGGATATGCTGCGCTTCTTTATCTTCGGATTCGTCATAGCCATTCACTGGCTGACTTTTTTCCATGCCATTAAAATTTCAAATATTTCCATTACACTGGCATGTATTTCAACCGGGGCCTTTTTCACTTCGATTCTCGAACCTATTTTCTATAAACGCAAATTTATCCTTTATGAAGTCCTTTTGGGATGTCTCGTAGTTGCAGGCCTTCTGTTGATCTTCAGGTTCGAATCGCAGTACAAAATGGGTATCGCGGTGGCACTTCTTTCAGCTTTTCTGTCCGCATCGTTTTCGATCATCAACGGTAAACTTGCAAATACGCACGACAGCGTGGTCATCAGCTTTTACGAACTGCTCGGGGGATTGTTTATCCTGGCATGTTTTCTTTGGTACCAGAACGGTTTTACACCTGAGAATTTCCATTTTCAGAAGCTTGATTATCTGTGGATTGGCATCCTGGGATCGATATGTACGGCTTACCCGTTCATTTCAACCATTAACATAATGAAATACCTGACGCCTTATACCGTTATGCTCACCATTAATTTGGAACCTATCTACGGTATTCTTCTGGCAGTCATTCTATTTAAGGATCAGGAAAAAATGACGACTGCCTTTTATTTGGGGGCCGTTATTATATTGCTTACCGTATTATTAAATGCCTATTTTAAAAATCGAACTAAAGCAACTGCCTAATTAATAAAAATAGTATATTTGTAGCCACAAAAAAAGACAAACAAACGAGGTTTATGGAGTATTTAGATTTTGAATTACCTATAAAAGAGTTAAACGAACAATTGGATAAATGCCAGGTTATAGGACAGGAATCCGATGTAGACGTTACCGACACTTGTAAAAATATAGAAAGGAAACTGGAAGAAACCAAAAAGGAAATATACGGCAATTTAACTGCTTGGCAACGCGTTCAGCTGTCAAGACATCCGAACCGCCCGTATACACTTGATTATATCAAGGCCCTTTGTGGGGACAGTTTCCTGGAGCTTTTTGGTGACCGTGGAGTAAAAGACGATAAAGCCATGATTGGCGGATTGGGAAAAATCGGCGATCAGTCTTTTATGTTTATCGGGCAGCAAAAGGGAACTAATACCAAAACCCGCCAGTACCGTAATTTCGGAATGGCCAACCCTGAAGGATACCGCAAAGCGCTGCGCCTGATGCGCATGGCTGAAAAATTCAATGTTCCGATCGTAACATTTGTCGACACCCCGGGAGCCTATCCCGGCCTGGAAGCAGAAGAGCGCGGACAGGGTGAAGCTATTGCACGTAATATTTTCGAAATGTTCCGCATTAAGGTTCCGATCATCGTAATCATCATCGGGGAAGGGGCATCAGGAGGAGCTTTGGGAATCGGAGTAGGTGATAAGGTATTCATGCTTGAAAACACCTGGTATTCCGTAATATCACCCGAGTCGTGTTCCTCTATTTTATTCCGCAGTTGGGAATACAAGGAAATGGCTGCAGATGCACTGAAGCTTACTTCGGTAGATATGAAATCGAACAAACTCATAGATGAAGTGATTCCCGAACCGTTAGGCGGTGCACATTACGATCGTGAGGCTACTTTCGAAACGGTAAAAAATACCATCGTAAAAACCTATGCCGAATTGTCCAAAAAGAATATCGACAAACTCATCGATGAACGTATGGAAAAATACGAAAACATGGGAGAGTTTTCAGAGTAGTATAAAAAGCAATGAAAAAGCCGGGCAATTGCCCGGCTTTTTTCATTTTTGATCAAAATAGTACCCTTATTTTCATTAACTTATCAACATCAAATTGTTACCAAAAAACACGCTATAGTTAATAAGTTTGCTTAGGCATTTCGTATTAAAAAAAGTAAATTCGCTTTATGGAACAGGAAAGAGCAATAAAACCAAATTATAAAGAACAACAAAACGTTATCGCACTGGAAAAAGGCAAGTTACCACCACAGGCCGTGGATCTGGAAGAAGCCGTTTTAGGTGCCATGATGATTGATAAAAAAGGGGTGGATGAAGCGATCGACATCCTTAAACCGGATGCTTTTTATAAAGAGGCACACCGCTGCATTTACGAAGCCATTGAGATGCTTTTTAAGGCAAGTCAGCCTATAGATATCCTCACGGTATCCACCCAGTTACGAAAAAACGGGAAACTCGACATAGCAGGGGGCGATTTTTACCTCATCAATCTTACGCAGAAAATTGCATCATCTGCCCATATTGAATTTCACTCGCGCATCATTCTTCAGAAATATATTCAGCGCAGCCTTATTAAGATTTCCGCGGAAATTATTGAAGATGCCTATGACGAATCCTCAGATATCTTCGAGTTGCTCGATCAGGCCGAATCCAAGCTTTACGACGTAACGCAGGGAAATATCAAGAAAAGTACCGAAACGGCTCAATCGCTGGTAGCACAAGCCAAAAAAAGAATTGAAGAAATCGGAAAAAGGGAAGGTCTGTCCGGACTGCCTACGGGTTTTCATAAACTCGACGGACTCACATCGGGCTGGCAGCCATCGGATCTTATCATTATTGCAGCTCGTCCGGGTATGGGAAAAACAGCGTTTGTACTCTCCATGGCCCGTAATATTGCCATTGATGCCAATTGCGGGGTTGCTTTCTTTTCACTTGAGATGTCGAGTGTTCAGCTGATTACGCGTTTGATTTCATCTGAAACAGGCCTGTCTTCGGAAAAACTGCGTACGGGAAAACTTGAACAACATGAATGGGAACAGCTTAACGTTAAGGTGAAGGATCTTGAAAAAGCACCTCTTTTTATTGATGATACGCCATCACTTTCAATTTTCGACCTGCGTGCCAAAGCACGACGGCTTAAATCGCAATACGATATTCAGCTCATTATTATCGATTACCTTCAGTTAATGACAGCAGGGGGAAATAACAAAGGAGGAGGAAACCGTGAACAGGAAATTTCCACTATTTCACGGAACCTCAAAGGACTTGCAAAGGAACTCGATATACCCGTAATTGCACTCTCGCAGCTATCGCGTGCAGTTGAAACGCGTGGTTCTTCGAAACGTCCGTTGCTTTCCGATTTACGGGAATCGGGAGCCATTGAGCAGGATGCGGATATCGTGTCCTTTATTTACCGGCCGGAATACTATAAGATTGATGTATGGGACGATGAAGAGCAAAGTCCTACGGAAGGACAGGCCGAGTTCATCGTAGCCAAACACCGTAATGGTGGGCTCGATAACATCCGTCTTAAATTCTTAGGTAAATTCGGTAAGTTCGACAACCTCGAAGATTTAAGCATGCCATTCGACGAATTTCCATCAAGTATGAACGACCGTCATGCATTGAACGATCTTCCTCCGGGTGACCAGATTTTCGGAAGCAGTTTCAGCAACGATAACGATGTCCCTTTTTAAATAAAAAATCCCGAAACAAAGTCGGGATTTTTTATTGCATTCTTTGAAGTTGAAGGTCACACATACTGTTTCTGAATTGCTTTGTAAATTTGAACTCCATTGATATCGGCCTTAAAATCAAACTGCATCACCATTTATCTTTCAACAGGTTAGTATGGAACGGAAAGGCTTGTCATTGAAAACAAAAAGGAAAGTTAAATACTTCCCTTTTATTAATAAAATTAATTGACTTCCTCGTAGTCAATGTATTCACCAACTTTTTTTCGCTCTTTCGGTATTTTATTCTGTTTTAAACTTGATTCAAAATCATTATCGCGTGTCTCATTTCCCGAAGCATTTCCATATTGATCCTGATAGGCCCGCTGTTGTTGCTGAAAATTGTCATTCAGCTTGTCAACTGCCTTTTTCATGAGATAAGGAGCTAATAATTTAAAAGCAAACTTTATAAAGTAATAAATCAAAACAATGATAAGCAACGTTTTGAGAAATCCCATTAAAGACGCCTGATCCATTTTTCCTGTTTTTAATGTTTTTTCAAATATATCAAATATAACAATGTATTTTTCTTATAAAAATCATAAAATCCGCAAAGCCGTCATTTAAAAAGCATCAAAAAAAACAGTTACCTCTTATCAAACAAAAAACCGCTTCATATGAAACGGTTTTTTGTTTTAGAATTTTCTCGAAGCAGTAATTTCTGCAATCTTTACAATAACTTCTGTTGCTTTAAGAATACTTTCAACGGGTACATATTCATATTTACCATGGAAATTATGGCCTCCCGCAAAAATATTAGGGCATGGTAAGCCCATATAGGAAAGTTGTGAACCGTCTGTACCTCCGCGTATCGGTTTAATGATAGGCTTAATGTCGAGTTCTTTCATTGCCTGTTCGGCAATATCCACTATATACATTACAGGTTCTACCTTTTCTTTCATGTTGTAATACTGATCCTTGATTTCGCATTCAACAATTTTATCTCCGAATTTCTCCGCATATTTTTTATTGAATTTATTGGCCAGTTCACGGATCACTTTTTTGCGCTTTTTGAATTTTTTCATGCTGTGATCACGGATAATAAGCTGTACTTCGGTTTCCTCCAGTGAGCCGCTTATATGGTTTACGTGGAAGAAACCTTCATAGCCGCTGGTTTTTTCAGGCACCTCTTTTAAAGGCAGTTTGGAAATGAATTTTGTAGCAAGCAGCATGGAATTGATCATCTTACCTTTCGCATAACCCGGGTGTACGCTCTTTCCTTTAAAGATAAGCTTTACGCCCGCAGCATTGAAGTTTTCATATTCCAGCTCCCCGATCTGACTTCCGTCCATCGTATAGGCCCACTGTGCTCCGAACTTCTCTACATCAAATTTATGGGCTCCACGACCGATTTCTTCATCAGGAGTAAATCCGATTCTTATTTTTCCGTGCTTGATTTCCGGGTGTTTAATAAGGTACTCCATAGCAGAAACAATTTCACATACTCCTGCCTTATCATCAGCACCTAACAGAGTAGTACCATCTGTTGTAATTAATGTCTGCCCTTTGTACTGTAACAGATCATCAAAATAGTTTGGTGATAAAATGATGTTCTGCTCCTTATTCAGGATAATATCACCTCCATCGTAATTTTCAACGATCTGAGGTTTAACGTTAGCACCTGTAAAATCAGGAGATGTATCAAAATGTGATACAAAGCCTATTGTAGGCACATCATGTTCCACATTGCTTGGTAAGGTCGCCATGATATAAGCGTTTTCATCTATCGACACTTCTTCCAGACCTATCTGTTTCAACTCTTCTACAAGCTTGTTTGCGAGATCCCATTGTTTTTTTGTTGAAGGGGTGGTTTCTGATTCCGGGTCTGATTCTGTATCTATGGTTACATAGCTGATGAACCGGTCGATAATATGCTGTTTATTTTCCATTTCAATTAAAATAATTTAGGTATAAACAAAATTATTAAAAACAGATTACTTAAAGAAGCTTATTCCGTTTTATTCTTTAAAGCTGTCATTATTTTAAAATGATCTTTTATCTTAAACAAGATTTGTTTAGTTTAGTACAGTAGTTTGGGATCTGCTTTCAGCACGTGCAACAGACCTCCCGTAATTTCAAATAAAAAGACCCTAATTTAAGATGAAAAAAGTAACAGGAGTAGGAGGGATATTCTTTAAATGTAAAGACCCTAAAAAAATGATGGAATGGTATAAAAGCCATCTTGGGATGGATACCAGCGAATATGGCGTGACTTTCGAATGGAGAGAGCATGCAAGCCCAGAAAAAGCGGGTGCCACACAATGGAGTCCTTTTAGCGAATCCACGACTTATTTCGAGCCGTCTTCCAAAGATTTTATGATCAATTACCGTGTGGAAAACCTTGAAGCACTGGTAGAATCCTTAAAAGAGGAAGGAGTAACCGTCCTGGATGAAATAGCCACATACGATTACGGAAAATTCGTTCACATTATGGATATGGAAGGGAATAAGATCCAGCTGTGGGAACCTTCAGCATCGTGAACATTTCGGTAATTTAAAAATATTTGTATGATACGGGGAAACACATATTCAGGTACGGAACTTAGAGAAAGCCGTACTGGCTCTTTAATTTCAATGATCCGGACGGCAACGCACCGGAATTTATTTGTATCCTTGAAGGTAAAGACAGACCCGAACTCGTTGTACTGTTATATGGCGAACGGTTGATGATAACTAAAAACAGCGATTGATTCTCCTAAACAACTGAAAGCTTCGGAACATAAATACATGATTTATGCAACAGTTAAGATGATTTGTATAAAAATACCTGCCTATTTTTCATATATTTTTGATCTAAGAGTTGCGCTACCGGATAAAACGGCTATTTATGATCGTATTATGGGTATTTTCGAAAAACCGGTAGGGCCTATTTTATCTAAACATGAAACGTTATCCTAAGGGATAACGTTTTTTATACTTTACAAAACGGAATGTTTTCTTTTATTGAACTGACACGTTCTTCTAAATTCCTACAGATTAAATTCGCAATGGAATTAATAAAATTTGCAATGGAATAAAAAAAAATTAACAGCCTGAAAACTTGCAAAGTAGTACCTTTGAAAACTATTTCAATGCTATTTCAAACAGCAGGATTAAGTATTGTTAGTAGAGGTATAATCAAATACAGTTTGTGAACGAGTTATCCGGGTATAGCTGGATTTATTTCACATACAAGATTATAAAGGGGTATAATTCTTTAAGTAAAATACAATCAATATCCGAATTAAAATGAATACTGAATTTGTCCGTTTACCCGATGACCAGGTTACATACAAGCAGATAAAAGGAGTTGAAAACTACAATAAGACCATTAAATGTACCTATTTTCTGGCTGTATTGTTCATTAAGGGAAGCGGTATCCATTATATTGACGGAGTTGCGCATCCAATCGGGGAAAAGCAGCTACACTTTCTTTTCCCTGGCCAGCACCATCATTGGGTTACCGGTTCTGAAACTCTGGCACACAAAATCGTCGTAGGTAAAAAGATATATGAATCGTTCACAAGCATAGACGAACTGCATTTTATCCGGCATAACCTGCACCCGGTTTTTAAACTTTCAGATACCAAATTTCTCGCAGTAAATCATGAAATAACAGGTATTGAAAGAGACCTTAGTATTATTGCGCATGATCATTCATGGAAAGAAATCATAAAACTGCGTATGGACGTGCTGGCCATGATGATGAAACACGAGGTGGAAAGCTACATCAAAGACACGCTGCTGGCCGGCACTCCCAATCTCGTCCGGGATTTCTGGAACCTTATCAATCAATACCACACCCAACACAAAGCCGTTAACTGGTACGCTTCAAAACTTAACATTTCGTCTAATTACCTCAACATACTCTGCCGTAAGAATCTCAACATAACGGCCTCTGATATGTTAAACCAGCGGCTCATGCAGGAAGCTAAAAACCAACTGAGGTTTTCAGAAAAAACAGTCAAGGAAATTACGTTTGACCTTGGATTTGAATCTGTTCCCGTATTTTCAACTTTCTTTAAAAGAAAAAGCGGTTTTTCACCTAAGGAGTACCGCAATATCTGAAAAATGAATACCGGCTTAAGGATTTTTTTCCTAATTTAACCCTATGATTTTTGTAGAAAATGAATTTGCAAGGCTTCGGAAGGTTGTTTTGGCGGAATCTGAATTCGGATTTCCGCTGGAACCCCGTGCTCAGGATCTTATATTTCTGGATGCATCAGCTATCAGAGAAAATTTTGAAAACAGGGGCAAGGATTACGCAGAAGCTTTTCCTCAACAACAACTCCAGTGGGAAAACGAACGTAATGAACTTTATGAGGTCTTAACAAAATACGACGTTGAAGTATTGCGTCCGCGTAAGCTCACTTTGCAGGAAAAATGGGATGCAGGAAACAACGGATACGCCAATTTTTTTGTAAGGGATCCTTTTTTTACGATAGGGAACCACGTCATTGAGGGCTCGCTCCGCATGTTTCACAGAAGGAACGAAATTTTTCCGGTACGTCCCGTTTTAGAACAGGAAGTATACCGTCAGGACTGCCGTTATCTCGCCGTACCTCAACCCGCCATATCCCCATCGAATGCAGTTTCACACGGAGACGGACCTTTTCTTGAAGGAGGCGACGTGCTCGTACTTGGAAAACATATTCTCGTTGGTAATTCAGGACTTGCTTCGAATACATCGGGAATTGAATGGCTCAAAAAATTGCTTGGGCCCTTCGGGTATTCCGTTGAACAGGTACCGCTGCATCCGGAAATCCTGCATCTAGACTGCGCTTTAGGACTCATAAAACCCGGTGTGGCAGTACTTTGTGAAGAAGCTTTCTTAAAAGGTGTTCCTTCTTTACTTAAGAACTGGAAAAAGATAGCAGTTACCCTTGATGAAGCAAAGATGCTGGCAACAAACGGTCTTCCGATATCGACAGATGTCTATATCACCGATCCGGAATTTAAACATATAGGCAACCTCATTGAGCGCGAAGGTGTAAAAGTAGAATACATCGATTTCAGTATCAGCCGCAGTTTTGGCGGTTCTTTCCGCTGCAGTACACAGCCTTTGCTGCGAATGGATTAGAGACAATCAGATAATTATAAAGGACTGACCGGATTGTTCTTGTTTAAAATACATATATTTATGTTATATAATTTAAAAACAACCATTATGAAAAAGTACTTTTTTATGCTGGCGGCCGCAGCCTTTGTCTCCTGTAATAATCCCAAAAAGGATGACGCGGCAAAAGAACCTGAAATGAAATCAACAACACAAACCGGCACTTCTGCAGATAATCTTTCGGGTAAGGACTGGAAACTGGTTATGCTTGACGGTAAAACGGTAGTCCTTGATTCTGAAATAGGTTCGCCTCATGTTAAATTTGAGAACACGGAACAGGTTTCGGGTAATCTCGGATGTAATAATTTTGGAGGAAGTTACAAAACAGACGGAAATCAGATAAGCTTTTCAAAAATTGCTGCCACGCAAATGGCATGTCCCAATTTAAAAGTGGAGCAATCCTTTCTTGAAGTTTTAAATACTGCAAAAACGTTCAGTATCGTTAACGACACCCTTACATTGAATAATGGTACATCAGAAGCAAAACTGGTAATTCAATAATATTTACTGACAACGATAAGGCTCCCTGCTAATGATGATTAACGGGGAGTATTTTATTTTTAACAATCAAGGCGAAGTGCAATCAAATGCTCTGTTTTATGCGCATCATTATGAAATAGTTGCAAATCATATTCAAACAGTTGCTTATATCCTTTATTGCAATATCTTTTTAAAACCTTTTTCCTACATTCGTTATGCATTTGTCCACAATCATAGCTTTTGAAATACATTACGGGGATTAGAAAAATCCAGGTAAGGTATCAAGCTTACAATTAATGCTTTTGTTTTTTGAGCGTTGTAACGCGTCATTTATTTTTTTATATACAAATTTTCTGAGTGGCAATGCATAAATGCGGGATCCTCCCGCATTTTTTATTGTTCTTTTCTCAAAAAAAGATACTGTTTGAAATATGAAGGTTAAAAAAAGGAAAGATGGCAAATTTGCCATACAAATTCCCCAGAAAAATGCGCTGACCAGTCTGTTTATTTGAATTATTTTATATTTTTGACGAATTCAAAATTTAATAAGAACAAATGAAAGAGTTGATCGAAAAAATCAATACCGAGTTTGAATCCTTCAATGCAGATTCAGGACTCCAATTAGAAAAAGGTAATAATACGGCCGGAACAAGAGCCCGTAAAGCTTCACTAAATTTAGAGAAATTGTTGAAAGAATTTCGCAAAGCCTCATTAGAAGCTTCTAAAAAGTAAATGCTACCCTCCCTTAAAGGAGGGTTTATTATTTAAGTTGTAAAATACTTTCTAATAAAAACAGTATTTTATAACATCTTCCGTTTTTTTATTGCTCTCCTTTTTAGTCTGTTATGTACAGGTAGTATATTTTTTATATTTTTATACTTTCCAGAATCAAGAAGGAAATTCCCCTTAATTAATGATACAGGTTGAGTTTGCACGGCACGCAAAGAACATTTTTGAAAAACAGGAAGCCATAACAGGACTGGCTATAGGAGGATCATGGATAAATAACGAACTGGACGAGTACTCTGATCTTGATCTATTGGTCATTACCCGGGAGAAAATCACTGACGACAAAAACAAAATGTTTGGTTACGCCAAGCTGCTGGGACACTTTTTATCAGGTTTTACGGGTGAACATGTGGGCGAGCCCAGATTGCTCATCTGCTTATACGAACATCCGCTTTTACACGTCGACCTGAAGTTTTTAACCATGGAAGAACTGGCACATAGGGTTGAAACACCTACTGTTCTCTTTGATAAAACCGGCAAAATTCAAGAAATACTCAACCGGTCGGCAGCGCATTTTCCCTATCCGGATTATCAATGGATTGAGGACAGGTTCTGGATATGGGTACATTATGCCCTTCTGAAAACAGGAAGAGGTGAATATCTGGAAGCGATTGATTTCCTGGGCTTTATTAGAATGATTGTTCTTGGGCCTTTACTGCAGATAAAAAATGACTGCCTTCCGCGTGGTGTAAGAAAGGTTGAAACGGAATTAAACGGGGAAGACCTAAGAGAGCTCAAAACAACAATAGCAGCTTATGACAGAACTTCTTTACTCAACAGTTTAAAAAATGCAGTAAAATTATACCGTAGGTTACGCACTTACACTACAACATTGATTTATAACAAAATGTGTGAAATAAAATGCATCTAATTTTTAGCTGTGCATGTAACAGAGTAAAACCTGTTGTCCTGTATTAATAGTATAACCGGATTTTCCTACACAAGGAAATTTTAGTTATAATTTAATAAACGAAAGAGATAATTTGAAAAACAATTATTTCTTTATTTTCTCTACATTCGTCAGAAGGATAAATACCGGACATGATGTTACGAAGATAGAAGGCGGGAATAAAGCGGGCAAATGTTTCGTCATTAATTTAGTCCTTCAGCTAGAACAACTGTCGGTGACAGTCCAATCAATAAAAGATTATTTGCCATGAAATATAACCTTTCCCGAGTTATCCTTACTTTTAAATCGGTATTAATTGCACAATTTCTTTTGATCGGTATGTCGGTATTTTCGCAACAGACGGGCATAAATACCAAAAATCCGCACGCAACCCTTGATATTGTAGGAACAAATTCAAACGGAGTTCCGCCCGGAGTTATAGCGCCGAGACTTACCGGAAATAATTTAAAAGCCCTGGACAATCTGTATACCAACGCGCAGAACGGTGCTATTGTGTATGTAACAGAAGGATTAACACCTTCAACAACAACTCCCCGCACCATAAATGTACTGTCAAGCGGGTATTATGGATTCGATTCAACAAAAGGTTCTGTAGGGCAATGGTTTAAAATGTTCAACAGTGCGCCTCAGGTGCTCGCAGGCGGTAACACTCAAAGTGCGGTTCCGCCCAATGGCAAGGTAGTTGTTTCTGCTATTAATGGTAGTACAGGCATGAAAGTCCTGTTGAACAGGAGATTCACTCTGGCGCAAAAATCACTGGTAACGATTTCGTTTTCTGTTCCGGTATCAAATGTTGTAACCTCATCCGGCAGCAATCCGATTACCGATGGCGCATCTAAATTATTTGCCGCCAACCTCATCCTTTCCGGAACAGGAATTCCGAGCAATTATCTTTTTCTGCGGGAGGGAGGCTCCTATTCCAACACGAGTTCCGTTGCCACAACGGGTATTTTTCAGATAGGAACTTCACGCTCCATAGTCCTGGAAGCCGGCACCTATACGGCAGAACTACGCGCCGTCGTATATACAAAGGACAATCAAAATGGAATCACTGCCACCTTTGGCGATACGAGTACCGCAAATACTGTTTTTGACATCGTGGCAATCCCGATGGACTACTGATGATACTCTGTTTTATACATTGTAAAACTGCCCGAAAAACCTTTGAACATAATACTTCTTTGTCGACGATTCTTTACCGCGTTTCTTAATCTGGTTTAATTGAATTTATTAAAACAGTCAGTAACTTGCTTCATATACATAACAATATATTCACTTAATTTTTTGATATTATGAAAAGATTTGAAAACAAAGTCGCTTTTATTACCGGGGGCAATTCGGGTATAGGTAAAGCTGCTGCAATACTCATTGCCCGTGAAGGAGCAAAGGTTGTAATTGCCGATCTTGTGAAAAATGAAGAAGTCCTGGAAGAAGTCCTGAAAGAAGGAACAGAAGCTGTATTTGTAAGCTGTGACGTACGGATCCTGAGGCCGTTGAACAGGCAGTAAGGGAAACAGTGCAAATTTTTGGAAGTCTGGATATTGCTTTAAACAATGCAGGTGTAGTGGATGCATCTCCAATACATGAAAAATCCACAGAGGAGTGGAACCGTGTACTCAATATTAACCTTAGCGGTGTTTTTTACGGGATGAAGCATCAGATTACCCAAATGCGCAAACAGGCACAGGGCGGTGCAATTGTAAATATAGGCTCCATAATGAGTCAGGTGGCAGAATTCGGAATTGCCTCTTACGCATCATCCAAACACGGCCTTATAGGACTCACCAAGGTAGCTGCCCTGGAAAACGGCACCCATAATATACGGGTTAATTCGATAGGTCCCGGATACATTGAAACCCCGCTTCTTATGGACAACAGCGCTTCCGGATCGGAATACAGGGCCTATATGGAGTCTAAACATGCAATGAAACGGTTGGGAAAACCCGAAGAGATTGCCAGGGCATTCCTTTTCCTTGCCTCTGACGATGCAAGTTTTTGTACGGGAGCCTATCTTCCGGTAGATGGGGGATATCTGATTCAATAATCCCAACAAGTACGATAAACGAAGGCAGCTGTACTTTCCGGAACTGAGAAATTAACACTTGACAAAGAAAACTGCTGGTGATATTTCGTACTTTAGAGTTGACGTAACACAAAACCATTTGTTACATATTATTCAACTGTTTAAATAAATAAGATATGGAAACACACGAATATTCAAACGCAGAGATCACCATACTTTGGAAGCCAGAACTCTGTATCCATTCCGGAATTTGCGTAAAAACTTTACCGAAGGTGTACAATCCCAAAAGCAAACCGTGGCTAAAACCGGAAAATGCAACTTCCGAAGAATTAATCGGGCAGGTAGCCCGGTGTCCTTCAGGAGCATTAAGCATAAAGTGACCCGGCGGAAAAGGTTGGTACCCGGAAAAGACAGGTACCGGAATATGATACCGGCTCTTATTGGAACAGCAGGCAGTTTTTGCCTCCTGTATCAATAAGCTATTGCCGTAACAGGTAAAACCAAAATCAGGCTACAGAACAGCTTTGCTTTGATTGCTCAATTATCCCAGAAACAGTCAAATAAACAATAAAATGAAATATCTTTTAGAAAATCCCGTTAAAGGAAGCATTGGGGATCAAAAATATAAAACAGCTATAACATGGCGTAACGGAACACTTATCACAGATGAACCTCAAAAGCAGGGAGGTCAGGATTTAGGTCCCGATCCGTATACACTCCTTTTAAGTTCTCTTATTACCTGTACCCTCGTAACCTTAAAAATGTACATCGATCGCAAGGGGTATGACATCCGCCACATAGACATTGAAGCCAATATGTTTCACCGGATAGAAAATAACGAAATAAAAACACATATAGAAAGAACCATTCGTTTTGAAGAAGAGCCGGATGAGGATATTGCCGCAAACTGCTGCAGGTGGCAGAGCAATGCCCGGTATCTAAAATGCTGAAACAAGGCACGGTAGTGACCACTTTCTTATCTTAAAAGCGGATTTGTACTGCAATGCTAATTAAAATCTGAAAAAACGGTCGCCGAAGGAACCGTTTTTTTAATATCAATACTATTTTCACCGGCAATACGGTTGACTTCGAATTCTTTTACAAGCGCTGTTTTTTTGTTTTAAAAGTTTTTCATTATATTTAGTATTTACCAACATTAAACAGGATACCTGGAACACAAAAATCAGAAAAATATGTCAAACGAACATCCATCATCCGGATTCTCACGTGCAAATCACGTTGGAATAACGGTAAGTAATTTAGAGAAATCAATCGCATTTTACGAAGCACTGACGGGAACAAAAGTTTCCAATGTTGATGAAATAGGCGGTCCGAGAATGGCTCAGACACAAGGTCTTAAGGATACCCGAATTAAATACGCAAATTTCAGGCTGGACAATATCAATATCGATGTACTGGAATACGTACTGCCCACTCCTGAAAAGACATCTTACCAGAATAATCAGATCAGCGCCATGCATCTTTGTTTTGAAGTTGACGATATTGATGAAGCCGTGAAGCGCCTTAAAGAAATAGGAGTGGATCCAGAAGATGAGCCTATAATATTTCAGGAATCCGACGGGCTAAGGTCTGGGGTAGGAACGGCAGTGGCCTATTTCCGGGATCCGGATGGAACAAACCTTGAAATCATTGCCCCGCAGGGACCTTTCAAAAGAAAAAATAGTTAATCTCTAAAGTTATGTAATTTATCCGTGTCACAAATCTTGCAAAGATAATCCGGGATAGTACAGAAAGGCAGGACACAAAATCTCAGAGGCCGGGTTCCGGCCTCTGGCATTTCATCTTGTCGTATGTTATATACAAAGTATAAATAATTAAACAATATACGATGCTTACAAATTATTTCTTATTTCCTGCATTACACGATCAACCATGAGATCACAATAAATAAGATTGAATTCGTAAAGATCAGATACCGGATACGTTTTTTCGATTTCCTTTCGCAATAAATATTTTGCACGGTTAAGCCTTACTTTTACATTATTCTGACTTATGTGCAGCAGCTCCGCCGTCTCAGCCACATTAAATCCGCTTATTTCCCTCAATGAAAAAATGATACGATAGTTTTCGGGAATATTTTCAAGCGATTTTTCAAGGATACCTTTCAGCTCCCGGTTATAAATTTCGCTGGTTGTATCATTATCGGAATTGTTGAACATAGGTTTTGAATTTTCATTTACATTTTCCTGCGCATATTCATTTTTAAAACTGGCTTTTTGCTTTTTATGGTAACAATTATTCAGCATGATACGTACAATCCAGGTTTTAAAGTGCGCACGGGATTCAAATTGTTCCAAACTTCTGAATGCATCGATATAGGTATCCTGCATCAGGTCCTGGGTGTCCTCGTGATTAAAGTTGTACGACCGCCCTATCTTGTAAAGATATGGATTAAACCTCCGTACTATAAGCTCATAAAGCAGTTTTTCACCATTGAGGATACGGCTTATGATTTCTCCTTCCGTCCATTTTTCGCTGTATTGCATTCTATTACCCTATTGTTTTAGATAACCTTGCCATTGAAAAAGCTGATACTGCCATAACCAGGTCACGTACCGCAACATCAACAAAGTTAAAACCGATTAAAAGCGTCAGTGCTATCGAAGTCAGCCAGGCTGCAACGATGTACCCTCCAATATACGAATTTTTCAATACAATAATCCCGGCTGCCATTTCTATGACTCCCACGATCATCATAAAGGTTTTGCCGGTAAAAGGAAGTAATTCCAAAAGGTCGGGATTCAGGTATTGCTGCCAGTTAGTAAGTATATTGGTAAATTTATCTGCTCCTGCAACAACCGGAACTATGACAAAGGTATATTTTAATAGTGTATACACCTGTTTCTGAATTTGTTCTGCTTTAGTTTTCATTTTATTCTGATTTAATGTTATATCCTATTAGAGTAGGCAGCAGGCCAAAAGGTTACAAAAAAAATAAAATTACCATTCAATATGATGATAAACCTGCCTTATAAGCCAAAACACAGATCCCGCAGAACGGATAATATACTGTAAAAAGGATTTTCATCTTATTTTCGACGATTCTTAAATAAAGCATACATAAATATACCCGAACAGTTACATTATAAATAGCTGTTTTGTACATTTGATACAAAAGCGACGCATATGTTCAGACATAAAGGGAAAGGACGTACTTATTCCCATAATCTCAAATTAGCATCAATATTATCGGGTGTGGCTGGAATAGTGAATATTACAGGGGTTTTAAAACTGAGCACGTTAACAACCAATGTAACAGGGCACTTTGCTTTTTTCTCGGAAGAATTTGTATTGGGGAATTACAGCGTTGCTCTTACCTACCTGCTGTATATATTCTTTTTTTTATGTGGGGCCTTTATTTCGAGCCTTAGTATGGAATGGGGTTCAAAATACAGACCGCAAACGTCTTATGTAATTCCCATATTTTTAGAAGTATTGATATTGTTCAGCATTGGCATATCCGGTACACTTTCACAGAAACTGCTTCCGCCTTCGGTCGTGCTTTCCTTTGGCCTGCTTTTTTCGATGGGTTTACAAAATGCACTTGTAACACGCGTATCACAGTCTGTGGTGAGAACGACGCATTTAACAGGGCTGTTTACGGATCTTGGAATTGCCCTTTCACAGCTTTTCTTTTATAAAGATCGTCTGGAAAAGCTACAACTCAAAAGAAATATCTTTTTAAAACTTATCATCATCTGCTGTTTTTTCCTCGGTGGTATCTTCGGTGGTTTCCTCTATCCCTATTTTGAATTGAAAGCCCTTTTATTTCCCGTAGCACTGTTGCTTTTCGCGTTATGGTACGACCGTCTTCTGCTCAGGTATTATGGATTAAGAAGGAGGCTGAGGGGATTGAACTGACAGCACGCATTTCAGTTTAATACTTACAACTACAAGGTAATCCCGGCAGGGCAGTAACAGGGTTTCAAATATCATAACAATACATATCTAAACCATAACAATATGATATATACCCGGCACCATAATATAATAATTAGCTATCTTAGAAACGGCACATCCTGCTTTTAAATAATTCAACTTTATGTTTAAGAAACTTATCGCCATTTATTCGGTTTTAATTGTCGCCTGCGCCTGCAGTCGTGACACTGATGAATTTACTAACAATACATCGGACTATAATCATTCAAGGTCTGTAGGCGCATCGGGTAACGACCTCCTGAGCAATACCCGGTACAAGTCGCTGTTGATTGAGATACAATATATGCCGGGCTACAAACCTGACCCACAGGCAATAGAACATCTGAAATCCTTTTTGGAAACCTTCCTTAATAAAAATGAAGGAATAACCATAAGAATGAACGAAATAAATGGCATGGGTACTGCAAGCTTATCGACAGAAGAAATCAGACAAACAGAAAATAAAAACAGAACGGCTTTTTCATCAGCATCTGCGGTAGCTGTATACATACTGTACACGAACGGCCAGCATGCCGCAAGCGCATCAACACTGGGAATTGCATACCGAAATACTTCTATTGCCCTTATGGGCAAAACAATACACGATAATTCGGGTGGAGTAGGACAGGTAAGCAGGACAAAGCTTGAAGCAACCGTACTGGAACACGAGATGGGACATTTACTGGGATTGGTAGATCTTGGTTCCCATATGCAGACTTATCATAAAGACCCGGCAAACGGCAATCATTGTAACAACCCTAACTGTCTCATGTATTATGCTTCTGAAAGCACAGATATTCTGGGTTTGCTTGTAACTGGTAACATTCCGCAACTCGATGCCAACTGTAAAACAGATTTAAAAAATAATGGCGGGAAGTAAATTATTATGAAGAAATCCCGAATCTTCAATTCAGATCATGAGCCTTATGGGAAGGAAAACTATTGAGTTGATTTCTATTTTTTACAACCTGCTTCTTTATATATGTTTTTTGATTCTGAAAGTGATGATTGAACCAATATTCAAAATCATTCTTGGCAATACTTGATTTTAAAAGACTGATTAAATCCGATAAAATTTTTTCAATAACAGAGGGATTAAATTCGGGTTCTATTTTATTGCGGATACTTTCGCAGAATTCTATTCCATACTGAGTAATATGATACAAATTGGTTTCTTCATTCCGAAATAAAAAATATTCCTGTAAGCCCCGATTGATAATTCTGAATCTCTCGTGTTGTGTATTTTCATAAGACTTACCCAAATCACTTGCAACTTGTTCTATTGCACTTTTAACAGCATTTTCTGTGAAACTGTTAGACAAATATTTCCCAGATTTCCACTGATCGTATAAGTAAATAATAACCAAGCCTGATTTCTTTTCAGGAATCAAGGGTTCATAATATTTATCTTTTTTTAGTTCGTGGTAAAAATGGAATTCAGTCACTGTTACATCTGATTTATGTCTTTTTCTATTAATTTATATCTATCCTTTATTTCCTCTCCTGAATAATAATCCAGTAAATCCCTTTTAGTAAGCGTTCCGTCTTTTAAAAATTTTCTGAGGTATTGTTGGTTAAACTCCATCAGTAGAATAGATTTCTCTAATTGTTTTAGAATAGCTTTGTTATTATCAATGTTATTTTGAACTAAGTTTTTTATTGTTGTGATTTCGTTAATATCTTTAATGATACGATTTACAAGCATTGCTAATAAATCTTTATCCAATTCAACTTCTTTGGCATTTAAAGCGATATCTCTTGCCAGCATATAGGCAATTGCCAAATTGGAATAATCGCCTTTTTGAGAATTGATGATTGCAACAAAACCAATTCCTTGAATATAACCTACATTTTCAAAATTTTTGAGAATGGAATTATCTACCAATGAAATATCAAAAACAATTAAGCTTACTTTCCCTTCACGGTTTGCCTGAGCTTCTATTAATTGACTCCAAGCCGTATCCGTTTTTCGGGTGAAAATATCCTTATTTTCGATTTCTCCCATTCGGATATTTTTATCGAACTTACATTCAATTGCAATTCTAAAGTTTGAATTACCATCAATTTCACAAATGATGTCTCCTGTTTTATTTTTAGGAATACTTCCTGCTGTATTTCCTGTTAAAAAAGCTCGATCTTTCAACCTTTTCTCTTGAAAATAACCGTTTAAAAACTCAGCTATTTCATCTTCTGCCAATATCCCTTTGATAGTAGATTTATAAAAGAGTTCTTTTTTCATTTCAAAAATCATTTTCAGACTTTCCAGTTCCGTTCCCAGTTCATTACTGGTTTTGGAAAGAAATGCAGAGATACGGTCTTCCATTAACGCCAATACCCCGATGTAAATAGCCCGGAGTAGTTTTTCATCTCTTTCTGAAGCAGGAAGATTGTCAAAATAGTTGAAAACTATTTGATTTTCGATTTCAAATTCTTTTATTTCAACTCGTTTGAGTTGTTGGTTGATTCTTAACATTTTTACTATTAAACTGATTAATAACTTCTTGAATTTGCCCTATAACATTTACATAATTACCCTCTTTATCTTCATCTTTTGAATTCTGCAATTTTAACAGTTCTTGAATTAAATCGTCAAAGACATTATAATCTTCTCTTTCACTAAAAACAGGATGTACCTTAAAGCGTTCAGAATTTAAATGAATAATAAAGTCTGCTATTATAAACTTAAAACTATTGCTATTGTCAATATTATGTTCTTTTTCGTTTTTACATCTCTCAAAACCTCCCTTAATGGCTTCTAAAATATTGATAAACTCATTGTAATTCCCTTTTCTATGTGCCTCTGTCAAAATGAAAGAACTTACGTTAAAAAACCTGAATATTGCGTTCTGCAGAATGAGATTACATACATCGGGAAGATTTTCTTTAGCCTTCTTTTCGACATCATCAATTTTTTGTGATAAACTATCCAAATTTTTTGTTTTTTCAATTGCCGTATTAGATTCAGATATAGCTTTTTCTGCATTTTTGATTGCTTTATCAATATCTTTCTTCTTCAACTCTCCAAACTCCTCTTGTATTTGCTGTTGTTTTTCCCGTAAATCTTGTACGCTTAAAATATTGATTAGAATTGGAGCAAAAATCCCTAATAAAGTCATAAAACCTATACCAACAGCCATATAGAGATTAAGACGATCTAAGTCCTTATCAATAATACTTTCAGCTCTATTCGTTTCTTTTTGTACTTCTTCCGTTAGTACTTTAATGTGATTATTGATCTTTTCTATTTCAACCGGATCAATTACCACTTGCTTTTTATTCAATGATTTATAGTCAATCTGAAATGGACCGTAATTTTTCTTTTCTGCTAACTTCTCATAGTATCCCTTATTTTGTTCTTTAATTTCAGTAATATTCTTATTAATACTTTTCCAATGACAATAGAACAGAATTGTAATAATTATGAAAAAAATTGGTGTTAGCCAAAGCAATATTTTTGTAGAACTATGCTTCATCTCTTTTAGATATTTAGAATTGGGGTATTAGTTTAGGGATTTTATAAAGTAACTCCCAATAGCTTCGACCATCTTCAAAATGGGATATTTGGTTATCTTTATCTTCAGGATCGAAAAATCTACCCACTAAGGTTTTACTTACCAATGAAGATTTGTTTTCTTCACAAAGAACGATGCCATCAGAAACCTCTACGCTTTTCTCAATTGCATCCATTGAGCTTCTGAAGATTATATCATCGTGCGTAAATAAGATAAATTGTAAAGGAAGTTCAGGAGTATGTCTGTAAAATATCTCAATTACTTTATGAAGAAAATCAGAAAAAGAGTTTTTACTGGCAAAATCACTGGCAAAGAAAATATCATCAATTACTAAAGGTAGATTGACTTGATATTTTTTTCTTGTAGCTAATGCGATGCTCAAGCTGACCATTAAGCAAAATAACTTATATCGGAATGTGTTAAAATACTGGTCCGGTGTAGTTGTTTTATTAGAATGTTTATTAATTATCTCAGCTATTATAGATTTGTCTTCAATTTCAACCCCATCAATTTCAATTGGGTTACTTCTTATATGAATTCTAAATTCATTTTGAGGATCACTTTCAAAATAATTTTTCATAATTGATTCAACAACATCCCTTATTGGTTCAAAAACTTGACTTACGATATTATTTATTTCAATCCCATACCTCAAGTTGTATTCGCCAACTTCTCGTTTTATTCTATCAACCAAATCCGCATCTTTGCTTGCTTCAAGGAGTTGTTTTTCGAGTTCAGAAATTTGTTTTTCTATACTAGGAATTTGAATTTTAAACTTTTCTATTTCGTCATTTAAAATCTTTATTTGTTGTTCTGCAGAAATTGTGGTTTCCTGATTATTGATATGACTAATCATATTTTCTAAGCTTTCCCTCCTTTCTATGGAAAATGAGTTAATGGTATTTACTATATCTCCAAATATTTCTTTAAATAGTGGAATATTATTTTCTAATAAATTATATAGTGTTAAATAATCTTTCTCGTTAGGAATCGATTTTTGGGTTAACGAATAAATATGGTCATTTAACTCTGTATCATTTACTAAAGGTGATAACTGAACATAAAGAATTTCTTCTTTTTCGCTTATATCCCGTAAATTGATAAAAGGAAGTAAATCAGTTCTTTCCAGAGTGATTAATTCATATAACTTATTAAATTCTTTTGATAGTTGCCATAAGTATGTACTCAAATCTCTATACGCTTCTTTTATTTCTTTATCTATTTTTTGAACTTCTTTAAGTTCTTCCAATCTTCGTTCAACGTTTTCCTGAATTTCTTCTATAGATTTATTAGAATCCATACAAAATGGACAATTATTAGAATTATGTAAGATTTCTTTACCTGCTTCTAAAAAATCCCTTTCTACAAGACTTCTTTTGTCTTTGACTTTACTTAAAAAATCTTGATATAAAGAATTGAAAATCGATATGGTTTCAGCTAAAGGTTTTTCAGAAGATACATGAATTTTAAAATCTTTGTTGAGGAGAGATCTTAATGATTCGATTTGTTGTACTTTATCTAATTCTCTTTTCGAAGTATTATCAGTTGTTACTTTTTTTATCTCCTCAACTTCATTTTGTTTTGCCTGAATCTGCGTATTTGTATTTGTGAGAATATCTTTCTGTTCATTAAGTAGCCTTTCTGTAGAATTCCTCCTGTTAGATTCTTTTAACCTTCTGTATCCTGGGATTTGCAGAAGTAAATTTTGTAATTGAAGAAATTCTTCTAGACCCAAAGATCTTGCAACAATACTATGTAATGAATTAGCATCTTTATTATCTCCTGTAAATCTTACTTTACCATTTTCATAGATATCAAAATCACTAATGAAAAAGTTTTTAGGATTAAAAATTTTTCTTAAATCTTCATTTATAAAAACAATATTAGTAAGGTCGAATTCACCTGATATAGTACTTACTGTACAGTGAGTTGAAGATGTGGAAGTAAATCTATCAATATAACTATTATAGTTTTCTTTTTTTAAATCCAAATATGATTCAGTTCTAAGATTCTTTTCCCCAATTTCCTGTGCGTAAATCATTTCAAGACCTGCAAAAATTGAAGATTTTCCAGTTCCATTGTTTGCTAAAATCACAGCATTATTTATAACTCCATCATCAACCAAATTAAGACCAAAAGGGACACCATTTTCATCTTTTTCTGGAATACCTCTTAAACTAGAAATCTCAATATTTTTGATTCTAAAGTCTTTTCCTCTGTAAGAATCTGTATCAAAAATATTATCCTCAATTTGCATTTCTTCGGATAATGTGTTAAAATCAAAATTTTGATTATCAGACAATTTAAAAAGCCTCATTAAACTCTCGAACAAAGAATCTCTGCTACTCAAATCTAAACTTGGATAGTAGTAAGCTAAAACTTTTGCGATTTTGCTTTCTTCTTTTTCGGATAACGCTAATTCTATCAGATTTTTTCTGAATTCGGTTGTAGTCATAATTAATCGTATAATTTTTTCACATACCGGTTTATATAACTATTCAAACCACGACCTTTCTGTGCTAGTCTTTTCATAGTTTCTACGTGGTTTTGTCCTGCTTTTCTATAACTATACCTATATGTTCTATATGTTCCGGAAAACTGTACAAGTATATAATCAGCACCTATTTCAAAGGAGGAAACTCCCGAATCTCCTCCTGAATTTCTGTATCTTTCCATAATCAGATTTCGGCATAAATTTCAGACATTCCTTTATCTCCTCTTTTGTAGCCGTTTCTAACTTCAAATGTATCTTCCGTAACTACGATATCATCAGCTTTGCTTAAATCATACATTTTCCATCCCATTTTACCGGATGAAGAATATCCATCAATTTGATAAGCTCGTAATCCTTCATTACCAGCCGTAGTTTCTCCATAACAATGAGGTTCTACAACTCTTAATTCTCCTTCGTAATAAAATTCTATTACATTCTGATTTTCGATTGCATCAATAATTTCTTGGTTCATAATTTCTAGTGTTTTAATAATTTTATTAGGTATAAAAGTTTTATAAATAACAATTGTTCAACAAATCGCAATTCACACAAATATAACCAAATAAAAGCTCTCTCGATTACGGAAAACCGTAATTTGATACAAATTCAAAATCTAATTATTATGAAAAAGGAAATAGAGAAAATTCCTATTGAAGAAGCAATGGAAATGCTAAAAGAAGTAGGGGTAAATGTCAATCAAGAAGATGCTGAACTGATTATGCAATTTTTATATAATCTTGTTAAAATAACCATTAGGGAATGCTTTGCAGAATATATGGATTAGGGTTTATATGCTTTTACCGCATCAACAATATCCTCCTTGATAAACTCCCAATATTTTCCTCTTAAACAGATTGGGTCGAAATCATCATCAGCTAACTCAAAATTAATGAGGTTGTTCAATATGAGTTCTTCATCGTGTGTGTAAGGATAACGTTCCTGATGGAGAGCAAGCATGGTAGAAATATTGTATGGGGATAGCAATTCATGCAAATCCCAAAAATCTTTCTTGCGACCTATACGTTGTACTACATCGATTTTCATAGCAATGATTTCTTCGGTCGTAGCCATTCTAATTTCATCCACAATCAAAGGAGGTTGTATAAAAGTATCCGTATAGAACACATCTAATTTTACCACATTATTGTTATCTGTGCCCACACTGTAAGATTTACCCATTGCCGGATCTAAATTTGAAAAATGATGGTGGTAGGGAAATATTTTCTCTATGAATTCATCAATAGCTTTAAAATCAATAGAACCATATGGGACATCACTAAACAAATCTATATCTACAGACAAACGATGTCCTAATTGAAGACTTAATGCTGTACCGCCCACCAAACGAAAAGACGCAAACACAGAAGATTCCATTAGAGTAATCAATGTGTTTTTTAAAAAATCATTGACGGTGTTATAGTACATCATAATTAGTCTGTAGTTTATTGGATCTGTATATAGTATATGGATTTCTGATATTGGACTCCTGCAAAGCTTGGTTTACTTTTTCAGCACCATAAAAGCGAATTATTTCGTTTTTATCATTCTCATTTCCTCGCTCAAAAACACGTTGAATAACAGCCCTGTATTGTCGTTCCCAATCTATGTGTTGAATGTCCGTATCCCAAAATAAAGCTTTACTCAGGATATGCAGATCAGGAGTGCTTTTGATTTCTTTTTCTTTGATTTTTTGGATATCATAATAGGCCTGCAATATCACCAAAGTACCTTCTTCTAACCCAAGTTCTCGCTCAATTTTCAATGCTAATGCCGTGCTAATTCCTCTTTTACCTTTGGTAATAGCGTTAAACGTTTGAGGGTGTTCCTCTAAAGACAAAGCAAAAGGACGTTGCTTGATAGAACGTTTTTTTAATTCTCTATCAAGTACAATCCCCGGATGAATCCCTTTGTATTTCTCAAATTGCCTAATCATAATACAAATATAAACATTTTTGCTTACATAATTATTTAGTGACCTGATAATTTAAATGAGAGATGGAAACTAAAAGGGTTAACATTCAGATAGATTTATATAAGTTTGGTATATTCCAATTATTTTGCCAAACTTATAATTTCGATAGCCTGAAAAAATAATAAGCAAATATTCATTCCAAAAGAAAAAATGCTCCGTACGGCTATAGAAAAGAAGGAGAACGGAAAGATAGAAAACTAATCGTAGAAAAAGCTGAAGCTAAAATCGTTCGTTTCATCTATGATGCTTACTTGAGAAATACACCGCTTTATCTCATCAAAGAGCAGGCTCAACAAATAGGTTTCACGATCAAGGGCAATATGGCAATTGAGAGAGTACTTAAAAATCCAGTCTATGCAGGTTTGCTCAAAGTAGCAGCTTATAAAGAATATGCAGGAGGTTTATTTGATGGTATCCATGAGCCTATTATTGACAAGACCACGTGGATGGTGGTGGTACAGGAGAAAATGAAACGTCCTGAAAAAACAAGAACGAACGTTAAGGAAGGATCAAAGTAGAGCCTTTAGTATATTGGAAGATCGCTTAGAATTATTGACAGATATGAAACATGTTTATTCAAGAACGGATACACTTCAAAAAAGGGAATTTGTAAACATGGTGTTCGACAGCAATCTGTACTATGAAAATGGTATTTATCGAATACCGACCGTGCTCGGACTGTTATCTCATAACCATTTGAAAATGAAAAGGATTCTGATATACAAAAAAAGAGGGGCTTCTTGATGAAGACCCTCTCAGCGGAGAGAGCGGGATTCGAACCCGCGATACCCTTTTGAGATATACACACTTTCCAGGCGTGCTCCTTCAACCACTCGGACACCTCTCCTTGTATTTTTCAAGGTGCAAGTATAAGACTGTTCCGGCTATTTTGCAAATTTTAACGCCTATAATTTTATATAAAAACATACAAAAATGAATACCAAGCAGTTACAAATGTTTTTTAGTCCAAAATCTACTGTATTTAGCCAGAGATCAGTCAAGCTGTATTATTTCCTAAATAAAAGCCGACGGTTCCCCATCGGCCTTATATACATATTATGCTTCAGCATCTTTTTTCTCGAGAAGAAAGCGGTAAATAATTCCTCCCACAACCGCTCCTGCAATAGGGGCAACCCAGAACAACCATAACTGGTTCATTGCTTCACCTCCTACAAACAGTGCCTGTGATGTGGAGCGGGCCGGGTTAACCGACGTATTGGTAATAGGAATGGATATAAGGTGAATCAGCGTAAGTGCAAATCCAATAGCTATTCCGGCAAATTTACCGTTAGCCCATTTATCGGTCGCTCCCAAAATAACGATAAGGAAAAAGGCAGTAAGTACAAATTCGGCTAAAAATGCGGCTCCCATGCTGTAACTGCGTCCCATGTATCCTGGCATTTCATAAAAATTCGTAGCAAAGGTTCCGGCTCCTTCCGAAGAAAAAGCTCCGGCTCCGTTTAATATAGTATACAACACTCCGGCAGCAGCAGTGGCTCCTAAAACCTGCGCAATAATATACTGCACCAATTCCTTCCCCGAGAACCGCCCGCTTGCCATAAGTCCGAATGACACAGCAGGATTAAAATGGCCCCCGGAAATATGACCAACTGCATAGGCCATTGTCAGTACCGTTAAACCGAAAGCCAAGGCAACTCCAAGCAATCCAATACCAATGTCCGGTATACCTGCTGCAAAAACAGCACTACCACAACCACCGAATACCAACCAAAAGGTTCCGAAAAACTCTGCGAAATACTTTCTCATAATAAAGTTTATTTTTAAATTACCCACTAAATTTAACATTTATTCTGACACAATTAACATTTTAAACATAATAATTCTGATTTAATAGCAAATAAATGCTACAATTTTAAAAGGTTGTAAAACGAAATATACAGGTCGCTTTTGGAAGATGTTTGTTCATATTATTATAAAAAGTCGTAACTTAATAAGGATATTCTGTTCCGTAGCATTCGCAAATACATAATCTATAAAGCAAATGAATATTCCACATGAACATACCATATATACCATAGGTCATTCTACGCATGCCCTGGAAGATTTTCTGGCTATACTTCAATCATTTGCTATTGAAATGCTTGTTGACATAAGAAGGTTTCCGGGCTCGCGCAGATTTCCACAGTTCAATAAGGAAAATCTCAAAGATTCATTAAATAAGAACAGCATTGGTTATGTGCATATAGAGGAGCTGGGAGGCAGGAGAAAGCCCTATAAAGATTCTAAAAACACCGTATGGCGTAATGTTTCTTTCCGCGGTTATGCCGATTATATGGAAACGGAAGAATTCAGACGCGCTGTTGCGGCATTACAGGCTGTTGCCGGCCAATCGCGCACCGTCTATATGTGCTCCGAGGCCCTGTGGTGGCGCTGTCACCGTTCCATGGTATCTGATTATCTCATGGCAAACGGATGGACAGTATTTCATATTACGGGATTAAACAAAGCAGAGGAGCACCGTTATACTGCGCCGGCCAACGTTGCGGGAAATCGGCTGTGGTATACCGACAAAAAAGTGTAATCGATAAATTTTTAATTATGAGCACAAAATTTAAAGTAGGAGATAAGGTAAGCTGGAATTCAGAAGCCGGAAAGGTTTCGGGTACAATCATCAAAATACATACAACAAATTTTGATTATAAGGGATACACACACCATGCGACAGAGTCCGATCCGCAATATGAGATAAAAAGTGACAAAACAGACCATATAGCTGCGCACAAAGGAACTGCTCTCACAAAAATTTCATGACGGCTTTAAAGCGTGAGGGATCGCAGCGGCATCCTTTTGCACGGCAAAAGATACAGCACAGAGCCCGGCCCCAGGCCCGTAAGATTTAGTCTGCTTTATACAAACTGACTTTATAAGGGCAGGAGGGTACGCCACAACCGACATTTTTTTGTATTTTAGTAACAAGGAACACAGCATGATGTAAAGTCCTTATTTAGCAGAACAACAACCACAAACACATCTTTTTATGAGAAAATGGACAAATAAACTGATCATGGCGGCTATGGCTTTAGCGGTACTATCGTGTAACAAGGAAAACAAAAGCGCAAAAGACGCAGCGGACACGACACAGCAGCCCGATACGCTGAACAGCACAGCACGGGATACACCTGCCACAGGAAATGAATTTGACATGAACAGTATTCCTGTGTCGGATAAAGAACTCGGAGTTTTTCCTTTCTTCAGCCTTCCCGACGGACTCGTTGAACAGAACAAACCGGTGCAGCGTAAATTTGACCGGCTGTTCTTTCCCCTGAACGGCATTATGACCCCGGTAGAAGGGAAACTTTGGAAAAGCAATATCGTAGTTAAACCAGGCAGTTCAGACGAATGGTCGCTGCCTTATTTTGAAAAAAGCTATGACGAAGCCATTAAAGCGGCAGGTGGCGTTAAGGTTTTTGACGGGGAAATCTCAAACGGGGAGTATGACCGCTATAAAAATCAGGCTACTTATCTGGGTGAAGACGGCTCTATCGGTTATGCCGGCCAAAACATCAAAGTATATGTGATACGCAGGGCTGACGGTGGGGATATATACATTCAGCTGACCGGCAATACAGCAAGCGGCTACCTCAACATCCTGCAAAAAGAGCCGTTTAAACAGACGATCACCATGCTTAAATCGGACCAGATCCAGAAAGAACTTAACGAAAAAGGGAAATCGGTGCTGCACATTAATTTTGATGTGGATAAAGCAACCCTGAAACCAGACGGAAAAGAGGCTGTCAATGAAATTGTAAAAGTACTGGCCGCCGATAAATCCTTAAAAATCGCAGTTAACGGCTACACAGATAATACGGGAGATGAAAAACACAATCTTGAACTTTCAAAACAGCGTGCTTTAACGGTAAAGAGTGAGCTTATAAGCAAAGGGATCGCTTCAAACCGACTTACTTCAGAAGGGTTTGGCTCCAAAAATCCCATAGCGCAGAATACTTCGGAAGAAGGGAAAACCCAAAACAGAAGGGTAGAGCTTGTAAAACAATAAGAACAGGATATTTTTCATGTGCACATGGTTTTAAAAAACAGCGATACACTGTATTATATATGTCTCGTTACATAAAAAGCACCTCACTAAGTAAGGTGCTTTTTATGTAATAAACTTCCTCATCGTTATATTCACGTATTTGTTCTATAAAACAAACTCTTTTTATCGATAATAATATTTTTGGACTGGGCTTCAAGGATAATTTCTTAAAAGTAGTTTAAAAAAATACACCCAAATGGTGAGTAACTCTCAGATGTGTTTTTTAAAAAGAAACTTTTCCATAAATAGGGAAAATTACTTCATCTCCACAAATAACTCTTCTTTGGGCCTTCTTACACGATCCATTTTACTCCACCAGTCACGCTCATGATCCCGGTAGCCTAAAGCCATCATAACGGTGCTTTTAAGGTTATGTTCTTTTAAATTGAGTAACTCATCTAACGCCTTATTATCAAAACCCTCCATAGGTGTTGCGTCAATTTTTAGATCAGCAGCAGCAAGCAGACCAAATCCCAGAGCAATATAAGTTTGCATTGCTGAATTGTTAAAGTGTTCATCTTTACTTTTATTGCTCAACAAATTCAAAAGATTCAAACGGTAGGCATCTGTCGCACTATTTGGTAGATTTCTTACCTGATTGCTGAATTCAAAAAAGGAATTGACACGTTCTCTGGATATTTCGTCCCAGGCAGCAAATACCAAAATATGTGAGGCTTCAACGATCTGTTTTTGTTCCCAGGCAATTGGGGTTAACTTTTCTCTTAACTCAGTATTGGAAATAACAAAAACTTTAAAGGGCTGTAAGCCAGAACTAGACGGAGCCAGACGAATAGCTTCTAAAATTTGCTGAAGCTTTTCATCTTCAATAGTTTTTCCATTAAAACTTTTAGTTGCTGATCTCCAGTTAAGGGCTTCTTTTAGTGACATAATTTAATTTTTTAATTTAATATCAATGATCATCGTTGTGATTCTTTCGATGGTACCATTATTGTTTTACACGCTGCAAATTTAGATGTTATCAGGGTGCAAAAACATACCTGTTACCGCTTGGTAACCAGTTACTAAATGGTAACCAAGGTGCATTTATGCCTTAATTTCAACTATTTTTGTATTATAAACTGATGCATATGAAAAAAGAACGAATAGAAATTGAAGAATCCTGTAAAACTCACATTCGCGGGGTAGAAGATACTATGTCACTGTTAAATGGTAAATGGAAAGCAATTATTCTCAGCTATTTATATTATTGCGGGAAAATGAGGTTCATGGATTTAAAAAGACAGATACAGGGTGTTGCATCTAAAACATTATCGAAAGAACTGAAAGATCTGGAATTGAACCGATTGGTAAAAAGAACCCAAAATAATACCATGCCGGTTTCTGTAGATTACGAAATTACCGATTTTGGTAAAAGCCTCCACCATATCATAGATGCAATGGGGGATTGGGGGATAAAATACCGGCAGCAGTTAATACAGAAAAAATAATCTTTTTGTCTTCCAGGAGTTTTTGAATATCGGTAATTTTTATCGCTGGTAATAAAAAGGAGAAATTTCAATTCCTCCCCTAAGCCTTAATTTCGCCAATACGGTGTTAGCTGTAGTACTGTGTTTAATACGGTTCATCAGGCTTCCACTGTATCTCTTCTTTTATTTCTTTGAATGTGAAATTGCCTAATTTAATTATAGCACCTTTTTCGTTAATGTAACCATGTTTTTCACATTCAATGGAATAATGATTGCATCCATCATCATGCTCATGATTACCCCATGGTACTTTTTTACATTTTTCAGCAATGATTGCATATCCATTATGAAATGAAGTTACAATTTCAAATTGTGGTTTAATAATTATTTCACCCTTATCGTTAGCGAAACCAATTTTTTCATTCTCATCAATAATTCTTATTTTATTTTCGATCAAATAATCAGGGCTTGGCTCTCCAGGGCTTGTATTATATACATAAAAAAGTATGTTCTCATTAGCATCAATTGCAGGCCATCCATGCTTTTTTGAATCCGTTTTTCCTATTACAACAAAATAACTATACTCAAAACCACTAAATGGCATATAATATTTTGCAGAATCCAATACTTTCAGTGTTTTATTATTTTCATCAACTAAGGAATAAATACTTCTCCAGGTATCTGTTTCGTTTTCTACAAGTTTAAATTTTGTCTGAGCTTGTACTGTTAGATTTACAATTAGAATTAATAAAATATGAAGATGTTTCATTCGACAGTATTTTTAGTGTTGCAGTTAACGAGTTGAAGCTTGGCGAAGTAGCAATAAAAAATATCACGAACTTCAAAATATGCCAAAACTTAGCAACACATTTTTATTTTAAATTTAATAAATTAAAAAATAAAAATAGAGATTGCGACAAAAAAGAACCAATGTTTATGTTTTGCCTTAACCTGCTATTGTACCAAACTGTTGTTGTGCGCTGACTTAGTTAGATTTCAGCTAATTCTCTTCTTATTTCCGAAACAAGTTTTTCTTTTGATTGAATAGTTTCCACAGCTAAATTTTCAAGATGATTTTTTTTGTACATTCATTGATGACATATCTTTTTCAATAATTTGTTTTGTTAAATCTTTCATCATTTGTGTAGATACGTCGAATGATAATTGTGACAAACGATCCATTTCATCTAAAAGATTTAATACACTATCTCCAGCTATCAACTTTAAAGCATTTGTTTCATTTTTGAACTTGAAATATCTTTCTTGAGATTTCATCATAATCGTTTGAATAGAATTAGAAAATTCTGAAGCAGCTTTTAATTCTTTTTCTGTGTCGCCAAAGTTAGATAAATAATCAGTATTAAATTTTGTAAGAACAGGAAGGAATTCTTGTTGTGCCTCTATATTTCCAATTTGTGATTGTTCATCTAAAAGAGTGAAATATTGCGCCAACCCCTTTTATTTACAGTTTTTTATTCTTCGTTTTTTAAAAGTTCAACTTTATAGTACTGTGGCAGAGTATTCATTGCTAAAAGTAACTTTTCTTCATTTTTCTTTTTTAATACTTCTTCTTGAATATTGTAGTTATAATTCTTGAATAAGAAATAAAATAATAATCTATTATAGTCATCAAGTTCTTTATCAGAAATTGCAGATAGAATTGATTCTTCTATTTTATTTCTATTCTTTGTTTCAGATAAGGCTCTACCAATTCTACTAATACTTCCATAATAATGATTTACTACAGGATTTTCGATACGCAATGATATTCCAAGAATCAAGTCGAGGACATTTATATTTAAGGTTTCTAATTCTTTTATATAAGTATTTCTTGCTCCCCAAGCATAACTACCATCAGAAACTCTTTCAAATCTGTCATTCATAATATCTAAATGTGCTTTTAAGAAAACACTCCAATTATAAGTTTCAGCCGAAAGTAAAGCAATGTGTACAGCATGATCTCGTGGCCTACTATCTTGACTGCATCCACCAATTACTCTAGTACTTCTCATTTCATCTAGAAGTTTTGATTTTTTCTTGTCGGAGAAATTTTGCCAGTTTTTAGGAAGTTCAACCCATCCGTCTTTTAAGTTGTCTTTGAATTTTGTTGCAGTAGTATCAATTAAACAATCAGAATAACCAATCATTAAAGCATATTTGCGGGGAATTTCTTTTGATTGAAAATTCTCAGGAAAGTAGAAAGCATTAATTGATTCTTTTGAGTATTTGGTTTCCACATGATACTCAATTAACCACGTGTTTTTCATTTCCTTATTATATAATGTCAAATCTTCAGATTCAATACTGAATCCGTAAGCGTTTTTCAAATCGAATTCTTCAAATTCAACTTTTTCTTTATTTCTATAATTTTTATACTTGCGTTTAATTACTAATTTATTTTTTTCAACTTTTGCCTGAGGATATTTTTTAATGAATTCTTCAATATTTATTTGGTTTTCAATTTCTTGTTTTGCTTGTTTAATATTTCCAGCATCAAGTGTAACAATATAACCAATGGTTTGGTTCGCAGCGTAAAATTTTTGATTTAAATCACAAGTTTTGAACTTTAAATTTAAAGAATCAACAATGTATCCAAGTTTACTCATTGCGTCTTCACTATATATCAATCCGTTTTTATAAACTTTAAATTCATTTTCCTGTCCGAAAATATTGAAATTGAAAATAAGTATTGTAACAAATGTTAGTAGTTGTTTCATATGAGTGCTTTTACAATTTTGCATAACGGACTGCACACTGGCAATAGAATAGTGGCAGATTAAAATGCCGAAGCTTTTAATTTAGCTCTACTCTACAGCTGGTTGCCATTTTCTAAATTTATTAAAAAAGTCAATGTAATTGGCTTTTGCGGAACAGAAAGCCGAAATTTCCAATTTCAGCCTTAACCCGCCATTTCGCCAAACACTTAGCGGTAGTTATTCTACGTTGAATAGTTTTATTAAGTTATTTTCATATTGTCCGTTCACATCAATTCTAGTAATGTCCTCCACTGACAAAAGGATAAATTTTCTGTCCAATGAAGATTTAGTTCCAAATTCGTGTATTACAATTGAATTTTCATCCATTTCGTGAATTTGTCCTATAAAACAAACGCTTTTGTCAATATCCTGAATATGTACTGTAAGATGATTGTAAAGTTGATTGACACTTTTTAAAATTGTCGGTGTTGATGTTAAATCAATAATTACCTTATCTTTTAACCTTTTTGTTAGGTCTATGAGTTTAGCTACACTTTCGATGTCATTTCCAGACCACCTAATTCTTGTAATATTATGTCTAAAAAAAATTGTCAAACCATCGTAATTACATTCACTGTCAAATTTTTCAATTGACAAAAAGTCTTCATTAAAGTCAACAACAAATCCATAATCAGAATCGTCATAATTGTCAGTATAAATATCAGCTAAAATACTTTTGTTCTTTAGTTTTTCTAAATATTTTGTATTTAAGTCCATTATATTTTCATTTGTTTAGGAGTCTGTCTATAATTACCGCTAACGGTTTGGGTGTTAACGAAGGCAGGGAGATCGAAGCCGAAAGTTTCGATTTTGCACCGAGCGAGCCAAAACGAATTTTTATAAGTTAAATTTGCAAAACAAAACGAATAAAATTCGTTTTTGTCTGAATAGAAGCACAAACTTTGTATTTAGCCCCGCTTTTGGCAATACCTTGTTAGCAGTTCGCCCTTCTTGTCTGTATGTTGTTAGTCCGTCATTTTGTCTGTCGTGGTGCGTTGGCCTCGTGGCTCTTTTGCATTTTTTGTTTGGGTTTGCGTGTCGGTAAAGATACAAATGTGCCACCAAAAGCATTGGCTATTCTTCGTTTTTCAGAAGTGTCATGATTATTTCAAGCTGTCCTTTTGGTAACTTTTTTTGTTTAGTTAAATACTCTTTTAATTTTTCTAAAGTCTTAGGTTTCAATTTATCCTTAGCAAGTTGTAGTAGTGTCTCTGTTTCGTTAGTTTTGTCAGAATAATTGGGGGCGTCAAATAGTTTTGAAACTAAAATACTTTGTCCATTGTCTAATACGGCTTCAACAAGCAAATTATACTTGCCTTTTGTCAAAGTTGGTTGTCTATCTATGAAAGTGATTTTTCCTTTACCTAACGGAATAAATTCAATTTGTTCGTCAATATTAAATTCGTCTTTTTTTGGACTATTAAGTGGTTTTAAGTTTGTAGATGTTGGCTGTGAATTTTCTTCAAGGCTGTCTTCCGAAATAGCTAAAAGTCTTTCAGCTACTTTGTCTAAATACTCAATGTCTTGAACAGTTTTCCATCTATCTGGAATAATGCTGTGTCCGTGTAATGCTCCAACAAGTCCGCCTGTAAATGCTGCAATACTATCTGTGTCTGAACCCAAAGCGTTTACGGATTGAATAATGGCTTCTAATGGTTTGTCGTGGAATTTTGTCGCCAAGTATATACCTGCAACAACTGTCGCAATTCCTGAACCTTTTGTTGCTGGGTCAAAACAACCTATTTTTTTTAGTGTTTCTTCAACTGATGTGTTTTGTTTGATACTTTGATATACAAATCGTAATTGGTTTTGTGTTTCGGAGATTGTTTCAGCGTAAAGACTTTCAAAAGTTTTGTTGCTTGACTTATTCCATTCCTTTAACCATTCTCGAATTTCCATTTTATCAATAAAAGACAATTCAAACTTTTTAGGAAAGTCTAAGCCAATTTGAGTTATATAATTTTCCCAATTAAAATCTTCGGGTCTGTAAACGATAATTTGGTTAACTGCGTAACCGTAAAGCATAGCACCCAAAATTGCTCTTGGGTGTCCGTGGGTAATGATGCTATTGCAAAATATTTCTTCTTTTATTTTTTCTGTGTTTCCAAGATTTGCCAATGGAATTGGCAAAACTCTCATCGCTGCACCGTTTGCACCGCTTTCTTTGTAATCGTAATTTTCTCCATTTACTTTGAAGTTGTAAAAATTATTAAACCACTTTGTAGATTTTCTTGAAATTTTGTCTGCTGCTGTTTTTACCGTTCTTCCACCACCTCTTGCGTAGTCTAACCAATTTGCAAGTTCGATTTTAGCAAAATAATTATGGTCTAAATTTCCATCTTTTTTAATGCTTCTTGCAACTGCTAAAAGTAATTGTGTATCGTCTGAATATGAGCCTGCTTTGATTGTGTCAACGAAACCATAAAACCTACCACCGACAGTTTTTTTCCAAGTGTAAAAGTTTTCAATTCGTTCTGTTCCGAATTTTTCTTTTAACGACTTTTGGCTTTTTTCAAATTCAGTTATCCAACCTAAGGCATCGCCAATGGCTGATAGTTTGATACTTCCTTTATATTTGGTTTCAGGCTTCATTATAATCTTGTGTTTGTAAATTGTGTTGCATCCACAACAAAATTGCTCGTATTGTAATCGCTTAAAGCTGCTTTTCCTCTTGCTAAATCGGCTTCATCTTTAAAGCAAACTTGTAATATGTCTGAAAGAAGTATTTCATTTTTAACTAAAACTTCTGCTTGAACATCTGTTGGATATTTTGATTTCAAATTACCCCTTTGAAGATTACCAACTTTTAATGTAATTCCATTTTCAAAAAGCTTCCTGAATTTTTGAATATCTCCTGATATTCCATAAGTATGTTTGGCTATTGAAGAAGCTGCATTTGTAACAGAGAATAGTGTATCTGTCTTGTAAATATATTTTGGATTGATTTTTAACACACACCAATTAATATATGGTTTGTCTTGGGTGCGTTCTCGAAAGCGATTAAATAGAAAGTAGTTCGCTGATGACAAAGAAAGATTAATGTAATTCTTATCATCAAAACGAATGCTATCCAAAAATTCAATAAAATCCAATAATGTGTCGTCAATATCATTTTTTTCAAGCAAAGCCCTCGAAAGTAGTTTGCCTTGTTCAAAAATACTTAATAGGTTTATTGTCGGTGTAAAGTGAATTAGGTATTCAATTTCTCTATCCGAAATTTCCTTTTTAAATTCTATATGATTTTGTTTTTCTTCCATAGTATTTAAAATGGTAAATCGTCATTTATAGCAATTTTTGGACTACTTGCATTTCCAACTCTTTCAAGTAGGTCAGCATCTATTTCAGCAAGATACCTTGTTGGTTTTCCGCTTGAAACCAAAAAAAGCCTCTCTCTTGCCCTTGTCATTGATGTATAAAGCAAACGTCTTTCCGTTGAAATGTGAAACTCATCTTCAGCATCATTAAATCCTGATGCATATGGAATAACATCATCATTCAAGTCAATTATAAATACGTTCTCAAATTCAAGACCTTTAACCGATGATAATGTGCAAACCTTGACAGAGTCACTTTCAAAATCTATATCGTTTGATTTCAGCAATTCTTGAACTTCAAAATGGTTGCTTTCTAAAAAGTCTTTTATATTTCTAATTCCGCTGTGGCTTCTGTGAAGTATAACCGTAGAATTGATATTGCCATCTACTTTTAACTTATTCAGTTGTTTTAAAAGGAAAGCACATTGCTCATTCCAATTAGAGAAATATCCAACAATAGGTTTTTCTTCGCCTTTTCGGGCTGTTTCAACTGTTGTAAAATCGCTTTTATCATCTTCTTTTTCCAGAAGTGAAAGTGCTGCTCTAACAATTTGAACAGTATTACGATAATTCTTTTTGAATTCAATTGTTCTTCCTCCTCTAACATTCAAACCAACCTCGCCCCAAGTAAAACCGCTCTTGTAAATTCTTTGAGCAGCATCTGCAATGATTGATATACTTTTTGTTTCTTCAGAAACGATTTGAGAAATGACAAGAATTTGAGCTTTGCTCAAATCTTGTGCTTCATCAACTACTATATGAGTAAACGGCTTTTGAAAATTTGGATTTGAGGAAATAACCCTCAAACAAAGTAATGCATAATCGTCAAAATCAACTAGGTCATTTGCTATTAGTTGATTAATGTAATCCGTGTAAATATTCCAAATTGTTTCCTTGTCAGCTTTGGTTACTCTATCATTAGTTCCTCTTCCTGCTCTTTTTGCTTCAAAATATTCTTCTTTGCTTTGAAAGGCTTTGCCTTTCATCCAAGCAATTTCTTCAACAAAAAAGTCTACGGTTTTGGTCGCAATATTTTGAGTTGAGTATTTCGCTTTTATCGTTGAAACAATATTGTTTTGAACCGCTACTGAAATAGTCTTAAAAATTCTCTTGCCATCAACTATTTTGGAAAGTGGAATTCCGTTTTGCTCAATAAAATGGTAAGCCCATTTATGAAAACTTGTTACGAAAACATTTATTCCTTTTGGTTTTGTAGGTTTTATTTCTTCGCTGTCTGCTTGATAGCCACCAGATATTTGTGGCGTAATCGCATTGATATATTTTACAAGAGTTTTGTTGTATGTGAATATTGCAACTTTCGCCTCTTGAAATAAATTTGATTGTGTGTCAAGCAAATGTTTTGCTCTGTATAATGCAACAGTTGTCTTACCACTTCCTGCAACACCTTTAATTTGTATTGGGTCTGTTACTTGTAAAAATAAAACTCGCTTTTGTTCTCCTTTTAGAACGATTGGTCTTAATGGCATAGTGTCGTGTCTTTTGAGGGTTAGAAAAAAACAAATATGGTGCAACCGTGTGTCGGCTTGTGGGTGGCGTTGGACCTCTTTTGTTTTTTTGATGCGTTGGCCTTATTTCTCATTTTCCTGTGCTTTTAATTTTAGCACGGTCGTTCAATAGGGTTACCGATAACATTGTTATTTAACGAAACAAAATACAGTATAGTTTTTCGTAAAACAACACCTAGGCGCATTTTGTTAAATTTTTCGCTAATATAACCATAAATTTGTTAAATTAATATTTAATAATATTATTTCAAAAACAATGAAGTAATTATAGAAAACTACATAACAGATTAAAACCGGAAATCAATATTTTATAAGCGAAGCTGCTGTTTATACTGGCATAAAATGATGAGAAATATAATCATCGCTGAAATAAAAAAACCTATACTCTTATGAAGTATAGGTTTTGTACTTTTAATAACTTTTGAAAAGTCATCATTAATTATTTTGCGGAGAAAGAGGGATTCGAACCCCCGGACCTGTTACAGTCAACAGTTTTCAAGACTGCCGCATTCGACCACTCTGCCATTTCTCCTTAACGTTACCGTTAGTGATGCAAATATAGAGCGAATTTCTCATTTTGCAAGCACTTTGCATTGTTTTTTTGAATGTTTTTTATAACTGTTTCAGTATCAATTCCTGAAAAAGCGTTATTTTTTCGTAGGGTATACGCTCTTAATAAGAACCTTTTCCCCGTAATTGATCATCTCCACCGTAATAGGTTCCTTTTTGGAATTCTGACCTTCAATCACGTACAGCTTGCCACCGGCTTCCTTTATATTGCTTCTGCCAAAATCGACATCTCCATACGTAAGGCACATTCTAATATCGTTCATATTAACCAGTGCCTTATCAAAACTGATCTGTGCTTCATCGGAAATGTTCAGCGGTTTGGACCTCAGGTCCTTTAACACCCTGCAGTTTGGAAGATAACAGAACTGCGTATCCTTTGCATCGAGAAAAATATAAACAAAGAACCCACCAATAAACAACCCTAAAAGATAGTAAGCCAGACGTTGTGAAAACTTCATAAAAAATAATTTTCCGCAAAAGTACGATTAATATTGCTTTGTCCTCTTAGAGAAGTATTAAATTAATGTCCTTGTAATCCAGATTAAACCATTTTCCTATAGATTCGTTTACCAGTATGCCCTTGTAGACGTAAATGCCGGAACGCATAATACTGTCGTAGCTGATGGCATCGTCAATGGTTCCGTTTTCGCTCAAATCCAGCAGATAGGGGGAAATAATATTGCTAATGGCAAGCGTAGCTGTTTTGGAAAACTTGGCCGTTATGTTGGGAACACCGTAATGTATCACCCCGTATTTTGTAACCACGGGATTTTCATGCGTGGTAACTTCGGATGTTTCAAAACACCCGCCGTTGTCTATGCAGACGTCTATTATGACGGCACCGGGTTTCATGCGCTGAACCATTTCTTCTGTTACGAGCACAGGCGACCGGTTGCAGCCTTTAACCGCACCGATAACGACATCACACCGCATTAAAGATTTTATTAATACGCGTTCCTGGATCGTAGAAGTAAATATCTGTGCCGGAAGTGATTTCTGCAACCTTTTGAGCTTATGTATATTATTATCAAACACCTTAACATTTACTCCAAGTGCCAAAGCAGTTCTCGCAGCCGATTCTGCCACAAGTCCTGCTCCCAGTATTACGACTTCGGTAGGCGGTACACCCGTTATATTACCGAACAGCAACCCTTTTCCGCCGTTCATACGGCACATATAGTCGGCCGCAATCTGGATAGAGGCAATTCCCGCTATTTCGCTTATTGCGTGAAGGAACGGATAGGCTCCGTATTTATCCTTGATGAATTCAAATCCCATGGCCGTGATCTTCTTCCGTGCCAGCGCATCAAAATATTCCTTTTTCTGCGTCTTGAGCTGTAATGCAGAAAAAAGATATGTTTTGGGCTTCATAAGCTGTATTTCTTCAAGGGTAGGAGGTTCCACCTTTAATATTACCGGGCATGCGAAAACTTTTTGCTTATCATGGGTAATAACCGCACCGGCTTCACTGTATTTGAGATCCTCATAACTGGCTTCGCTGCCTGCATTAGACTCAATCAGCACTTTATGGCCTGCCTTTACAAGCATATTGACCGATTCGGGAGTGAGGCAGACACGTTTTTCTATCCTGAAATCTTCTTTTGGAATACCGATATAAAGCTGACCGCGCTTTTTACGTACATCTAACTTTTCTTCCATGGGCATTAACTGCGATTTGGAAAACGGGCTGGTTATATCCATAATTACTCAAATTTTAATTCTCTCGTGCTTTCATCTAAAATATTAATCGTGATACGGTGTACGGAATCGGGCAGTATCCCCGGAGCCTGGTCGGGCCATTCTACCATGCACCACGCATCCGTATCAAAATATTCATCCAACCCCATATCATAAGCCTCTTCTTCATTTTTCAAACGGTAAAGATCAAAATGAAAAAAGCGGTTATCATCATCCGTACGGTATTCATTCACTATGGAAAAGGTAGGACTGCTCGCCATTTCCCTTACTCCGAGTTCCCGGGCAACTGCCTTGATAAGCGTTGTTTTTCCGGCTCCCATAGGCGCATCAAACAACCAGGTTTTAAAGCGGCTGTTCCGGACGAGGCCGGCCGCCACACTTTGCAGTTCATCTATAGAATATGTCAGCTTCATACACTATTTCTTTGGATTGAGTACTATAAACGGAATGATCATTTCTTCTAAAGAAATTCCTCCGTGCTGGTACGTATTCTTAAAATAACTTACGTAATAATTATAATTGTTAATATACGCCAAAAAATAATCACTTTTCGCAAAAATAAAAGAGCTGCTCATGTTTATGGCAGGAAGCTGGATTTTTTTGGGATCCTTCACCGCGTATACATCTTTGGATTCATAAGTAAGCGATTTCCCCGTTTTGTACCGAAGGTTCAGACTGGTGTTTTTATCGCCAATAACCTGTGAGGGGTTTTTACAGTTGATGGTACCGTGATCGGTCGTAATGATGAGCTTAAAGCCTGCCAGCTGCGCGTGCTGTATGATTTCCAGCAAAGGGGAATTCTTAAACCAGCTCTGGGTAAGCGAACGGTAAGCCTTGTCGGTAGAAGCCAGTTCCTTGATGACTTCCATTTCCGTTTTGGCATGGGAAATCATATCGACAAAATTATACACAAGCGCAATAAGCTTGTTGTCTTTCATGGCTTTAAAGTTCTCAGCAAACTTTTTACCGTCTTTAAGATTCGTTATTTTATGGTATTCGTGTTTAATATTAAGCCGCAGTCTTTTAAGCTGTTCGTTGAGAAAATCTGCTTCAAAAAGATTTTTACCTCCTTCATCCACGTCGTTTTTCCAGTACTGGGGCAGCTGCTTTTCCATCTGCAACGGAGTCAGTCCTGAAAAAATAGCATTGCGTGCATACTGGGTGGCGGTCGGAAGTATGGAATAATAATAATCTTCCTTATCTGTTTTATAGTGGTTGCTTACAATCCCTTCAAAAGCCTTCCACTGGTCGTACCTAAGATTGTCAATTACGATAAACAAAACATTTTCATCGTTCCGGAGTTCCGGAACCACCTTTCTCACAAACAGTTTGTGCGAAAACAGCGGTGCTGTATCTTCATCATTGATCCAGTCCTCATAATTTTTCTCAACAAACTTCCCAAACTGTATATTGGCTTCTTCCTTTTGTTTTTCAAGAATTTCAGCCAGGTTCTGATCGTCTATGCTTTCAAGCTGCATCTCCCAGAAAATAAGTCTCTTGTATAGATCTGCCCATTCCTGATGTGAATTGGCCTGCATCATATCCATTGCAATTTTCCGGAATTCCTTCTGATAATCCAGCGAGGTCTTTTCGGAAATGAGTCTTGAATGGTCGAGGTTCTTCTTGAGACTCAGAAGGATCTGGTTTGGGTTAACGGGTTTAATAAGGTAATCGGCAATTTTGGAACCGATTGCCTCATCCATAATATATTCTTCCTCGCTTTTCGTAATCATGATAACGGGAATAGTAGATTTTTTTTCCTTGAGTTCCGCCAGTGTTTCAAGCCCGGTAATGCCGGGCATGTTTTCATCCAGAAACACTATATCGAAATTGTCCTCAGCAAATAAATCAACGGCATCACGCCCGTTTGTTGCAGTAGTAAGTTTATATCCTTTCTTTTCCAGGAACAGGATATGCGGTTTTAATAAGTCGATTTCATCATCGACCCATAGTATCTTGATTTCATTCATAACAATTCATTTCGTCTCTCAGTGTATAAGAGTTTTAAAAGTTTAAATTTAGTAAAAAGTAGGAAATTACCTTTCTAATTACACATAAGAAATCTTTAAATCATATTAAAAACAAAAATTGTAAGGATATTTTAACTTTTTCGGTACTTTTGTTATCCCATTATTATTAATAAAATGTTAGTTCCGAACACGCTTAAGTTAATTTAAATCCCGAAATGCTTTATTCTTTTGTAATACCTGTATACAACCGCCCCGATGAAATCAATGAATTGCTGGAAAGCATGACGCGTCAGAAATACGGTAAACCTTTTGAAGTGGTGATCATTGAAGACGGGTCTAAAATAACCTGTAAACACATTGTAGAACAGTATTCTGAAGCGCTTAATGTAATGTATTACTTTAAGAAGAATTCAGGTCCCGGAGATTCGCGTAATTTTGGCATGCGCATGGCAAAAGGAAGTTATTTTATTATTCTGGATTCGGATTGTATACTTCCAGAAAACTATCTGCAAGAAGTTGACCTTTATCTCGAAAAAAATTATGTTGACTGTTTCGGGGGCCCCGACGCTGCACACAGTTCTTTTTCTGATATACAGAAAGCCATCAACCAGAGCATGACTTCGTTCCTTACAACAGGTGGGATACGTGGAGGAAGTGAAAAACTGGGAAAATTCCAGCCCAGGAGTTTTAATATGGGGCTGTCAAGGAAAGCTTTTGAAGCTTCGGGGGGATTCGGAAAAATTCACCCGGGCGAAGATCCCGATTTATCCATCCGGCTCTGGAAAATGCATTTCAGAACAGACCTCATTCCAAATGCATATGTTTTCCACAAACGAAGAATAGATTGGGAAAAATTCTACATACAGGTAAACAAATTCGGAAAAGCACGTCCTATTTTAAACCATCGCTATCCCGAATACAGTAAAATAACGTACTGGTTTCCTTCGGTGTTTAGCACAGGACTTGCAGTTTCTTTTTTGATGCTGATTTTTGATATACAGATATTTGTATATCTTTATATTTTATATTTTGCAGCATTATTTACGGAAAGTATTATCAAAACAAAAAACGTAAAAATCAGCTTTTTAACATTAATTGCCGCATTTATACAGTTTTTAGGATACGGGGCAGGATTTTTGTACAGTTATTATTTGTTGAACATAAAAAAGCTCAAAGCAGAAACGGCCATGCCGGAAATGTTTTTTAAGTAAAATATGAAAGTCATAGGATTGACCGGGGGAATAGGGAGTGGTAAAACAACCGTTATACAATATATTGCTTCCAAGGGTTTTCCCGTGTATATTGCAGACGATGCCGGGAAGAGGGTGATGGAGACACCCGAGGTAACTGAAAAGGTAAACATACTTTTCAACGGGGAGGTTTTATTACCTAACGGAACGCTTGACCGCAAAAAAATAGGAGCCATTGTTTTCAATAACCCTGATCTGCTTCAGCAGCTTAATGCCGTTGTACACCCGGCCGTAGCTCTTGATTTCGAAAAATTCAGGGTTGCCAACGCGCAGGCACCTTTGCTGTTCAAGGAAAGTGCCGTTTTATTTGAATCGGGTGCCTACCGGGCATGTGATGCCACTATCCTTGTTACAGCCCCGAAAGAGGTGAGGATACAGCGGGTAATGTCAAGGGATCACGTAACAAAAGAGCAGGTAATGGAGCGCATAAAAAACCAGATGCCCGATGATGAAAAAAAATTACTTTCTACGTACAGTGTAGAAAACACAGATTTGCCGGGAACTTTTAATAAAATAGACGAAATTCTGGCACAGCTCTTAAATAATTAAATTTTAGTTGTTAACATTAGGTTAAAAATATAATTTAATATCACTTTAAATGTTAAATTTGAATGTATTTTAAAACATGAATAAATATAGATTTCAGTTCTTAGTCGTTTTGATGAGTCTTGCCCTGGTAGGTATTATTTTAATCCAGCTTTACTGGATCAGTACCACATACCAGAACAACGATACGCAGTTTCAGCATATGGTGAACCAGGCCATCGGAAAAGCAGCAGATAAGCTAAAAGAAAGAGAGCGTTACGAATTCGACAAAAAGCTTTATGAATATCGTTCCGAAACGGGAAAAGTTCCGAACAAGACCGATGTTAAACGTATATTCTATACAGAAAAAGACGTCCGTACAAACGAAGAAATCGTTTATACAAATATTATCTCCGTAGAAAACCTAAATGATTTTAATTTCAACGGAACGTTCATTGACAGTGCAAGTGGATCTAAAAAAGATTACAAAAATTACATAAGCAGCAGAAAAACAGAAATTTTTCATGGCAAACAGAAAGGATTGGAAGGCGGATTGGAAAAAGACATCCATAAAGCGTTTAACAAAGATACTACTCCTGACGAGGTAATAGAAAAGAAGGGAAATATTGAGGAATATGACAGGATAGGGATGGACTATACCTATAACGATATCGTTTCAACTTATCCGATAGAAGACCGGCTTGATAATAAAAAACTGCAGGTTCTCATAAAACAGGAACTGGCAAACAACAAGCTGGCTACCAATTTTGAATATGCCGTTTTCAGCAATGGCCTGGCTACGTCGATAAAGTCGAAAAATTTTATCTATAACGATAAAAATACTTATTCGACCCCGATATTCACCGATATTGAAAATCATTCAAAGTACCAGCTTTACATCAGCTTTCCGCAGAAGTCAAAATTCCTTGTATCCGACCTGTTGCCGTTTATCCTGATATCATTGCTGTTTACAGTAGTCATCATCGCAGCTTACTACAGTGCCATCCGCCAGCTCATAACACAGCGGCAGATATCCGAGATCAAAAATGATTTCATTAACAACATGACACATGAGTTTAAAACGCCCATTGCCACAATTAACCTGGCTCTGGATGCAATTAAAAACCCGAAGATCATTGACGATAAGGAAAAGGTAATGCGGTATGTGCAGATGATACGTGATGAAAATAAAAGGATGCACGCACAGATTGAAAATATTTTGAGAATATCAAAACTTGAAAAGAAAGAACTCGATATTCCAAAAGAAAAAGTAGAACTAACAGAAGTGCTTGAAGTTGCTATCGATCATGTATCGTTGCTGATAGAAGACCGGGAAGGAACTTTAAACACACATTTTAATACCCAGCGCGATACGGTTCTGATCAACCCGACGCATTTTACAAGTGTTTTTGTAAACATACTGGACAATGCAATCAAATATTCACCCAATGCTCCGGTAATTGATATCTATACGGAGAATGTGAAGGATTCCATTGTGGTTAAAATAAAAGACCAGGGGGCAGGTATGAGTAAAACGGCAACGAAGAAGATATTCGACAAGTTTTACCGCGAACATACCGGGGATCTGCACAACGTAAAAGGCCACGGTTTAGGTCTGGCGTATGTAAAACAGATTGTAGACGATCACAATGCTCAGGTATTCGTAGAAAGTGAAAAAGGTAAAGGCAGTACCTTCATCATAAAAATTCCTTTAATTAATTAGGAAAAAATCAAAACAACAACAAACAAATAAGAGAACAAATGGAAGTAAACAAAAAAATCTTGTTAGTAGAGGATGATCCCAACTTCGGATCTATCCTGAAAGATTATTTAGTAATGAATGATTTTGACGTTACCCTTGCCAAAAACGGAATGGAAGGGTTCGAAAAATTCAAAAAAGAATCTTACGATTTATGCATTCTGGATGTAATGATGCCCTATAAGGACGGATTTACACTGGCTCGCGAAATCAGAGATAAGAACAAGGAAATCCCGATCATCTTCCTTACGGCTAAGACAATGAAAGAAGATGTTTTAAAAGGGTATAAGGTAGGAGCAGACGATTATCTTAACAAGCCTTTTGATTCAGAAGTCTTATTAATGAAGATCAAAGCCATTATGCAACGTAAATCTTCAGAAGTAAAAGCAGAAAATACCAAATTTGAATTCACTATAGGGAAATTTCACCTTAATTCAAAACTGCGTTTCCTGACTTTTGAAAGCGAAGAGCCGATCAAGTTATCTCCGAAAGAGAATGAACTTTTGAAAATGCTTGCCCTTTATGAAAATGATCTTATGCCCCGTGAAGTAGCATTAACCAAAATCTGGAGAGATGACAACTACTTTACTTCACGCAGCATGGACGTTTACATTGCCAAACTCAGAAAATATCTCAAAGCAGATGAAAACGTTGAAATTCTGAACATCCACGGGGAAGGTTTCAGATTAGTGATCAAAAACAAAGAATAATCCTACAGATGAAAAATCAGTTTCGAACAGTACAGGTTTTATAACTTGTACTGTTTTTTTATATAAAAAAACGGAGCATCCAACGACACTCCGTTTGTATTAATATTAATGTAGATTATTTTACAAAATCTTCAAGATAGGCAAATCGTTTCGTGAGTTTCCCGTTTTCACAGATAGTCCCCCTTTTAAGTATACCGTCTTTGTCTCCATTAAAAAATGCCGGGGTAATATGGTCGAGAAACATCTCGCCAAAACCTTCACTGGCATCTTTCGGAAGCTCACAGGGCAGGTTGTCCACGGCCATTACAACTACAGCAGCAGGATGATCAACAGCAACTTCTTTATTCTCCCTTGGATAGTATCCGTAAAAAGGATCGGCTATAGTGGAAGCTCTCAGCGTACTTTCGATAGGTCCGTCAATATCACATGAGATATCCGCAATGACCTTAACAGCATTATGCGCGGAATTAAGCATTTCCCTGGTGAGAATTTTGGGGGAACCGTCCTTATAAAAATGTCCGGCAATGAATATATCAGCATTCAGGGCGAATTTTTCAAAATCGCTTTCATACTGCTGGGGATTTTCCTTGAAATCTTCAAACGATCCTTCGGTTCCGTCTATCCTGCGGTAATAATCAGGCACATCGATCTGAACATATACCGGTTCGTCAAATTCCTTATTGAGGAACTGCTCAACCGAAACGCGTTTCATCTTCATCCCGTCAAGCATTTCACGGGCACCCATTCCCACTTTGCCGGTTCCTGTAAGTACTACTTTCACAGGAGGGAGGTATGGTTTGGAAAGCCGTTCAATAAGGTCTTTCTGGGACTTTAATTCTTCCGCCTTTTTAAGCTGGAACAAATCATACTTGATTCCGAAAGCCCGGAAGGCATTGTAAGCCCCTACAATACCCGCATACCTTCCAAAACCTATAAGCCTTCCGCCGTTTTCATCTACAAGGGTTTCATGGTCTATCAAACGGATGTTTTTATTCAGGCAGGCCTGCAAGAGCTTTTTATTATGCTGTTGTTTTTTTATGGTATGCGAAAAGAAAAAGTATGTTTTATCTGGAATCAAATTTTCTACGGGCACTTCCTTAACACCGAAAAGGATGTCGCAATCACTCATATCATCCGAAATTTCAAAGCCCAGCGCTTCATATTCCTCATCCTTGAAAACCCGAATGGGAGAACGCTCTACTTTAAATGTGGCTTCCGGGTGATTTTTTTTAAATGATAAAAGTTCCTGAGGTGAAAAAACAACACGTTTATCGGGTGGATTTTTACCTTCACGGATAATTCCAAATTTCATACAGTATATTTCTTATTATTGATTTTAGCGAATATAGGGAAAATAAGGAACTAAAGCAAAAAGCATTTCGAAATCGAAATGCTTTTAGTCACAGCTTACCGTTTGGTAAACATATTTTTCTTCTTTTTTCTGGCTGTCGCAATCACCGTCGAGCGATCCCAAATAGCGCAATTGCGGTTTTTCTTCCGTGCCTATATTCTCAAACACTTCGCAATGGCAGTTATCCGACGTTTCACAGCTTGCAAGAAAAACAATTCCCAACATTGTTAACAGGTTTCTCATAATCAGCATGTTTTAGTATTGAGAAATACATCAAAAATTAAACCAGATTTTTAAATTCCTGTTTTAACCTGTTTTTAGCCAGGTCCAGTACCGAATTTGCCTCTTTTGTATTCAGCAACTGTTTCTGCAGATCATAAGCATCGGCCGTTTCATTACTGAGCCCTGCTTTTAAAATCTGCTGAATGATGGTTTGCTTGGCAGTCGCGATCAAAGCCCATGCCTCTTCTGAAACATAAAGCTGCTGTGAAATATTAAAATCGAATTCCTGTTCTATATTCTGTACCAAGAAAGAAGCATAATCCTGCTTTAATGGTGAAATGGGAGCTACGCGGACAACCAGTTTCTGTATATCGATACGCTCCATAAGTATGATAAGCCGTTCATATGCCTGTATGGTCTGGGGTGTTGATTTTCGCGGAGCTTCTGCTTCGTACTGAGAGACCTGTACTGTTTGTCGCGGATTGGCATTTTCCTGTTCAATACGTTCACGAAGCAGGCGGCGCGCTTCATTTTCACGGGCTATCGACTTCCTGTTAAAAAGATAAAACAATACAATAATGATGATTAAACCGGCCAGGATAAATAACGATTCTTTCCAGTCTACTGTGAAATTTGAAAACATTTTACTCTTATTTTAAAAACAAATATAATCCTAAATTAATATTATTTGCTACTTATTTCTACGAGTAGTAACTTTGTTTATTCTGAACATACAAATATGCAAAATTACATAGACCAGTTAAACGAGGCACAACGGGCTCCGGTATTGCAAAAAAACGGCCCCATGATCATTATTGCAGGCGCAGGATCCGGTAAAACGCGGGTATTAACACTGCGTATTGCCTATTTAATGCATCAGGGAGTCGATGCTTTCAACATACTGTCGCTTACATTTACCAATAAGGCGGCACGGGAAATGAAAGAACGTATATCGAAGATCGTGGGATCGAGCGAAGCAAAAAATCTCTGGATGGGAACATTTCACTCTGTTTTTGCCCGGATTCTGCGTGCGGAATCGGACAAACTGGGCTATCCTTCCAATTTTACCATTTACGATTCCCAGGATTCCCAGAGACTTATTGGTCAGATCATAAAAGAAATGCAGCTCGACAAGGATATCTATAAACCCAATCAGGTTCTGAGCCGTATTTCGAACTATAAGAACAATATGATTACGGTAAAAGCATATTTTAATAATCCGGAACTCATGGAAGCCGATGCCATGGCAAAAAAACCCAGAATAGGGGACATCTATCAGGCCTATGTGGAGCGATGCTTTAAGGCCGGGGCAATGGATTTCGATGATTTGCTGCTCAAAACAAATGAGCTGCTTATCCGCTTTCCGGAAGTACTGCTGAAATACCAGGACCGCTTCCGCTACATCCTTGTAGATGAGTACCAGGATACCAACAATTCCCAATATATGATTGTAAAGGCTTTAGCCGACCGGTTTCAGAATATTTGCGTGGTGGGTGATGATGCACAGTCAATCTATGCTTTCAGGGGAGCAAACATTAACAACATCTTTAATTTTCAGAAAGATTTTGACAATGTACAGACATACCGCCTGGAACAAAATTACCGGTCTTCCAAAAATATCGTGGAAGCTGCCAATACCATTATTGATAAAAACAAGACAAAGCTTGAAAAAGTTGTCTGGACAGCTAATGAAGACGGGCCAAAGATTAAGGTACACCGATCTATTACCGATGCGGAGGAAGGACGGTTTGTTGCGTCGACCATTTTTGAGGAGCAGATGACCAGACAGATGAAAAACGGTGATTTTGCCATACTGTACCGTACCAATGCCCAATCGCGTGCCATGGAGGATGCCTTGCGCAAAAAAGATATCCCATACAGGATTTACGGTGGATTATCGTTTTATCAGCGCAAAGAAATCAAGGATGTGTTAAGCTATCTGCGCCTTGTAGTAAACCCGAAAGATGAAGAAGCTCTTGTCCGTGTGATCAATTACCCTACGAGAGGAATAGGGAATACCACTATAGAAAAACTCAACATCGCTGCCAACCACTATAAACGCAGTATTTTCGAAGTGATGGAGCATATTGATAAGATTGACCTGAAACTTACATCGGGTACCAAAAACAAAATCAGTGATTTTGTAACAATGATCAAAAATTTCCAGGTCATCAACGACAACCATGATGCGTATTACCTCACAGACTACGTGGTAAAAAAGACAGGACTTGTTCAGGAGCTTAAAAAAGACGGGACACCAGAAGGAATTACGCGACTGGACAATATTGAAGAACTATTGAACGGTATCAAGGATTTTACCGAAGGACAAAAGGAAGTCGACGGTGCAAGGGGAAGCCTGGCAGAATTTCTGGAGGATGTAGCTTTGGCAAGTGACCTTGATAACGACAAAGGGGATGACGACCGGGTAGCTTTGATGACGATACACCTTGCGAAAGGACTTGAATTCCCGACCGTTTTTGTGGTGGGAATGGAAGAAGACCTGTTCCCGAGTGCCATGAGCGTGAATTCCCGCAGTGACTTAGAGGAAGAAAGACGCCTGTTTTATGTGGCCCTGACCCGTGCCGAGCATCAGGCTTACCTGACTTATGCCCAGTCTCGTTACCGCTGGGGAAAACTCGTTGATTGCGAACCTTCAAGATTTATCCAGGAAATAGCTCCGGAATACCTGGAATTCCTATCAGCCCCCGAAACCAATTACCGTTACAAGTCTTCGATAAGCGAGGATATCTTTGGAGATGTTGACAAGTCAAAACTCCGACTTACAAAACCCACAGCCGGAATACCACCGAAATGGGTCAGAGAAAATGAAGAGCCTAAAGCCAGCCACGATATAAGAAAGCTTAAAGATATCAGCAAACTTCCGTCTTCGCGGACCTCCTCTGAAAATGCCGCAATAAAAGAGGGACAAATCATAATGCACGAACGGTTTGGTAAAGGAAAAATCCTTAACTTAGAAGGAGCGGGAGCAGATAAAAAAGCCGAAATCCAGTTTGAGGTTGGTGGTATTAAGAAACTGCTGCTGCGATTTGCAAAACTTAATGTACTAGAATAATTATGGCACAGTTCATCAAAATATATCCTGAAAATCCAAGTGAAAAAGAGATTCAGAAAGTTGTCAGAATCCTCAAGGAGGGAGGTCTTGTTATTTATCCAACCGACACGGTATACGGTTTAGGATGCGATATCACCAATACAAAAGCGCTGGAACGCATCGCCAAAATCAAGGGAATAAAGCTTGAAAAAGCAAATTTCTCCTTTGTCTGCAACGATTTGAGCAACATTTCAGATTATGTAAAAAGCCTCGATACCGCTTCGTTTAAAATCCTTAAACGCGCACTTCCGGGCCCTTATACTTTTATTCTTGAAGGAAACAACAATCTTCCCAAAGAGTTTAAAAAGAAAAAAACGGTCGGCATCCGTGTTCCGGACAACAATATTGCACTGGAACTTGTAAAGCAGTTAGGCAATCCCATTGTTTCCACTTCTATATACGATGAGGATGAAGTTATTGAATATACAACAGATCCCGAACTTATCTTTGAAAAATGGCAGCATAAGGTTGACGCTGTCATTGACGGCGGGTATGGTGATAATGTAGCATCTACCATAATTGACCTTACAGGTCATGAACCTGAAGTAATCCGTGAAGGAAAAGGTACGCTTGATGTGATTTAAAGAAAAAACCGGGCGTTACCCGGTTTTATTTTTTTCTGAATTTCATGGTAAGTGTATTACCACTGTACATATTGAGTCCTTCCGCCGTAATTTCATATGCCGTTACCTTTGACAGTTCACTGAGAAATTCCTGTTCCATATTTTCGTGTACACACATCATACGTGTAACCGCAAACTTTGAAAACTGCATCGTACTGTCGTTTAGGGTTACTGTCCCGTTAAATCCGTTACAGCTTGCATTTCCCGAAACATGTTTTCCTTCACTACCGAATTCAACATAAGGCGTTTTAAGAAACCTGTTATCGGGAATTTCCTTATCCTTAAAAAAACTCAGTTCCCATTTTCCTTCCATTCCTTTTGTTACCTGGTAATTTCCACATCCTTTCTGCTGTATGGCCGGACCTTTACCTGTAAGGCTCACCGCTACCTCATAATCAAAGACCTGATCGCTCATTCCGTCAGAACATTTGCCTTTAACAACAGACAGGCGGATTTCATAACCGGCATTGCGCGAAGTAAGTATGCGCGGTCCTTTATCACCCGTTCCTGTAAAACCTGTAACGGGGAATATTTCCTTCATTCCTTCCACATTGGTATATACAATAAAGTTCCGATCTACCGCCACACTCCAGAAAGGTTCCGTACCCAGTCCTTTAAAAAACGGATCAAAAGACTCTTCCTTAAAACGCTTCGTTTCCGTTTTTGATTCAGAATCAGCAGTCTGCGAAGATTTACAGCCCAGCAGCATTAATAGGGCAACCATACATACAATCAATTTCTCTTTCATCTTAACTATTTTCTATTAAAATTAAGATTTTTTTCCTTTTAATTTTTATAAATTGTAAAGACAAACCATGAATAATATGAAAAAGTATTTCGAAGAAGTAGCTTCGATTATTGACCGAAACGACTTTTCACAGCTCAAAGACATTAAAATTGCAAAACCTGAATATTTTAACTGGACAAAGGAAATTTTCGAAGGTATCCATGTTGCCAACTATCCGGATAAAACGGCCTTACTCTGGACGGACGGTTCAAAAACGGTGGAATACAGTTTCCGGAAACTTGCAGAACAGGCTAATCAACTTCTTAATTTCCTCAGGAACAGAGGGGTAGGGCAGCATGATATTATCCTGACACAGCTGATGTTGCAACCCGTTAACTGGTATGGCACTTTAGCTGCGATAAAAGGCGGGTTCCGCCTGATTCCAACAGCAACTATTATGGGACCCAACGATCTTGCTTTCCGGTTCGGTAAAACCCTTCCCAGGGTTGTCATAGCCGATTCTGAAAATGCCGCAAAGATAGAAGAAGCAGAAAAAATATGCGGTATCCTTATTTCTGTAAAGATCATCTGCGATGGAAACAGGGAAGGATGGTATTCGCTAGGGGATATTGAAAAGGAAAGCACGGTAGCTGAACCGGCATCTACCCGAAGCGACGATACGTTATTTATGTTTTTTACTTCGGGAACGACGGGGATGCCCAAGATTGTATGTCATACCCATTTTTCACATCCTGTCGGCCACTTAACCACTACTTCATGGATAGGACTTACAAAACAAGATATTCACTATAACATTTCACAACCCGGTTGGGCGAAATTTGCGTGGAGCAGTTTTTTCAGTCCGTGGAATGTGGGAGCAACCATTTTTGCTTACCACACAACGGATCGGTTTGATGCGGGGACCACACTTGAACTCATTGCAAAGCATAAAATAACCACCTTATGTGCACCGCCTACAGTATTGCGCCTCTTTATTCAGGAGGATCTGCAGGCCTATTCCTTTTCGTTCAGACAATGTGTCGCTGCCGGAGAACCGCTGAACCCTGAAATCATTGAGGAATGGAGGAAGGGGACGGGAATCATCATAAGAGACGGTTACGGACAAACGGAGAGCACTTGCCTGGTGGCCAACCTGCCCCACGAAAAAATAAAGTTCGGATCCATGGGAAAACCTACCTTTTTATACGATATTGTAATCGCCGATGAAGAAGGAAAAATTCTTGGAACCGACGAGGAGGGTACTATCTGTGTAAAAATGGACAGGGAAGCTGCCAACGGTATTTTCAAAGGATATCTTTTTGATAAGGAAAAAGAGAATCAGGTATTTAAATACGGTTTATATTATACAGGCGATAAGGCATTTAAGGATGAAGACGGTTATATATGGTTTGTCGGTCGTGATGATGATGTCATCAAATCATCGGATTACAGGATAGGTCCTTTTGAGGTGGAGAGCGTATTGCTGGAACATGAAATGGTGGTGGAATCCGCCGTGATCGGATCACCGCATCCCGTAAAAGGTTTTGAGGTTAAAGCCTTTATTGTATTGAACAAGGAAGGGATACCGGATGAATTACTGGCTGCTGAAATTTTCAGTTACAGCCGTAAACACCTTGCACCTTATAAAATGCCGCGCATCGTTGAATTTGTGGCAGAACTGCCAAAAACCATAAGCGGAAAGATCCGAAGAGTGGAGTTAAGGGCACTGGAAGCTGAGAATAAGGCCAGGAAGATTGTGAATCCGCAGGAGTTCTTCTACAGAAAATAAAATAAACCCCTTGAAGTTTTCAAGGGGCTTTTATATTAAGGGATGTATTTTTTTTCAAAATTAGGTTTTCTCTTTTCGAGAAACGCATTTCTTCCTTCTATGGCTTCATCACTCATATAGGCCAGGCGTGTTGCTTCTCCTGCAAACACCTGTTGTCCCACCATACCGTCATCGGTAAGGTTCATTGCGAACTTCAGCATTTTTATTGAAATAGGGGATTTTGCCAGAATTTCCTGTGCCCATTCAAAGGCTGTCAGTTCAAGTTCGTCATGGGGAATTACCGCATTGACCATCCCCATTTCATAAGCTTCCTGCGCGGAATAATTTCTTCCCAGAAAGAAAATCTCACGTGCCTTTTTCTGCCCGACCATCTTTGCAAGATAGGCCGATCCGTATCCTCCGTCAAAACTTGTTACATCTGCATCTGTCTGTTTGAAAATAGCATGTTCCTTACTTGCGAGCGTAAGGTCACATACCACATGAAGAGAATGTCCGCCGCCAACGGCCCATCCGTTTACAACGGCAATTACAGCCTTAGGTGTAAAACGTATCAGTCTTTGTACTTCAAGTATGTTAAGACGGTGGTATCCGTCATCTCCGACATATCCCTGGTGACCACGGGCACGCTGATCGCCTCCACTGCAAAACGAATAGACCCCGTCTTTTGGTGAGGGACCTTCCGATGATAAAAGAATAACTCCTATAGAGGTGTCTTCATGTGCATCGTGAAACGCCCGGAGAAGCTCCGATGTGGTTTTGGGCCTGAAAGCATTCCGTACTTCCGGCCTGTTAAAGGCAATACGCGCCACCCCGTTGAATTTCTTATAGGTAATATCTTCAAATTCAATAGCAGTTTCCCACTTAATTTGTTCCATTTTTTTCTTTTTTAGTACGTTAGTCAAAGATACATAAACCCGAAGTTATAATTTGGGAGTATGCACAAATTTTTCAATAGAATCCCTGATAATTTCCGCGTGGTCAAATGCCAGGACAGGCAGCTCGTCAACAGCAAACCATCTGACAGATTTAGCATCGTCTTTAGCTTTGGCTTCTGCCAGGACATCTATTTCCCCGTAAAAAGCAATTGATATCGTATGACTTCTCGGGTCGCGTTTTGGGTTACCATACGCTTTTATCTGTTTTACCTGGAAGAGGTGAATATCCGTTTCTTCATACAATTCCCGCTTTGCCGCAGCTTCAAGTTCTTCACCTTCATCTACAAATCCTCCGGGCAATGCCCAATATCCCTGAAAAGGTTCGTTCAGTCGCTGGATCAATAATATTTCAAAACCTTCATTATTTCGTCTGAAAACCGTTACATCAACCGTAACGAAAATGCTGGGGGTATACTTCATCTTTAAATGATCTTAAGTTGGATTAAAGCTAATAAAATTATGCTTATCACTGCCAGAAAGATTCCCAAAAGAACGCTTTTGGGAAGTTTTTCCCTGAAATAATATTTACCTATAAGACTTCCGCCTATAATGACACCTAGGTTCATGGTAACAAATACAAGGGTAGGGCTTTCAGAAAAAAGTTTATGAGCCTTCATATAAAAGTAAATGTTACTGAAATTGAGAATCCCGAGAACAATTCCCAAGTAAAGGTATTTTACATCAAAACTTCCTTTTGCAAACCAAAAGTAAACAAAGGAAATCACGGCACAAATAATGAAAATGAATGTAAGCGCCGAAGTATAATCAAGGCTTTTATGAACAGCAATCATTTTAAATAGCGTATCAATTGCACCATATCCTAAAAAGACACATATCAGATAAAATACACTATATTTTCCATTGTTTGTGGATTTTTTATACAACAACAGCATAATACTTATAAACGATGTAAAAACAGCAATTAGTTTTGTATTGCTAATTTCTTCACCAAATAACTGGAAACTCAGGGCTACCGGTATAATAAGCGACATACGCTGGAATATGTCCGTACGCGCCAGTCCGGAATATTTAAGTGACTTGTTGAGAATGAGGAAAATACTGGGCATAAGTATACCGCAAAGCACCAGTAATAACAGGTAAACCGGTGAAAACGTAAAATTTGAATAAGAGACATTGAAAAAACTCAAACTTAGAACAATGGCTGTCAGATAATTAACCAAAACAAATGCGAACAAATTCTTTTGACTACTGATTTTCAGTTGTTTAATATAAAAACCGACTGCCAGGGATGAAATAAGGCTTAAAAGCAGTGCATACATAAATAAAGTTATATAAGAGGAAAATGTGTACTTCATAAAGTCTATTTTACATAATATATATTATAATTTAAAGGACTTCATAAAATAATCACGGTGATAAATTTTCTATTTCAACAAATATCTTTAATTTTGCCGTGTTTCTAAAAATAAATTAAGTGGAAAATTCAAACGCACACAAGATTATTAAAAATCTGCAGGCAGAAGTAATTGCCAATGGTATTGTAGCTGAGACCATTGTACCAGAATTAAAGAAATTAAGAGAATTTGCTTTGCTTGAAGAAAAGCCCGTTCTCGTAAAAGCATTGAGGCTTGCATATGAGCACATTGAAGCCAACAATGATTTCCTTATCAATATTCCTTCTGATGAACCAATTGAGGAAACTTTAGATTCAACTACAGAGAATACCAATACTGAAAGTTTTACTTATTTTATGTCTTTAATGCTTGATCTTAACAACAAGCATAATATTGCAGATCTTAAAGATTACAATCAACAATTTTTAGAATTTAATTAATATGTTAAATTTTTTCAGATTAATAGCTGCTCTGGAAGGAATATCTTATTTAGTTTTATTTTATAATATGTTATATAATAAAACTGCAAATCCGGAACTATACAAGCAACTGCTTTATCCAATTGGCATGATTCATGGCATACTTTTTGTTACGTATGTTGTATTAGCAGTTTATCTTAAAATGGAATATAAATGGTCTATAAAGAAGCTAGGTTTGGTTTTAATTGCTTCCCTCCTGCCTTTCGGAACGTTTTATTCAGACTATAAATGGCTAAAAGATTAAAAAACATTTTTTTAATACGTTAAAAAATATTATTTTTACAAAAATTTTTAAATACAACTATTCTGTTTTTACTAATAATTTAATTTAAAAAAAAAGTTTATGAAAAAAATAACTTTGCCTTTAATCGCTACTGTGTTAGGTTTAACTAATATGAACGCACAAGAAGGATTACCTTACAACAAATGGTCAATTGACGTAAATGGAGGTTTAACCAAGCCATCTGCACCAATGACTCCAGGGTATACTGGTGATACTTTTTTTGGCTTTGTACATGCTGATGCGGGTGTTCGTTATATGTTTAACAACAAATTCGGTCTTAAAGCTGATTTCGGTTACGATTATATGAAAAACGGTGAGGATTCTAATTATTTTAGAACCAAACACTACAGAGCCAGTTTACAAGGGGTTGCCAACCTTGGACGTATCATGAATTTTGAAGAGTGGACTAAAACTTTGGGCTTAATGGCACACATGGGTGCAGGATACTCTTGGATGGAACCTGGAAAAGATTTAGCTTCCAACATTTATGACAAAGACCAAATGGGCCACGTAATCTTAGGTTTAACAGGTCAGGTTAGATTAGGAAACCGCGTTGCTTTAAACGCTGATTTCTCTATGATCAATACTATTCGTCAGGACATCAGATTTGACGGAGCAAGTAAAGTTGATGCACAGGACAGAGGATTTAACGGAACATTCTACAATGCTACTTTAGGTCTTTCATTCTACTTAGGTAAACACGATCAACATGCTGACTGGTATGCTGGTGATGCTTTAACAACACGTGTGGAAGCTTTAGAAAACCGTGTAACAGATATCGAAAACAAAATGGTAGATTCTGATAACGACGGTGTAGCAGATTATTTGGATTTAGAACCAAATACTCCTGCTGGAAACATGGTGGATACTAAAGGTCGTTCTATTGACTTAAACAAAAATGGTATTCCTGATTCTTACGAAGATTACTTCGATTCAAGATATGCTAAAAAAGGAGATACATTCTCTTCTGCTGATTCAAATACAGCAGCAGATTTAATCAACCAAGGTTATGTAGCCGTTTATTTTGATTTTGATAAATCTGCTCCTAAAAATGCAGAAGCTACAAACTTCCTGATTACTTATCTACGTTCTAACCCAGATGCTACTGTTGAAGTAAACGGATTTGCTGATTCAGTTGGTAGTCCTCAGTACAACCAAAGATTATCTGAAAAACGTGCTAAAAACGTAGCTAAAATTTTAGAACAATCTGGAATTTCAAGTTCAAGAATCAAAGTTAATGCTAACGGAGAAGATACTTCTTTCGACGGTAAAAACAAAACTACTTCTAAATTTGCTAGAAGAGTAACTTTCAAAGTAAACTAATTAATAGTTGTAATATTGAAAAAAGAGAGGTTTATACCTCTCTTTTTTTATTTGTATATTTGTTGTAATATCATTTTTCCATGAAGTTTAAAGTTGAATCAGATTACAGACCGATGGGCGACCAACCCACTGCGATCAAAGCACTCGCTGACGGCATCAAAAGCAATGAAAGGTTTCAGACACTGCTCGGTGTTACGGGATCGGGTAAAACATTTACCATTGCAAACGTAATTCAGGAAGTCCAGAAGCCCACACTGGTCCTGGCTCATAACAAAACATTGGCAGCGCAGCTGTATTCGGAATTTAAACAGTTCTTTCCTAATAATGCCGTGGAATATTTTGTTTCATATTACGACTATTATCAGCCCGAAGCCTATTTGCCTGTGACCGGTACTTATATTGAAAAGGACCTGTCGATTAATGAGGATCTTGAAAAGATGCGTCTGAGCACTACTTCTTCACTTCTTTCGGGACGTCGTGATGTTCTCGTTGTAGCCTCCGTATCATGTTTATACGGGATCGGGAACCCCGTGGAATTTCAAAAAAATGTTGTAACCATTGAGCAGGATCAGGTTATATCCAGAACCAAACTGCTACAACAACTTGTACAGTCACTATATTCAAGAACCGAAGCTGAATTTTCGCACGGTACGTTTCGAATTAAAGGAGATACTGTTGAAATATTTCCAAGTTATGCAGATGATCCATTCCGGGTTCATTTTTTCGGTGACGAAATTGAGGCTATAGAATCTTTTGATACTAAAACATCCAAAGTTCTCGAACGCTATCCCCTGCTCCGTATTTACCCGGCCAACATGTTCGTGACTTCACCTGATGTACTACAGAATGCGATCTGGGAAATCCAGCAGGATATGGTAAAGCAGGTTGATTATTTTAAATCGATAGGGAAACATCTGGAAGCAAAAAGACTTGAGGAGCGCACTAACTTTGATCTGGAAATGATTCGGGAACTCGGTTATTGTTCCGGAATTGAAAATTATTCACGCTATCTGGACGGCCGTGCCCCCGGTACGCGTCCTTTCTGTCTTATTGATTATTTTCCCCAGGATTACCTCATGGTCATTGACGAGAGTCACGTAACTGTTTCGCAGGTCCATGCCATGTACGGCGGGGACCGTTCGCGCAAGGAAAATCTTGTAGAATTCGGATTCAGGCTTCCCGCAGCAATGGACAACAGACCTCTTAAGTTTGAAGAATTCGAATCGCTTCAGAACCAGGTTATATTTGTATCTGCGACACCAGCTGATTATGAATTACAAAAATCGGAAGGTGTGTATGTAGAGCAGGTCATTCGTCCAACCTCTTTGCTTGACCCCATTATCGAGGTAAGGCCAAGCCAGAACCAGATAGACGATCTTGTAGAAGAAATTCATAAGCGCGTGGAAATTGATGAGCGTGTTCTTGTTACAACGCTCACCAAACGCATGGCCGAAGAACTAGCCAAATATCTGACGCGTATAGGAATACGTTGCCGGTATATACATTCTGATGTTGACACACTGGAACGCATTGAAATTATGCAGGATCTTCGGAAAGGAATGTTTGATGTTCTCATCGGGGTTAACCTGCTTCGTGAAGGACTTGATCTTCCCGAGGTTTCCCTGGTTGCTATACTGGATGCGGATAAAGAGGGTTTTTTACGGAGTACACGTTCCTTAACCCAGACAGTGGGTAGGGCTGCGCGTAATGTCAACGGAAAAGCGATTATGTACGCCGATAAAATAACGGACAGCATGCAGCGCACAATAGACGAAACAACATACCGACGCAGCAAACAGATGGCCTTTAATGAAGAAAACGGACTAAAGCCCAAAGCACTGAACAAGAAAATCGAAAAATCACTTGCAGAACAGTTTAAAACGTATCAGCAGGAAGAACCAAGACTGAAAACAGTTGCGGAGGAAACAGCTACCTACACTAATTCCAAGGATCTTGATAAAGTAATTAAGGAAAAGCGCAAGGAAATGGAAAAAGCAGCTAAAAACCTTGACTTTATACAGGCTGCAAAGCTCAGAGACGAGATTAAAGAACTTTCTGAAAAGAAAGCCCAACTGTAATATTCTGAGCCTAGTGGTTTTTAACAACAACTTTTCTTGTATCTTTGCTAAAAATATATAAAATGACGAATAACGATATATTCAAAAAGTTAAGAGTAGCATTGCAGTTGCGGGACGACCAGATTGCGGAAATCCTCGAATTGGTAGACTTCAGAATATCTAAAGGCGAAATTGGTAATTTCTTCCGCAATGAAGATCATCCGAAATATGTAGTATGCCAGGATCAGATTCTCAGGAACTTTTTGAACGGACTTGTCATTTACCTCAGGGGTACAAAGGAAAATCCGAAAAATCCACGTGAAGTACTTGCGCATATTGAATCAACCAAGAAACCTTCTGAAAATAAAGTAAAGAGTCAGAAATCTTCGGTAAAACCCCAAAATCCAGCCGTGAAATCTGATATGAAAAAGACAGGCAGGCCTGCGGCTAAAGTCAACAAGTCTTCAAACAGTACGACACCTACAAAAAAGGAAATTCTCGGCAATTTTAAATACAGCAGCGGTAAGACAAAAAAATAAAAACGATCAATAGATCGTTTTTATTTTAATGGAAAATCCAGTTTTTGAGCAGCTGTTTACCGTTCGTCGTTAAGACGGACTCCGGGTGAAACTGTACACCACGGATATCCCAGTTTGCATGTTTAAAAGCCATGATATTTCCCCAATCATCCAGAGCCAGAGGAATAATTTCATTTGAAAGGCAAACCGGATCAACAACCCATGAATGATAATGCCCCACTTTTAACGGACTTTCGAATTCTTTCCACAAATAATCTTCTTCGAGTATAATTAAAGATGATGCCGTTCCGTGTAAGGGCTTTTCAAGATTCTTCAGCGAACAATTAAAATATTCTGCTATGGCCTGATGCCCGAGACACACACCGAGTATGCTTTTTTTATCCTTGTAATAGCTGATAGTATCCATGAGCAAACCCGATTCTTTAGGAATTCCAGGGCCGGGTGACAATACGATTTTATCGAAGGGCAAAAGCTCCTCCAGGTAAAAGGCATCGTTCATAAAGACTTCTACCTGTACATCATCAAAACTCTCGAGATAATGAATGATGTTATATACAAAAGAATCGTAATTATTGACAACGGCTATCTTCATAAATTTAAAAACCTCTCTTTAAAGAGAGGCAAATTTATGATTTTTACTATAGTACTGCAATTAAAATTTGTTTTCAATTTCGGCTGCTTCAAGCAAAAGATAATGCATATCGGTATTTTTCATAAACGGTTTATGTAAATGGCTCCCGGGACCATACATGGCCACTTCAACATAATCAGCTGAGTGATCCATAGAAATCCAGCCAACTGAATTGTATTTCTTCTGAATATCGGCAAAAGCTTTAAACGGCAGGTGTTTATAATTGTACAAACCGTCATCACCTTTTTTCAATCCGTTGTAATAAGATGCGATCGTCTGCGCTTCATCATCGGAAATTTCAACTGAAATCAAACTTTTAATAAACTCTCTTATCTGGCTTGCAGAATGATTGTTTTTAATGTTATTGAGAAGATACTCATTTGTATGGTTGTATTTTGACAAACTGTCGAAATGCTCATTCGCATATTTGCCGTAAATCAATCCAGGATTTGCATTTCCATGATCTGTTGTAATAATAACGAGCGTATTTTCATCATGTTCCGCAAACTTCATAACCGTTTCAATTGCTTCATCAAACTGCAGCTGTTCATGGATTAAAGCCGCTACATCATTTGCGTGGGCCGCCCAGTCAACTTTTCCGGATTCAACCTGCAATACAAAACCTTCTTTGTGGCTTTTCATCTGATTTATGGCAACCTGTGTCATCTCTGCCAGCGTGGGAATTTTATCTGTGAGCTCTTTAGATTGCTTGCGATCGATCTGGTAAGGCAGTGCATCATAATCAAAGACTCCGAGCAGTTTCCGTGACGGATCTGCCTTTTTAAGATCCTCCCTGGATTTTACCACTACATATTGCTGCTTTTCAAAAGCGGCATACATATCCTTTTTGTCTTTACGGTGTTCAGAAGCAAAATACTGCTGACCTCCTCCAAGTAAGACATCATATCCTACCCTGAGGTATTCTTCGGCAATAGCTGCCTGATCGTTCCTGCTTTTCATAGCAACAGTAAAGCCTGCAGGAGTAGCATGTGTAATGGGAACAGTAGTTACACAACCTGCTTTTTTACCTTTGAGCTTGAATTTTTGCCATATAGGCAGGTTTTCTTTTCCCTCCGGACTAATATTAACAGAACCGTTATTTACACGAGCCCCACCACCCCATGAAGAACTCGCAGCGGCAGAATCCGTAACTACCGAAGATGCCGAAGCCATATCCATAAGTCCACGGCTCACCTTGTTGTCGAGGTACAACTGCAGCCAGTTCCCGTTTTTTCCGAATATACGATTGGAATACAGATTTGCGAGGTTTAAAGTCCCGGAACTCATTCCGTCGCTCACCATAAAAATTATGTTGCGGGCCTTTTTATTACCAAAACTCTGCGTATGTTCACTTATATTGTTTGAAAAAACATCCAGTGGGTTCAGCAACGTGGTTCCCAAAGCCGTTAACCCACCGAATTTAAAAAAACTTCTTCTTTTCATTTCTAATAAATTTATACAAAATTAGGCAAACAAAACTGCTGCCTAATTATATGATATTAAATTTACGTTATTTACTTATTTCCTACAAATCAACAAGGATTTGATTTTTTAACAGGTCGTTCATTGTTTCACGTTCTCTGATCAGGTATACTTCTTCATTGTAAACCAATACTTCGGCCGGTTTAAATCGCGAATTGTAATTCGATGACATTGAAAAACAATAAGCTCCTGCATTATGGAAACACAAAATATCACCTTCCTTGATTTCTGCAATTTTCCGGTTGCTTGCAAAAGTATCTGTTTCACATATATAACCCACAACAGAATAAAAACGTTCCTTACCGTCTATATTCGAAACGTTTGTAATATGATGATATGAATTATAAAGCATAGGGCGAATCAGGTGGTTAAACCCGGAATCTACACCGGCAAAAACCGTTGAAGTTGTCTGTTTTACAACATTTACTTTCGCCAGAAAGAAACCTGCCTGAGAAACCAGAAATTTTCCCGGTTCGAAAACAAGATCCAGATCTTTACCGTATTCTTTACAGAACTGATTGAAACGTTCTGTGAGTTTTTCTCCCAGTTCTTCAATATCCGTTTCAAGATCGCCTTCTTTATAAGGCACCTTAAATCCGCTTCCAAAATCAATAAAATCCAGTTTTTTAAAATGTTTGGCTGTATCAAATAAAATCTCAGATGCATATAGGAATACTTCAATATCCAAAATATCGGAACCGGTATGCATATGAATTCCGTTTACCTTCATTTTCGTGTTTTCAATAATACGCAGGATATGAGGCAGCTGGTGTACCGAAATACCAAACTTACTGTCGATGTGTCCTACCGATATGTTACTGTTTCCGCCAGCCATAACATGCGGGTTGATGCGGATGCAGATCGGTATGTTAGGGTATTTTGTTCCAAACTGTTCCAAAACGGAAAGATTGTCAATATTGATATGTACTCCGAGTTTTACAACTTTTTCAATTTCCTCTAAAGAAACTCCGTTAGGAGTAAACATGATATCATCCGGAGAGAATCCAGCCTCCAGACCCAACAGTACTTCCTGTATCGATACCGTATCTAACCCACTGCCCTTCTTCTTCAACAACTTTAAAACGGAAATATTGGTTAGTGCTTTTGCTGCATAATTAATCTTAAGGCGTTTTACTCCTTTAAATGCATTTTGTAAACGATCGAATTGAGACTCAATTTTGTTGCCATCATAAACGTAAACCGGGCAACCATAATCATTGGCAATGTTTAATAATAAATTTGTATCCATTTTTAAATTAATAAGTTGTTGAAATAAGATGCAAATTTAATAATCTAATCACGAAATAAAATACATTTTATCTAATTAAATAGAGAATTAAGATAAAAAAATTAAAAAAAAATGAATCATTTTGCTATTGGAAGAAAGAATTCCACAAAACATTACTTTACTCCATAAAAAAAGCCTGATTCTAAAGAATCAGGCTTTCAAAGAAAGGCAGCGACATACTCTCCCACATTTAAATGCAGTACCATCTGCGCAATCGGGCTTAACTTCTCTGTTCGGAATGGGA
>Ga0308158_10000231_pt1 | contig 118145 bp, 104 predicted proteins | sample PhyBR2_FD_201038 | JGI IMG/M metagenome (GOLD analysis project Ga0308158, IMG submission 201038) | Phyllosphere microbial communities from UC Gill Tract Community Farm, Albany, California, United States - DLSLB.R2 | ecosystem: Host-associated > Plants > Phyllosphere > Unclassified | place... | reverse complement strand
TTATTTCGAAGTATTTTTCCAGAAACCTGAACAACTTCAAACACTTGACTCGCTTCGATCACTCGTCAGCGGGAGGCGAATTCTACAGCGTTTCAAACCGCTGTCAACTGCCTTTTTCACCGCTTCCCACCTTGAAGATCGAAGCACCTCCTCACTACCTGAACGACTAACTCATTGATTAACAAGGCGTTTATCGTTTCGGCTGCGCCGGAAGTGGGGCGAATTATAGAGAGATCTGAGGGGGCGTCAACAGGTAATTTCAAAAATCTGTCACATCCACTCAAAAGCAAGGGGCGGGCCTGCGGCCCGCCCCTTATTGTTGCTTCGACTGGCTACTCAAAGACTCGGGAAAGCAAACTGCGAGGCTTCGTGGCTGGCGCGTTGCGGCCAGCGTTGTGTGATGGCTTTGCGGCGTGTGTAGAAACGCACGCCGTCTGGCCCATAGGCGTGCAGGTCACCGAAGAGTGAACGCTTCCAGCCGCCGAAGCTGTGGTAGGCAACCGGTACGGGCAAGGGTACGTTGACGCCGACCATGCCGACTTCGATCTCGTCGCAGAACAGGCGCGCCGCTTCACCGTCGCGGGTGAAGATGCAGGTGCCGTTGCCGTATTCGTGGTCGTTGATCAGTTGCATGGCCTGTTCGAGGCTGTCGACACGGACGATGCACAGTACCGGCCCGAAGATTTCCTCTTTATAGATACGCATCTGCGGGGTGACGTGGTCGAACAGGCAGCCGCCAAGGAAGAAGCCTTCTTCGTTGCCTGCCACACTCAGACCGCGGCCATCCACGACGAGTTTGGCACCGGCCTGCTCGCCGTCGTCGACGTAGCCCGACACCTTGTCACGTGCCTGGGCAGTCACGAGGGGGCCCATGTCCAAGCCGCAGGAGGTACCGGCGCCGATTTTCAAAGCTTTGATCTGCGGGGTCAGCTTGGCCACGAGCGCGTCGGCGACCTGGTCACCGACACAGACGGCGACCGAGATGGCCATGCAGCGCTCACCGCAGGAACCGTAAGCCGCACCCATCAGGGCGCTGACCGCGTTGTCCAGATCGGCGTCGGGCATCAGTACCGCATGGTTCTTCGCGCCACCCAGGGCCTGGACGCGCTTGCCCCGGCGAGTGCCCTCGCTATAGATGTACTCGGCGATGGGTGTGGAGCCGACGAAGCTCAACGCCTTGACCTCGGGTGCTTCGATCAGGGCATCCACCGCGACCTTGTCGCCGTGGACGACGTTGAGCACGCCGGCTGGCAGGCCTGCTTCCAGCAACAGTTGGGCTATATAGAGTGTGGAGCTGGGGTCGCGCTCGGACGGCTTGAGAATGAAGCAGTTGCCGCAGACGATGGCCAGCGGGTACATCCACAAGGGAACCATGGCCGGAAAGTTGAACGGCGTGATACCGGCGACGATACCCAAGGGCTGGAAGTCGGACCAGGCATCGATGTTCGGACCGACGTTGCGGCTGTACTCACCCTTGAGCACTTCGGGGGCTGCGCAGGCGAATTCGACGTTTTCGATGCCGCGCTTGAGCTCGCCTGCGGCGTCCTCCAGGGTCTTGCCATGCTCTTCACTGATCATCTGGGCAATCTTGGCTTCGTTCTGCTCGAGCAGTTGCTTGAAGCGGAACATCACCTGGGCGCGCTTGGCCGCCGGGGTCTTGCGCCAGGCCGGGAAGGCGGCCTTGGCAGAGTCGATGGCCTGTTGCACGGTTTCGCGGCTGGCCAGTTGGAGAGTGCGGATAGGTTGGCCGGTCGATGGGTTGAAGACGTCGGCCGTGCGGTCGCCACTGGAAACCAGATCGCCATTGATCAAGTGTTGGATAGTGCTCATGCAAAGGGCTCCTGAAAAAAAGGTCAGTCGATCTGGTTGATGGCTTCGCCCACGGCGTCGAACAGGCGATCGAGGTCTTGTGGCTGGGCGTTGAAGGTAGGGCCGAACTGCAGGGTGTCACCGCCGAAGCGGACGTAGAAGCCGGCTTTCCACAGCTTCATGGACGCTTCGTAGGGGCGCACGATGGCGTCGCCATCCCGGGGCGCCAACTGGATCGCACCGGCGAGGCCATAGTTGCGGATGTCGACGATGTTCTTCGCCCCCTTGACGCCGTGAAGCACGCTTTCGAAATGCGGTGCCAGTTCGGCGGCGCTCTGCACCAGGTTTTCGCGCTGCAGCAGGTCCAGTGCGGCAAGGCCGGCGGCGCAGGCTACAGGGTGGGCCGAGTAGGTGTAACCGTGGGGGAATTCCACGGCGTACTCGGGCGTCGCCTGGTTCATGAAGGTCTGGTAGATCTCAGTGCTGGCGATAACGGCACCCATCGGGATGGCGCCGTTGGTGATCTGCTTGGCGATGCACATCAGATCCGGCGTCACGCCGAAGGTGTCGGCGCCGAACATGGCGCCGGTGCGACCGAAACCGGTGATGACTTCGTCGAAGATCAGCAGGATGTTGTGCTGGTCGCAGATCTCACGCAGGCGTTTGAGATAGCCTTTGGGCGGCGGCAGGACACCTGCCGAACCGGCCATGGGCTCGACGATCAGGGCGGCGATGTTGGAGGCATCGTGCAGCTCGATGACCTTGAGCATTTCGTCGGCCAAGGCGATGCCGCCCTCCTCCGGCGACCCCTTGGAGAAGGTATTGCCCGGCAGCAGGGTGTGGGGGATGTGGTCCACGTCCATCAATTGACCGAACATCTTGCGGTTGCCGTTGACTCCGCCCAGGCTGGTGCCGGCCACGTTGACGCCGTGGTAGCCACGGGCGCGGCCGATCATCTTGGTCTTGGTGGCCTGGCCTTTCAGGCGCCAGTAGGCACGGACCATTTTCACGGCCGTGTCGCAGCACTCTGAGCCGGAGTTGGTATAGAAGACGTGATTGAGGGTGCCGGGGGTGAGGTCGGTGATCTTTTCCGCCAGCTGGAACGACAACGGATGGCCGTACTGAAACGCAGGCGAGTAGTCGAGCACGCCGAGTTGGCGCGACACCGCTTCCTGGATTTCCTTGCGCGTGTGGCCTGCACCGCAGGTCCACAGACCGGAAAGGCTGTCGTAGATCTGGCGGCCCTTGTCATCGGTCAACCAGCTGCCCTGGGCCGCGACGATGATCCGAGGATCACGTTGGAAGCTGCGGTTGGCGGTGTACGGCATCCAGTGAGCGTCCAGCTTGAGCTGGCTGGTCACGCCGACGGGGGCGTTCTCGGGCATGTTCATGGGCACAAACCTCTTTGAGCGATTAAAGACGCGATGACAAGCGTGTTGCCCCTACGGTGTCACGGCGATAAAGTCTGGAAAATTCAACTTTTGCGATCTTCAGTCAGGCAATCACTAAACTATGAGCCGCCGTCCCGATCCCCTCGCGCAGGTCAGTGATTTCGATATTCGCCTGCTGCGCATCTTCCGCAGCGTGGTGGAGTGCGGCGGCTTTTCTGCGGCGGAGAATGTGCTCGGTATCGGCCGCTCGGCGATCAGTCAGCAGATGAGCGATCTGGAGCAGCGCCTGGGTCTGCGTCTGTGCCAACGGGGCCGAGCCGGTTTTTCGCTGACCGAGGAAGGTCGCGAGGTGTATCACTCGGCCCTGCAGATGCTGGGTGCGGTGGAGAGCTTTCGCACCGAGGTCAATGGCCTGCATCGTCATCTGCGTGGTGAACTCAACATTGGCCTGACCGACAACCTGGTGACGCTGCCGCACATGCGCATCACCCATGCGTTGGCGCAGTTGAAGGATCGAGGGCCGGACGTACGCATTCAGATCCGCATGATCGCTCCGAGCCAGGTTGAGCAAGGGGTGCTCGACGGCAGCCTGCACGTGGGCGTGGTGCCGCAGGCCAGCCCGCTGTCCGGGCTTGAATACCAGCCGTTGTACAGCGAGCGCTCGCTGCTTTATTGCGCGGTGGGCCATCCGTTGTTCTACGCCGACGATGCGCAACTGGACGATGCACGGCTCGATGCTCAGGAGGCGATCGCGCCAACCTTCCGCCTGCCGGCCGAAATTCAGGCTCGTTACCAGGCACTGAACTGCACGGCCAGCGCGTCGGATCGCGAGGGCATGGCGTTCCTGATTCTGACCGGGCGCTACATCGGCTATCTGCCCGACCACTACGCGACGTTCTGGGTGCAGCAGGGACGACTGCGCGCACTCAAGGCGGCCGAGCGGTTCTATGACTTGAGCCTATCCTGGGTCACTCGCAAGGGGCGACGCCCGCATTTGGTGCTTGAAAGCTTTCTGGAAAGCTTGTACGAGACCCGATGACGTTCTTATCTCCTTGATCTGGTTGGGGTTGTGAACATGGCAAGTAAAAACCTGAGCGATTGGACAGCTTTTTGCACGACTGCTTCGCAAAGCGAGGACTGACTCCAGTCCATCGACCGTGCCGAGAGTCCGACGCCATGCCTACCGATACGTCCACGCCCAGCGAACTGATCTATGGTCTGCATGACCGTCCGCCACCCATGACCTCGATGCTGGCGGCGCTTCAGCACGTGCTCGCCGCGTTCGTCGGGATCATCACGCCGCCACTGATCATTGGCTCGGCGCTGGGCCTGGGCACTCATTTGCCGTACCTGATCAGCATGGCGCTGTTGGTGTCCGGCATCGGCACGTTCATCCAGGCACGCCGTCCGTTCGGCATCGGCGCAGGCATGATCTGTCTGCAAGGCACCAGTTTCGCCTTTCTGGGAGCGGTGCTGTCGGCCGGCTTCATCGTCAAGCAACGCGGGGGCAGCCCGGAAGACATTCTGGCGATGATATTCGGGGTGTGCTTTTTCGGCGCGTTGGTGCAGATCGTGCTGAGTCGCTTCATCGGTCAGCTACGGCGTGTCATTACCCCGCTGGTGACCGGCATCGTGATCACGCTGATTGGCGTGAGCCTGATCAAGGTGGGTATCACCGACCTGGGCGGAGGCTTCAACGCGCCGGACTTCGGAGCGCCAGGCAACCTTGCCCTGGGCGCGTTCGTGCTGGTGGTGATCATTCTGCTCAATCGCAGCGCCGCAACCTGGTTGCGGCTGTCGGCGATCATCATCGGGCTGGCGGTGGGCAGCCTGGCCGCCTGGTTCAGTGGCAAGCTGGTGATCCAGCCACTGCCGGACCTGCCGCTGATCAGTGTGCCGGTGCCTTTCAAGTTCGGTTTCGCTTTCGATTGGACGGCGTTTCTGCCGGTGGCGCTGATCTATCTGATCAGTACCCTGGAGACGGTGGGCGACCTGACGGCGAACTGCATGCTGTCGCGACAGCCCATCAGCGGACCGAGCTACATCGACCGGCTCAAGGGGGGTGTGCTGGGCGACGGCGTGAGTGGCATGGTGGCCGCCACTTTCAGCGCCTTTCCCAACACCACGTTCGCGCAGAACAATGGGGTGATCCAACTGACGGGCGTGGCCAGCCGCTATGTGGGGCTGTATATCGGCGTCGTGCTGATGCTGCTCGGGTTGTTGCCGATGATCGGTGCCGTGCTGCAGCAGATTCCCAAGCCGGTGCTGGGGGGTGCCACCCTGGTGATGTTCGGCAGCGTGGCGGCCGCCGGGGTAAGGATTCTGGCGCAGTCGCCGCTGGATCGGCGCAACATGCTGATCATCGCCACCTCGTTCGGCGTGGGCCTGGGTGTGGCCGCGCAGCCCCAGCTGCTGCACCGCATGCCGCAACTGGTGCAGAACCTGTTCGACTCGGCGATCACCAGTGGCGGTGTCACTGCGCTGGTCATGTGTCTGTTGTTGCCGGAACCCAAGCACAGCGGTGAAGTGTCGACGCAGCGACTGGAAAACGAGCCGGTTTGAGGCGACATTTTCGCAACGACGCTTGTCGGATCCGGGCAGGTGCGTTATCAACGCATCTGCCTTACCCATACGATTTGCTCGGAACCGCCCCATGATGCTTGAAGTCCCCGCGCACAGCGCCTCGGCCAGTGGCAAGCCTGCCAGCCGCATCCGCCAGAAAAATGAGGAAGCGATTCTCAAGGCGGCCGAAGACGAATTCGCCCGGCACGGTTTCAAGGGTACGAGCATGAACACCATCGCGCTCAATGTCGGGCTGCCCAAGGCCAATCTGCATTATTACTTCACCAACAAACTGGGGCTGTACATCGCGGTGCTGAGCAACATCATCGAGCTGTGGGACAGCACCTTCAACACCTTGAGTGCCGAGGACGATCCAGCGCAGGCCTTGACCCGTTACATTCGCGCCAAGATGGAGTTTTCCCGGCGTCAGCCACTGGCGTCGCGGATCTTCGCCATGGAGATCATCAGCGGTGGCGAGTGCTTGAGCGAATACTTCAACCAGGACTATCGCAGCTGGTTCACGGGGCGCGCCGCCGTGTTCCAGGCATGGATCGATGCCGGTAAAATGGACCCGGTCGACCCTGTGCACCTGATCTTCCTGCTGTGGGGCAGTACTCAGCATTACGCCGACTTTGCCACGCAGATCTGCCGGGTAACCGGACAGGCGCGGCTGACGCGAGAGGATTTCGAGCAAGCCGGTGACAACCTGATCCGCATCATCCTCAAGGGATGCGGACTGACCCCTGTAGTGTGATCACTGCAACAGCCAAGAGATAGCGATGCCTTCCACCCTGCTGGGCCCTTGCGAGTTCCGCGAGGAGATTCGCAAGAGTCGATTCATCACCCTCGCCGCGCCCATTGCCAGCGTGCAGGACGCCCAGGCGTTCATCGAACAGAACAGCGATCTGGCGGCGACCCACAACTGCTGGGCATGGAAACTGGGGGACCAGTACCGCAGCAACGACGACGGCGAGCCGGGCGGTACGGCGGGCCGACCCATTCTGGCGGCCATCGAGGCGCAGGATTGCGACCAGGTGGTGGTGCTGGTGATTCGCTGGTATGGCGGTATTCAACTAGGGACCGGAGGATTGGCCCGCGCCTATGGCGGGGGTGCGAACAAGTGTCTGCAACAGGCCCCCAAGCGCCTGCTGATCGCGCGCGTGGCGGTGTCGTGTTCCTGCACGTTCAGCGAGCTGGCCCTGGTCAAGCTTCGCGTGGCCGAGGCTGAAGGGTTGGTGACTGCGGAAGATTTCACCAGCAATGGCGTCGATCTGCAGCTGGCAGTGGCCAGTGAAGTCATCCCGACCCTGGCGCAGCAGTTGGCCGACCTTTCGCGGGGGCGGATCGTGCTGCAAGACGCTGCTTCATGAACCTGCGGCTTGTTCACGGTGAGTGCTAGTCTGTTTCCTTTTCCAGGAGCGTCGCGATGACAACTGCAAAGAAAGCGCTGGTGATCGGTGCCTCCCGTGGCCTGGGCCTGGGGCTGGTGGAACGCTTGAGCGAGGATGGCTGGGAAGTGACGGCCACGGTTCGTGATCTGGGCAATGTCCCGGCAGGGCTGACGGCCACCGGGGCCAAGGTGGAAGCGCTGGAGATGACTCGCCTGGAATCGATGGATGCATTGGCCCAGCGTCTGCAGCAGCAGCGTTTCGATCTGCTGTTCATCAACGCCGGGGTGTCCGGGCCGGCGGGCTACAACACCGATCAGGCCAGCGATGCGGAAATCGGCGAGCTGTTCGTCATCAATGCCGTGGCGCCGATCCGCTTGGCCCAGCGACTGGCAGGCAATGTCGCCGACGGCGGTGCGATTGCGTTCATGAGTTCGGTGCTCGGTAGCGTGGCGATGCCCGAAGGGTCGCCCATGGCGTTGTACAAGGCGAGCAAGGCGGCCTTGAATTCGATGACCAATACGTTCGTGACCGAGCTGGCGCGGCCTGGGCTGACGGTACTGGCGATGCACCCGGGGTGGGTGAAGACCGACATGGGCGGTGAAGGGGCCAGTCTGGACGTTGCCACCAGTACCCGGGGATTGGTGGATGTGATCACCGGGCAGCTGGGCAAGGGTGGGTTGCAGTTTCTGGATTACAAGGGCGATAAGATCGACTGGTGAGGTCCGGGGGAAGCGGTGGTGTCAGCGGGGGCCGCTTCGCGGGCACTGCCCGCTCCTACAGAATGCGGGCGTTGCCAGGTAGACCGTGGTCTAGAGGCCCAGGATCGATAGCATGATGAAGGTGGCGAACAGTACGAAGTGAGTCATGCCTTCGATGGCGTTGGTTTCGCCGTCGTTGAGGTTGATGGCGCAGATCAGCAGGGTGATGAAGATCATCACGGTCTGGACCGGGGTCATGGCCATCTGGAAGGGCTGGCCGCTGTACAGGGCCAGGCCTTCCATCACCGGTACGGTGAGGATCACCGTCGACAGCGAGGCGCCCAGTGCGATGTTGACCACCGACTGCATGCGGTTGGCCAACGCTGCGCGCAAAGCGGTGAGAATTTCCGGTGCGGCGGAAATGGCGGCCACCAGGATGGCCGTCACCACGGGGGGTGCGCCGGTGCCTTCCAGACCCAAGTCGATGGTCTTGGACATGACTTCGGCCAGCGCACCGATGATGACGATACCGAACACCAGCGTCCCCACCGACCAGCCCAGGTGAACCGGCTTTTCCGGTTCCGTGGTCACGCCCTTGCGCTTTTTCTTTTCCGGGTAGTTGTAGCTGAAGAAGTAGCTGTGCGGGCCGACCTGCATGCGCAGGAACAACGCGTAGAGCACCAGCATGGCGCCGATGGTGAAGCCCGAATACACCTTCCAGTTGCCCTCGGGGATGAACTCGGGGACCACCATGGACACGCCCATGGCGGTGAGAATCATGACGCTGTAGCTGCGCGCCGAATCGTCGTTGTAGGACTGCTCGCCGTGCTTGAGGCCACCCATCAGTGCGGCGAGGCCGAGGATGCCGTTGATGTCGAGCATCACCGCCGAATAGATGGTGTCGCGCACCAAAGTCGGTGACGGCTCGTTGCTCATCATGATGCCCAGTACCACCACTTCGACCAGTACCGCCGAGAGGGTGAGGATCATGGTGCCGTAGGGGTCGCCGAATTTTTCGGCAAGCAATTCGGCATGTCCCGCCACGCGCACCGAGGCGAAGATGATCGCCACGACCAGGGCGATGCCTGCGCCCAGAGCCACGCCTTGGCCGTGGCTGAGCAGGTAGTGCTCGGCCGGAAAGGCGACGCATGCGGCGATCACCGCCAGAAGTAGAAATTTTTCCTGCTTGAGTAACGCGATCATGGCCTGCCTTCGCTGATTGCTGCGACCTGTGCCGCGGTAAGTAACTGGATGTAACAAGAATCAGCGGATCAGAGTGTGCGATCACGGCAAAGGTTCAGGGCCGGGCCTGTGCCTGGGCCACCAGCCAGTCATGGATGGCGCGTCGGGTGGGGGTATTGAGGGCGCCTTCGCGGTACGCCAGCACGTATTTCTTGCGCGCCTGGATGGGCCACCCGAACGGCACGATCAGCGAGCCTTGTTCCAGTTCGTCGGTGATCAGTGCCCGGCGCGCGATGGCCACGCCCATGCCCATGCGCGCGGCGTCGATGGTCAGGTGGTTGCGATTGAAGGTGTGCCCACGGCGCACGTCGATGCCTTCGGCGCCGATGGCCGAGAGGTAGAACTCCCACTCCGCGTATTCGTAGCTGCCACGCCAGGCAGTGATGTCGTGCAACAGCGGGAAGTGCACCAGTTGGCCTGGGCTGTCCAAGGGTGGCCGACCTTCGAGCAGCAGTGGCGAGCAGACCGGGAACAACTCTTCCTCCAGCAAGGGCGTGGTGACCAGGCCGGGGTAGCTGCCATCGTTGAGGTCGATGGCCAGGTCGAAGTCATCGTCGCGCAGGGAGCCGCTGCTGTCTTCGGCGATCACGCGCAATTGCAGCTCGGGAAACGCCCGTTCCAGGCTGGGCAGCCGTGGCATCAGCCACTTGCTCAGAAAGGAGGGAATGCTGCGCAGCTTGAACACCCCGCCGATCGCTCCGGAATGCAACAGCCGCAATTCTTCGTCGATGCGGCTGTGCACTTCGTTGGCAACCACGGCAAGCCGCTGGCCCTGTGCAGTCAGTTGCAGGCCGCGACCCACGCGGTGAAACAGCGGAAAGCCGAGCCGATCTTCCAATTGCTTCATCTGCTGGCTGATGGCACCGGGGGTGACATGCAGTTCATCGGCGCAGCGGGTGAAGGACAAATGCCGCGCGGCGCAGGCGAACACCTGCAGCCAGGCGTGCATTTGGGCATTGAGGATTTTGCTCATCGGTGAGCCCCGCTAAACAATGACTTAGTAAGTATCGTTTGTCTGAAATGTCTGTCAGCCCAAAGATAAGGCACGAGTGTATAGAGAGAGAATGGGGCAGACATGGCTATCAGCGTATTCGACATGTTCAAGATCGGCATCGGACCCTCCAGTTCCCATACGGTGGGTCCGATGCGTGCCGCTGCCCTGTTTGCCAAACACCTGAACGAACACGGCATGGCGCCGCTGGTGGAGCGTATCGAAGTCCGCCTGTACGGCTCGCTGTCGGCGACCGGCGTGGGCCATGGCAGCGACCGCGCCACCCTGATGGGCTTGATGGGCGAATGGCCGGACCGCGTGGACCCGCAAACCGTAGGGCCACGGGTCGACGAGGTGATCCAGCGGCAATGCCTGCAGTTGGGCGAGCACGCGATCCATTTCGACTGGCAACGCGACATGCTGCTGCTCGATGAGAGCCTGCCCTACCACCCCAATGGCATGACCTTGCTGGCGCACCTGCAGAACGGCGAGGTGCACGAGCAGACTTACTACTCGGTCGGCGGCGGTTTCGTGATCGATGCCGAGCAGGCTGCCAGCGGTGTGCTGGACAACGACACCACGGCCCTGCCCTACGATTTCTCGTCGGCGGCGCAGTTGTTGAGTTTGTGCAAACGCACCGGTCTGAGCATCTCGGCGCTGATGATGGAGAACGAAAAGGCCTGGCGCTCCGAAGCGCAGATCCGCGAACAGCTGGCGGTGATCTGGCAGGCGATGCAGGCCTGCGTGGACAAGGGGCTGACCGGGCAAGGCATTCTGCCCGGTGGGCTGAATGTGCGGCGCCGCGCCTATCGGTTGCACCAGAACCTGCAGGAGATCGGCAAGCCCAACGTCATCGGTTCGACCTTGAGTGCCATGGAGTGGGTGAATGTCTTCGCCCTGGCGGTGAACGAGGAGAATGCCGCCGGCGGGCGCATGGTGACTGCTCCTACCAATGGCGCGGCCGGTATCATTCCGGCAGTGCTGCACTACTACATGAAGTTCTGCCCTGAAGCGTCGGCCGACGACGTGGTGCGTTTCTTCCTGGCCGCCGCTGCGGTGGGCATTCTGTGCAAGAAGAACGCTTCGATTTCCGGTGCCGAGGTGGGCTGCCAGGGCGAGGTCGGTTCGGCCTGCGCCATGGCCGCCGCAGGCCTGGCCGAAGTGCTGGGAGCCACACCGGAGCAGGTCGAGAACGCGGCGGAAATCGGCCTTGAGCACAACCTCGGACTGACTTGCGATCCGGTCGGCGGCCTGGTTCAGGTGCCGTGCATCGAGCGCAATGCGATTGCCGCGGTCAAGGCGATCAACGCCGCGCAAATGGCGCTGCGCGGTGATGGCGAGCACTTCATCTCCCTGGATCACGCCATCCGCACCATGCGTGACACCGGCGCCGACATGCACGACAAGTACAAGGAAACCTCGCGCGGGGGTTTGGCGGTCAATCTGGTGGAATGTTGAGCTGCCTGTTTCGTAAAAGAGAATGTTTTTTGATCGCAACAGCCTGATATGGAATAGTACCCGCCGTTTTTGCGCGCCGGCCCAGCGCGCAGGTTTCACAGCGAAGGTATTTGTCCATGCGCAGTTCCCGCCTCATCTCCATGATCGCCGTCGGTGCCCTGGCCCTGTGCGCCAGGCTGGCCGTCGCCGCGCCCATCGATATCGATGACGGTCAGCACACCGTCCATCTGCCCCAGGCGCCACAACGTGTGGTGGTGCTGGAGTTTTCCTTTCTCGACAGCCTTGCGGCCGTGGGGGTCACGCCAGTGGGGGCCGCCGACGATGGCGATGCCAACCGCGTGTTGCCCCGAGTACGCAAGGCCATCGGCCAATGGACGTCGGTGGGCTTGCGCGCGCAGCCCAGCATCGAGCAGATCGCACGGCTCAAGCCCGACCTGATCATCGCCGACCTCAACCGTCACCAGGCGCTGTACAACGACCTGGCGAGCCTGGCACCGACCCTGCTGCTGCCATCGCGTGGGGAAGACTACGAAGGCAGCCTGAAGTCTGCCGGACTGATCGGCCAGGCGCTGGGCAAGAGCGAGGCGATGCAGGCGCGGATCGCGCAGAACCGTCGCAGCCTCGCCGACATCGCCGGGCAGGTGCCGGCCGGCACCAAGGTGCTGTTCGGTGTGGCTCGGGAAGACAGCTTTTCCGTACACGGACCGCATTCCTATGCGGGCAGCGTGCTGGCGGCCATCGGTTTGCAGGTTCCGCCGGTGCGCAGCAATGCGGCACCGACCGAGTTCGTCAGCCTGGAGCAATTGCTGGCGCTGGACCCTGCCTGGCTGCTGGTCGGCCACTACCGGCATCCGAGCCTGGTCGACACCTGGAGCCAGCAGCCACTGTGGCAAGTGCTGGGCGCAGTGCGCAATCACCAGGTCGCGGAAGTCGACGGTGACACCTGGGCACGCAACCGTGGGGTGATGGCGTCCGAGCAGATTGCCGAGGATGCATTGGCCATTCTCAAGGGCGGCAAAGCCGCCATGACGCCCTGAATGAGGCGTGGATGGGCGATGGCGGTGGGCGTGGTGACCGTCGCCGGGCTGTTCTGGATCTCTCTTTATGCCTGGTCGCCGTTCACGATCAGTCAGGCTGATGCGTTCAACGGTTTGTTCAGTCAAGGCCGCGAGGGCGGCAACATGGCCTATATCGTTGCCCAACTGCGGGTGCCGCGAGCACTGTGTGCGGCCTTGGTCGGTGCCTGCCTGGGACTGGCGGGCGCATTGATGCAGGGCATTACCCGCAACCGCCTGGCGTCGCCGTCACTGTTCGGCGTCACGGCCGGTGCTGCGCTTGGGCTGGCGTTGTTCTCCACGGGGCTGGTGGCCCTGCCGTTTGCCGGTGGTGCGCTGCTGATGACGTGTCTGGGTGGCGCCTTGGCCTGGGTGATCGTTTTCAGCCTGGGCGGCGCCTGGTCACCGACGGCGGCGCAAGGTCGACTGGTGCTGGCCGGCGTCACGGTGGCGGCACTGTGTGCGGCGCTGACGCGGTTGACCGTGATACTGGTCGAGACGCAGGCACAGAGCGTGCTCAACTGGCTGGCCGGGTCACTGGCCAATGTGGGTGCCGCGCAACTGCAGTTGCTATGGCCGTGCACCTTGGTGGGCGCCGTGTGGGCCATGTTCTGTGCGCCGCGTCTGAACCTGGTGAATCTGGGCGAGGATGCGGCGCGCTCGCTGGGGGTTGGCATCGCCAGCCTGCGCCTGCAGGTGTTCTTCGTCAGCCTGCTGCTGGTGGGTGCAAGCGTTTGTGCGGTTGGCCCGATCGGTTTCGTGGGGCTGATCGCGCCGAACATCGCTCGACAATACCTGGGCAACGACTATCGCTGGCTGATGCCGGCCAGCGCCCTGCTGGGAGCGGCGATCGTGCTGGCGGCCGACCTTGTCAGCCGCGCCGTGGCCTTTCCTGCGGAAACGCCGGCCGGGGTGGTGACCGCCCTGATCGGCGCACCGTTCTTTCTGTACCTTGCCAGGCGCACGCAATGACTCGGCCCTACCCTCGCCTGCTGATCCTGCTTGCGCTGGTGCTGGCGGCCCTGTGGCTGAGCCTGAGCGCCGGCACGTCCTGGCTGGCGCCGGGCACGGTATTCGATCGTCTGATGGCCCACGATGCGCTGGACTTCGAGGTCTGGAACCACCGCCTTCCACGCGCACTGATCGCCATCCTCACCGGCAGCGCCCTGGGCCTGGCCGGTGCCCTGGTGCAGGGGGTAATCCGCAACCCGCTGGCCTCGCCGGAGATTCTGGGGGTGACCCAGGGCGCCGGGCTGGCCCTGACCATCGCCATCATCGCTTTTCCGCAGTTGCCCTTCACCTGGCTGCCTCTGGTTGCAGGGGTGGGCGGCGCTGGCGGCGCGCTGCTGCTGGCGCTGTACAACAGCGGCGTGAGCTTTTCCGGCGTGCGCTTTGCGTTGTCCGGGGTAGCGATCGCCGTTACTTTGTCCAGCGTCACCGAGTTTCTGATCCTGTCCCATCCGCTGGACATCAACACCGCCTTGCTCGCCCTGACCGGCAGCCTGTGGAGTCGCAATTGGCATCACGTCGAGCTGGCGCTGCCGTTTCTGCTGCTGATGCCGTTGGCACTGGGCCTGGCAAAACCGCTGAACCTGATCGGCCTGGGCGACGAGGCGGCGCACAGCCTGGGCACGGCGCTTGCGCGCACGCGCTGGCTGGCGATGGGCATGGCGGTGCTGTTGAGCAGCCTGGGCGTGGGAATCATCGGACCGGTGGGCTTTCTGGGGCTGGTGGCTCCGCACATGGCACGGCGGCTGGTGGGTGGGCATCATCAGCACCTGCTGCCGGCCGCGATGCTGATCGGCGCACTGCTGCTGGTGCTGGCCGACACCTTGGGACGCACGCTGATCGCGCCCAGCGAGATCCCGGCGGGCATCTTGACCGCGGTGATCGGCGCACCCTACTTTCTCTGGCTGCTGGCACGCTTCAAGGGCTGACATCATGAGCATCATCAAGGCCGAAGGCGTCGACATCGGCTACGGCGCCAAGCCTATCGTTCGCAACCTCTCGTTCACCCCGCCCGCCGGGCAGGTCACTGCGCTGATCGGCCCCAACGGCTGCGGCAAATCGACCTTGCTCAAGGCGCTGGCGCGCATCATCACGCCGCAGTCGGGCACGGTGAGCCTGGACGGCCAAGCGTACGCGCAACTGTCATCGCGGACGCTGGCGCGACAGGTCGCGTTTCTGCCGCAGGTGCTGCCCATCCCCGAAGGGGTCAGCGTGGCCCAATTGGTGGCTTATGGACGCAGCCCGCACAACAGCTTCTGGGGACGCCTGAGCGGCGCGGACCGTGGCGCCGTGGATCAGGCCCTGCAGCGCATGGGCTTGGAAGCGCTTGCCGATACTGCCCTGGCGGACCTCTCCGGTGGCCAGCGGCAACGGGCCTGGCTGGCCATGGTGCTGGCGCAGAATACCCCGGTGGTTCTGCTCGACGAGCCCACGACCTATTTGGACATCAGCCATCAGGTCGAGCTGCTCGATCTGATGCGCGAGCTGGCGGCCGAAGGCAAGACCGTGGTCACCGTGCTGCACGACATCAACCAGGCGTGCCGCTACGCCGATCATCTGGCGGTGATGCATCAAGGTCGCCTGGTGGCTGATGGCACGCCTGCGCAGGTCGTCGATGCCGAGTTGATGCAGCGGGTGTTCGAGGTGCAGGTGCAGGTCATCCGCGAACCGGTGGCAGGCACGCCGATGTGCGTGGTGGAAAAGAGCGCCCGCGCGCCGACCTGAACCGACCCGGCCTGGCCGAGCGTCGGCGCAAGGTGTCGTCCGGCCCTGCGCGGCTGCGGGTGAGTGGCAATACCTGTAGAATCGGCCAGGATTGCACCTGATGAGAGAATGAAGACACCATGTACGACTGGCTCAATGCCTTGCCCAAGGCCGAACTGCACATGCACCTGGAAGGCTCGCTGGAACCCGAGCTGCTGTTCGCCCTGGCCGAGCGCAACAAGATCGCATTGCCCTGGAATGATGTAGAGGCGCTGCGCGGAGCCTATGCGTTCAACAACCTGCAGGAGTTTCTCGACCTGTATTACCGCGGTGCCGATGTGCTGCGCACCGAGCAGGATTTCTACGACCTGACCTGGGCCTACCTGCTGCGTTGCCAGGCCCAGAACGTCGTGCACACCGAACCGTTCTTCGACCCGCAGACCCATACCGACCGTGGCATTGCCTTCGAGACCGTGCTGGGCGGCATCACCGCTGCACTCAATGATGGCCGTACCCGGCTGGGTGTCGACAGCGGTCTGATCCTGAGCTTCCTGCGCCACCTGAGCGAAGACGAGGCACAGAAGACCCTGGACCAGGCACTGCCCTTCCGCGATGCCTTCGTGGCCGTGGGTCTGGACAGCTCCGAGATGGGCCATCCGCCGAGCAAGTTCCAGCGTGTGTTCGACCGTGCCCGCGACGAGGGCTTCCTGACCGTGGCCCACGCGGGCGAGGAAGGTCCGCCCGAGTACATCTGGGAAGCCCTGGACCTGCTCAAGATCCAGCGCATCGACCACGGTGTGCGGGCCATCGAGGATGAGCGGCTGATGCAGCGCATCATCGACGAGCAGATCCCGCTGACCGTGTGCCCGCTTTCCAACACCAAGCTGTGCGTGTTCGATCACATGGGCCAGCACAACATTCTCGACATGCTCGAGCGTGGCGTGAAGGTCACGGTGAATTCCGATGACCCGGCCTACTTCGGTGGCTACGTCACCGAGAACTACCATGCGTTGCACACCCATCTGGGCATGACCGAGGATCAGGCCCGGCGCCTGGCGCAGAACAGCCTGGATGCACGCCTGATCAAGCAGTGAGGCTGGCGGCGTCGAAACGCCGCCCGTTGTCATCGGTGAAATGCCCTTTCAGGTGCCCAGGCGGCCGATCTCGATCATGCCCAGCCGCGTCACCTGCAACGAGCGGCTGTCTTCATTGAGCTTGAGCCAACCCGATTGCAGAAACAGGGTCAGCAACCCCGCACCCAGCGCGCCACCGAGGTGCGGGCGCTGGGTGCTCCAGTCGCAGCAGCTGTTCAGCGGCTGGCGCTCGCGGTTGACCAGTGCCTGGGTGTAGATGCCTCGACTGGCCAGGCGGCTGCTGCCGAGCGCGGTGACTTCCAGACGTTGCTCATAGTGTTCGAGCCAGCCGTTCTGGACCATGCGCTGGAACAGGTCGGCCGCCAGCACGCCTCCCAGGTGATCGCCGCACAAACGCACTTGATGCAGGGCCTTGGGCGTGCGCGTCCGAGGCACGCTGATCGGCGCGGCTACCCCTGTCTTGGCCTGCACCAGCGATACGCTGGCCAACGCTTCCACTGCCGCTCCCACCTCTGGCTTGGCCAGGCGGAAGAAGCGCTTGCGCCCACGGGCTTCGAACGTCAGCAGACCGCCGGCCGACAGCCGCGCCAGGTGGGCGCCTGCCGAAGAAGTCGAGACACCTGCCAACGTTGCCAACTCGTCGGCGCCTCGCGTGGTGCCATCGATGAGGGCCCAGAGCATGGCGCTGCGCTTGGGGTCGGCCAGCAATGTGGCGATCCTGCTGATGCAAGGTGTTGTTTGCATGTATTCACTCCCTGTGGAAACGTTCGTCAATCTGGCAATGGTTGCCGGGGTGATTATATGCACCCTGCCGTTGTACGGAATTGGACGAAATCGCCGGGGCTGACCCTCGAATGCGAGGGATATGCAATACCCTGTACTTGTATTCACCATGGTTACCGGCGGCATTTTCCAGGACATTTGCTCAAGTGCCCGCAACGTATCGCTCGCTTGCCGGAAAACCGATTGAAGACAGGGCCAAATGCAGGTTAGACCTCACAGCCAACAAGGACTTTTCCCGCAACATCCGTCCTTGCAGACCTACATGATTGGCTTGGGTGCAGTGCCGCACCGTCAGTCCGACGGGCAGCCGGCCCCCGCTCGCCCGCCCGAAATGAGGATTACACTGAGGCCTCATCTCGAGCCCGAGGACATCGCAATGAACGTTCTTCTTTCTGAGTTGAAACAGCCACGTGGCAGCCGCTGGCAGGTGCGTATGGACCAGCACGTGGTGTCTTTTCGCAGTGAAACCGAGGCGCGGGCGTTCATCGCCACGCTCGAAGCCCGCCTGCAGGCGCCCCACGGCCTGCCGCAGGTGCGGCAGGCCAGTACCGGCTAGGCGGCTGTCTGCAGGTCGCGGCGCTGCTGGCAGCGGCGTGTGAGTACCGCCGCGCAGACGGCAAGCAGGCCGCAGCCGGCGATCACCCAGGCCATGGGCATGGCGGTGCCGTCGTGCAGTACGCCGACCAGAGAAGCAGTGGCGGCGGCAAGGCTGAACTGCAGACAGCCCAGCAGAGCCGAGGCGCTGCCGGCGCGTGAACCCTGGCCGCTCATGGCACACGCGGAGGCATTGGGGATGATCCCGCCCAGGCTCGCCAGACAGACGAACAGCGGAATCAACAGTGGCCATAGTGCCGTTGGCCTCAGCGCGCTGAGGGCGAGAAGCACGGCGCCCGCTGCCATGTAGATCCACACGGTGCGTGACAGCAGCCACGCCGGGCCGCGACGGGACAGCAGGCGGGCGTTGACCTGCGCCATCAGGATGAACCCTGCGGCGTTACTGCCAAACAGCCAGCCGTAGTGCTCGGCCGGCACGCCGTAGAGCTTGATAAACACGAAGGGCGAACCGGCGATGTAGGCGAACATGCCGGCCATGGCGATCCCGCCGGTCAGCGCATGGCCCATGAACACCGGATCCATGAGCAATCCACCGTACAGCTTCGGCGCGCCGCCGAGCGGGCGTCTCGGCCTGTCCGCCGGCATGCTTTCGGGCAGACCGAGGGCGACGGCCAGGGTGCAGGCGGCGCTGAACAGGGTGAGCACGATGAAGATCCACTGCCAGCCCCAACCGTTCACCAGAACACCCCCGAGCAGAGGTGCCAGGATGGGCGCCAGACCCATGACCAGCATCAGTTGCGAGAAAACCTTGGCCGATCCGACCGCATCGCATTTGTCGCTGACGATGGCACGGGCTAGAACCATGCCTGCGCAACCGCCCAGGGCCTGGACGAATCGGGCGGCGATCAGCCACTCCAGAGTGGGTGCGAAAGCGCACGCCAACGAGGCCAGGGTGAACAGCGAAACGCCCACGAGCAACGGGACCCGGCGACCGAAGCGGTCGGCCACGGGGCCGTAGATCAACTGGCCGATCGAAAGGCCCAGGAAGTAGGCCGCCAGGGTGGTCTGGATGTGTTTTTCGTCGGTGGCGAAGGCCAGCGCCATGGCAGGGAAGCCAGGCAGGTAGAAATCGATCGCCAGAGGGCCGAACGCGCTGAGCGCCCCCAGGATCAGGATGGTTTTGAAGTTCATCGGGTATTCTTTATGTCCAGGCAATACAGGCGACCTAGTCTAACCGGGTTGCGCGGGGATCGGGGTGAAGGTTCCGTCTGGGGGATTGCCCATGGGTGACAGCGGTTGCGGTGGGTCAGGGGGGCCGCGGTGCGGGCGGACGCGGCTTGCACCGCTGCTACAGGGGACGGTTTCGCCCGTAGTAGCGGTGCGTGCGGTGGGTTATGCGGGGGTTGCGCTGTAGCCTTCTTCGGCGATCAGCTGGATGATTCGCTCGGGCGGCAGTTGGGTGTTGGTTTCGACCTTGCCCGCTGCCAGGTCTATCTGAACCTCGGCAGCCGGGTCTTGGGCGGTGATTGCCTGAGTTACGGCGCGTACGCAATGGCCGCAGGTCATGCCTTGCACGTTGAACTGTTGCATGGGTGGTACCTCGCTGAACGGGATTGCAGTCATTCTCAACCTTGCCATCGGGGCAAGGTCAAGTTTCGGCTGCCGCGGCCGGGCTGGAATTCCTCAGATCACTCGTCCAAGCTGGACGCTGACCCTACTGGCAGGAGAGATTCGATGCGCCCGATGATTACATGGCTGTTCGGGATGTGTGCCCTGGCGGCACAAAGCTGTTGGGCCGGTGCGGGTACCGGGCAGCCGTACGGCATCCTGATCGTTTCCCGGGAGCGACTGGAAGTCGCCACGTCCTGCGAGATCGGGGTCTACCTGCAGGATCAACTGGTCGGCCGGCTGTTTCAGGAACAGGCCACCTCATTCAACCTGCCGCCCGGCCCCGTGTCGGTGGGTCTGCGTCAGTTGCCTGGACAGACGCCCGGGTGCGCGCCGGGCATGACCGAATACAAACCGGTAATCGTGACCCTGCAGGCCGGACAGATCCAGAAATTCCGCATTGCAGCAGGAAGTGCCGGCCTGTACCTCAAGCCCGAGCCGCTGGAGTATTGACCTTGTCCAAGGGGTAGGGTTGATACTGGCGCAAACGCTACCGAGGACATTCCAACCATGAACATTGGCCAGGCCGCCCGTGAAAGCGGCCTCAGCGCAAAAATGATCCGCTATTACGAGTCTATCGGGCTGCTTGCGCCAGCACTGCGCAGCGACAGCGGATACCGCCTGTATCAGGCCGCAGACCTGCACACGCTCGGCTTCATCAAGCGCTCGCGCGACCTTGGGTTTTCACTGGAAGAAGTGGCCAGGCTGTTGACGCTGTGGCAGGACCGCGAGCGCGCCAGCGCCGATGTGAAGCAATTGGCACGCAAGCACATCGACGAGCTGGACCGCCGCATCGGTGAGCTGAGCCAGCTGCGCGATACGCTTGTCCATCTGGTGGACCATTGCCACGGCGACGACCGCCCGGACTGCCCGATCCTTCAGGAGCTGGCGTCCGGGGGCTGTTGCAACTGACACGGGAGAAGGCGCCCGCAGCCTATGGCTGTGTGCCTACTGCAACCAGGGCGGTGGCGGCTCTTCCGTGGTCTTGGCTGGCTGCTCGTCGGCTTCGCGTGCGGCACGTCGACGAATGTCGTCCAGGCGCGCGGCCTCGATTTCCCGCATGACGCCGCCGACATCGGCCTCCACTTCCTCTTCGACGAACTCGCCCGTCAGCACGCTGGCCGGGTGCAGTTTGCCTTCCTCGTACAACGCCCACATTTCCTTGGCGTAGCGGGTCTGGCGAAGCTCGGGAGCGAACCGGCCGAAGTAGCTGGCCATGTTCCCGACATCACGTTCCAACATGCTGAAGGCGTGGTTGTTGCCTGCGGCGTCCACGGCCTGAGGCAGATCGATGATCACCGGGCCGTCGGGCGTGAGCAGCACGTTGAACTCGGAAAGGTCACCGTGCACCAGACCCGTGCAGAGCATCAGCACGATCTGGTGGATGAGGAACGCGTGGTATTCGCGCGCCTGATCGGGTTCCAGCTCGACGTCATTGAGACGCGGCGCCGCATCGCCGTACTCGTCGCAGATCATCTCCATGAGCAGCACGCCCTCGAGAAAATCGTACGGCTTGGGCACACGTACACCGGCGCTGGCCAACTTGAACAGCGCCGCGACTTCGGCGTTCTGCCAGGCGTCCTCGGTTTCCTTGCGGCCGAACTTGGAGCCCTTGGCCATTGCCCGAGCCTGTCGGCTGTTGCGCACCTTGCGGCCTTCCTGGTATTCGGCCGCCTGGCGGAAGCTTCGTTTGTTCGCCTCCTTGTAGACCTTGGCGCAGCGCAATTCCTTGCCGCAGCGCACCACATAGACAGCTGCTTCTTTACCGCTCATGAGCGGTCGCAGCACCTCGTCCACCAGACCGTCCTCGATCAGCGGTTCAATGCGTTTTGGAGTCTTCATCAGCTTTTATTCTGGGTCCTTCGTAGCCAAACACGCGAATTCTGACGGCATCCTCTCACAGCGAGCGCGGCTTGCCGACCCGAGCCTGTAAAAGGATGCAAACTACTCGCCAAGCGGTGGCCGATCATAGCGCTTTCCCGGCGCAGCGACAGCGGCGCCTGGGCATCAAAGCTCGCCTGGGGTGAAACCGAACAACCCCTTGAAAGCGGCGATGAAGGCCGACGTGGATTCATAGCCGTGGTTCAGCGCCGCCGTTGTGACGCTGTCACCCTGCTCCAAGGCCTGCAGCGACGACAGCAGCCGCATGCGCTGGCGCCAGGCGCGAAAGCTCAGGCCGGTTTCGCGCTGGAACAGGCGCATCAGGGTTTTTTCCGAAGTGCCCAGGCGGCTTGCCCACTGGCTCAGCGTGGTGGCCTGATCGGGCGCCGCGATCAGCTGATTGCACAAAGCCAACAACCGATGCTCCCTGGGCAGGGGCAAGGAGAACGCCACTTCAGGCAGCACTGCAAGCTGGTCCAGCAACACCTGCACCAGACGCGCCTGCGCGGTGTCCCCTGCCGGGTACTCATGGGGCAACTCGCAGAAGCCCTTGATCAGCTCACGTGCCAGCGGAGTGACTTCGAGCACCTTGCAGTGCTCGGTGAGCCAGGGCGACTCGTCGCGGCGCACGTACAGACTGCGCATCTCGGCGCGCATCGAGGTGACGACCTTGTGCTCGACACCGGCCGGAATCCAGATGCCCCACTGTGGCGGCGCGAAGAAATTGCCTTCGTCGGTATGGACGCCGAGCACGCCGCTGATGGCGTAGGAAAACTGCGCCCAGTCGTGCCGATGGGCTGGAGTCCATGACCCTGCGCCCAGGCTTTCGGCACGGGCGTACAAAGGGCGTGGCAGGCTGACCAGGTCGGGAATGGAGCGGGGTGGCGGAGCGTGTCCGTTTATCGGCATTGGTTGGCTCTCTATCGCGAGACGGCAACAGAGTGCCTGAGTTAGCCTGTCGGTCTCAATGTTCATCGACGCACAGGCGATTCTTTCATGCACATTTTCAAACACCTCAAGCGCGTGGTAACCGACTGGTTCCTCTGCGGCATGGTGCTGGCCGTTCTGCTGGCTTGGCTGTTTCCCCGCTTCGGCGCCACCGGCGGCGCGATGCATGCCGGCCTGGTGACCAATATCGGCGTGTTCGTGGTGTTCTTTCTGCACGGCATGAACCTGTCCAGCGAGCAGATCCGCCACGGCTTGAAGAACTGGCGGCTGCACCTGATGGTGCAGGCCTTCACCTTCGTGGTGTTCCCACTGCTGTGGCTGGCCTGCGACAAGACCCTGGGTGCGTTCATTCCCGGCACCTTGATGGTGGGCTTCCTGTACCTGGCCGCTTTGCCGTCGACCATTTCCTCGTCGGTGGCCCTGACCGGCAGTGCGGGCGGCAACGTGCCGGCGGCGATTCTCAACGCCAGCCTGTCGAGCGTGCTGGGCATCTTCATCACGCCGTTCCTCTGCGCGTTGGTGGTCGGCGGGGGTTCGGGCGGCATCGACCTGGGGGAAACCCTGCTGGACCTGTGCGCCATGCTGCTGTTGCCGCTGGTGCTGGGCCAATTGTTGCGCCCCCTGTTCGGCAAGTTCTTCGGGAAGCACAAGCGCTACACCAACCTGATCGACAAGGCGGTGATCCTGCTGCTGGTGTATGCCGCCTTCTGCAACTCGATGATGTCGGGGCTGTGGGAACAGCAAGGCGCGTCGGTCCTGGCCATCGCGGTGGGCGGCAGTGCGCTGCTGCTGGCGCTGATCCTGCTGCTGACCACGCGCACGGCCAAATGGCTGGGCTTCAACCACGCCGACAAGGTCGCTGCGGTGTTCTGCGCCAGCAAGAAATCGCTGGCGGCCGGTGCGCCGATGGCTGCGTTGATCTTCGGCAGCAACCCGGGCCTGGGCCTGATCCTGCTGCCGATCATGATCTACCACCCGCTGCAGTTGATCGTCTGTTCGATCATGGCGGAAAACTATGCCAATCAGCTGCGCCTGGAGGCGGCCGTGGCACCCGTGGGAGACCCTGTCATCGCTCGATGATTGCGGTGACGCCCTGCCCGCCGGCGGCGCAGATGGAAATCAGCCCGCAGCCGCCCCCGGCCCTGTCCAGCACCTTGCTCAGGTTGCCGAGGATGCGGCCACCGGTGGCGGCGAACGGATGCCCTGCCGCCAGGGAGCTGCCCTTGACGTTGAGGCGAGTACGATCGATCGCTCCCAACGGCGCCTCCAGGCCCAGGCGTGTGCGGCAGTAGTCCGCGTCCTCCCAGGCCTTGAGCGTGCAGAGCACCTGCGCGGCAAAGGCTTCATGGATTTCGTAGTAGTCGAAATCCTGCAGGCTCAGGCCGTTGCGGGCGAGCAAGCGCGGCACGGCGTAGACCGGCGCCATCAACAGGCCTTCCTGGCCGCCGACGAAGTCGACCGCTGCGGCCTCGCCGTCGCGCCAATACGCCAGCACCGGCAGTCCGCGTTCCCGTGCCCAGGCTTCACTGGCCAGCAGCACCACCGAGGCGCCGTCCGTCAACGGCGTGGAGTTGCCTGCCGTCAGCGTGCCCTGAGGATTCTTCTCGAACACCGGCTTGAGCGCTGCCAGTTTTTCCGGGGTCAGGTCGGGACGCAGATTATGGTCGCGAACCAGGCCACCGAATGGCGTGCTGAGATCGTCCTGCCATCCCTCGGCATAGGCCGCCGCCAGGTTGTGATGGCTGCGCAGGGCCAGTTCGTCCTGCGCCTGGCGGGGAATGTTCCAGTGTTGCGCCATCAGCTCGCAGTGCTGCCCCATCGACAGCCCGGTTCTCGGCTCGCCGTTGCGCGGCAGTTCGGGTTTCAAATGCCGAGGTCGCAGTTGCAGCAACGCCTTGGCGCGCTCGCCGAAGGATTTGGCGCGGTGGGTCTGCAAGAGAATCTGACGCAGCCCTTCATCGACTGCGATCGGGGCGTCGGAAGCACTGTCGACGCCACCGGCGATGCCGCATTCGATCTGGCCCAGGGCGATCTTGTTGGCCACCAGCAGCGCAGCCTCAAGGCCCGTGCCACAGGCCTGCTGCACATCGTAGGCCGGAGTCTGCGCAGACAGCCGCGAGCCCAGCACGCATTCACGGGTCAGATTGAAATCCCGGGAGTGCTTGAGCACGGCGCCTGCCGCCACTTCGCCCAGGCGCAGGCCATGCAGTACATAGCGCTCGATCAGGCCTTCGAGCGCAGCCGTGAGCATCGCCTGATTGCCGATCCGCGCGTAGGGCCCGTTGGCTCGCGCGAAAGGAATGCGGTTGCTGCCGATGATGGCAACCCGGCGCACCGGATTCGTGTCAAGGTTCATGGCGGACATCCTGGGTTGAAGAAACGTGCTGCAAAGGGCCCAGGCGAACGACGCGGGCCTTGCCGTGGTCCACACTTTGAACTCTTTGACCCGGAGCCTGTTCCATGTCCGATCGATATATCGACTTCGTCAACTCCGACCTTGGTCGCCGCCTGGTGAGTGCCGTCGGCCTGCCGGCCCCGGCACGCCTGGAGCGCTGGCAAGGCGGGCGGCTGCGACCGGTGGAAGGCGCCCTGCTGCTGGGCGGCGGGGCGCTGGCCGACAAGGTTGCCGGCTTCGCCCGGCGCCTCACGGATACGGCCTTCGGTGCCGCCGGCCTGCCGGACTGGACTGCAGGGTTGGGTCCTCGCATCAAAGCGGTGGTGTTCGATGCCAGTGGAATCGTCGACAGCACTCAGCTGGCGCGCTTGCGCGAGTTCTTCCAGCCGCTGATCAAGAGCCTGGACCACAATGCGCATATCGTCATCCTGGGGCGCGAGCCTCGCGATCTGGATGACCCCGAAGCGCACATTGCCCAGCGCGCCGTGGAAGGTTTCAGCCGATCGCTGGCCAAGGAACTGCGCAACGGCGGCACCTTGCAGTTGCTCCACGTCGCTCCCGAAGCGGACGAACAACTGGAAGGCACCCTGCGCTTCTTTCTCTCGCCAAAAAGCGCGTTCGTGTCGGGCCAAGTGCTGTCGTTGCGGGCCAGCACCCGTCAGGTCAGCGACTGGACGCGGCCGCTGGCAGGCCGCAAGGCTTTGGTCACGGGCGCTGCGCGCGGCATCGGTGCTTCGATCGCCGAAACCCTGGCCCGCGACGGTGCCGACGTGATCCTGCTCGACGTACCCCAGGCGCGTGCCGATCTGGAAGCGCTGGCGGCGCGACTGGGAGGCCGCACGATCGATCTGGACATCTGCGCCAGCGACGCGGCCGAGCGGCTGATCGAGGCGCTGCCGGAAGGGATCGATATCGTCGTGCACAACGCGGGCATCACGCGCGACAAGACCTTGGTCAACATGACGCCCGAGTACTGGGACTCGGTGCTTGCCGTCAATCTGCTCGCGCCGCAACGCCTGACCCAGGCGCTGTTCGATCGCGGCACGTTGCGTGACGACGGTCGGGTGATACTGCTCTCTTCGACCTCGGGCATTGCCGGCAACCGCGGGCAAAGCAACTACGCGGCAAGCAAGGCCGGGCTGATCGGCCTGGCCGAGGCATTCGCGCCCAGGCTGGCCACCCGGGGGGCGAGCATCAACGCCGTAGCGCCCGGCTTCATCGAAACCGGCATGACCGCACAGATGCCCTTCGCCCTGCGCGAAGCGGGTCGACGCATGAGTTCACTGGGCCAGGGCGGACAGCCGCAGGACGTCGCCGAGGCCGTCGCCTGGCTGGCGCAGCCCGGCAGTGGCGCCGTGAATGGGCAAGTGCTGCGCGTGTGCGGCCAAAGCATCCTGGGGGCCTGACATGGCGATCCACTGGCAGACCTTGCCGCGCAACCCCGACCTGCCCCTCGCCTATCTGAAAGCTGCGCTCAATCGCAAGATCACCGGCGAGCACCTGCCCGATCTGGGCCTGCGCTGCAATCTGTCGGCCGACCCGAGGCACCTGGCGGCCTATCGCGAGCTGTGCGGGTTCGGCGAAGGCGGCATGCTCCCCGCCACTTACCCGCATGTCCTGGCGTTCGCCCTGCAGATGCGCCTGCTGACCGACAAGCGTTTTCCGTTTCCAGTGCTGGGTCTGGTGCATTTGCGCAATCGCATCCAGGTGTTGCGCCCACTGGGCGGCGTCGCCGGCGTGCGGGTCAGCGTACACGCGCAGAATCTGCAGGCCCACGAGAAAGGCGTGACGTTCGATCTGGTGACCCAGGTCGATGACCCCCTGGGCCCGCTCTGGCAGGAACACAGCACGATGCTGTGTCGCCAGGCGAAGATCGATGGTTTGCCACACCCCGTGCAGACGGATGCTCAGCAGCCCCAATCCGCATTGGTCGCGGTGCATCGCTGGTACGCCGCCGCCGACACCGGGCGGCGCTATGCGCGGATATCGGGGGATTACAACCCGATTCACCTCAGTGCGCTGAGTGCACGCCTGTTCGGCTTTCCCGCCGCCATCGCCCACGGCATGTGGAGCCTGGCGCAGAGCATGGCCACCCTGCGCGAGCGCTTGCCGCAGAGCAACTACCAACTGGAGGTGGCGTTTCACAAGCCGGTGCGCCTGCCCAGCGAGCTGATTCTCAGCGCCAGCGCGGCGGGCCCGAGTGGACAGCTGGCGTTGCACGGTCGCGACGATCTGTTGCACATGAGCGGAACCTGGGGCCCGGCGACCCTGTAGCTATTGCGTTCGGCAAAGTTCGGCTTGAAGCTATGCGCCTTCAGGAGCTTTGCAATGAACCTAGACGCACTTACCCAACGCCTGCACCAGATTCGCGAAAACAACGATTGGCGGCGTTTTCACAGCCCGAAAAACCTGGCCATGGCGGCCAGCGTCGAGATGTCCGAACTGCTGGAAATCTTCCAGTGGCTGACCGAAGACCAGTCGCGACAACTGTCGGCCGAGCAACTCGAACACGCAGGCCAGGAGGTCGGCGATGTGGTGCTGTACCTGTTGCTGCTGTGCAGCGAACTGGGTCTGGACATGGATCAGGTGGTACGCGCCAAGCTGGCCGACAGCGAGCGGCGGTTCGCGCGATGAACGATCGCCATTTCGATCAACTGGCGACTCGCTTCGCCGAAAAGATCTATGGCGGTGCCAAGGGTGCGATCCGACTCGCCGTGCTTCAGGCCGACCTGCGCGAGGCCTTGCCGCAGCGTCCTCTGCGGGTGCTGGATGTCGGTGGCGGCCTGGGCCACATGGCCTTGTGGCTCGCCGAGCAAGGTCACCAGGTCACCCTGAGCGAACCGGCCGAACCGATGCTCGATGGCGCCCGCGAGCGCTTCGCCGCCGCAGGCCAGAGCGCCACCTTCATCCAGGCGTCCTGGCAGCAGTTGCCCGAACTGGGGCTGCCTGCCTTTGACCTGGTGATCTGCCATGCGGTGCTGGAGTGGCTGGCCGAGCCGCACGCCATTCTGCCGGTGCTGCATTCGCTGACCGCCGCCCATGGCTGGCTGTCGCTGGCGTTCTACAACCGCGATGCGCTGGTTTACCGCAACCTGCTCAAAGGCCATTTCCGCAAGCTGCACAGCAATGAGCTGGCGGGCGAGAAGCAGAGCCTGACGCCCCAGCAGCCGCTGGATCCGCGCGAGCTGGCCGCGCAACTTGAGGGCACGTGGCGTGTCGAATCCATGAGCGGTGTGCGGGTGTTTCACGACTACATGCCCATCGACTTCCAGAAGCGCGCCGACCTGGAACAACTGGTGGAAATGGAGCTTGCCCATCGGCGGCATCCGGCATTCGCCGGCCTGGGCCGTTACCTGCACTGGATCTGCCGCCCCGCCTGATCGGTATTTCGGAGACTGCCATGCGTCGCCTGTCACTTTGCGCTTTTTGTCTGGCCCTGGCGGCCTGCCAGAGCCCCAATCCCTATGTGGCCAGTTCCAGACCTTTGCCGCCGGCACCGGCGCAGGCCGCGCAGACCTTCGACGCCAGCGCCTACCCCGCGCCTGCGCGTGACTATGCCCAGTACCGCAATTGGGCTTGGGTCAACGGACAGTTGCCGGCCGGGACCAGTTGGGCGGATTCGGCGCAGATCGCCGAGGCTGTGAGCAATGCCCTCGACCAGCGTGGCCTGCGTCCTCAGCGCGGTGGCGGCACTGCCGATCTGCGGGTCGGCACCAGCCTGCGCATGGAGACGCGCCTGCAACAGACTCGTGACGACGTCGGCTACGGCGCCGGCTATGGGCGCGGTTACGGGCCGTACGATCGCTATGATCGCGTTGGCGGTTACGGCAGTTATCCGGTGGTGCGCACCTACCAGATCCAGGTCATGGTGGTGCGCATCGACCTGTTCGACGGCAAGAGCGGCCAGCCTGTCTGGAGCGCGAGTGCTGAAACCAGCAGCCAGGGCAGCCTGAGCGATCGTAACGAGGCGTTACGCAACGCGGTACAAAAGGCGCTCACGGCTTATCCTCCTTCCTGATCCACAGGAGATTTCATCATGTTGCGTCGTCTTGCCGTTCTACCCCTGGCCTTGTTGCTGGCCGCGTGCCAAACCCCTCGGGTCAATCACGATTTCGATGCCAGCCGCGACTTTGCGGCCTACCGCAGCTGGACCTGGAAAGAGCCGGCCGTGCAATACCGGCCGGACGATCCGCGGGTGCGCAGCGACCTGACCGAGCAGCGCATTCGCCAAGCCGTCAGCAGTCAGCTCGACCAGCGAGGTCTGCGGCCTGTCGCCGCTGGTGGCCGTGCCGACGTGACCGTGCAGGCGTACCTGATCGTCGATAACCGTCAGCAGCAGGTCACTACCAACTATGGGGGTGGCTGGGGCGGTGGCTACTGGGGGCCGTACTGGGCCACGCCAGCCATGAATGAAACCCGCAGCATCGATTACAAGGTCGCGACCTTGCAGTTGGACATGCTCGATGGACGCGATGGCAAGCTGGTGTGGCGCGGCAGCACCGAGCAACTGGTCAACGACAGTGCCGTGTCGCCGAGTGAACGCAACAGTGTCATTCAGAAAGCGGTGAGCGACATCCTCTCCACCTACCCGCCCCGCTGAGCGACTCAGCCTGCCAGAGAAAAAAAGTCTGCAGTCACCCCTTCGTCGTGCGCGAGGCGTCTAATCTGAAAGCAGAAGGCCTGTTTCAGAAGTGATCCACTGTCGTACTCAAGCGGGTGCTGCCATGCCAAGTCTCGTTCTTCTCCTCTGGTTTACCCTGTGCGCCGAGCAGGATATTCGGCACAGGCGCATCGCCGATACTTTGACCGTCGGCGCGGGGGTGCTGGCGCTGGCGTGCCTGTTTTCCACTGGGCACACCTGGATCGGATCGAGCATGGTGGAAGCGGCAGCGGCGCTGGTGTTGAGCATGGCGTTGACGTTACCCGGCTACCTCAACGGCCGCCTGAGCTGTGGTGAGGTCAAGCTGCTCTGGGCCCTGGCTCTGGCTTCGGACAGCAGCCATCTGGTCGGAACCCTCATCGGTGGCATCGTGGCCCTGGTGCTGTGGGTGTTCGTCACGCCGCTGATCTGGCAGCGCCTGAGCATTCGCTACCGGCGCAAGGCGGTCTATCTGGACCCCAATGCAGCGACCGTGCTGCCCCTCACTCCCTTCTTGCTCGCCGGTTTCGTGATGACGCTGTTCTGGCTGAGCTGATTGCTTTTTCAAAAGCCCTGATCCGACACGGTTAGTTCGACACGGTCAGTCCGACACGGTCAGTTCGACCTTGGCCGTTTGCCCTGCTTCATCCAGCACACTGACCTGATACCGACCCGGCCGCTCGAACACGGCGTTCAGGCTGCCGTCTTCGGCGACATTCCCTTGAGGCTTGCCATTGATGAACCACCAATACGGCCCCTGTCCGCCGAGCGTGGAGAGCTGCAGCCGCAAGGGACCGGTACTGGGCGTTGGCTCGCGCAGGCGGTCGCCGTTGCGAGCACCGACGATGGACAGCGCTGCCATGGACGGCAAAGGAGGTGCCGGGCACTGCGGGTCTTCCTGGGGCAAACGCATTTGCCGGCGCTCGACTTTGGGTAACCAGGGTTCGAGAGCGGCAGGCCACAATGCGATGGATCGCGCCTGGGCATCCGGGCAGGAGGCGCTGGTTCGCAGTCCCTGCGGCGAAAGCCAGACCTGTTGCAGCAAACCGGTGCCAAGGGGCTGATCCAATGCCTGGAGGGTAGGCGGGACGGTGTTGTCCAAGGTCCAGGCAAAGCGTTGGCGGCGGCAGTTGGGGTCGCCTCGATCCAGGGGTTGCCCCTGAGGCCAGCAGATCGCGGCGACGCCGACGCTGGCGGGCATGGGCTGGACCGGCGCGGCAATGGCCCGCTGTGCATCGCGATTACTCAGCACATCGTGGACCTGCAGCATCAATGGCGCGGCCGAGGCCAGACCGAACTGACCGGGTACCGGGGTGCCATCGGGCCGACCGATCCACACGCCGATCAGATAGCGCGGCCCGACGCCGATCGACCAGGCATCGCGGAAGCCGTAGCTGGTGCCGGTCTTCCAGGCCAGCGCGGGACGCTGGACCAGATCGGCGTGCCGGTCCTGATCCGGCCGGGCCTGACCGCTGAGGATACGCCGCACGATCCAGGCGGCACCTGCCGACATCATGGGTCGCTCGCGCAATGCATCCTGTGGCTGCCAGCGCAGGACGGCGCTGTTGCCGCTGCGCGCGAAGGCACTGTAGGCGGCGACCAGATCGTCGAGCCGACTGCCCACGCCGCCCAGGACCATGGCCAGATTGGGCTCGGCGGCCAGCGGCCAGCTCAGGTTCAGGCCACCGTTGCGCAACTGCGCGGCAAAGCGTTTGGGACCCAACGCTTCGAGCAATTGCACGGCGGGCAGGTTGAGCGAGAGGGACAACGCCGAGCTGGCCGCGACCGGACCGCTGAACCCCGCAGAGAAGTTGCCGGGCCGGTAGTCCCCGTACCGTCGCGGGACATCCTGCAACAGCGATTCGGAGTGAATCAATCCGGCATCCAGGGCCATGCCATAGAGAAACGGCTTGAGCGTGGAACCTGGCGAGCGGATGGCGCTGACCATGTCGACATGGCCAAAGCGCCGGGCATCGGCAAGGTCCACCGAGCCCAGGTAGGCACGCACGGCCATGGTCTGGGCATCCACCACCAGAATCGCCGCCGACGTACGCTCCGGCAGACGTGCACGCCAGCCCAGGAGCAGGTCTTCGAGACGCCGCTGCAGGCTGGCGTCGATCAGGGTGTGGATGAGCGGCGGGCTGTCGCTGCGGTTCAGGCGCCGAGCCAGCAACGGGGCCAATGCCGGTTCCTGCCGCGGGGCCAGCAACAAGGGCTCCTGTTGCGCTTCGCGCACTTGAGCGGCGGGCCACACGCCTTGGTCGGCCATGCGTTGCAGCACTTTATCGCGAGCGGCCTGCGCCAGTTGCGGATGCCGGTCAGGACGCAGGCGGCTCGGCGCCTGGGGCAGCACCGCCAGCAAGGCGGCTTCGCTGCGGGTGAGCTGCGCGGGCGGCTTGCCCAGATACGCCCAGCTGGCTGCCGCCACACCTTGCAGGGTGCCACCGAACGGTGCGCGATCCAGGTACAGCGTCAGGATCTGCCTCTTGCTCAGGTGCCACTCCAATTGCGCGGTTCGCCATAACTGGTGCAGCTTGCCGGAGAAGGTCCGCGAATGCGGATCGAGCAGCCGTGCCACCTGCATCGATAACGTACTGCCGCCCGAAAGCACCCGCCCACCGCTGAGGTTGAGCCAGGCCGCGCGCACCAGCGCCAGCGGATTGATACCTGGATGCTCGTAGAACCAGCGGTCTTCGTAGGTCAGCAAGGCTTCCAGATAATAGGGCGACACCTGCTCCACGCTGGTCGGATAGCGCCACACGCCCTCGGCATCGGCGAAGCGCCACAGCGGTGTACCGTCCTCGGCCAGCACCACGCGCGCCAGGTCATCCTGTGGCAACGGCAGCGGCCAGAGCCGATCGGCCAGCCACAGGAGCACCACCGGTACACCAAGCGCCAATAACGAAAGGCGAATGAATCTACGTCGAGGCGACTTCGGAAAAACGAGAATGCTGCGGATCAAGTGCGCCAACCTTGCTGGCGCTGTCGGGAACTTGGTTCGCTGGCGCATGGCCAAAGGGGGCACAATGGCGTGAATGCCACTAACCGAATCAGGACGCAGCTATGCATGTAGAAGGCTTTTTCGAGTGGTTGGGACAGGCCCTGGGCGCCATCATCCGCTGGGTGGTCGACAGCCTGAGCTGGCTGTTCAGCCTGCTCGGCAACGCAGGAGGCAACTTCGTCGACGGCCTGTCGCGGACCTTGGGCATGGACACCAACATCGTCACCATCGCGGCCCTGATCGTGGGCCTGCTGTTTCTGTATTCCGCTGTCCGAGCGTTCATGCGTGCGTCGATCATCATGGGTGTCATCTGGGCCGTGCTGGGCCTTTGGTTGCTGAGCTGGATCATTCAGTAAACCCTCTGGCGAATGGCAAAGGCAGCCGGCGGCTGCCTTTGCACACGGTCACCTGGGCCGAACCGTAAGATCCGCTGGCGTAGCGCCGACCGCATGCCAGCCTGGCCGGTACATCGATTCCACCTGCGGCGGCGGGACCTTGTAGGTACCGGGGGTCACTGCACGAGCCAGGTACAGCAGGTGCGTGCTGCCATAACCATCGAGTTTGAGCGCCGCCACGTAGCGGTCATCGCGAAACTCCTGATGCTGCAGGCTGGCGTTCTGCATCGATTCGCGCCACTGCCTGACATTGCTGCTGGCGTCGTCCAGGCTGGCGGCGCTTTGCGCCAGATTCTGGTTCTCGATTTCCAGGCCGGCGGGCAGCAGATCCACCACCAATGCATCCGCTACACGCTGCTTGGCGCCCACGACCAGATGCACCAGCACCAGATCACCGCTCTTGAGGGTGTCGAGCTTGAGCGGCTCGCCGTCCAGGCTCAGGTATTGGCGACGGATCGACAGGTTGTCTGCAGAGGGCGCCGGTGGCTGTGCCGGATAGCCCGACAACGTCAACTGCTGGTACAGCGGCTGTTGCGTCTGGCTGGTGACAGTGAACGGCTCGGACAGCGCGCCGTCAGCCAGCTTCAGCGCCGGCTGGGCGTCAGTCAGCGCGTGGCTGGTACCGCCACTTTGCAGCTGGGCGGCCCAGGGTTGCTGAGGCGAAGCCAGTGCCGTGCGACCGGCCAGATACAGGGCATTGCGCTCCTGGGTGGAGAGCCAGCTGCTGCTGGCGAGCAAGTCCGAAAGGGTGAACAGACGCTCTTCGAGCGTCGCTCTACTCAGGTCATTCTCCTGCAGCAAGGCGAGTACCAGGGCCTGGTCGCGCAGCGGGCTGCCGTAGTCACCGAGCCAGTCAGCATCGCTGCGACTGGCCGCCAGACCGGCCTGCAGCGCCTGGTCGGCGCGTGGCTGGTCGCCCATCTTCTGCAGGGCGATCGCCAACTGCACCAGGGGCAAACCCGAGCGTGCATCGCTGCGCCGGTCGAACAGGCTGCGCAGCGCGCCCAACGGCGCCTGTTGGCTGCGCGCGAGCACCAGACCGGCATACGCCTGAACCGCAAAGCGGGTGTGTTCCAGGTTGTCGCTGTAGTCGGCCTCGATCAGGTCGCGCTCCTGCAGGTAGCGCAGCAGCCGCTCATTGGCCTTCTTCAACGGCTCCGGGGGTACGGCGTAGCCTTGATCGCGGGCGCGCAGCAGGAAGTCGGTCACATAGGCCGTCAGCCAGTATTCCTCCTCGCCATCCGCGCCCCACAGCCCGAAGCTGCCGTTGTAGCGCTGCATGCCCAGCAGCCGTTCGATGCCGATGTCCATCTTGCGTTTGCGCTCGGCATCCGTATCGCTCTCCACACCCAGCTTCTTCAGGCTGGCGGCATCGGAGTACAGCGACGGGTACAGGCCACTGACGGTCTGCTCCAGGCAGCCATAGGGATACGCCCTGAGCGCCTTGATCTGCTCGCCGATGTTCAGCGGCGGCCGACTCGACAGAGTCAGCAGCGCCTCTCGTCCTGCGGATTCGAAGGGTGACAGGGCACCGGCCGGCAGCGTCCAGGGTTGATCCTTGAGCACGCTGCGCAGATGCCTGACCAGGGCGGGGTAGGCAGGACGCACGCCCAGGGTCCAGTCCCGAGTGATGGGTGGCAAGGTTTCACCAGGCAGGTCGAGGCCTTCGATCAGCACCTTGATGTGCCCCTGGCCCAACCCGCCCGAGGCTTGCACCGGCACGTACAGCGTCTGCCGCTCGCCCTTGGCCAACTGCAACTGCTTGCGAGGGGCGTCCAGCAGGGTCAACGGGCCTTCGGTGTTCAACTGCACGGTCAGGGTCTGTGATCGTTCGGTCAGGTTGGTGATGTCGAGTGCAACGCGCGCCTGGTCGCCGCCAGCAAGGAAGCGCGGCGCGGACAGTTCTGCGACCAGGGGCGCGGCGACAACGGTCTTGGCCTCGGCCATGCCGAAGCGATCTTCGGTCCAGGCTTGCGCCATCACCCGCAGCTCGCCGTTGAAGTCGGGGATATCGAGGGTCAGTTGCCCTTCGCCCTGCTCGTTCAGCGTCACGGGGGCACTTTGCAGGGCCACGATGTTGACGCTGGTCTGTGGACGCTTGCCGCCCTTGGCCAGGTTGGCGGCATCGCCACCGAAGGCCAGACTGGCGAGCCGCCCCTGCCCCGCCTCGATCAGTTGGCCGTAGACGTCCAACTGGTCGGCACCGTAGCCCTTGCGACCGAACAAGGCGGCAAAAGGATCCGGCGTGGCGTATTGGGTGATATTGAGGATACCCACGTCCACCGCGGCCAGCAGCACGTGAGCCTGACGCGGGATACTGCCGTCGCTGTTGCGCGCCTGCACCTTGACCGTGAGCGGCTGCTGGGGACGCATGGTCGAGGGCGCGTCGAGGGTCAGCGCCAACTTGCGCGCAGCGCGATCGAGCGGCAGGTGCAGCAGGCCGACCGCACGCTTGGGGGTGACGTTGGCCTTGCGTTCGCCGGGGCGAATCACCAGCGCGCTGATGTAGAGATCATGCCGGGCCCATTTCGGATCGACCTTGATGTCGAAGGTCTTGCCCTCGGCGGGCACGTCGATTTCCTGCAAGAACAAGGGGCCTTCGGCAGATTCCACCAACAGATAGCCATTGCCGGCGGCCGGTGGCGTCACCGTTACCCTGGCGGTGTCGCCGTCACTGTAGTGGGGCTTGTCCAGTGCCAGCTTGATCTGATCCGGGCGTACCGCGCCGCCTTCGGTGTTGTCCTGCCAGCTGTAGCCGGCCCAGAAACGTAGGCTGCTGACCAGGCCGGTTTGTGGGTCTTCGACCTCGACGCGATAGGGCCCCCATTCCACGGGGAAACTGACCTTGGTCGTACCGCCTTCGGCGACCGAGACCGTTTCCTCGCTGAGGTTCAGGTATTTCTCGTTGTAGTTGTAGCTCCAGCCGTCGCTCTCGGAGTAATTCCAGTAATAGTCGCGGCGCTCGCGCACCAGCCTCACCTTGAGGCCATCGGCCGCGAGCTTGTGGCCTTGGGCGTCGGCGACCAGCAACTCGAACTCGGCCGGCCCGTCGCCGTCGACGTTCTCGCCGTCGAACATGCCGCGCACGCCGGGCAGCCGGTCAGCGGGCCAGACCGGCTGCACCAGCCGGCGCGTGATGGGACGACCACCGGACTCCTGCAGGCTGGCTTGCAGCACCAGTTGCAGGGGCGACTTGGCGTCACTCCAGCGGCTGTCGATGGCGAGGTTCGCCTTGCCCTGTGCATCGAGGGGGGTTTCATCAAGCTCCAGATCCTGACTGAGTTCGCCTTCGATCAAAGAGCCGAACTGGAAACCCGGCAGCGCAGGGACCGCTTCGCGCAGCGGACGCACGTACAACTGGCCGCTCAGCCGATTGCCCGAGGCCGGAGCGCCGTACAGATAGCGGCCGGTTACGTCGACATCCAGCGTATCGACAGGTGCGATAGGCGTGTCCTGGCCCTTGAGGTCCAGGGCCAGGCGCTCGGGGAGGAAGTCTTCCACTTGGAATTCATAGACCTGAGGCTTGCCGTCGCCCAGGTCGAACAGCAGTTGCCAGCGCCCGGTCGGGGCTTCGCCCGCCAGTGGCAGCTGATAGCGATAGAAGCCCGCATCGTCCGGCTGCCAGACGAATTTGCGGCTGAGCTGGTCGTCCGGCCGGCGGACCTCGACGCTCACCGGTTGCGGCTTGACCGGGTGGCCGTCGTTGTCGCGCAGCAAGGCGTTGAGCAGCACGGTTTCGCCGGGGCGGTAGAGGTCGCGCGGACCGAAGACGAAAAACTGCAACGGATGTGCCTTGGGCCCGGCGATGTCGAACTCGGCCAGATCCAGGGCAGCGGTGTTCAGCCGCAGCAGGCTGGTCTGCTCGCCCTGGTGTGCCAGCAGCACCTCGGCTTTCACCGGCAAGGGCAGTTCGGCATGTCCGGCGGCGTCGGTCTTGCCTTCGCCGATCGTGCGGCCCTTGCCGTCAAGCAGCTGCAGACTGACGTCGCCCAGGGCCTTGCCGCCTTCCAGGGCTTGGGTGAATACGTCCATGCGGTCGGCGTAGCGATGCACGGACAGGCCGATGTCGCTCAGCGTGAACAGCGTCGCCGGCTGGGCATAGTCGTAGGTGCCCGAGGCACGCATCACCGCCAGGTAGACGCCTGGCTGCTGCAGTGGCTTGATACCGCCGATGGGCAGCAGCAGGGTTTCCCGAGTATTGGCCGCGGGATCGAGATTGAAGCGACCGCCGTAGACCAGTTCGGCCATGGGCAACAGCTCGCGGGATTCATAGCTTTGCAGGCTGCTGTTGCGGCCCCAGCGACTGAGAAAGGCTGGCAGTTGCTCGGGCCGTATGCGGAAGAATTCGACATCGACCTTGTCGACGTTCAGCGCAATCACCGGCAAGCCTTCTGCCAGTCGGGTGGGCAACAGCGAGCCACGGCTGGCGAAGCCCACCGTGGGTTGCAGGTCCTGGGTTTCAAGGCTGCTGCTGTACGCACTGGCCAAGGTGCCCTGGTTCACCGAGAGCAGGCCGGCATCGACCGTCAGCACCAGTTTGCGCTTGGGCTCCAGATGGCGAAAGCGCAGCTCCATCAGGTTGTCGGACAGTTCCCATGCGCCGTCCAGCGTGCCTCGGGTGCTGTCGACCAGGTGAACCTTGTCGGCGAAGTTCTGCTTGGGATCCAGCGGTGCGGTGAAAGTCACCGAGAGGGTGCTGGCGCCGTCGAGCTGAATTTCGGAGGCATCGGCGACGGTCAGCTCACGACCTTCGTAGCGCTTCGCCAGGGCAGGCAGATCGAGGCTGGCCGCAGGCTTGGGCGCAGCCGTTGCAGCCACCGGCGGCCCGGGCTCGACGGGTTTTTCCGAGGTCGATGAATCGCACCCGCCGAGCAGGGCCAGTGCGCAGGCCAGAAACAGTCCTTTGTTCAATGTGAGGTACCTGGGGCAGTGAAAAGCAAGGCTGAGAATATATATCAATATTGACGTTTTCGTAGGCAGGGTTACCGGTTGAGACAACTGTGCCGTGGTGTTGCGAGTGTGGGCTACAATCCCCGCCCCGAATGCGGAGCTTGCATGTCTACCCTACTGACCGACTGGCGCCATCGCTTCACCCACAAGAACGTCTGGGCCCTGGCCGCGCCGATGATTCTGTCCAACCTGTCGGTCCCGCTGGTGACGCTGGTGGACAGCGCCGTGATCGGCCATCTGCCCCACGCTCACCAGTTGGGCGCAGTGGCCGTGGGCGGCAGCCTGTTTACGTTCATGGTGTCGCTGATGAGTTTCCTGCGCATGGGCACCACCGGTTTCGCCGCGCAGGCGGCGGGGCGCCGCGACGGTGACGCGCTGCGCCAGATCCTTGTACAGGGCCTGAGCCTGGGGCTGCTGTTTTCCCTGCTGCTGTCGATGCTGGCCCTGCCCTTCAGCCACCTCGCCCTGAGCTTCATGTCGCCGTCTGCGGCACTGGAGCAAGCCACCCATGACTTTTTCCAGACGCGCCTGTTGGGGCTGCCTGCCGCGCTGGCCAGCTACGCCCTGATCGGCTGGTTCCTCGGCACCCAGAATGCCCGCGCGCCGTTGCAACTGCTGCTGACCATCAACGTGGTCAACATCGCCCTGAACCTGTGGTTCGTGCTCGGCCTGGACTGGGGTGTCCTGGGCTCGGCGCGTGCGTCAGTGATTGCCGAATGGGTCGGCGCCTTGCTCGGCCTGGCCCTCACCCGTCCGTCCCTGCGCGCCTATCCGGGGCATCTGGTGTGGACAGCACTGCAGTCGTGGCGCAACTGGCAGCCGCTGCTGGGCGTCAACCGCGATATCTTTCTGCGCAGTCTGGCGCTGTCCGGGGTCTTCCTGCTGATCACCATCCAGGGCGCGCGCTTCGGCGACGCCACTGTGGCCGCCAATGCGCTGCTGCTCAACGGTCTGCTCATCACCGCCTATGCGCTGGACGGCCTGGCCCATGCGGTCGAAGCGTTGTGCGGGCACGCCATTGGTGCGCGCGATCGGCAAACGCTGCGCCGTTCGCTGGTGGTGTCCTTTGGCTGGTCGTTGATCGCCAGCAGCGGGTTTGCCGTGCTGTTTCTGCTCGGTGGGCATGTGTTCGTCAATCTGCAGACCGATATTCCCAGTGTCCGTGAGGCGGCCTATCCGTTCCTGCCCTACCTGGCCGTGCTGCCGCTGATTGCGGTGGGGAGCTATCTGTTGGACGGCCTGTTCATTGGTGCAACGCGGGCGCGGGAGATGCGCAATGCGATGCTGGTCAGTGTGGTGGTGATGTTGCCGATCGGCTGGTGGAGCACCGGGTTCGGGAATCATGGCCTGTGGATCAGTTTCCTGCTGTTCATGATGCTGCGGGCGGTGACGCTGGGGTGGATTGCTTGGCGGTTGCAGCGCAGGGATGAGTGGGTGTCTTAGTTATGTGTCGCTTGTCGGGGCCCTTTCGCGGGTAGAACCCGCTCCCACAGAGAACCCGCTTCCACAGAGAGCCTGCGCCCATAGAGAAGCGGCTCCCTCAAGGGTGGGTTGTGACGAAGCGGGCCACTTCGTCCACCACCGGTGCCAGCCAGCGCAGGGGCCAGGCAAATGAGGCGACCAAGGTGCGATGGTTCGGTCGGCGATAATAGCGTTCCTGCACCGGGACGCCGGCCAGGCGCAGTCGGTGGGCAAGGTTTTCGCTGTTGCGTACCGGGTCCACGGTCGAGTCATGGGTCGCGGCGATGAGCAACGCCGGAGGTGAGCCGGCCAGAGGCTGGTTGATCGGTTGCGATTGGGGCGGTGAATCGGGGAAGAAGAATACCGGCTTGGCCTCGGGATTCTCGATCGGCAGGAAATCATAGGGGCCGGCCAGGCCGATCCAGCCGCGCAGCGCGCTGGCGGGCACGCGGGCCTTACGCAGCCACTGCGGATCGAGGGCAAGCATGGCCGCGTTGTAGCCGCCGGAGCTGTGGCCCATCACGAACAGACGGCGAACGTCGCCACCGTACCGAGCGATGTTTCGATAGGTCCAGGCAACGGCATCGGCGCCGTCTTCGATGAAGCTGGGATAGCGCACCTGCGGGTAGAGACGGTAGTCGGCGACCACCACCAGAATGCCGCGAGCAGCCAGCGCCTGGGCGACGAAACGATAGTCGCCTCGCTCGCCGCTGTTCCAGGTGCCCCCATAGAAAAAAACCACCACCGGTGTGGCCGGCAGTGGTCGATTGGGACGATAGACGTCCAGCTTCTGACGCGGATCGACGCCGTAGGCCACCCCCTCAGTGAGCTGGTAGCCACTGGACGGCGTCACGATATCCAGGGTGCGCAACCCGGAGCAGCCGCCCAGCAGCCCCAGCAGGGCAGCGAGGGCGAGCAACCGGGCAGCCAGGCCCATGCGTTACGAGGACAGGTACGAAGAACGGGTCAGGCCCAGGCGCAGGGCGTCCAGGTACTGGGTGCGTTCGCGCGCAGTGATCTTGGCACTGGCGACCTTGTCGCGGTAATGGGTCATCAGCTCTTCGGGGGACAGGTGCACATAGCGCAGCATGTCTTCGATGGTGTCATGGGTTTCGATACCGGCGCTGTACACGCTGCCATCCTGACGCTGATAGATGTTCACCGAATCGGTGTCACCGAACAGGTTGTGCATGTCGCCGAGGATTTCCTGGTACGCGCCGACCAGGAAGATGCCCAGCAGGTAATCCTCACCCTGGTTGACGGCGTGTACCGGCAGGCTGGTCTCGATGCTTTGCTCATCCACGTACTGCTTGATCTTGCCGTCGGAGTCGCAGGTCAGGTCCTGCAGCACGGCGCGACGCAGCGGTTCTTCGTCGAGACGATGCAGCGGCAGGATCGGCAGCACCTGGCCGATGGCCCAGGTATCGGGCAGGCTCTGGAACACCGAGAAGTTGCAGATGTACTTGTCGGCGAGCTTGTCGTTGAGTTCGTCCAGTACCTGGCGATGGGAACGCTGGCGGGCCTTGAGCGAGTTGTGCAGGCGACGGCACACGGCGAAGTAGCACTGTTCGGCTAAAGCTTTCTGCGCCAAAGTCACCTTGCCATCGGCGTACTGCGCAGCGATGTCACTGATGTAGTGCGTGGCGCGCCAGTAGTTCTCGGTGACCATCTCGATATCGGTCGGGCCGAGCAGGTCGACCAGCCATTGCAGGGTTTCGGGCAGGCTCTGCTTGTCGACGATCTCGGGGACTTCGTCGTTGTGACGTTCGACGTCGGTGACCTGCACCACCAGCATGGCGTGGTGCGCGGTCAGCGAGCGGCCGCTTTCCGAGAAGATGTGTGGATGCGGCATGCCCTGGGCATCGCAGAATTCCTTGAGCATGCCCACCACGACACCGGCGTAGTCGTCCATGTCGTAGTTGATCGAGCTGGCGTTGCGCGAATGGGTACCGTCGTAGTCGACCCCCAGACCGCCGCCCACGTCGATGTGATCGACCGGCAGACCGAGCGCGCGCAGCTCGCCGTAGTAACGGATCGCTTCCTTGAAGCCATGCTGGTAGTCCGCCAGGTTGGCGATCTGCGAACCCATGTGGAAATGCAACAGGCGGATGCCTTGATCGACCCCGGCTTCGCGGAAGCGCTCGACCACCGACAGCAGCTGCGCGGCGGACAGGCCGAACTTGGATTTTTCACCGCCGGTGTCGGCCCACTTGCTCGAAGCCAGGGACGACAGACGCACACGCAGGCCGATCTGCGGCTTGACCTTGAGGTCGGCCGCTTCCTCGATGACCAGCGCCACTTCGGACTCTTTTTCGATGACGATGAAGACGTTGTGGCCCAACTTCTGGCCGATCAGGGCCAGACGAATGAACTCGCGGTCCTTGTAGCCGTTGCAGACGATTGTCCCGCCTTTCGGCGCCAGAGCCAGCACGGCCAGCAGCTCGGGCTTGGAACCGGCTTCCAGGCCGATCGAGACGTCCTGGGTGGCGATGATGTTTTCCACCACCGCTTCCTGCTGGTTGACCTTGATCGGGTACAGCGCGGTGTAGCGATTCTGGTATTCCAGGCGGGCGATGTTGGCATCGAAGGCCCCGGTCAGCTGGCGCACGCGGTCTTGCAGGATGTCGGGGAAACGCACCAGCAGCGGCAGCGACAGGCCGCTCTTGCGCAGGTGGTCGACCTGTTCGTAAAGATCGATCGGCGAGCTGTCCGGGCCGTTTGGACGAACCTCGACACGGCCGGCCTCGTTGATGGCGAAATAACCCGCGCCCCAGTGGCGGATGCCATAAACGCTGCGGCTGTCGGCCACGGTCCATTGGCTGCCATCGTCTTTGCGTGTGCGTCGTACGGACATCGAGGTCCCCTATGAAAAAAGTCGGTTGTCACGGGCCGTCAGGCCCTGCGCAGTGTAGAGGGTAAAGATGACGGTTGCTGCGCCTGCAGGGGTAGACCCCGGCGAGTACCTCAAGTTTACAAGGCGTGTGGCTCAGCCACCGGATTTGCGCGCCTTGAAGCCCTGCTTGACCAGCTCGGCAAGCAGCAGCTCGACATGGTCGCCCTGGATCTCGATGACGCCTTCTTTGAGCGCGCCACCCGTGCCACAGCGGCGCTTGAGGGTGGTCGCCAGTTCCTTGAGGGCATCGGCTGGCAGCGGTACGCCGGTGATGGTGGTCACGGTCTTGCCGCCACGCCCTTTGCTTTCTCGACGCACGCGAGCAATGCCGTCGCCTTCGGGCACGGCCGTTTGCTTGCAGGTACAGGCGTCGATGGGCTGACGGCAGTCGGGACAATGCCGACCGCTGTCGGTAGAGAACACCAGGCCGCCCAGGGCGGCGAAGGATGCGGCTTTCTTGGCCACCGGCATGCCTCATGTGAAGTGGATCAGGCCGCGCAGTTTAGCGGGAAACGGGGTGTGTGCTAAGGGCCTGAGGGAAGCAATTGCCGAGGTTGCGCGGATTTCATGGAAGAGTGCGGGGTGTCAGGGGTTGCGCGGTGTTTTTTTTCGCGGCCGATGACCGCTCCTACGTGGAACAGGCGCGCTCGGGGCTCGGTGCGGTACGGCTGCTGTCAGGCGTTGTCGCGGCAAGCCAGAAAGCGCAACAGAGCTGCCACCGAGTCGGGGCAATACGGTTCAGTGGCGCTCTCGTCGAGGGCCTGTTGTACAGGCATGAAGCGCGCCTCGAGAACCTCCTCGGGTTGCAGCTCCAGTGGCCCATCCCAGACAGCCGAGAACACGGCGCACCAGACGCGGTTGCCCGGCTGATCGAAGAAAAACTGCTCGTGAGCGGTCAACTCGACACCGCTCACGCCCAGTTCCTCTTCAAGCTCGCGTGCAGCCGACTCGGCATAGGTTTCGTCGCCCTGCACCATGCCACCGGCAGCCACGTCCCAGTAGCCTGGATAGATCGCCTTGCTCAGCGTGCGGCGATGAACGCACAGCTCGCCCTCGCTGTTGAACAGAAGGATGTAGGTCCCCCGGCCGATCAGCCCACGTTCACGCAGCTCGGCCCTGGGCAGGGTTCCCAGCAGGCGGTCGGACTCATCGACCCAGGCAATCGACTCGGCATCGGACGCTGCGCGATGTTCGACCTCCTGGGTCGAGATCGGCATGTCCTCAGCCCTGCGACAGCAGCTGGCGCAGGTCGATCACTGCGGCGTTGGCCCGCGAGATGTAGTTGGCCATGACCAGCGAGTGGTTGGCCCACATGCCGAAACCGCTGCCGTTGAGAATCATCGGGCTCCAGACCGGTGCCTGAGAGGCTTCCAGTTCGCGGATGATCTGGCGCACGCTCACGGTTGCATTCTTCTTGGCCAGCACGTCGGCGAAATCGACTTCGATGGCGCGCAGCAGGTGCGACAGCGCCCAGGCCTGACCGCGAGCCTCGTAGAAGACGTTATCGATCTGCATCCACGGGGTTTCGACGATTTCTTCGTCCACCTGTGGTGCCTGGCCGGCAATCACGCTTTCAGTCTTGAGGGTGGTGTTGAGCTTGACGCGACCCACACTGGCCGACAGCCGTTGCGACAGCGAACCCAGGCGGGTACCGACGTCGCCCAGCCAGTTGTTCAGGTTATCGGCGCGGGTGTAGAACAGCGCGTTGGTCTGGCTCGGATCGGACAGGCGATTCTGGTAGCGCGTCAGCAGGTTGATGCCTTCCTGAAACTCCGATTCGCTGGAGGGCAGCACCCAGCTCTTGTTGTCGAAATTGAAACGCGGCTCTGCGCGAGCCAGATCGCCGTCCTCGGCCGACTGCGACTGCGAACGGGCGAAGTCCTTGCGCAACGCGCGGCTCAGGTCACGCACCTGCACCAGCACGCCGTATTCCCAGCTGGGCATGTTGTCCATCCACAGGCCGGGTGGAAAACGGTCGTTGGAAATGTAGCCACCGGGCTTGTTCAGCAGTGTGGAAGCCACGGTCTTGAGGGTTTCCACCGTGGTATAGCCCACCACCATCTGGCGCCCGTCACGCTGGGCGGCCGCCTGCGCATTCTGCTGCACCGGGAACAGTTCGGGCTCTTCGCTCCAGTACCACCCCAGCAACAGGGTCACGACCAGATAGATGGCCAGTGCGCCCAGTACCGCCTTGCTCAGCAGCAGGCTTTTGAAGGGCCTGCGTGAGCCGCCACTGGTGTCGGCACGCTCGCGCGCATCGCCTGTGCCCGCACGATTCTTCCAGTCCAGCATGGCTTATGTCCTTTCTATCGCGGAATTCATGGGTTCTGACCTCGTCACTTGGCTAACGTGCCTCCTACGGGCAAAGTTTTCCAGGTGAGATAGCGCAACGGCACTATAAAGGATGCACAAGCAGGCTGCAGCCGCGGCAAAGGCATCCGGATGTGTCAGACCGGGGCCAAGTGCCGATCGACGATGAAAGCCATGTGCCATCTTTTTAACGCTCACGTCACGAGCCTGTAACAGATCGGCCATACCTTCACGCACTGACCATTTCGCTGTTGGTAGTGCCCCATGCGACTGAAGCTGCTCACCAATCTGAATACGTTGTTGCTGGTTGCCGTGTGCATCGCACTGGCAGCGACCCTGTGGTGGTCGCAAAGGGCTCTGGAGCTGCCTTATCTGCTGATGGAGCGCTACCTGCAACTGTCACGTCAGTTCCAGGATGAAGTCGTGCGCAACGTCCAGGATTACCTGAACAGTGGTGACGCGCTGCGCCATGCCGAAGCCACCCAGGCCTTGACCCGGCTGCGTGAAGGCATCACCGGGCTGCCGGCAGAGCTCACCGGCCCCTTGCTGCAGGAAGTGGATGCGCTGGGGGCGTTCACCGCCGAGCAACTGCTGGCCGCCGGCAAGCTGGCGGGTGACCCGCAGGCCCTGTTGGTGCAGGCCGAACGCGAACTGGGCGGCACGCTGGAGCAGTTGGCCCGGTATTCACAGGGCAACGGCGCTTATCAGGCAACGCTGCTGGGCGCCAGCCAGCAACTGGCCAAACTGACCCTGGCACGGGAGAAGATGATCAGCAGCGGGCGCAGCGAGCTGGCCGCCGACGTGGAGCGCGAACTGGCCGGCATCAGGACCCAGGCCAGCACCTTGGAAGGCTTGCCGCTGCTGGGCGTTTCCAGCACCAGCGCGTCGAGTGCCGATGATTTCGCTTCATTGATGGGCTTGCAGAATGAAAGCACCACGGCCACTCAGGATGACGGCGTGGACCTCAAGCGCGAGCTGGCCGGTCTGCTGACGCGCTATCCGGCCGAACTGAGCCGTACCCGCGAACTGATCCAGCGTCGGACCGAGCTGGCCGAGGCCGCGCAGCGACGCATCGGCGCGGTCCAGCAGGGCCTGGGGGCGCTGGAACCCGGCGTGCGCAGCCAGCACGCTCGAATCCAGGGTGAAGTGCGACTGCTGCAAGGGGCCATGATCGGTCTGATTCTGCTGATCGCGCTGCTCATCGACCGCATGCAACGCCGTCTGGCGGGCGTGCTGACCCGTCTGGATCCAGCCCTGTCGACCTGGGCAGAGGGAGACTTCGCCCGGCCCATTGCCCTGGGCCGGACCAACCATGAATTGCAGGCCATCGAAGCCTCACTCAATCGCCTGCGTCTGTATCTGGTCGAGTTGGTCGGCACCATTCGCCAGAACGCCGAGCAGGTGGCCGGCAGCAGCCATCAGCTCGCCGAGCTCAGTGGCGGCTTGCACCAAGGGGCGCTGCGCCAGGCCGGGGACACGGCGCAGATCCGCGATGCACTGGGCGAGCTGGAAGCGACCATCGGCCAGGTGGCCGGTGACGCCAGTCAGGCTGCAGCGGCCAGCCGCCTGGCGGGTGATGCGGTGGAGCATGGTCAGCAGGTCATCGGGCAGAGCCTGAGGGGCCTGCATGCGCTGGTGGGTGAGGTGCAGGGCAACGCGCAGATGATCGAACAACTCGCCGAGGAGTCGGCCACCATCGGCGAGGTGCTGACCGTGATTCGCTCGATCGCCGACCAGACCAACCTGCTCGCCCTCAATGCCGCGATCGAGGCGGCCCGTGCCGGCGAGATGGGTCGCGGTTTCGCGGTGGTGGCCGAAGAGGTGCGTTCGCTGGCGTCGCGCACGACCGGGGCGACCCATCAAATCCAGACCTTGATTGCCGGCCTGCAGACGGTTGCAAAGGACTCCGTGCAGGGTATCCGCGCGCAAGTGGTTCATGCCCAGGCCACGGCGAGTCAAGCCGAGGCGGCGGACGGCGCCCTGACGCAGATCGTCACGGCGATCCAGACCATCTCCGACACGGCCGTGCGCATCGCCGACTCGACTGCACAGCAAAGTGACGCGGTCGGCGAGATTCGCGAGCACGGCGAGCGCATTCATGGCTTGGGTGAAGACAACCTGCAACTCATTGACCAGGGACGGGCTCAAGGCGAGCATCTGTTGCAACTGGGGGGCGAGTTGCGCACGGCAGTGCAGGCGTTCAGGGTCTAGTGCGGGCGACCCTATCCGGGCGACCCATCCTGTTACATGAAATTGGCCCGTGGCGATTCGGCAGTACCGCACCGCTCCAGTATGATGCGCGCTCAGTTGCTGTCCGAGAAACGTCATGCGCCGCCTGCTCTGCCTCCTGTTGTTGGTTTTCGCACTGCCCGTCGCGGCCTCCGGCCTGCTCGACACACGGCCCAGCGCCACCCTGGGAGGCGCATCGCTGAACAACAGCGCCGACTTCCTGCCGGTCGGCCAGGCGTTCCAGCTCGAACAGGTGCAGTCGTCAGCGCAAGACATCACCCTGCGCTTCGTCATCGCCGAAGGCTACTACCTCTATCGCCACCGCTTCGAATTCAAGGCCGAGCCTGCCGACATCGCGCTGGGAACGGCACAACTGCCGCCTGGCGAGGCGAAACATGACGAGTACTTCGGCGATGTCGAGGTGTACCACGGCATTCTTGACGTGCGCATTCCTCGCCCCAGCGGTGATCAGCGGGCCTTCACCCTGGCGGTGACCTTCCAGGGCTGTGCCGACAAGGGCTTGTGCTATCCGCCGGAGACCCAGCGCCTGTCCGTGGCGGGCATCGGGCAGGCCGCGCCGGTGGCCAGCCAGACGCCTGTCGACGGTGGCTGGCAATGGCATGAACTGGCGTTGTTCTTTCTCGCCGGCATCGGCCTGACCTTCACGCCCTGCGTGTTGCCGATGCTACCGATCCTGTCCGGCGTGGTCCTGCGCGGGCAGGTCGGCGGGTGGCGCGGCTTTAGCCTGTCGCTGGCCTATGTGCTGCCCATGGCGGTGTGTTTCGCCTTGCTCGGCGCACTGATGGGCAAGTTCGGCGCCGAACTCAATCTGCAGGCACGCTTGCAGTCGATCTGGGTGCTGGTGCCGTTCGCCCTGTTCTTCGTGATCTTCGCCCTGGCCATGTTCGGTTTGTTCGAACTCAAGCTGCCAGCGGCGGTGAGCCAGCGCCTCGATCGCGTGGCCGGCAATGCCAAGGGCGGCTCGCTGTGGGGCGCCGCAGTGCTGGGCGTGGTGTCGAGCCTGCTGGTGTCGCCGTGCGTATCGGCGCCGCTGGCTGGGGCGCTGCTCTATATCAGCGCCAGCGGTGATGCCTTGGGAGGCGGGTTGAAACTCTTCGCCCTGGGCCTGGGCATGGGCGCGCCGCTGCTGTTGGTCGCCACCGGCGGCGCGGCCTGGCTGCCCAAGAGCGGCCCGTGGCTGGTGACCGTCAAGAATGCCATCGGCGTGTTGCTGCTGGGCCTGGCGATCGCCCTGCTCGCCCGGGTATTGCCAGGCAGTGTGACCCTGCTGTTGATCGGTCTGCTGGCCGCCGGTGTCGGTGTGTTCATGGGTGCGCTGGAGTGGGTGGTGAAACCGGCGCGGCAACGCTTGCAACAGGTGCTGGGGCTGGGCTTCGTGTTCTATGCCCTGGCTTGCTGGCACGGTGCCCTGAGCGGCCAATCCGATCCTTTCCAGCCGCTGGCACGTCCTACCGTCAGCGCTTCGAATCCTGCCCTGCCGAGTACAACAGCCGATGCGTGGCAGACGGTCACTACCGGCGAAGGCTTCGAGCTGGCCCTGCAACAGGCCAAGGCCGCTGGTCAGCCTCTGGTACTGGACTGGTATGCCGACTGGTGCATCAGCTGCAAGGTTATCGAGCATGAAGTGCTGACCGATCCGCAGGTCATCGCTCAGCTGGCGGGGTATCGCAAGGTGCGCCTGGACATTACCCTAAGCAACGCTGAACAGCGCGCCCTGCTCGACCGTTTCAAGCTGTTCGGGCCACCGGCGCTGCTGTTCTTCGACGCCAACGGCATCGAACAGGTCGCCTCGCGGGTCGTGGGTGAAATCGATGCGGCAGGGTTCGTCGGCAAAATACCGCCATCAGGCGATCAATGATCGTCGGCAGTGACCGAAATCGACAAGCGAGTCACAAATTTTGCGCAAACATCGGGCAACGTGCGGGCTATTGCGCTTAACTGGACAGACGCCCGGGCTTTCCGGCATAGTTCGCCCGCTCTGCGTATGAACCCGACGGTGAGAGACCACTGAAAATGGACATGACCCGACGCCTTTTACCGGTCGATGTCACCACCGACGTGACGCGCCGCTGTCGATGAGCATCCCACTGTTCGACGTGCGTGTTTTTCACCGGCACGTTCAAGAATTTTCGCCGTCACTCGGCCCTTTTCAACGGCACATGAGTGTTCGCAGCCTTCTGTGAAAGGCGCTTGGCATAGAACACCTACTGAACGCCCCTGACCGACCCTTGGGAGTTGATGATTAATGGATATTCGTAAAGTCAAGAAACTGATCGAGCTGCTGGAAGAGTCCGGCATCGACGAGCTGGAAATCAAGGAAGGCGAAGAATCCGTACGGATCAGCCGTCACAGCAAGACCCCGGCCCAGCAGTACTACGCGCCCGCGCCGATGGCAGCCCCTGCCGCCGCGCCCGTGGCCGCTGCACCTGCTGCCGCAGCCGCCGAGCCCGCTGCTGCCAAGTTGAACGGCACCGTGGCTCGCTCGCCAATGGTCGGCACCTTCTACCGCAAGGCGTCGCCAGCGTCGCCGGCATTCGTCGAAGTGGGCCAGACCGTGAAGAAGGGCGATACCCTGTGCATCGTCGAAGCAATGAAAATGATGAACCACATCGAAGCTGAAACCAGCGGTGTGATCGAATCGATCCTGGTAGAAGACGGTCAGCCGGTTGAGTACGACCAGCCGCTGTTCACCATCGTTTGACCAGCGGAGAGCCTGCGATGTTGGAAAAAGTTCTGATCGCCAACCGCGGCGAAATCGCCTTGCGGATCCTGCGTGCCTGCAAAGAACTGGGCATCAAGACCGTTGCCGTCTACTCCAAGGCCGACAAGGAGCTGATGCACCTTGGCCTGGCTGACGAGTCGGTCTGCATCGGTCCGGCACCTGCCAACCTGTCCTATCTGCACATCCCGGCAATCATCGCCGCTGCCGAAGTGACCGGCGCTACCGCCATTCACCCAGGCTATGGCTTTCTCGCCGAGAACGCGGACTTTGCCGAGCAGGTCGAGAAATCCGGTTTTGCCTTCATCGGCCCGACCGCCGACACCATCCGCCTGATGGGCGACAAGGTTTCGGCCAAGCACGCGATGATCGCCGCTGGCGTACCGACGGTACCCGGCTCCGATGGCCCGCTGCCGGAAGACGAGGAAGAAGCCCTGCGCATTGGCCGTGAAGTCGGCTACCCGGTGATCATCAAGGCCGCTGGCGGCGGCGGTGGTCGCGGCATGCGCGTGGTGCACAAGGAAGAAGACCTGATCGCCTCGGCCAAGCTGACCCGCACCGAAGCCGGTGCCGCGTTCGGCAACCCGATGGTGTATCTGGAAAAATTCCTGACCAATCCACGTCACGTGGAAGTTCAGGTGCTGTCCGACGGTCAGGGCCAGGCGATTCACCTGGGCGACCGCGACTGCTCGCTGCAGCGCCGTCACCAGAAGGTACTGGAAGAAGCACCGGCACCGGGCATCGACGAGGCCGCTCGCGAGGAAGTTCTGGCTCGCTGCGTCAAGGCGTGCATCGAGATCGGCTACCGCGGTGCTGGCACTTTCGAGTTCCTGTACGAGAACGGTCGTTTCTACTTCATCGAGATGAACACGCGCGTTCAGGTGGAGCACCCGGTATCGGAGATGGTCACGGGTATCGACATCGTCAAGGAGATGCTCAGCATCGCCGCGGGCAACAAGTTGTCGTTCACCCAGGATGACGTGGTCATTCGCGGTCACTCCCTGGAGTGTCGGATCAACGCCGAAGACCCGAAGAACTTCATCCCCAGCCCCGGCACCGTCAAGCATTTCCACGCGCCGGGCGGCAACGGCGTACGCGTCGATTCGCACCTGTACAGTGGCTATGCGGTACCGCCGAACTACGACTCGCTGATCGGCAAGCTGATCACCTGGGGCAAGGACCGCGACGAGGCCATGGCCCGTATGCGCAATGCGCTGGACGAGATCATCGTGGACGGCATCAAGACCAACATCGCACTGCACCGCGACCTGGTGCGCGATGAAGGTTTCTGCAAAGGCGGCATCAACATCCACTACCTGGAACACAAGCTGGCCAGCCAGAAGTGATTCGGTAGTCGAAGTGAAGCTGTAGATGTGAAAAGAACCCGGCTTTCGAGCCGGGTTTTTTTGGTCCTCGTGCGCCTCCTCGCGTAAACTGGCGCGCTTGTCGCAGCGACCCTGCTGCGCCCCCCGTTTAGATCGAAGGTGCCTGCCATGCCTTGGCTGCAAGTCCGTCTGGCCATCAGCCCAGAACAAGCCGAAACCTATGAAGATGCGCTGCTGGAAGTCGGTGCCGTGTCCGTCACGTTCATGGACGCCGAAGACCAGCCGATCTTCGAACCTGAACTCAATACCACGCCGCTGTGGTCGCACACCCACCTGCTGGCGCTGTTCGAAGCCGACACCGACGCCGACGCAGTGTTTGCCCACCTGCAGTTGCTGACCGGCACGACGCTGCCCGAGCATGACGCCGAGGTGATCGAGGACCAGGACTGGGAACGCAGCTGGATGGACAATTTCCAGCCCATGCGCTTCGGTCGTCGCTTGTGGATCGTGCCCAGCTGGCACGAAGCCCCGGAGCCTGGCGCCGTCAATCTGCTGCTGGACCCGGGCCTGGCGTTCGGCACCGGCACCCACCCCACCACGGCCCTGTGCCTGGAGTGGCTGGACGGTCAGCAGTTGCAGGACACCCAGGTGCTGGACTTCGGCTGCGGCTCGGGCATCCTGGCAATCGCCGCACTGCTGCTGGGTGCGCAGCAGGCGGTCGGCACCGACATCGACGTGCAGGCCCTCGAGGCTTCGCGCGACAATGCCCAGCGCAACGGTATTGCCGACGACCGCTTCCCGGTGTATCTGCCTGCCGACTTGCCTGCACAGCAGGCGGACGTGCTGGTGGCCAACATCCTTGCCGGGCCGCTGGTCAGCCTCGCACCCCAGCTCAGCGGGCTGGTCCGGCCTGGCGGCCTGCTGGCGTTGTCCGGCATCCTCGCCGAGCAGGGTGAGGAAGTCGCTGCCGCCTACGCCCAGGACTTCGAGCTGGACCCGATCGCCAACCGTGATGGCTGGGTACGCATCAGCGGCCGTCGCCGCTGAGCCCCGGTCAGAATGTTCCCCTGCCCTCCCAGGACCTGCGCATGAGCGAGAGTTTCGTCACCCAGTGCCCGCATTGCCAGAGCAGCTTCCGCGTCAACCACAATCAGTTGAGCGTGGCGCGGGGCGTGGTTCGTTGTGGCTCCTGCCTGCAGGTCTTCAACGCAGCCCGGCAGTTGCTCGAGCAGAGCGCGACCCTGACCCCGGCCAACCTGCCCAGACCGCCTGAGCTGGCGCCGCGGCCGTGGAGCAACGGTGACCTGAACCTGGACCAGCTCGAACTGGGCGACGCTCCCCGAGTGGACAGCCTGAGCGCGCGCCGGGACGATGCCGAGGGGGATTCGCCAGCCCTGCCGCCGATCATCGAGCGGCAACCTGCACTGGATGACGACGAAGCAGCAGCGCCTGCGAGCCGGACCGAACCGTCGCTTTCACGCCGCGCAGACCTGGACGACCCTCACGTCGACGATGAGCCTTCCCTGGACGGCCACGGTCGGCTGTCGGCGCTGGATGAACACGATCGGGAGGAGCCGCCCGTCACTGCCTTCCACTCGCCGCGCAAGGCGCAGGCCAACCGCAACGAGCCGGCCGTGCGCGATGAAGACGACCTGGCCGATCTGCTCGACGAGCCGATGCAACTGGCGTGGGAGAAGCCTCGCCCGCACTGGGGCAAGCGGTTGATGTGGCTGGGCCTGGCGATCGTGGCCGCTCTGGGCCTTGGCGTGCAATACGTGGTCTACCACTTCGGCGAACTGGCTCGACAGGATCAGTATCGCCCTCTGTTTCAGGAACTGTGCCCCGTAATAGGCTGCAGCGTACCGGCCAAGGTCGATATTGCCCTGATAAAAAGCAGCAACCTGGTGGTGCGCAGCCACCCGGACTTCGCCGGAGCGCTGGTGGTGGATGCAATCATCTACAATCGCGCCGCGTTCTCGCAGCCCTTTCCCCTGCTGGAACTGCGCTTCGCCGACCTCAACGGCCAACTGATCGCCAGCCGTCGCTTCAAGCCCAGCGAATACCTCAACGGCGAGCTGGCCGGCAAGGCCGAGATGCCCCCGCAGACGCCCATCCACATTGCCCTGGACATCCTCGATCCAGGTCCTGCAGCGGTCAATTACAGCCTGAGCTTCCGCTCGCCCGAATAGCCGGATGCTTCGGTGGAGGGGCGCACTCCGCCCGTCCAAACCTGTCCGCGGGGGCAGATAACTGTTCAGATTTTATCCAAATCGATCTTTAACCCGTCATCGAGAGCGGGTATTATGCCAACCCTTTTTCGAACTCTCATGATCCGGCCCCACAACAGGGAAGTCCTATGTCGGCGGTACGCATCGGCCCGTATACCTTGAACAATTCGCTGGTCCTGGCCCCCATGGCCGGGGTTACCGATCAGCCCTTTCGTCAGTTGTGCAAGCGCCTGGGCGCAGGCCTGGTGGTGTCGGAGATGGTCACCAGCGACATGAGCCTGTGGAACAGCCGCAAGTCGCGGCTGCGCATGATCCACGAAGGTGATCCCGAGCCGCGCTCGGTGCAGATCGCCGGCGGAGATGCGCAGATGCTGGCCGAGGCGGCACGGGCCAACGTCGAGGCCGGGGCGCAGATCATCGACATCAACATGGGCTGTCCGGCGAAAAAGGTGTGCAACAAGGCAGCGGGGTCTGCCTTGCTCAAGGATGAAGCGCTGGTGGCGCAGATTCTGGAGGCGGTGGTGGGGGCCGTGGATGTGCCGGTCACCCTGAAGATTCGTACGGGTTGGGACCGTTCCAACCGTAATGGCATCAGCGTTGCAAAGATTGCCGAGCAGTCGGGCATCGCCGCGTTGGCGGTGCACGGTCGCACACGCGCCGACCTGTACACCGGCGAAGCCGAATACGACACCATCGCCGCGATCAAGCAGGCGGTGTCGATCCCGGTTTTTGCCAATGGCGACATCGATTCACCGCACAAAGCCCGGCAGGTATTGCAGGCGACCGGTGCCGACGGCCTGCTGATAGGGCGCGCGGCGCAGGGTCGGCCGTGGATCTTCCGGGAAATCGAGCATTACCTGCGCACCGGTGAACTGCTGCCGGCACCGCAGTTGAGTGAAGTGGAAAGCATTCTGCTGGAACATTTGCAGGCCCTGCACGCCTTCTATGGCGAGGTGATGGGCGTGCGCATTGCCCGCAAGCATGTTGGCTGGTACCTGTGTACGCAGCCGGGCGGGCGGGAATTTCGCAGCCATTTCAATGGGCTGCAAGAGACGCAAGAGCAATGCGCCAACGTTCGCGAGTTCTTCGGCGAACGCCATAGAAGCCTTGGTGAAAGGGACGCGAAAGAGGTGGCCGCATGACGATGATGAGCGAGACTTTAGTGAGTGGAACAACGCCTGTGAGCGACAACGTAAACCTGAAGCAGCATCTGAACACGCCGAGCGAAGAGGGTCAGACCCTGCGCGGCAGTGTCGAGAAGGCGTTGCACAACTACTTTGCGCACCTCGAAGGCGCCTCCGTCACGGACGTGTACAACCTGGTGCTGTCCGAAGTCGAAGCTCCCTTGCTCGAAAGCGTCATGAACCACGTCAAGGGCAACCAGACCAAGGCCAGTGAGATGCTGGGCCTGAATCGCGGCACCCTGCGCAAGAAACTCAAGCAATACGACCTGCTGTAACCGAAGCATTCAAACCAGAAAAGGCGACCCAGCGGTTCGCCTTTTTTGTTGACTTCTACGCTTTGAAGATGGAAATCGTGATGACCGACCAGACCACCCGCCTGCCGATCCGCCGCGCCTTGATCAGCGTTTCCGACAAGACCGGGATCGTTGAATTCGCCCGCGAACTGGAAGCCCTTGGCGTCGAGATCCTGTCCACCGGCGGTACCTTCAAGCTGCTGCGCGACAACGCCGTGGCCGCTGTGGAAGTGGCCGACTACACCGGCTTCGCCGAGATGATGGACGGCCGCGTGAAAACCCTGCATCCGAAGATCCATGGCGGCATTCTCGGCCGCCGCGGTACCGACGACGCCATCATGGCCGAACATGGCATCAAGCCGATCGATCTGGTCGCGGTCAACCTCTACCCCTTCCAGGCCACGATTTCCAAGCCCGGCTGTGACCTGCCCACCGCCATCGAGAACATCGACATCGGCGGACCGACCATGGTCCGTTCGGCCGCGAAGAACCACAAGGACGTGGCCATCGTGGTCAACGCCGGTGACTACGCACAGGTGCTGGAAAGCCTCAAGGCCGGCGGCCTGACCTACGCGCAGCGCTTCGACCTGATGCTCAAGGCCTTCGAGCATACCGCCGCGTACGATGGCATGATCGCCAACTACATGGGCACCATCGACCAGGCCAGCGAGACCCTGAGCACCGAAGGCCGCGGCGAATTCCCCCGCACCTTCAACAGCCAGTTCGTCAAGGCCCAGGAAATGCGCTACGGCGAGAACCCGCACCAGAAAGCGGCGTTCTACGTCGAGGCCCAGCCGGCCGAAGTGGGCATCGCCACCGCGACCCAGCTGCAAGGCAAGGAACTGTCCTACAACAACGTGGCCGATACCGACGCCGCGCTGGAATGCGTGAAGAGCTTCGTCAAGCCGGCCTGCGTCATCGTCAAGCATGCCAACCCGTGCGGCGTGGCCGTGTGCCCAGAGGCCGAAGGTGGTATTCGCCAAGCCTATGAACTGGCCTACGCCACCGATACCGAATCGGCCTTCGGCGGCATCATCGCCTTCAACCGTGAACTGGATGCGGCCACCGCCAAGGCCATCGTCGAGCGTCAGTTCGTCGAAGTGATCATCGCCCCGAGCGTTAGCGAAGAAGCCCGCGCCATCGTCGCGGCCAAGGCCAACGTGCGCCTGCTGGCCTGTGGACAGTGGTCGGCCGAGCGTGCCGACGCCTGGGACTACAAGCGGGTGAACGGCGGCCTGCTGGTGCAGAGCCGCGACATCGGCATGATCGGCGCCGATGATCTGAAGGTGGTGACCCGCCGGGCGCCGAGCGAGCAGGAAATCCATGACCTGATCTTTGCCTGGAAAGTGGCCAAGTACGTCAAGTCCAATGCGATCGTGTACGCCAAGAATCGCCAGACCATCGGGGTCGGTGCCGGTCAGATGAGCCGGGTGAACTCGGCGCGCATCGCGGCGATCAAGGCTGAACACGCCGGGTTGCAGGTACAGGGTTCTGTGATGGCCTCGGACGCGTTCTTCCCGTTCCGCGATGGCCTGGACAACGCGGCCAAGGTGGGGATCACCGCGGTGATCCAGCCGGGCGGTTCGATGCGTGATGCCGAGGTGATTGCGGCGGCCGATGAAGCCGGGATCGCGATGGTCTTCACCGGCATGCGCCACTTCCGCCACTAACTTGGCGACGGCCGCATTGAAGCGGGTATCTGCCGCGTTGGAACCGGTGTCGCTGATGCTCATTGCCAATAGGCAACTGCGCTCAGCGCCACCGGTTCCGCCTTGCATCTACCCACTCCACTGCGACCTCCTGCAGTGATGTTCCACGGGTACGCCACCCCTGTAGCAGCGGCGCGAACCGCGTCAGGCCGTTACGCGACATACCGTGAACACCCCTAGAATTCCGCTTTACCGAGGTTTTGAACCATGAACGTATTGATCATTGGCAGCGGCGGGCGTGAACATGCGCTGGCCTGGAAAGTCGCCCAGGACCCTCGGGTCGAGAAAGTTTTCGTAGCGCCTGGCAACGCCGGTACCGCTATCGAAGCCAAATGCGAGAACGTCGCTATCGACGTGCTGGCACTGGAGCAACTGGCCGACTTCGCCGAACAGAACGTGTCCCTGACCATCGTCGGACCGGAAGTGCCGCTGGTGGCCGGCGTCGTCGATCTGTTCCGCTCGCGCAACCTGGATTGTTTCGGTCCGACCGCAGGTGCCGCCCAGCTCGAAGGCTCGAAGGCGTTCACCAAGGATTTCCTGGCGCGGCACAAGATTCCCACCGCCGATTACCAGAACTTCACCGAGATCGAGCCGGCCCTGGCCTATCTGCGCGAAAAAGGCGCGCCGATCGTGATCAAGGCCGATGGCCTGGCCGCTGGCAAGGGCGTGATCGTCGCCATGACGCTGCAGGAAGCCGAAGACGCCGTGCGCGACATGCTCGCCGGCAATGCCTTCGGTGATGCCGGCTCGCGCGTGGTCATCGAAGAGTTCCTCGATGGCGAGGAAGCCAGTTTCATCGTCATGGTCGACGGCAAGAACGTGCTGCCCATGGCCACCAGCCAGGACCACAAGCGCGTCGGCGACGGCGACAGCGGCCCGAACACCGGCGGCATGGGTGCCTACTCCCCTGCCCCGGTGGTGACTGCCGAGGTTCACCAGCGGGTCATGGATCAGGTCATCTGGCCCACCGTGCGTGGCATGGCCGAAGAAGGCAACGTCTACACCGGCTTCCTGTATGCCGGTCTGATGATCGACAAGGCCGGCAACCCCAAGGTCATCGAGTTCAACTGCCGCTTCGGCGACCCGGAAACCCAGCCGGTCATGCTGCGCCTGCAATCGAGCCTGATCCTGCTGATCGAAGCGGCCTTCGCCCAGGCGCTGGACAAGATCGAAGCGCAATGGGACCCACGCCCGAGCGTCGGCATCGTGCTGGCGGCCGGTGGCTACCCTGGCGACTACGCCAAGGGCGATGTGATCGGTGGCCTGGATGCTGCGGCGAACGAGCCGGGCAAGGTGTTCCATGCGGGCACCGCGCTCAAGGATGGCCAGGTGGTCACGGCCGGCGGCCGCGTACTGTGCGCCACGGCATTGGGTGACAGCGTCGGCGCCGCGCAACGCCAGGCTTATGCCTTGGCAGCCAAGATCGATTGGTCGGGCTGTTTCTATCGTCGTGATATCGGCTACCGGGCCATTGCTCGCGAAAACGGCGAGTAAACGGTGACCGTCGGGGGCGTGACGCCTCCGACACACGTTTTGCGGCGCACGCGGCTATAATCAGGCATTCATCTACGAAGGGATTTCGCCTTGCGCTGGCTCAGGACTGCCATAGGATTCACCGCGGGCCTGCTGGCCCTGCTCTGTATGCTCGGCGCCCACGCAGAGCAGGCCGGCGGCTGGTCGATGTTGATGGACGAAGATGGCCGGCTGCAGTTGGGCGACGTGCGCTCCGAACGCTTCCAGAACCAGTTCTCCCCCGTGCAACTGCGCCAGGTCAACGCCGCCGGGCCAAACGGTGCGCTGTGGCTGCACTACCGCCTGCCGCCGAGCGACCAGGAATTGTTGCTGCGTATTTTCTGCCCCGATCTCAAGGCCCTGGATTTCTACGTACTCGATGCCGACGCGCTCATCAGACGCGCTTCTTCGGACACCGACGTCAACACCGAAGCTCCGCTGGCCAGCAGTGATCATCTGCTGACCCTGCCGGTGAGCCAGAAGCCTCTGGACGTCTACCTGCGTATCGCTTCGGAACATCAGATCCGCCCCAGCATCGTGCTGCAATCGTCTTCCGCGGCAGCCGCCGATCAACGTGAGCCGCTGCTGTTCGGCCTGCTGCTGGGCTGTGTCGCCATGCTCATCCTGCACAACCTGATGTGCTTCGCCCATCGACGCTCCAGCAGCAGCCTGTGGCTGGCCTGCTCTCAGGCGTGCCTGTTGGCGTCGGCGCTGATCCTGTTCAACTTCACCGGCCCGTGGGTTTCGCTCTGGCCGGCCTCGCGAACACCGGCCGCCTACAGCGCGCTGCTGCTGGCATCGATGACCGGACTGATGTTCTGCCTGCGATTCTTTTCAGGGCGCGGACATCAGCGCTCCAATACCATCCTCAAGGCCGAGGTCGCCCTGATCGCCCTGTGTGGGCTCCTGCTGCTGTTCGTCGACGGCCTGCCATTCAACTTCTTCGCCTATGGCCTGCTGGCCCTGACCAGCATGACCATGCTGATGATCGGCGCCTGGCATTGGCTGCAGGGCTATCGCCCGGCGCGCACCTTCTGCCTGGGTCTGCTGGTGTGCAACGTCGGCTGCCTGGTGGTCCTGCCGGCACTGCTGGGTCTGACCCGGACACCCTCGCAGTGGTTGATCTTCACCCTGCTCGGTTTTGCCCTGGTCGGCGGAGTGGTCCTCAACATCGCCCTCACACAGCGCCTGCGCAGTATCAGTGAGGATCGCTACAGCGCCAGCCGGCAACTGGCGGCCAGCACCGCCGAAATCAACGCCAAGGCCGAATTTCTGGCCAAGCTCAGCCACGAGATCCGTACGCCCATGAACGGCGTACTGGGCATGACCGAGCTGTTGCTGGGCACGCCGCTGTCGGTCAAGCAGCGTGACTATGTCCAGACCATCCACAGTGCCGGCAACGAGCTGCTGGGGCTGATCAACGAGATCCTGGATATTTCCAAGATCGAGTCCGGGCAGATCGAGCTCGACGACGTGCAGTTCGACCTGCACGCGTTGATCGAAGACTGCCTGAACATCTTCCGGGCCAAGGCCGAGCAGCAGAACATCGAGCTGATCAGCTTCACCCAGCCGCAGGTGCCGCGGGTCATCAGCGGCGACCCGACGCGCCTGCGCCAGGCGCTGCTGAGTCTGCTGGACAATGCCCTGAAGAAGACCGACCAGGGCGAGATCCTGCTGGTGGTGGCGCTCGACCAGCGCAGTGCCTCACCGCGCCTGCGCATCGCCGTGCAGGACAGCGGCGAGCCGATGCCGAGCGCCGAACGCGAGGCGCTGCTGCACACCGAACTGCGCAGCACCAACCTGCTCGACGGCAACCGCCTGAGCGGGCATCTGGGGCTGGTGATCGCCCGTCAACTGGTGCTGTTGATGAAGGGCGATTTCGGCATCAAGAGCGGCAGCGAGCATGGCAGTACCCTGTGGCTGACCCTGCCCCTGGATCCGCTGCGCCTCGAGCAGCCCTGCTCGGACCTCGACCTACCGCTCAAGAACGCGCGGGTGCTGGTGGTCGACGACAACGAAACCTGCCGCAAGGTGCTCGTGCAGCAGTGCAGCGCCTGGGGTCTGAACGTCAGCTCGGTGCCGTCGGGCAAGGAAGCCCTGGCCCTGCTGCGGACCAAGGCGCATCTACGTGACTATTTCGACGTGGTGCTGCTGGACCAGAACATGCCCGGCATGACCGGCATGCAGCTGGCTGCGAAGATCAAGGAAGATCCAAGCCTGAACCACGACATTCTGCTGATCATGCTCACCGGCATCAGCAACGCGCCGAGCAAGATCGTCGCGCGCAATGCCGGGATCAAGCGCATCCTGGCCAAGCCGGTGGCCGGCTACACCCTCAAGACCACCCTGGCCGACGAGCTCAGCCATCGCGGCGACATCGAGGCACCACCGCCGTCCGCCGCCCACCTGGCGCCGATCGATCTGCCCAGTGACTTCCGCATTCTGGTGGCCGAGGACAACAACATTTCCACCAAGGTGATCCGTGGCATGCTCGGCAAGCTCAACCTGCACCCCGATACCGCCAGCAATGGCGAGGAAGCCTTGCGGGCGATGAAGGCTCAGCGCTATGACCTGGTGCTGATGGACTGCGAGATGCCGATCCTCGATGGTTTTTCCGCGACTCGGCAGCTGCGTGCCTGGGAGATGGGCAACCAGCGCGTGCGTACGCCGGTGGTGGCGCTGACTGCGCACATCCTCAGTGAGCACAAGGAGCAGGCGCGCCAGGCAGGCATGGACGGGCATATGGCCAAGCCGATCGAAATGTCGCAGCTGCGCGAATTGGTCGAGCATTGGGCGGCCCAGCGCGAGGCCATCGTAGCCCCGTTGAAAACCCTCTGACCCTGCACCTGCCCCTGTAGCAGCGGCGCGAGCCGCGTCAGCTGTATACGCAGTGTGTCAGGCAGTGCGCGGTGTGGCCGGACGCGGCTTGCGCCGCTGCTACAGGGGGGGCGTTCGGCGGCAGTGTGCGCGGTGTGTCAGGGAATGCGCAGTGTGGCAGCGGCTGATGTTCGTTTGCAGATCAGGGTTTGCTGCCGTACCAGCGTGGGGTGTAGACCCAGGTGCCGCCTGCGGCCTTGGCGAAGGTGCAGGTGGTGGAGGAACCCACCAGGACCATGGTGCGCATGTCCACCAGCTCGGGGGTCAACTCGCCCAGGGTGATGACGCGCAGGGTCTGGCCGGGTCGGCCGATGTCTCGCCCCAGAACGATGGGCGTGTTCGGCGCGCGATGCTGGCGGACGATCTCCAGCGCCTTGCCCAACTGCCAGGGCCGCGAGCGGGAAATCGGGTTGTAGAACGCCAGGGCCAGGTCGGCCTGGCAGGCTAGGTCCAGGCGCCTCTCGATGATGGCCCATGGCTTGAGGTTGTCGGACAGCGACAGCACGCAGAAATCATGGCCCAGCGGGGCGCCGGCCTGAGCGGCGGTCGCCAGCGAGGCCGACACGCCGGGCAGCATCTCCAGCTCCACCGCGTGCCAGCGCGGATCGGTGGATTCATGCAGCGCCTCCAGCACGGCGGCCGCCATGGCGAACACGCCAGGGTCACCGGACGAGACCACCACCACCGAGCGGCCCTGAGCCGCCAACTCGAACGCATGGCGGGCACGTTGCATTTCTTCGCGGTTGTCGGTGCAGTGCAGCACCTGATCAGCGCGGAACGGGCCGGCCATGCGGACATAGGTCTCGTACCCCAGCACGTCATTGGCACGCGCCAGCTCCGCTTTGACCGCCGGGACCATGAGATCGGCAGCGCCGGGGCCCAGGCCGATCACCGCCAGACGTCCGCGCGGCAGGCCGATGCTGGCAATGTCCAATGGCTGATCGGCCACGGCGATCGCCAGGTGCTCGCCGATCGCGATGGGTGACGACTTCGGCACTGCTTGAAGGGCCAGCTGTGCCAGCGAGCCTTGCGCCGCGGCAAAGCGCAGCGGCACGGCCAACGCTGCCGCGGCTTCATGCAGTACCGGATCGGCCATGTCGCGCTCGTCTGCCAGCAGGCCGGCCAGCGATGGCAAGGCAATACCGCTGCGCTGCAGCGCGTCACGTACGGCATCGGCCAGTTCGGGCTGTGCTGCATTCACTGCGACCAGCACGTTGCGTGGGTGGATGAGCAGCTCATTGGCCGAGGGCTGACGCGCATCGCTGCCGACATGGATGGTCAGCCGCGCCTGGGCATCCTCGGGCAGGCGCGCATCGGCCAGCCACGGCGCTGCGCCTTCGACACGTACCCGTTCACCGGCCAGCAGATCTGAAACGAAGCGCTTGCCCAGTTCCAGATCGGCCAGGGCGTAGCCACTGGGCGGATTGAGCAGGCAGGTGCCGAAGCGCAGTTCACCGCTGGTGGTGATCGCGGCGGCGATGCCTAGCCCTGCAGCGATTTCACGAGCCAGCACGTTGACCCCGGCCAGCCCCCCCAACAGCGGCACCACGGCGCTGCCGTCCTCGGCCACGGCCAGCACCGGAGGCTCCGCGCCCTTCTCCAGCAGGACCGGCGCCAGGCTGCGGATGACGATACCTGCCGCGCACAGGGCGATGATCGGCGTGTCTTGCTGATACAGCTGACGCAAGGTGGCACCGAAGTCCTGGTAGCTGCAGTCGACATCGGTCACGCGCTCGGCCAGGCCGTGGATCAGCGCCTGTGGATAGCATTGCTGCAGGCGCCGCGCGGTGGCCAGTGCGCCACTGCCGAGAATCACGATTGCTGGAGCGTTCATCAGCCTTGCCACCTCTCACCTGGAACGATGATCAAGGAAAAATACGGCGACGAGGTCGGATCGACTTCGGCCAGGGGGACGATCTTCTGGTTGGCCATGGTGGCGCGTTCGACGTACAGCGCACGCTCGGCCAGACCCAGTTCGGCCAGCACTTCGCGGACTTTGTGGAAGTTGCGGCCCAGCTTCATGATCACCGCGGCATCGGCGTCGGCCAGGCGTCGCTTGAGGTCGTCCGCCGGCAGCACGCCCGACAGCACCGACAGGCTCTGATTGCGGTACACCAGCGGCGCACCCAGGACCGAGGCGCCGCCGAGCATCGAGCAGACGCCGGGAATCACCTGGGCTTCATAGCGCTCGGCGAGCCGATCGTGCAGGTACATGTAGGAGCCGTAGAAGAACGGATCGCCTTCGCAGATCACCGCCACGTCACGGCCGGCATCCAGGTGCGCAGCGACGTCCAGGCTGGCGGCGTCGTAGAAATCGCTGATCACCTGTTCATAGGACAGGGGCGCGGGCAGTGCCTCGGTGGTCACCGGGTAGATCAGCGGCAGCAAGGTCTGCTGCGCCTGCAGATGACCCTCGATGATGCCGAAGGCGTTGCCCTTCTTGCCCTTGGCGACGAAATAGGCCACCACGGGCGCCTCGCGCAACAGACGCAGCGCTTTCACGGTGATCAGTTCGGGATCGCCCGGGCCCACGCCCAGTCCCAGCAGACGGCCACGCGGTTGCATCACTCGACCTCCGTGGCCAGCGCATTGACCGCTGCGGCCGCCATGGCGCTGCCGCCCTTGCGACCTTCGACGATGACGAACGGCACGCCACGGCTGTCGGCCGCCAACATGGCCTTGGACTCGGCAGCGCCGACGAAGCCGACTGGAAAGCCCAGGATCAGGGCGGGCTTGGGCGCGCCGGCATCGATCATGTCGAGCAGGTGGAACAGTGCGGTCGGCGCGTTGCCGATGACCACCACCGAGCCGGCCAGATGGGGCCGCCACAGTTCCAGCGCTGCCGCCGAACGGGTATTGCCCAGGGCCTGGGCCAGGGCGGGCACGCTGTCGTCCTTGAGCGTGCAGATCACTGGGTTGTTGGCGGGCAGGCGCGCGCGGGTGATGCCTTCGGCGACCATGCGCGCGTCGCACAGGATGGGGGCACCGGCGGCCAAGGCATCGCGTCCGGCCTTGCCGGCACCGGGGGAGAAACGCAGGTCCTGGACGACATCGACCATGCCGCAGGCGTGAATGACCCGCACGGCGAGTTTTTCCAGGTCGGCGGGGATCTGGTCCAGCCTCGCTTCGGCACGAATGATGGCGAAGGAGTTGCGATAGATCTCCTGACCATCGCGGATGTAGTCAATCATGGGTGTCGCTCCGTGAGCGGTCGCGCAGCAGGGCAGCGGCCGCATCCAGTGAAAGATGGCGCGCGAGCAGGGTCCCGAATCCGGGTACCCCGGCTGCGCGTAGATACAGGTCGTAGTGGCCGGCGATACTGGCCAGCAGGGTCGCCGGAGCGACATGGGCGGCGGCGCATGAGCGAGAACAGCCACTCAGGTGGATGCTCAGCGGCGCTTGATCGGGCAACAGGGCGGCCAGCCGAACGGCGTCAGCCTTGGTATCGGCCAGGCCCTTGGCACAGCCGCTGGCGCCCGTGCAGGCGATCATGGCGGCGAGGGGCTGCTGCGGACCGGTGATGAAGCCCAACTCGGTCAAGGCTCGAAGCACCGGCTCGGGCTCGCGTAGATCGGGCAGCAGCAGGCCTTGCCAGGGGGTCATGCGCAGGGTGCCGTTGCCGTGGTCGCGAGCGAGCTGGGCGGCGCCGCGCAGCATGGCTGGGGTCAACCGTCCCAGAGGGGCCAGGGTGCTGATGAAGCTCAGGCCTGGTTGGCGCTGTGGCTGGATGCCCAGTTTGAAGGTGGCTATGGGCTTGTCTGGCGGTGGTGGTTTAAACGCCAGGCCCAGGGTGCTAAGGAATGAATGGGTGGTGTCAGTTCCGGCCTCTTCGCGGGCAGAGCCCGCTCCCACAGGTTCCGCGGCGCTGCTGCCGCTGTGTTGGTGGCTGAGCCCTTTGCCTGCGAAAAAGGCGTCCTCATCGGCGAGCAGATCGCGCATGCGCGTGTGCTCCGGTCGCGCCCGTTCGAGGAATTGCTCCAGCACCGCCACCACCAGGGCATGGCCCTGGTCGAAGGGCACTGCGCCCACGGCAGCGTCGCTTCCGGGGCAGCCGGCCAGGCCGAACGCCCACATGCACTGACCGTCTCGCTCGAAGGCCGACAGCCAAAGGTCATGGTGGTGATCGAGCATCGCCAGGCGCTCGCCGCCCTGCAGTTGCACGGCGAACTTGGCCGACAACGCATGAAAGCGCGGCTCGGTTTCCAGGCTGTGGATGATCTTCGCGGCCAGCGGGCGTGTATCCACCACCTGGTGAGGGTCGATGCCAGCCGTGGGGCTGAGCATGACATTGCGCACATCGTCGCCGGCTGCCTCTCGCGGGCCCAGACCGGCCTGCAGCAGATGCTCGATCAGGGCCTGCCGCTGCTCACCGATGCCACGGATCTGCAGGTTGGCGCGGTTGGTCGCCTCGATCGTGCCGTGAGCGTGGCGCTCGGCCGCTTCGGCGACGGCATCGGCCTGGTCGGCACGCAACTCGCCACCGGCCAGCTTGATGCGGCAGATGCCCCCGTCCAACGCCTGAACGATACGCAGCAACCCCGGACACGCCGAGGGGCGGACAACGTTCGAGGTCTTGTTCAAAGGGGCACCGGGCACGCGCGAAAAACCACTGGAAAGGGTAAGGCGCGGTATTATGCCTGCTTTGGCCGAAGGCATGAAAAGTCTGCCCGTCGGAATAGTTTTGTATGAGGGATATTCATGTCGGCTTGGCTGACCCTGGTAGGTATCGGTGAAGACGGTTTTGCGGGCCTGGGCAAACAGGCACGGCGCGCGCTGCTGAGCGCCAGGCGCATCGTCGGCAGCCCGCGCCAGCTCGAATTGCTGCCGCGCTGCATCGTCGGTAGCCGGGTCGTCTGGCCCAGCCCGTTCAGCCTCGACGCCGTGCTGGCCGAACCCGGCGAGGCGGTCTGCGTACTGGCCAGTGGTGACCCGATGCTCTACGGCGTGGGCGCCAGTCTGGCGCGACAGATCCCGGCAGCGCAGATGCACGTGCTGCCCTCGCCGTCTTCCTATTCGCTGGCCGCCGCGCGCCTGGGCTGGGCGCTGCAGGACGTGGTCACCCTCTCGGTGGTGGCGCGCCCGGTAGCGGCGGTGGCTGCGCACCTGTACAGCGGCCAGCGCCTGCTGGTGCTGAGCAACGATGGCACGAGCCCGCAGGCCGTTGCCCAGCTGCTGCGTGAACGCGGCTTCGGCCTCAGCCGCGTGACCGTGCTGGAACACCTCGGGGGAGCGAAGGAACGGCGCATCGACGGTAGCGCCGCCGATGATTTTCCCGACATCGCCGCGCTGAACCTCATCGCCATCGACTGCCAGGCCAGCCCGGACGCCCCGCGTCTGTCCCCGCTGGCCGGCCTGCCCGACACTGCCTTTCGCCACGACGGCCAACTGACCAAGCGCGACGTTCGCGCGGTGACCCTGGCGCGCCTGGCGCCCCGACCGGGAGAACTGCTGTGGGACGTGGGCGCCGGCTGTGGCTCGATCGGCATCGAATGGATGCGCGCGCATCCCAGCTGCCGCGCCATCGCGGTCGAGTCCGACGAAGGTCGACAGGCCTTTATCGAACACAACCGCGATGCCTTGGGTGTGCCCGGCCTGCAACTGGTGCGCGGGCGGGCGCCGGGCGCGCTGGCCGGTTTGCCCGCACCCGACGCGATCTTCGTCGGCGGCGGCGTGACCCGCGAGAACGTGCTGGCCGATTGCTGGGCAGCGCTCAAACCCGGCGGTCGCCTGGTGGCCAACGCAGTCACCCTGCAGAGTGAACTGGCCCTGGCGCAGTGGCGCGAGCAGTACGGTGGCGAGCTGACCCGACTGCACATTGCCCAGGCCTCCCCGCTGGGCGAGTTCGACACCTGGCGCCAAGCGTTGCCGATTACTCTGCTCGACACGGTCAAGCCTCTCGATGCGTGAAGAAACGGCCGAGCAGCCGGCCCCGCTGCGCAGCGGCCTGACCACCGGCAGCTGCGCCACGGCGACCAGTCTGGCGGCGGCGCGGCTGTTGCTGGGCGGTGGCGCCAGCGATGCGGTGCATATCGTGTTGCCCAAGGGCAAGCAGGTGTCGATGCGCCTGGAGTTCTGTCGGCTGAATGCCGACGGTGCCGAAGCCGGTACGCTCAAGGACGGTGGTGACGATCCTGATGTGACCCACGGCGCCCTGTTGTACACCCAGGTGCGTTTGCTCGATGCGCCCGGCATCCACTTCGTGGCGGGCGAAGGCGTGGGGACCGTCACCCGGCCAGGACTGGTGCTGGGCGTGGGTGAACCGGCGATCAATCCGGTTCCACGGCGGATGATCGGTGAACACCTGACCCGCCTGGCCGAAGAGCACGGCTACGGTGGTGGCTTCGAGGTCACCGTCAACGTCGAGAACGGCGCCAGCCTGGCCCTCAAGACCATGAACCCACGCCTGGGCATCCTCGGCGGGCTGTCGATCCTGGGCACCAGCGGTATCGTGCGACCATTTTCGTGCGCGGCCTATATCGCCTCCATCCATCAGGGCATCGATGTGGCGACCACCAATGGCTACCGGCACATCGCCGCGTGCACCGGCAATGCCAGCGAGGACACCATGCGCCAGGTCTACGCGCTGCCCGAGATTGCCTTGATCGAGATGGGCGACTTCGTCGGCGCGGTGCTCAAACACGTACGCAAGGTACCCTTGGACAAACTCAGCCTGTGCGGCGGTTTCGGCAAGATCAGCAAGCTGGCGGCCGGACACATGGACCTGCACAGTCGCCATTCGAGCATCGATCTGACGCAGTTGGCGGGTTGGGCAAGCGACGTCGGCGCAACCCCTGATCTGCAAGCACGGATTCGCGAGGCCAACACCAGTCAGCAAGCCTTGGCCCTGGCCCATGCCGAAGGTGTGAAGCTGGGCGATGAAGTCTGTCGTCACGCCTGGCGGTTCGCCCGCAGCGTGGTGCAGGATCGGGTGCAGGTGGAGGTGTTCGCCATCGACCGTCAGGGCGGGATCGTCGGACAGGCGGGGGTCGCTCCATGAAGCGCATCCTGCTGCTGGGTGGCGTGACCGAAGCCTTGGCGATCGCTCGGACCTTGAGCCCGGAGCACGTCTACAGCCTGGCCGGCGTGGGTCGCGTGCCCACCGACCTGCGCTGTCAGGTGCGCGTCAGCGGGTATGGCGGGGCCGAAGGGCTGGCGACGTATATCCGCAGCGAAGGTATTACGCTGCTGGTTGACGCGACTCACCCCTATGCCGCCCAGATCAGCGCCAATGCAGCGAAGGCGGCTGGCCTGGCGGGCATCGAGTGCTGGGCGTTGCGGCGTCCGGCCTGGCAGCCTCAGGCGGGTGACGATTGGAGGGATGTGGCCGACTGGGCTGAACTGGTGCACGCGCTGGCGCCGTTCCAGCGACCGCTGTTCACCCTGGGTCGCGAGCCGCTGGAACACCTGCAGGAGATTCCACCCCATCAGCATTGGACCTTGCGAGCGCTGGACCCCTATCCCGGTACGGCGCGTTGCGAGGTGATCGGCGCCCGCGGCCCCTTTCGCCTGGAAGACGAACGCGCCTTGTTCGCCCACCGCCGTATCGATGTGCTGATCAGCAAGAACAGCGGCAGCGGTGCGACCGAGCCCAAGCTGCAGGTGGCAAGGGAGTTGGGGCTTCCGGTGCTGGTGCTCAAGCGCCCGCTCCTGCCGCAGGTGGATCGCACCTTCACGGATGCAGCAACGCTGCTGGCGCACATGAATCAATACGTCCAGTAACGCACCAGATTTACTGCGTTGGCCGCCGACGCGGCTTGCACCGCTGCTACAATGGCGGCTTTCGTACCGGGGTGTCTGCGATGAAAAGGTTCTGGTCTGCCTGTGTGCTCATGCTGCTCGCTGCCGCCGCGCAGGGCGACGCCCGCCAATACAAGGCCGGTGACCTGCTGATCGTCGAACCCTGGGCGCAGGAACTGCCGCCCAATGCGCCCACCGTCGCGGTGTATTTCGAATTGCGCAACCGCGGGCTGGACGACGACACCCTGACCAGCGTCGACACGCCGATCGCCGGTGACGCGCAACTGCATCAGCACATCAACCAGGACGGCATGATGAAGATGCAGCAGGTTCAAGGCGTGACCATTCCGGCCAGCGGCCACGCGGTGTTCGCGCCCATGGCATTTCACGTGATGCTGCTGGACCTCAAGCTGAGCAGTCCCTTGCAGGCGGGCCAGCATTTCCCGCTGACCCTGCATTTCGCCAAGGCGGGGGATTTCGTGGTCGAGGTGCAGGTACTCACCCAGGCGCCAGCGCAGGACGATGCCGACGAGCATGCGCATTGAGCCGATGAGCGACCTGAGCGCCAGGCGCTCTTCTTTCCGGCCTTCTGCCCAGGCCCGCGCCAGCTGGATCAGCCTCTTTGCAGTGCTGATGATGTTCATCGGGCCGTTGATTTCCCAGTCGATGCCGATGGACCATACGCGGTCCGCCATGCCCATGGACGGCGCCATGTCTGCCATGCAGCACGAGGCCCATGGCGAGCACCATGGCAGCGCCACGGCTGGGGGCGAGCTGCATGTGCTGATGGAGAAATGCGGTTATTGCAGCCTGTTCTTCCACTGCCCGGCGCTGCCACAGACGCTGGGTATCGCGGGCGCGAATTCGCAGCGCCCGCAGAGTGTCTTCGTTGCCCAACCTCGCCAGGGACATGCGAGCCACGCGGTGTTCCCCGGCGCGCGTACGCGTGCGCCGCCCTCAATGGTGTGATCGTCGAATCCCAATGACTGTGAACTGATGCGGTGTCTGCGCAGGCCTTTTCGCGGGTAGACGACTCATCGTCTGCCCCGCTCCCACAGGTCGGCATTGGCAGTGCATTGGTCAACGTTGAGCACAACGATACCGTTGGAACACCTTTCACCTATGAAAACCTCCTTCTACAACCTTGCCTGGCGCTGGCATTTCTACGCCGGGCTGTTCGTCGCCCCGTTCATGATCCTGCTGGCGCTGACCGGGATCATCTACCTGTTCAAGCCGCAACTGGACCCGTGGATGTACAGCGATCTGCTGGTGGTGCCGGTGGCCGAACAACGCCTGAGCGCCGACGAACTGCTGCTGCGCACGCACAATGCTTATCCGCGTGGCAACATCGGCCAGTACCTGCCGCCCAGCGCCGCCGAACGCAGTGCCCAGTTTGTGGTGCATGCCGATGGCCGCGAGCTGAATGTGTTCGTCAATCCCTACACCGGCGAGCTGCTGGGCGAGCAGGACGCCAAGTGGAACCTGCAGGCCGTGGCGAGGGCCCTGCATGGCGAGTTGATGATTGGCACCGTGGGGGACCGGCTGATCGAGCTGGCTGCCGGCTGGGGCATCGTGCTGGTGATCTCCGGCCTGTACCTGTGGTGGCCGCGCGGCAATGCCGCCAGCGGTGTGCTCTGGCCGCGCTGGCGCAGCCGGGGCCGGGCGCTGTGGCGCGACCTGCATGCGGCAGTCGGTTTCTGGGGCGCAGCGTTGTTACTGATCATGCTGCTCAGCGGCATGACCTGGACCGGGTTCTGGGGCAAGCAGTATGCCCAGGTGTGGAACCGTTTCCCCGACGCCATGTGGAACGCCATGCCCAAGTCCGACGAGCAGGCCGGCCAGCTCAACCAGGCCCATCGCCAGACCGTGCCCTGGGCCATGGAAAACACGCCCATGCCGCAGTCCGCCGGGGCACATGCCGAGCACATGGGCCATGGCGGGCACATGCGCGCTCCGGCAGCGCCGTTGGTCAGCCTGCAGAGCGTGGTCGACACGGCCACGCGGTTGCAGGTGGAGCCCGGCTACAGCATCACCCTGCCGAGCACCGCGAGCGGCGTGTTCACTGTGGCGGTCTTCGCTGACGATCCACGCAACGACGCAACCGTGCACATTGACCAGTACAGCGGTGAGGTGCTGGCCGACGTGCGCTGGGAGCACTACGGCCTGGTCGCGCGCGCCACTGAAACCGGGGTGATGCTGCACGAGGGCAAGATGTTCGGGCCGGTCAATCAGATCATCGTGCTGCTGGTTTGCCTGATGATCCTGCTCAGTTCGGTCAGCGGTCTGGTCATCTGGTGGAAGCGCCGGCCCCAGGGCAAGCTCGGTGTACCGCCGCTGCGCCACGATCTGCCGCGATGGAAGGTGGCGGTCGGGGTGATGGTTGCGGTGGGCGTGGCGTTTCCATTGGTGGGCGTATCGCTGTTGTTGATCTGGGCGGTGGACCGGATGGTGGTGCGCCTGCGGCCGCCGATTGAAGCGATCTGAGTCATCCTGCTGTATCTGCGGTGCGACCGGACGCGGCTTGCACCGCTGCTACAGGGAATCGGAGTACACCTGCAACGCGAGCGCAAGCCGCATCAGCGGTGCACACGGTCTCTGTAGCAGCGGCGCGAGCCGCGTCGGCGGGCGGCGCGGTGCGTCGTTCGGCTGGGGATGAAATCCGGCGCACCAATACCATTCACTGAAACGCACCACCCCTCGCATCGAGCACCAACGCGGTGCGACCGATATTCGTCCAGGCCCTCCCTCGCCCCCTATCCCGCACCTGCGCGCGCTTCGGCACACCCCTTGCAAAGCTCCGCTGAGAAGTCCCCATCTGCCTCACTAAAAAAACATTCGTACATGGAGATTGCACAATGAAGCGTCGCAGCTTGATCAAGGCGTTCACCCTTTCCGCATCGATCGCTGCCATGGGCTTGTCCTGGACGATTCAGGCCGCCGAGACCATCAAGGTCGGCATCCTGCATTCGCTGTCCGGCACCATGGCGATCTCGGAGACTTCTCTGAAAGACATGGCCCTGATGACCATCGACCAGATCAACGCCAAGGGCGGCGTGAATGGCAAGATGCTCGAGGCCGTGGTGGTGGACCCGGCGTCCAACTGGCCGTTGTTCGCCGAGAAGGCACGCCAGTTGATCACCCAGGACAAGGTGGCGGTGGTGTTCGGCTGCTGGACGTCGGTGTCGCGCAAGTCGGTGCTGCCGGTCTTCGAAGAGCTCAACGGCCTGCTGTTCTACCCCGTGCAGTACGAAGGTGAAGAGATGTCGCCGAACGTCTTCTACACCGGCGCGGCGCCCAATCAACAGGCGATCCCGGCGGTCGAGTACCTGATGAGCGAAGACGGCGGTGCAGCCAAGCGCTACTTCCTGCTGGGCACCGACTACGTCTACCCACGCACCACCAACAAGATTCTGCGCGCCTTCCTGCACTCCAAGGGCGTGGCCGACAAGGACATCGAAGAGGTCTACACCCCGTTCGGTCACTCGGACTACCAGACCATCGTTGCCAACATCAAGAAATTCTCGGCCGGCGGCAAGACTGCCGTCATCTCCACCGTCAACGGCGACTCCAACGTGCCGTTCTACAAGGAGCTGGCCAACCAGGGCCTGAAGGCCACCGACGTCCCGGTCGTGGCGTTCTCGGTCGGCGAAGAAGAACTGCGCGGCATCGATACCAAGCCGCTGGTGGGCAACCTGGCAGCGTGGAACTACTTCCAGTCGGTGGAAAACAAGGAAAACACCCAGTTCGTCGCCGACTGGAAAGCCTACGCCAAGGCCAAGAACCTGCCGAACGCCGCCACCGTGGTCACCAACGACCCGATGGAAGCGACCTACGTGGGCATCAACATGTGGGCCCAGGCCGCCAACCAGGCCAAATCGACCGACGTGGACAAGGTACGTGAAGCCATGGCCGGGCAGACCTTCGCCGCGCCGTCGGGCTACACCCTGACCATGGACAAGACCAACCACCACCTGCACAAGCCGGTGATGATCGGCGAGATCGAGGACAACGGTCAGTTCAACGTGGTGTGGCAGACCAAGGAGCCGATCCGTGCCCAGCCATGGAGCCCTTACATTCCGGGTAACGACAAGAAGCCGGATCACGCCGTGAAGAGCAACTGATCCAACCAGCCTCCCAGCGCCGTCGTGTAAGCGGGCTGCTGTAGGAGCGGTCATCGGCCGCGAAGGGGCACCGTGGTGTGCATGACAGACCTTGGTGGCCCTTCGCGGCCGATGACCGCTCCTGCAAAGGACCGCAAGGTTTCTGTGGGGCGGTCTGCGGCCGCCATTGCCGTCTATTCAAAGGACTTGCCATGTCCCTCATCAAATTCCTCGTCACTGTCGTCCTGCTGCTGCCACTGATGGCCCGCGCCAACGACGCCAGTGATTTCACCGGCGCCTCGTCCGCCGAGCAGGTCCGCCTGCTGGAAGCCTGGGCCGCACAGCCCGATCCGGCACGGCTCGACCTGCTCGACGCCTTGCAGGAAGGCCGGGTTGCCGCCGACGCCGAGAAAAAACCGTTCATCGAAACCAATGGCCAGATGGCTCCCGCCGACGGCACCGCCGCGGCCGTGGAACCGGTGCGCAAGCTGCGCCTGAACAACCGCCTGCGCGGCCTGGTCGAAACCGCCCAAGCCAGCCACCAACTACTGAGCGACGACGCTCAGGTTCGCCTCGCCGCTGCGCAGCAACTGCAACGCTCGGCGCAGCCCAACCAGCTGGCCTTGCTCGACCGCCAAACCACTGGTGAACAGGACGAAACGGTGAAGACCGCCCTGACCCTGGCCCTGGCCAACCTGCAACTGGTCGCTCCCGAGCCCGCCGTGCGACTGGCTGCGGTGCGTCTGCTGGGCGAAACCGGTGAGCCCCTGGCCCGCACCCGTCTGGAAAACCTGCTGGCGCCGGGCGTGGAAACCGACCCGGGCGTGCGCACCGCCGCCGAGACCAGCCTGGCTCAGGTGAAGCGCAAGCTGATGATCGGCGACATCCTCGGCCAGGCCTTCAGCGGCATGTCCCTGGGCTCGATCCTGCTGCTGGCCGCCCTGGGCCTAGCGATCACCTTCGGCCTGCTCGGCGTGATCAACATGGCCCACGGCGAAATGCTGATGCTCGGCGCCTACTCGACCTACGTCGTGCAGATGCTGATCCAGCGCATCGCCCCCGGCGCCATCGAGTACTACCCGTTGATCGCCCTGCCCGTGGCGTTCTTCGTCACTGCAGGCGTCGGCATGATTCTGGAACGCACGGTGATTCGCCATCTGTATGGTCGCCCGCTGGAAACCCTGCTGGCGACCTGGGGCATCAGCCTGATGCTGATCCAGGCCATTCGCCTGATCTTCGGCGCGCAGAACGTGGAAGTGGCCAACCCGGCCTGGCTCTCCGGCGGCTGGCAGGTACTGCCCAACCTGGTGCTGCCGTACAACCGCATCGTCATCATCGCCTTCGCGCTGTTCGTGGTGGTACTGACCTGGCTGCTGCTGAACAAGACCCGCCTGGGCCTGAACGTGCGCGCCGTGACCCAGAACCGCAACATGGCGGCCTGCTGCGGGGTGCCCACCGGTCGTGTCGACATGCTCGCCTTCGGTCTGGGCTCGGGCATCGCCGGCCTGGGTGGCGTGGCCCTGAGCCAGATCGGCAACGTCGGCCCGGACCTGGGCCAGAGCTACATCATCGATTCGTTTCTGGTGGTGGTACTGGGCGGCGTCGGCCAACTGGCCGGTAGCGTGTCCGCCGCGTTCGGCCTGGGCATCGCCAACAAGATCCTGGAGCCGCAGATCGGTGCGGTGCTGGGCAAGATCCTCATCCTCGCGCTGATCATTCTGTTCATCCAGAAACGTCCGCAAGGCCTCTTCGCACTCAAAGGACGGGTGATCGACTGATGAATCAGCCATTGATGCTCACTGCCGCGCAGAAAGCCGGCCCGAAAGTGACCCTCGCCATCGGCGTCGTGGTCCTGGCGATTCTCATCGCCCTGCCGCTGCTGTCGCTGCTGCCGGCCAGCAACGGCTTGCAGGTCTCGGCCTACACCCTGACCCTGGTTGGCAAGATTCTCTGCTACGCCATCGTCGCGCTGGCGCTGGACCTGGTCTGGGGCTACGCCGGCCTGTTGTCCCTGGGCCACGGCCTGTTCTTCGCCCTGGGCGGCTACGCCATGGGCATGTACCTGATGCGCGAGGCGGCCGGGGATGGCCTGCCGGCCTTCATGACGTTTCTGTCGTGGACCGAGCTGCCCTGGTTCTGGGTCGGTACCGAACATTTCCTCTGGGCCCTGTGCCTGGCGGTGCTGGCGCCGGGCGTGCTGGCCCTGGTGTTCGGTTTCTTCGCCTTCCGCTCGCGGATCAAGGGCGTCTATTTTTCGATCATGACCCAGGCCCTGACCTTCGCCGGCATGCTGCTGTTCTTTCGCAACGAAACCGGCTTCGGCGGCAACAACGGCTTCACCAACTTCCGCAGCATCCTGGGCTTCAGCATCACCTCGCAAGGCACTCGCGCCGTGCTGTTCCTGCTCACCGTGGCGTTGCTGGTGCTGAGCCTGTACTTGGGCTGGCGCCTGGCCCGCAGCAAGTTCGGCCGGGTGCTGACCGCGCTGCGCGACGCCGAGAATCGGCTGATGTTCTGCGGTTACGATCCACGCGGATTCAAGCTGTTCGTCTGGGTGCTCAGCGCCGTGCTCTGCGGTCTAGCCGGGGCGCTGTACGTGCCACAAGTGGGGATCATCAACCCCAGCGAGATGTCGCCGACCAACTCCATCGAAGCCGCCGTGTGGGTGGCCCTGGGCGGGCGTGGCACGCTGATCGGGCCGCTGCTGGGCGCCGGCATCGTCAATGGCATGAAGAGCTGGTTCACCGTGGCGTTTCCCGAATACTGGCTGTTTTTCCTCGGCGCACTGTTCATCATCGTCACCTTGTACCTGCCCAAGGGTGTGATCGGCCTGTTGAAGAAGAGAGGTGAACAATGAGAATCACCGCCACCGGCGAGTTCATGCTCGAACCGATCCTCGACCCCAACAGCGACGCCGGCACCAGCCGCGATGCGATCGGCCTGGGCCAGGCCAGCGGTCCGGGGCTGAACACCCGACACGGGACGATTCTGACCCTGGAAGACATCAGCGTCAGCTTCGACGGCTTCAAGGCACTGAACGACCTCAACCTGTACATCGGCGTCGGGGAGCTGCGCTGCATCATCGGCCCCAACGGTGCCGGCAAGACCACGCTGATGGACGTGATCACCGGCAAGACCCGGCCCACCACGGGCAAGGCCTGGTTCGGCGAAACCCTGGACCTGACCCACATGAGCGAGGTGCAGATCGCTCAGGCCGGCATCGGCCGCAAGTTCCAGAAGCCGACCGTGTTCGAAGCCTTGAGCGTGTTCGAGAACCTGGAGCTGGCGCAGAAGACCGACAAGTCGGTCTGGGCCAGCCTGCGCGCACGGCTGACCGGCGAGCAGCGCGACCGCATCGCCGAAGTGCTGGAAACCATTCGCCTGAGCGCGTCGGTCGATCGCCCGGCGGGGTTGTTGTCCCACGGCCAGAAGCAGTTCCTGGAGATCGGCATGCTGCTGGTGCAAGACCCGCAATTGCTGCTGCTCGATGAACCGGTGGCAGGCATGACCGACGCCGAAACCGAATTCACCGCCGAGCTGTTCAAGACCCTGGCCGGCAAGCATTCGCTGATGGTGGTGGAGCATGACATGGGCTTCGTCGGCTCGATTGCCGACCATGTCACCGTGCTGCATCAGGGCAGCGTGCTGGCTGAAGGTTCGCTCGACGCGGTGCAGGCCGATGAGCGGGTGATCGAGGTTTATCTGGGGCGTTGATGCCACAGGCCTCTTCGCGGGCAGAGCCCGCTCCCACACAGGACCTGCGCCGCGCTGAAGATCCTTGTGGGAGCGGGCTCTGCCCGCGAAGAGGCCCACCCAGACACTGCAACAACAAGGACAAACCCATGCTCCAAGTCGACCAGCTTCACCAATACTACGGCGGCAGCCATATCCTGCGCGGCCTGTCGTTCAATGTGAACATAGGCGAAGTGACCTGCCTGCTCGGGCGCAACGGCGTGGGCAAGACCACTCTGCTCAAGTGCCTGATGGGCCTGATCCCGGCCAAGCAGGGCAGCGTGGCCTGGGAAGGCAAGCCGATCACCGCGTTCAAGCCGCATCAGCGGGTGCATGCAGGCATCGCCTACGTGCCCCAGGGCCGCGAAATCTTCGGTCGCCTGACGGTCGAGGAAAACCTGCTGATGGGGCTTTCGCGCTTTCCCGGCAGCGAAGCGCGCGAGGTCCCAGCGTTCATCTACGAACTGTTTCCGGTGCTGCTGCAGATGAAGCATCGCCGTGGTGGCGACCTGTCCGGCGGTCAACAGCAGCAACTGGCGATTGGTCGTGCTCTGGCAAGCCGACCACGGCTGCTGATTCTCGACGAGCCCACCGAAGGCATCCAGCCCTCGGTGATCAAGGAGATCGGCGCCGTGATCAAGCAGCTCGCTGCGCGCGGCGACATGGCGATATTGCTGGTCGAACAGTTCTATGACTTCGCCGCCGAGCTGGCCGATCAGTACCTGGTCATGTCGCGCGGCGAGATCGTCCAGCAGGGTCGTGGTGAAAACATGGAAACCGAGGGTGTGCGTGGCCTGGTAACCATTTAATCTTTGCCGCGACCCGAAAAAGAATGAAGGCCATGAATCTACCTGTCACTTCCCTGCCCTACACGCCCAGCTGGCACGCCCGGCTGGAGCTGGGCTACGCACGGTTCGGCGACAGCACGCGGCCGACCCTGCGCCGCCACCTGGGCCCCTTGCGGGTGCAGAAGCATCTGTACGCCGAAGGGCCCGAGGTGTGCCAGCACATCATCGTGCATCCGCCGGGGGGTATCGCCGGCGGCGATCGGCTGGACATCAGTGCCCAGGTTCACGCCAACGCCTGGGCGCAGTTGACCACGCCCGGCGCGGCCAAATGGTACCGCGCGCTCAGCCCGGCCTATCAAAGCACCGAGCTGCAGGTGGCCGCTGGCGCCACCCTCGAATGGCTGCCCCAGGAAACCATCGTCTACAGTGCCGCCCAGGCCGAACTGGATACCCGTATCCATCTGCAGGGCGATGCCCGGCTGTTCTATTGGGATATCGTGGCCGTGGGTCGTCCGGCGGCCGCCGAGCGCTTCGACCAGGGGCATTTCCGGTCGCGCCTGGAGATCCGCCGCGACGGCGAGCTGCTCTGGCACGAGCGCCAGCGCATCGTCGGTGACGATGGGCTGCTCGACTCGGCCGTGGGCCTGGGCGGCAAGCCGGTGTTCGCCACCTTGCTGGTGACCGGCGAGATCGACCCGGCCCTGCTCGAAAGCTGCCGGACGCTCACAACTCGCGTACGCGGCGACCTGAGCCAGTTGCCGGGGCTGCTGGTGGCCCGCTGCCTGGCCGACGAGGCGCTGCATGCGCGCGACTGGCTGATCCAGCTGTGGACGCTGCTGCGCCCGGCCCTGCTGGGCCGCGAAGCGCTGGCGCCACGGATCTGGAGCACCTGACTGAATCCTGCCTGCCTGGCTACCTACCAAAATTCTCAAGGAACCCCCATGGACCTGACACCTCGCGAAAAAGACAAGATGCTCATCTTCACCGCCGGCCTGGTCGCCGAACGCCGTCTGGCCCGTGGCCTCAAGCTGAATTACCCGGAGGCCATGGCGCTGATCTCCGCCGCCCTGCTCGAAGGCGCCCGCGATGGCCAGACGGTCGCCCAACTGATGCATTACGGCACCACCCTGCTCAGTCGCGAACAGGTCATGGAGGGCATCCCCGAAATGATCCCGGAGATCCAGGTGGAAGCCACGTTTCCTGACGGCACCAAGCTGGTCACCGTTCATCAACCCATTGCCTGAGGCACGGCCATGATTCGTGACGCAACCGAGCGCGACTTGCCAGGGATCTGCGCGATCTATAACGATGCGGTGCTCAACACCACCGCGATTTGGAACGAGCAGCCGGTCGACCTGGCCAACCGCCAGGCCTGGTTCGAAGCGCGCAAGGCACAGCAGTACCCGATCCTGGTCGCCGAGGAAAACGGCGAGGTCAGCGGCTACGCGTCGTTCGGCGACTGGCGCCCGTTCGAAGGCTTTCGCTACAGCGTCGAGCACTCGGTCTACGTGCGCAACGACCAGCGCGGCAAAGGCCTGGGCGCGCGCCTGATGCAGGTGCTCATCGAGCGTGCCCGCGAGCGCGGCAAATACGTCATGGTGGCCGCCATCGAAAGCGGCAACCAGGCATCGATTCATTTGCACGAACGCCTGGGCTTCGTCACCACCGGGCAAATGCCGCAGGTGGGCATCAAGTTCGGCCGCTGGCTGGACCTGACCTTCATGCAACTGGCCCTCAACCCCGGCGCCGAACCGCCCCAGGAGTCGGCTTGAACCGCCGTCCTTCATCACTTCGAGGAGCTATCCCATGATTCCCGGCCAATACCAGATCCAGCCTGGCGACATCGAACTCAATGCCGGCCGGCGCACGCTGAGCCTGACCGTGGCCAACAGTGGCGATCGGCCGATTCAGGTGGGGTCGCACTATCACTTCTTCGAAACCAACGATGCGCTGCACTTCGACCGTGCCGCCAGCCGTGGCATGCGCCTGAACATTCCTGCCGGGACGGCGGTGCGCTTCGAGCCGGGCCAGAGCCGCGAGGTGGAGCTGGTGGACCTGGCCGGGCTGCGCCGCGTGTACGGCTTCGCCGGCCGCATCATGGGTGAACTCTGAACACGTCCTCCTCTGTAGGAGCGGTCCGTGGCCGCGAAGGAGGCAACGCGCTCTACCCGGTACACCGCAGCGCGCCATTCGCGGCCGATGACCGCTCCTACAGGGGCCACAAACACATGAATTGCAGGGCATAGCGATGAAGATTTCCAGAGAAGCCTACGCCGACATGTTCGGTCCCACCGTCGGTGACAAAGTCCGCTTGGCCGACACCGACCTGTGGATCGAAGTGGAAAAGGACTTCACCACCTACGGCGAAGAAGTCAAATTCGGTGGCGGCAAGGTCATCCGCGATGGCATGGGTCAAGGCCAGTTGCTGGCCGCCGAAGTGGTCGACACGTTGATCACCAATGCCCTGATCATCGATCACTGGGGCATCGTCAAGGCCGACGTCGGCCTCAAGGACGGGCGCATCGCGGCGATCGGCAAGGCCGGCAACCCCGACATCCAGCCTGACGTGACCATCGCCATCGGCGCCAGCACCGAAGTGATCGCCGGTGAAGGCATGATCCTGACCGCCGGTGGCATCGACACCCACATTCACTTCATCTGCCCGCAGCAGATCGAAGAAGCGCTGATGAGCGGCGTCACCACCATGATCGGTGGCGGCACCGGACCGGCCACCGGCACCAACGCGACCACTTGCACCTCTGGCCCCTGGCACATGGCGCGCATGCTCCAGGCCGCCGATGCCTTCGCCATGAACATCGGCTTCACCGGCAAGGGCAACGCCAGCCTGCCCGAGCCGCTGATCGAACAGGTCAAGGCCGGCGCCATCGGCCTGAAACTGCACGAAGACTGGGGCACCACGCCTGCGGCCATCGACAATTGCCTGAGCGTGGCCGACCAGTACGACGTGCAGGTCGCCATCCACACCGACACCCTCAACGAGTCGGGCTTCGTCGAGACCACCCTCGCCGCCTTCAAGGGCCGCACCATCCATACCTACCACACCGAGGGCGCCGGCGGCGGCCACGCCCCGGACATCATCAAGGCCTGCGGTTTCGCCAACGTGCTGCCCAGCTCGACCAACCCGACCCGCCCGTTCACCCGCAACACCATCGACGAGCACCTGGACATGCTCATGGTCTGCCACCACCTGGACCCGAGCATCGCCGAGGACGTGGCTTTCGCCGAAAGCCGCATCCGGCGCGAGACCATTGCCGCCGAAGACATCCTCCACGACCTCGGCGCGTTCTCCATGATCAGCTCCGACAGCCAGGCCATGGGCCGCGTCGGCGAAGTGATCACGCGCACCTGGCAGACCGCCGACAAGATGAAGAAACAACGCGGCCCGCTGCCCGAAGACGCCGAGGGCAACGACAACTTCCGCGCCAAACGCTACATCGCCAAGTACACCATCAACCCGGCCATCACCCATGGCATCAGCCATGAAGTGGGCTCGGTGGAGATCGGCAAATGGGCGGACCTGGTGCTCTGGCGCCCAGCCTTCTTCGGCGTTAAGCCGACCTTGATCCTCAAGGGAGGCGCCATCGCCGCCAGCCTCATGGGCGACGCCAATGCCTCGATTCCCACGCCGCAGCCGGTGCACTACCGCCCCATGTTCGCCAGCTTCGACGGCTCGCGCCATGCCACCAGCCTGACCTTCATCAGCCAGGCCGCGCTGGACGCCGGGGTGCCTGCACAGCTGGGCCTGAAGAAGCGGATCGCCGTGGTGAAAGGCTGCCGCTCGGTACAGAAGACCGACCTGATCCATAACGCTTACCTGCCCGACATCGATGTCGACCCCCAGACGTATCAGGTCAAGGCCGATGGGGTGTTGCTCTGGTGCGAGCCGGCCGACGTGTTGCCCATGGCCCAGCGCTATTTCCTGTTCTGAGGCCGCCGTGGCTGGCTGACTGTCCGGGTTACGACTATCTATGTAGGTCTTGAGCACCTCGCGGTTTTCCTAAGGTGTCGCTCCACTCAACGAGGAGCGACACATGACCACGACCACGGCAACTCCAGCCCCCGTTCCAACCCCTCTTACCGTAGCGAACGTGACGGCCATCGCCGACCGCTACTACCAATATTTCCCGGACGTTCGCGAATCAGCGCGCGACTGGGGCATCAAGCTGCTCAAGTTCCATACCCACATGGACCTGGATCCGGACGAGGTCTATTGGCACGACTTCGACAATGCCCAGAACAGTGGGCGGGCCTACACCGGCCAACAGCACATCGGCAAGCCCAAGGAAACGCTCACCGTCACCGAGCTGGTACTGCGACGCTTCAACACCTTCTATCAGGTCAACTTCGACCTGCTCGACCAGATGTCGGGGTTCTATACCGCCAAGGACGCGGGCGTCTATAACGAGACCAATGAGGTGCCGCTGGCGCCGTCGGAAATCATGAAGGAATTCTGGGCGACCGACTTCTCCAGCCACTATCAGCGGCGTCTGGATGCCTTCCTGCGCGACTACGCCGATGACGGGCGGTTGCTGATCAAGATCCTGTTTTTCAGCTTCACTTGGAACGCCTACAACACCGGTGCATTGAGCGGCAAGCAGCTCAGACTGGTCTTCGATGCGTTCGCAGGGCCAGTCTCGGTGCCGCCCACGCTCGATGACCTGCAACGCCTGCATACCCAGCGCAGGCAGGCGGTGGTCAGGAGTTTCACCCTGGGTGACCTGACCTCGTTCGACATCCTGCACATCACCACCGCCGAGGGGCCGGAAATTCTGTACATGCCGGCGGGCTGGTTCAGAACCTTTCACAACGAGCAGCAGCTGTACGAGTGGGTTGCCGAGATCGCCACCGAGGAACATGGCCGCGAACGTTTGATCGCTCACTTCAATACCGCGGGAGAATCCACCACCCCCCCGCGAAAACTGCTGCTCGCCACCCTCGAACGCATCCGCACGACGCCGTGGCAATCGGGTCAGCGCCTGCTCAACGGCGTCAGCAAGGTGATCGACAAGGACGTGTTCACGTTCCTGTTCGACACGGTACGCGAGCGTCTCAAGCTCGATGCCAAGGAGCTTCTGGCTTCCAACCACGAGTTGCGCAAGGAATTGTTCCTGATCGATCTGGAAGCCTTCATGCGCATCGTCACCCCCCTGGCGCTGGCCGATCCAGCCGTTGCGCTGGTGGCGGTGGCCGCCGGCTCGATTGCCTTCGGCACACACCTGGCCAAGGCTGTACACGGCCAGACCCGGGCGTCCCGTCAGGCTGCGTTCAGAGCGGCCATACTGGATGCGCTGAACATTCTTCTGGATATGCCGCTGTTACGCGGCGTCGGTGACGATGCCTTGGCCGAGCTGGGAGGCTTCGAGGAGCTGGGCGCCGCGCTTGAGCTGGATGAAACGGATCTGGCCCTGATCGACCACACCGCTACCGCCAACGCGCAGCTCGATGCAGTCGCTACCCAGGAAGACCTCACCGGCCTGACCGAGGGCACGGGCCTCTATCAAGGGATCTACACGACGCCTGAAGGCAACCATTATCTGCGCATGGACGGCAAGATCTTCCAGGCTCATCACATCGAAGCCCTGGACCGATGGGTGATCGTCGATCCCATTGCGCCACGGCAGATCACGGGCAGCTGGCCTGTGCAAAAGGACTGGATGGGGCGATGGGAGCTGTTCACCATGACCGTGCCACAAGACCAGACCGCCGCAGCGGATGCGCTCGCGGCACTGGATACCGACCCCGGCTACCGCGACATCATCGCCATGCTCGTCAGCCCCAACGCACATCAGTTGATGACCGGCCCCATCGACAGCGTTCTGCTCACCGCGCGCGCACAGCTGATCGAGCTTCGAAAGACCCTGGGCAGCCAGGCCGAGGCTTTCTTCCGGGGATCAGTGCCCCAGGTCAGCCCAAGGCTGCCAACGGTCACCGCCACCATGACCCCCAAGGAATTCCTGACTCAGGTGTTTGCCATCAACAACGGTCTGGTGATCAACGAGGGAAGCAACGCCGTCGGCAGCTGCCAGCTGTTGATCAAGTACATGTCCACCCTCAAGGCTCAGCAGGTCAAGACGCTGTATGTCCAGGGACTGCTCAGGGACCTGCATCAGGCGTCGCTGGACCAATTCGAAAAAACCGGCATCTTTTCCCGCGAACTGGAAAAGCAGCTACGCACGCTGCACAACCGCGGCACCCGCCTGGATACGGGGCGGTACACCCTTCGTCAGGTGTTGGTGGAGGCCCGTCGCCAAGGCATCAGCGTCAAGGCGCTGGACTGCGCGGCGAGCCTGTCCACCGACGGGCTGGAGAACCCTTCCGTGCACCTGGGGCAACGCATGCGGGTGTACTACGCGTACAAGCGTATCGAAGCGCTGCAGAGCTCGAAGCCGGGTGACAAGTGGCTGGCCTTGACCGATCAACTGCTGGCCAACCACCACAATCGCACCCCAGGCCTGGCCAACATCATGGGTACGCCCAGCCTCCGGGTTTCATGGGTGGACTTCGATCAACCGCTGCGTTTTGCCGCAGACACTGGCGAAGTACTCTCACCGGGACGGATCCCTATCCGCGGTGACATCACCCTCAAGGTGCCGTCACCGGGCAAACCTGCCAACAACAGCTAGCCCCGAACGGGCTGACCCACGCAGACGCGTGCCGTGCCCGAGCGAATGCCCGATCAGCGGCCCCAGTCCTGCCGTGGGTCGAAGTCGGCGTGCTGTGCCAGGGCCTGCCAGGCGGCCCTGGTGCTCTCGTCGGCCGCCGGCGGCATGATCACCTTGATCTGCGCGAACAGATCACCGCGCCCGCCCTGCTTGTTCTTCAGGCCCATGCCCTTGACTCGCAGGCGCTGGCCGTTCTGGCTGTCCGGGCGAATCGTCAGGTTGATCCGGCCGGTCAAGGTGGGCACGGCGACCTTGCTGCCCAGCGCCACTTCCCAGGGGGCCAATGGCACCTGAATGATCAGATCGTGGCCGTCCACCTCGAACAGCGGGTGCGCGGCCAGGCGCAAGGTCAGGAACAGATCGCCGCTGGCACCGCCCGCAACCCCGGGCGCGCCCTGGCCCTTGAGGCGAATGCGTTCGCCGTCGGCAACGCCTGCGGGAATTTTCACATTGAGGTTCTTGACCACATCGGTCAGGCGCTGACCGCCGGCGTTGTATTGCGGCACCTTGAAGCTGATCTTCTTCGACTCGTCGGCGAGGGTTTCCTCGAGCGAAATCGACAGCTCCATCTCCACGTCCTGGCCATTGCGCGCCGGGCTGCGCTGCTGCCCACCACGCCCGAACGGATTGCCACCGGCCGCACCGCGACCACCGCCGCTGTTGCCGAAGATGGTGCTGAAGAAATCCGAGAAATCGCCGGCGCTTTCCTCATGGAAACCACCGCCACCACGGCCCTGCCAGCCCGGCGGACCCTGGAACGGGCGACCGTGCTGGCCGTACTTGCGCAGCTCGTCGTATTCGGCGCGCTTGTCGGCATTGCTCAGCGCTTCGTAGGCCTCGCTGGCTTCCTTGAACTTGTCCTCGGCGTCCTTTTCCTTGCTGACGTCGGGGTGATATTTACGCGCAAGCTTGCGGTAGGCGGTCTTGATCGCCTTCTCGTCCGCCGTCGGCTCGACGCCCAGAATCTTGTAGTAGTCTTTGAAATCCATCTAAGCATCACCATCAATGAGCGAATGCGCGCCGCCCGCGCCTATTGGTCGGACTCGGCAACGCATGGGAAGTTTATCGGCTGCAGGCCACTGGATGTGAACAGTGAGTTGTACAGCCCGGTCGATGGCTAGAAGGTTGGGGCCGCCGGCGCACTTTCAAGACAGCCGCGGCTCTTGATTCTGTACGCAACTGGCATACACTGCGCGGCCGTTTTTTGAACAGACCCGCCTTGCCATGAAAAACGCATCCCCGGCCCGCGCCTGCGGCATCGACTTCGGCACCTCCAACTCCACTGTCGGCTGGCATCGCCCGGGCAGCGAGACGCTGATCGCGCTGGAAGAGGGCAAGATCACCCTGCCTTCGGTGATCTTCTTCAACTTCGAAGAGCGGCGTCCGGTGTACGGCCGCCTGGCCCTGCATGAATACCTGGAAGGCTATGAAGGCCGTCTGATGCGTTCGCTCAAGAGCCTGCTGGGCTCCAAGCTGATCAAGCACGACACCAGCGTGCTGGGCACGGCGATGCCGTTCAAGGACTTGCTCGGGCTGTTCATCGGCGAGCTCAAGCAGCGTGCCGAGGCCAACGCCGGTCGTGCGTTCGACCAGGTCGTGCTGGGCCGCCCGGTGCATTTCGTCGACGACGACGCGGCCGCCGACCAGGAAGCCGAAGACACCCTGGCCGAGGTGGCGAAAAAGGTCGGTTTCAAGGACGTGTCGTTCCAGTTCGAACCCATTGCGGCCGCCTTCGACTATGAATCTACCATCGAGCGTGAAGAACTGGTGCTGATCGTCGACATCGGCGGTGGTACGTCCGACTTTTCCCTGGTGCGCCTGGCCCCCGAGCGCCGTGGACTGGACGACCGTGCCGAGGACATCCTGGCCACCGGTGGCGTGCACATCGGCGGGACCGACTTCGACAAGCAGCTCAGCCTGCAAGGCGTCATGCCGCTGTTCGGCTATGGCAGCCGGATGAAGAGCGGCGCCTTCATGCCGACCAGCCACCACATGAACCTGGCCACCTGGCACACCATCAACTCGGTGTACCTGCAGAAGTCGCAACTGGCCCTTGGCAGCATGCGCTATGACATCCAGGACACCGACGGTATCGACCGCCTGTTCAAGCTGATCGAGCAGAAAGCCGGACACTGGCTGGCGATGGAAGTGGAAGAAACCAAGATCCAGCTGACCGAGGCGACCAGTCGCCATGTGCCGCTGGACCGGATCGAGTCGGGCCTGAGCGTGGAGCTGACCCGGGCGCTGTTCGAGGCGGCCATCGACAACCTGCTCGAACGCGTGCGCGGCAGTGTCGGCGAATTGCTGAACAAGGCGGGTGTGGGCGTGGAACAGGTCGACACGGTGTTCTTCACCGGGGGTTCGAGCGGCATCCCGGCGCTGCGCAACAGCGTTGCGGCCATGCTGCCCAATGCGCGGCATGTGGAAGGCAACATCTTCGGCAGCATCGGCAGCGGCCTGGCCATCGAGGCTCGCAAGCGCTACGGCACCGAGTAAGGCAGGTCCGGCCTCTTCGCGGGCAGAGGGCTCGCCGCCCGCGAAGAGGCCAGTAAGCTTTACACCAACTGAGCCTGCTTCAGCTCACTCTTCAGATAGGCATAGTAGATCGGCCCCGCCACCACCCCGGGCAGGCCGAAGGCTGCCTCGAAGATCAGCATGGCCAGCAGCAGCTCCCACGACTTGGCACTGATCTGTCCACCGACGATCCGCGCGTTGAGGAAGTACTCGACCTTGTGGATGAGTATCAGATAACCCAGCGCCGCCATGGCCACCCAGATCGACAGCGACAGCCCGACGATGGTGATCAAGGTGTTCGAGATCAGGTTGCCGATCACCGGCAACAGCCCGAGCAGGAAGGTCAGCACGATGAGGGTCTTGGTCAGCGGCAGCTTGATGCCGCACATCGGCAGGACCACGGCCAGGAAAATGGCCGTGAAGAAGGTGTTCAGCAGGGAAATTTTGATCTGCGCGAAGACGATGTTGCGAAACGCCCGCACCAGCAGCGCCAGACGGTCGAACAACGCCGCTGCCAGGGGCTTGCGCTGATCGGGATCGGGAATCGCCTGCAGCGCGATGATGGCGCCCAGCACCATGCCGATCAGCAAGGTCACGAACATGTGCGCGGCATCCTTGCCGACCAGTTGCAGATCGCTCAGGTGCTTGCTCAGCCAGCCGCTGATGGCCACGCGAAATTCGGCGGCGCTGGCCGGCAGGTAGGCGTCGATGAAGGGCGGCAACTGGCCGCGCGCACGATCGACCACGCCCATGAACTTGTTCAGCGAAGCACCCGGGTTTTCCGCTTCGTGCAGAACGAAGCTGATGACGCCGGCGAACAGCAGCGCCAGGCTGCTGACCACCAGGGTCCCCAGCAGCGCCACCGCCACCCACCGCGCGCGACGCCCGGCGATCAGTCGCTCCAGTTGCGGGGTCAGCATGTTGACCAGTTCGAACACCAGCAAGCCCGCCAACAGGCTGGGCAGCAGGCGCATCGGCAAGACCAGCAGAAGGCCGCCGAACACCAGAATCCAGCTGGCGATCAGCACTTGACGCGAAGAGAACATGGGCATAAAGCCTCAGAAGCGAGCGATTCGAAAGGACAGGCAGTCTGCCAGCGTTGTGAACGAAGGGCCAGTAGGCGAACGCATGCACGGCCCCGGCTAAATTGCGTCATTTGTTTTCCAGCACGGGCTGCCCACAGACGGCCTGGCCAGCCAGTCGACGGGCGAAAAATTTCAGAACTATCGTCTCCTCATCACGCTCCAAATCAGCACGGGGCCACTCACGGCCCATCGAAGGAGCGACTCCCCATGTACAAGCAATCCTTGGCTGCACTGTGTGTCATCGCCTCGCTGGCCGGCTGTTCCTCGAACACCACCGTGCAGAACCCGGTGGACTTCGTGACCTATCGCGACGCCCCGCTGGTCAAGCAGGTCGAGAAAGGCATGACCATGCAGCAGGTCCTGGCCATCGGCGGCACACCGTCGACCGTCGTTGCAGGCACCGCCAACTCCGCCTACGGCACTTGCAACAACTACATCCTCAACCGTGAAGGCCATCAACAGCCTTACTACGTCAGCTTCGACAGCTCGGGCCGTGTCGCGACCAAGGGCTTCATGACCTGCGAGCAGCGCAAGCTGAACGAAACCGCGCCGTAATCCTACTTCAGGCGGCTGACGAAAGGCCCTCCCCAGGCCATTTGTAATAAAACTTTTCGTCGCCGCCGCCACTCACATTCCTGTAGCGACATTGATGCAATGACGCATCTGCACCGATCCCGCCGGGTTCCGAATTCGGAACAACAGAGCGAGACGGCTCAAACCGTATAGCTGGAGACAAACATGCTGAATCTCGAAACTTCCCAACTGACATCCGTAAAAGACCTGCGTGCCCGCGCACGTCAGAACGTTGATCAAGGCGCCGTCACCGAAGGCTACAACGCCGACCGCGAAGAGATCATCAAACTGCTCAATGGCTCGCTGGCCACAGAGCTGGTCTGCGTGTTGCGCTACAAGCGCCACTACTTCATGGCCAGTGGCCTGAAGGCAAGCATTGCGGCCGATGAATTCCTCGAGCACGCCGAGCAGGAAGCCGAACACGCCGACAAGCTGGCCGAGCGCATCGTGCAACTGGGCGGCGAGCCGGAATTCAACCCGGACCTGCTGAGCAAGAACTCCCACGCACAATACGTGGCAGGCAACACCCTAAAGGAAATGGTCTACGAAGACCTGGTGGCCGAGCGCATCGCTATCGACAGCTATCGCGAAATCATCCAGTACATCGGCGACAAGGACCCTACCACTCGCCGCATCTTCGAAGACATCCTGGCCCAGGAAGAAGAACACGCCGACGACATGGCCGACATTTACAACGCGCTGTAATCGTCAGTCGCAGGCCCCAAGCCAGAACTCAGGTTCTGGCTTTTTTGTGCCCGGTCATTTTGCCTGCAACCCGTAGGAGCGGCCCGTGGCCGCGAAACCCGCGACCCGATGCTCCTGACACATCGCAGCGATTGGTTCGCGGCCACGGACCGCTCCTACAGAAACCGGCTCAGGAGCCAGGTACCGTCTTCGGTGCCTTGCCCGCCTTCATCTGCTGCAGCAGCGGCGTGCACTGGTTCGGCTCGCCACCGCTGGGTGCTACCAGTGCCAGCAGGCCTGCCGCCGGCCCGATGGTCGCGCCAAGGGCGACCATGCCAGCCCCGCGCAACAGCAACGGTACCGCCTGCACGCCAGCATTGGGCTTGGCGAACGGGCCGCGCACGTACAGCGGCGAGCGCAGCGACAGCAGGCGGAAGCCCTTGGACTCCGGCGAAATCTTCAGGTCCAGTTGTTCCTGCTTGAAATTCACCGTGCCATCGATGTAGATGATCGCGTTCTCGGTATCGAAGACGAACAGATCGGTGCTGGCCAGCCCGTTCTTGATGCCCAGTGACGCGGCCGCGCAGTTGATGTCCACCTCCTTGTCACCGAAGATCTTGCCCACCAGGTAGTTGCCGACGTTCAGCCCGGCAATCTCCATCAGATCGCGGCTCACCGCGCCATCGTTGACGAGCATTTTCAGATTGCCATTGGCCGTGCCCAGCAGCGCCGCCACCGAATTGCCGGTGCCGGCAATGTCGGCATCGCCGTTGAGCTGACCGAAGCTGGTGCGCATGGGTTCGAACGAAGGGAACAGTTGCTTGAGCTGAAAGCCGCGCGCGGTCAATTTGGCCCGACCCTGCAACGGCGTGGTGCGGCCGTTCAGCGAGATCTGTGCGTCGAGCTTGCCCCCGGCCACCCCGAAACGCAGCGGCTCCAGGCGCAGGTTGCCGTCGTCCAGCACCACATGGGTATACAGGTCCGTGAACGGCAGATCCTCGCTGTGGACGATCTTGCGTCCGGTAAATTCGACGTCGGCATCCATGGCGCGCCAGCGGTCGGTCTTGAACTCTTCCACGGGCAGGACCTTGCCGGCCGGTTGCTTGCTCGCCCCGCCGCGGGCCTTCTGCTCGGCATTGGAGTCGGCACCGATCAACGGCTTGAGGTCGGCGAACAACAACTGGTTGGACACCAGCGCGCCGCTCAGCTTTGGCCGGGGCTGGCTGGCGACGAAGCCCAGGTTGCCATGGATATCGCTGTTGCCGATCTTGCCGTTGAAATCCTCATAGCGAAACGACGCGCCGCCGGGCTCGTGCAGCTTGACCAACAGGTGCCCATCGGTTTCGTACGCGGGAGAATCCGGCAGGGTCACGCCGGTCAGTGGATAGAGATTGCCCAGGCTGCTGCCACTCAGGCGCAGGCGCAAGTCCAGCGCGCCCAGATTGCGCGGATCGGTCAGAGTGCCGGCAACCGCAGCACGGGTGTCGGCGATACGCACGTCGACCTGCACGGGAAACGGTCGGGAAGCGTCCTGCAGCGCCAACAGCCCGCCGATCTTGCCCGAGCCCGAGAGCGGCAAGTCCTTGTAGCGACCATCGACCTTGAAGCCGAACGCATAGTCCTGCGCACTGGCACCCTGGTCGGCGACTTTCTTGGCCGCACCGCTGCCGACGATGTCGCTGAACGGAATCGGTTTACCCAATGGGTCGATCAACACCTTGACCGAAGTCTTGAGCGTCTGGTCGTCGAACGCCACCACGCCCTTGTCAAAGCCGATGGAGCCGATGTCCATGACCCATTTGGACGGCTCGGCGTCGGGATCCTTTTCGTCGAACTGGAAGGTCCAGTTGGCGCGACCATCGGCCAGACGTTGCAGGGAGACATCGGGACCGGTCAGGTCGATACGCGGTATGACCACGCGCTGGGCCAGCAGCGGCAGCGGGGAAAGACGAAATTCGACCTTCTGCAGGCTGGCCATCTGGGGTTTCGATGACCAGTCAGGGTTGCCCAGGGTGATGTCCTGAGCGACGAAACGCGGCCACGGCACCCAGGCACGCCAGCCACCTTCATCCTCTTCACGCTGCCAATGCACAGCGAGGTCACCATTGATGGCAAAAGGACGATGCAGGGCTTCGGAAACCTTTTCGTTGATTGTGGGTTTGATTCGATTCCAATCGAAGGTGGCGATCACCACTACCACTATCAGCAGCAGGACCAACAGGCTGCCCAGGGTCCAGGCGACGATTTTACGTGGGCGCGTCATTGCGGGCTCCTTGAGACTGCGTGCTCCCGCGAGCACAGGGGGTACTACCAACAAGGGTAGGACTGATAAACGCCTTGAGGGTTTAGTTTTTGGGTTTTTCGAGCCCGGACGCGGCTTGCGCCGCTGCTACAGGGATCGCGGTATGCCCCTGTAGCAGCGGCGCAAGCCGCGTCGGCGGTGCATGGGATCCGCCCGATAAAACGCGTCCAATCCGGAATATGCATGCGTCATTCACTATCGACGTTACCGATGGTGACGCCCGACAACGGTGCCCAAGCCCGCGAAAATCCCCGCACTGGTGCACTGAAACCCTCGATCTAGAGCCCTCGCGGCAAAACATCATTTTCGTTGATTGTTACCATTGCCTTTATGAACTTTTCTATCGAATTTCAAAGAGTAGCATTGGCTCTGTACCCAATTTCTGCCCTCCCAAGGAGCGCCTACATCATGAAACGCCAATTGCTGCTTTCCCTGACCCTGTCGGTCCTCGCTGCCAACGCTTTCGCCATGCCAGCTGCGGATCAAAGTGTTTCCGCCGAGCTTCGCTCCAGCGCTGCCAGCTACAGCCAGCCCTACCTGGCCGAAGATGGCTCGGACCGTACCCCACAAGGCGCTGTCGCCGAGAACGGTTCGGACCGCACCCCTCAGGCCACTTTCGCTGAAGACGGCTCGGATCGCACTCCACAAAGCACCTTCGCCGAGAACGGTTCGGATCGCACTCCGCAGGCCACCTTCGCTGAAGACGGCTCGGATCGCACCCCACAAGGCACCTTCGCCGAGAACGGTTCCGATCGCACCCCTCAGGCCACCTTCGCTGAAGACGGTTCGGATCGCACTCCACAAGGCACCTTCGCCGAGAATGGCTCGCAGCGCCTGCTCGATCGTCAAGACCAAGCCAACGCATGAGCCTGCTGTTCGAGGTCTCCGACAAAGCCCGGTTTCTCCAGACCGGGCTTTCCGATCCAGCCTGACCCGTCGTTGATGCAACCCATCCCCCGCCTTCCTGGTTCGACGCCCAGCCTGTCAATTTGCTAGAGTCCTTCGCTGCCCTTGCATAGAAGCACCGTCGATGTTGCCGCGCGCCGAACAGAAACAGCAGACCCGCCTTGCCCTCCTCGAAGCCACACGCCAATTGATGGCGGCCGGCCGAGGCTTCGGCAGTATCAGCCTGCGCGAAGTCGCCAAGGCTGCCGGCATCGTACCGACCGGCTTCTACCGCCATTTCGACGACATGGACCAGCTCGGTCTGGCCCTGGTCAACGAAGTCGACGCCACGTTTCGCGCCACCCTGCGTCTTGTGCGCCACCATGAAATCGTGGTCGGCGGGCTCACCGCAGCCTCGGTGCGCATCTTTCTCGATGGCGTAGCCGCCAACCGCCCGCAGTTCCTGTTCCTCGCCCGCGAGCAATACGGCGGTTCCCTGCCCGTGCGCCAAGCCATCGCCACCCTGCGCGCGGGCATCAGCGCGGACCTGGCGACAGACCTGGGCTCCATGCCCAAATGGCAGCACCTGGACAGTGCCTCGCTGCAGGTCATGGCCGACCTGGTGGTCAAGGCCGTGTTCGCCACATTGCCGGAACTGATCGACCCACCGGCACCCGACCTGCCGGCTCACCTGACGCCCGAAGCGAAGATCAGCCAGCAACTGCGCTTCATCTTCATCGGCGCCAAGTACTGGAAAGGGCTCAGCCAATAGCCCTCGCGCCTTGCACTGGTGCGCGCAGATATCATCTGCACTAAAGTGGTGCGCAAAACCGCCCTCTTTTCTGGCAACAGCCAAGCGCTGGTGGTGATCCAAAGGTTGGCAAGACACTTGCTCTGCATTGGCCACTGCCTTCAGAAGGACGCCACCAATGCTGGTTATTCACCGCCGAATCGCTCCTGCGGACCAATGGGCTGCCGAGCTGCACCTGAACTTCGAGGCCCGCAGCAAAAGTCGCCTGCGCTGTTTCAGTGCCGAGGGTGAAGATGTCGGACTGTTTCTCGAACGCGGCCAGCCTCCCTTGCACGACGGCGAATGCCTGCAGGCCGAAGACGGTCGAGTGGTGCGCGTGTGCGCCCGTCCCGAGGAACTGCTGCACGTCACCTGCGCAAGCGCCTTCGAACTGACCCGCGCGGCCTATCACCTGGGCAATCGCCACGTCGCCCTGCAAGTCGGTGACGGCTGGCTGCGCCTGCTCGACGACTACGTGCTCAAGGCCATGCTCGAACAGCTCGGCGCACAGACCCAGACCCTGCTCGCCCCTTTTCAACCCGAGCACGGTGCCTACGGCGGTGGTCACCATCATTCGCGACACGGCGAAGAAGGCTTCAACTACGCGCCCAAACTGCATCAGTTCGGCGTGCGCACGTGAACAACGCCTGGGCCTTGCTGCGCCTGGCCAGCCCACAGTTGCCGATCGGTGGCTACAGCTATTCGCAGGGCCTGGAAATGGCCGTGGAAAACGGCACGGTCAACGATGCACAGAGCGCCCATCACTGGATCGCCGACCAACTGCTGCTCAACCTGGCGCGCTTCGAAGCGCCCCTGCTGTTCGCCCATTGCATGGCCGCAGCGCAGGACGACTGGGGGCAACTGCTGGAACTGAGCGCCGAACACCGCGCGAGCCGGGAGACCCGCGAGCTGCAGCTGGAAAGTCGGCAGATGGGCTATTCGCTCAAGCAACTCCTGCTCGGCCTTGCCGAATTGGATATCTCAGCCCGCCGCTACCTGGCTCAGATCGAAGAACCTCATTTGGCACTGGGCTGGGCGCTGGCTGCACGCGCCTGGAACATCCCGGCGCAGGACGCGCTGGCCGCCTGGCTGTGGAGCTGGCTGGAGAACCAACTGGCGGTGCTCATGAAGACCTTGCCCCTGGGCCAGCAGGCCGCCCAGCGCCTCACCACCCAATTGCTACCGACTTTGCAGTTGGCCCAGCGCAATGCCACCGAACTGGATCCTCAACACTACGGCAGTGCCGCCTTCGGCCTGTCCCTGGCGAGCATGGCCCACGAACGCCAGTACAGCCGCCTGTTCCGTTCCTAGGAGAATCACCATGAATACCCAACCCCTGCGTGTCGGTATCGGAGGCCCGGTAGGCTCCGGCAAGACCGCGCTGACCCTGGCCCTGTGCCTGGCCCTGCGCGAGCGCTACAACCTGGCGGTGGTCACCAACGACATCTATACGCGTGAAGACGCCGATTTCCTGGTACGCAACCAGGCGCTCGCCCCCGAGCGCATCATCGGCGTGGAAACCGGTGGTTGCCCGCACACCGCCATCCGCGAAGACGCTTCCATCAATCTGGAAGCCGTGGACCAGCTCAATCGGCGTTTTCCGGGCCTGGACCTGATCCTCGTGGAATCGGGTGGCGACAACCTGTCCGCCACCTTCAGCCCGGAGCTTTCGGACCTGACCATCTACGTGATCGATGTGTCCGCCGGCGACAAGCTGCCGCGCAAGGGCGGCCCCGGTATCTGCAAGTCCGACCTGCTGGTGATCAACAAGATCGACCTGGCACCGCTGGTGGGTGCATCCCTGGAGATGATGGACGGCGACACCCGACGCATGCGCGGCGAAAAGCCGTTCGTCTTCAGCAATCAGAAGACCGGCCAGGGCCTTGAGCAGATCATTGCCTTCATCGAGCGCCAGGGCTTGCTCGACGCCGCCTGAGCCGTTGCCACCCTTGCTTTCATTGCAGTGAACACGACGATAAGGAAAACACTCACATGACCTTCAAGACGCTCTTCACCTGTGCAGCCCTGCTGCTGACTCCAGCTGTCGCCTTCGCCCATCCGGGCCATGGCGACAACGGCCTGCTGGCCGGTATCGGCCACCCCCTGGGCGGCCTCGATCATTTGCTGGCCATGCTCGCCGTAGGCCTTTGGGCGGCGCAGCAACAAGGTGCAGCGCGCTGGGCGTTGCCGTGCACCTTCGTCGGCACCATGCTCGTCGGTGGCCTACTGGGCTTTGCCGGCCTGCAATTGCCGGCGCTGGAAAGCGGCATTGCCGCGTCGGTGCTGGCGCTGGGTCTGGCCGTAGCGCTGGCGGTGCGGCCACCGCTGGTCCTGGCCGTGGTCGCCACGGCGCTGTTCGCCCTGTTTCACGGCGTGGCCCACGGCCTGGAGCTGCCGGACATGTCCAGCCCCGTCGCCTATGCGGCCGGCTTCGTCGCCGCCACCGCTGCACTGCACGCGGCCGGTTATGCCGTCGTGCGCTTCCTGCCCAAGGCCGCGGCGCCGCTGGTGCGCGTGGCCGGTGCCCTGTCGGCATTGACCGGCGCATGGTTGCTGGCCGGCTGATTGCGGCACGCCCCCCCTGCCTGGGGGGCCTTGCTTTAGGAGCCGTGACCGACACCTGCTACCATGTCGCGCAAAACGCCTCTGATGATCCCGCCAATGCCTGACCCATCGCTGCACGCCGCCCTGGCGGCCACTCAAGCGCACTTTCGCGACACCGTCCTGCCATTGTGGCAAGGCGCCGGCTTCAACACCGAACTGGGCCTGCCGTTCGAAGCGGTGAACACCACTGGCCAGCCGTTGCCGGCGCAGCGCTATCGCGCCATGGCGTGCGCTCGTCAGCTGTATGTGTTTTCCAGTCTGATCGACCAGCCCGGTGCCCGCGAACATGCCGCCACCCTGTTCCGCTCCCTGCAACGGCATTTCCACGATGCCGAGCACGGCGGCTGGTTCTACAGCATCGACGCGCAAGGTGCACCGCTGGATCGGCGCAAGGATCTGTACACCCACGCCTTCATCGTCTTCGCCTGTGCCCACTACTGGGAAAAGGTGCGCGAGCCGCTGGTGGAGTCGGTGCTCAACGCCGCCCTGGAAGTGATCGCCACCCGGTTTTCCACAGGCGACGGCCTCTACGAAGCCCTGCTCGGCGAAGACTGGAGCGATCAGGGTGCAGGCCCTTTGCAGAACCCCTTGATGCACCTGGCAGAAGCCTTCCTGGCAACCTTGGCCGTGCGTGACGATAAGCCTACCCAGGCAGCGCTGCTGGCCCTGTGCGAGGCCATGCAGGCGCGTTTCGTGGAATCCGAACACGGCATCATGCTGGAGAAGCCGCGCGGTGCTGTGGATAACTGGTTCGAACCGGGCCATCAGTTCGAGTGGCTGTTTCTCGTGCAGACCTCACCGCTGCTGCAGGGCAGCGCCCTGCACCGCTCCCTGCAGCGCGCCTTCGCTTATGCACAACGCACCGGCGTGCAGGATGGGGTCGTGATGGCGATGCTCAAGCTCGACGGCGAGGTCCTCGACGCCACTCAACGCATCTGGGCGCAGGCCGAGTACCTGCGGGCCCTGACGCTGCAGCCCGATGCCGATGTCGGCGCGCAGTTGCAGGTCTTGCGCGAGCGCTTCCTGCACGGCGCCGGCTGGCACGAGTGCCGCGATGGCGAGGGGATGGTCAGCCGTACCGACATGCCATCGACCACCCCCTACCACCTGCTGACCTGCTACCAGGGGCTGCAGGCGTTCGTCTGATCCCCGGCCGGTCAGGCCTTGCCAGGACGCTCGACTGCAAAGCCGGCCCACGATTGCGTGACCGGCATGACTTCCAGGCTGTTGATGTTGATGTGGGGCGGCTGGGTCAGAATCCAGTAGATGGTTTCGGCGATGTCCTGCGGCTGGATCGGGTTGGCGCCTGCATAGGTGGCATCGTAGCGCGCCTGGTCACCGCCGAAGCGCACCAGCGAGAATTCGCTTTCGCACATGCCCGGCTCAAGGTTGGTAACGCGCACGCCGGTACCTTGCAGGTCACAGCGCAGGTTCAACGAGAACTGCCCGACAAAGGCTTTGGTGCCCCCGTACACGTGGCTGCCGGGATAGGGGTAATTGCCGGCCACAGAGCCCAGGTTGACGATCGTTGCACCCTTGCCGTGGGCAATCAGGCGCGGCAGCAGCAGCCGCGTGGCGTAGATCAGCCCTTTGATGTTGGTATCGACCATGGTGTCCCAATCGTCCAGGTCGCACTTGGGCGCAGGGTCTGCGCCCAATGCCAGACCTGCGTTGTTGACCAGCCCACTGATGCTGGCGAACTCCTCGGGCAACCCGGCAATCGCCGCCTCCATGGCCTTGCGGTCACGGACGTCGAGCACCAGCGGGAGCACGCGCGTCTTCGCCGACAGCTCTTCGCTCAACGCGGTCAGACGCTCTTCGCGGCGGCCAGTCAGAATCAACGACCAGCCGGCCTCGGCGAAACGCCGCGCGCAGGCTTCGCCGAATCCGGACGTGGCGCCAGTGATGAATACCGTGGAAGTCATGCGGTTCTCCTGAGGGTGTGGCTGCGGCGCATGGGCGCGTCAGGCTCAAGCCGTGGCCACCGAGAATGGGGGCTTTGCAGAATGCCCGGCCAATGGGCCGTATGCAACTGATCAATAATCGACCACCCGCGCCAAACCCGCAGGGTTAAAGGCTCGCGGACGGTTACCAGCATGTTATCCACAAGCGGTTCCACAGAGACTGGGGGCAATTGTCGTTGCCGGCACTGTCTCACTCCGGTGGCCGAACAGGCGCCGTTAGAACTTTTTGGCTTGACCGGCAAGGGCTATTGCGCATGCCTGCTTCGCCCATGGTTGGCAGGGGAAATACGACCAAAGGCGCAACGCCAGTGAATACGCCCCTTTTCGAGGTATTTCCAAGGCTTGTTCACAGAGTTATCCACAGGACGTTGGACTGCTGTCACTCTGGTTGGCACGGTGGATAAAACAGTTGACAAAGCCACCTGTCGATCCCCATGAAACCCCTGTGCGTTTTTTGATCAGAAGCCTGCAAGCCTCGATTCCCGTGGGCTGCAGCGTGATACCACCAAGTTGTCCACAACCGGTTCCACAGCAATTGGGGACAAGCGTGGATTGTGGCATTCCGATGACCAACAGTGGTTTTATGTCGCAGGCGCGCGCTGCGCCGGATTTGTTTTCCACAATTGCGCGAACCTACGAAAAACGCCCCGGACGGGGCGTTCTGCGGCGCCGGAGCTTGGTATCAGTGCCCGCCCAGGTAGGCGTTGCGCACCTCGTCGTTGCTGAGCAGCTCACGGCCCGTTCCGGTCAGACGGATCTCGCCGTTGACCATCACATAGGCACGGTCCGAAAGCCGGAGTGCGTGGTTGGCGTTCTGCTCGACAAGGAAGATGGTCATCCCGCTCTGCGCCAGCTCGCGCAGGGTCGAAAAGATCTGCTTGACCACGATCGGCGCCAATCCCAGCGACGGCTCGTCGAGCAACAGCAGCTTGGGCCGACTCATCAACGCACGTGCGATGGCAAGCATCTGCTGCTCACCACCGGACATGGTCATGGCGCGCTGGTTGCGCCGCTCCTTCAGCCGGGGAAACAGCTCGAACATGCGCTGCATGTCTTCGCTCGAGTGCTTGTCACCGATGGGGATGGTACCCATCATCAGGTTCTCTTCCACCGACATGTCGGGAAAGACCCGGCGGCCTTCCGGCGACTGGGCGATGCCGTTGGAGGCGATGTAGTGGGACGACTTCTGAGTGATGTCGGTACCACGGTAGATGATCTGCCCCGCACTGGCGCGCGGCTGGCCGAAGATGGACATCAGCAGCGTCGACTTGCCTGCACCGTTGGAACCGATCAGGCTCACCGTCTCACCCTCATCGATGTGCAGCGAGACCTTCTTCAGCGCCTGGATCGGACCGTAGTGAACGTCGATCTCCTTCAATTCGAGGATGGGCGTACTCATACCAGCTCCTCCTCTTCGGCGCCCAGGTAGGCCGCGATGACCTTCGGGTCGCTGCGGATCTCTTCGGGTTTGCCCTTGGCGATCACGTTGCCGTGGTCCAGCACCACGATGTCGTCGGAAATGCTCATTACCATGCCCATGTCGTGCTCGATCAGCACCACTGTCATATCGTGTTCGTCACGCAGCAGGCGGATCATGCCGCTCAGCGCCTCGGTTTCCTGGGGGTTGAGGCCCGCCGCCGGTTCGTCCAGGCAGATCACCTGGGGCCGGGTGCACATGGCCCGGGCAATCTCCAGGCGTCGTTGCTGGCCGTAGGAAAGCTCGCCGGCCAGGCGGTTGGCGCAGTTCACCAGGTCCACCACTTCCAGCCAGTAGAACGCGGTCTTGATGGCGTCCTCTTCGGCCTTGCGGTAGCCCTTGGTATTCAGGATGCCCGCCAGCATGTTGCGGTTGACCCACATGTGCTGGGCTACCAGCAGGTTTTCCATCACCGACATTTCCTTGAACAGGCGAATGTTCTGGAAGGTACGGGCCAGTCCTGCGCGGTTCACCAGGTGGGTACCGCCGAACATCTTGTACCAGACACGGCTGGCGAAGCTGCGCGGCGAGACGAAGTCCGCGGCCTGGAACGGCTCGCCCAGCAGCTTGATGACATTGGTCTTCTGGCCGCGGGCATTGAGTTCGATACGTCCGCCAGTGGCTTTGTAGAACCCGGTCAGGCAGTTGAACACCGTGGTCTTGCCGGCACCGTTGGGGCCGATCAGGGCGAAGATCGAATTGCGCCTGACCTGCAGGCTGACATCGCTCAAGGCCTTGATGCCGCCGAAATGCATCATCAGCTTCTCGACCGACAGAATGACTTCGTTACTCATGGCGTAGTCCCCTTGGCATCGATCAATGCACCTTTCACCGGCTTGATGCCGGTACGGCTGATACGGATCAAACCCCGTGGCCGCCAGATCATCATCAGCACCATCAATACGCCAAACAGCAATACCCGGTACTCGGAGAAACTGCGCAGCAGCTCCGGCGCCACGGTTAGCACGAAGGCGGCAATCACCACGCCAACGGTCGAGCCCATGCCGCCGAGCACCACGATGGCCAGGATCAGCGCCGACTCGAAGAAGGTGAACGAGGTGGGGTTGACGAAGCCCTGATAACTGGCGAAGAACACCCCGGCCAGACCTGCGGTGGAGGCACCGATGGTGAACGCCGAGAGCTTGACCAGCACGTGGTTCAGGCCCATCGAGCGGCAGGCGATCTCGTCTTCGCGCAGCGCTTCCCAGGCACGCCCTACCGGCATGCGCGTGAGTCGATGCTTGATGTACAGAACGGCCAGTACCACCAGGAACAGCACCGCATAGATGAACACGAATTTCAGGTCGGGGTTGTATTCGAAACCGAAGTACTCATGGATCGGCACCCCGCCGTCACGGGCGCGACGGCCGAACTCCAGACCGAAGAAGGTGGGCGACGGCACGGGAACGCCGTTCGGCCCGCCGGTGAACGACAACCAGTTGTTGAGCACCAGGCGAATGATCTCGCCGAAGCCCAGGGTCACGATGGCCAGGTAGTCCCCGTGCATGCGCAACACCGGGAACCCCAGAATGCACCCCGCCAGCGCCGCGGCGATCGCGGCCAGCGGCAGCGCCGACCAGAAGCCCAGCCCCAGGTACTGGTAGCCCAGCGCCAGGCCGTAGGCGCCAATGGCGTAGAACGCCACGTAGCCCAGGTCGAGCAGACCGGCCAGGCCGACCACGATGTTCAGGCCCAGGCCGAGCAGTACGTAGATCAGCCCGAGAATGACCACCGTGAGGATGTACTTGTTGGCGAAGATCGGGAACACGATGGCAATCACGATCAGCGCCGGGATGATGAAGCGCAGCCGCGACTTGTAGTCCGGCGGCAGCACGTGCACACCGGAGCCCGAACTCTCGAAGCTCTGGGAGATGGCCAGCCCCCGGGGAGTCTGCAGGAACAGGCTGAGCAGGAAGCGCCCGGCCATCACCGCCGCCACCAGCCACGCCACGCGGGCCGGTTGCAGGTTGAAGCTGTAGCCGTCGAGCACGATGCCGACGATGGGGCCGAACACGATCAGCGCCAGCAAGCCGGCAATGACCATGTCGACCAGGCTTTTCTTGATATCTACAGGTTTGGCAGTAGGTGCGGACATACTTATACCTTCGCCACGAGTGGGCGACCCAGCAGGCCTTGGGGACGGAAGATCAGGATCAGCACCAACAGGCCGAAACTGAACACATCCTTGTAGTCGGAGTTGATCAAACCGGAGAACTGCGATTCGGCAACCCCCAGGATCAGGCCACCGAGCATCGCACCGGGCAACGAGCCGATGCCGCCCAGTACCGCTGCAGTGAATGCCTTGATGCCGATGATGAAGCCGGCATAGAAGTCGAACGTGCCGTAGTTCATGGTGATCAACACCCCGGCCAGGGCCGCCATGGCGGCGCCGATGATGAACACGTAGGAGATCACCCGGTCGGTGTTGATGCCCAGGATGGAGGCCATCTTGCGGTCCTGCTGGGTAGCGCGGCACATGCGTCCCAGCTTGGTGAACTTGATGATGTAGGTCAGCACGCCCATGCCCACGAAGGCAGCGATGAGGATGAAGATCTTGGTGTAGGTGATCTGTACGAAACCGGTGCCCACTTCGAAGCGCCAGGCGCCTTCGAGCAGCGTCGGTACGCCTTGCTGACGAGCACCCTGGCTGATCTGCGCATAGTTCTGCAGGATCAGCGATATACCGATGGCGCTGATCAGCGGCGCCAGCCGGGTCGAATTGCGCAGCGGCTTGTAGGCCACGCGCTCGATCACGAAACCGTACACGCCGGTCACCACGATGGTGAACACCAGCGTACCGAGAATCAGGAACGGAAAGGATTCGAGGCCGAAGAACGACAGCACGGCCAGGCCGATGGCCGCCAGGTAGGCGCTGATCATGTACACGTCGCCGTGGGCGAAGTTGATCATGCCGATGATGCCGTAGACCATGGTGTAGCCAATGGCGATCAAGCCGTACACCGACCCGAGGGTCAGTCCGTTGATCATTTGTTGCAGGAAGATACCGTCCATCATGCACTCTCACGAACGTCTGGAACCGCGCACCGCGCAGGGTGCGGGCAGCCCTGAAGGCGCCCGCCACCCGTCAGGCGGTATGGAGGGAAACGGGGGCCACCGCAGGGGCGGCCCCGGCTGGCGTACGCCAGCGCAAACGTCCTACTTCTGCTGTTCCAGCTGCTTGTACTTGCCTTCGGCGTTCCACTGGTAGACCACGTAGTCGGACACTTTCAGGTCGCCCTTGGTGTCCCAGGCCTTCTCGCCCATGACGGTCTTGACCGGGTTGGCCTTGAGCCACTTGGCCGCGTCTTCACCCTTGTTCGACTTGGCGCCGTTGAAGCCTGCGGCCAGTGTCTGCAGCGAGGCGTAGGCGTACAGGGTGTAGCCTTCAGGCTCGTAGCCGGACTTGCGGAATTCGTCGACCACGGCCTTGCTGTCGGGCAACGCGCGCGGATCGGCGCCGAAGGTCATGTACACACCATCGACGTATTGCGCGCCGCCGGCGGTGGTGACCAGTTCGTCGGTGACGATGCCGTCATCGGACATGAACTTGACGTCCTTGAGGCCTTGCTCGCGCATCTGCCGAACCAGAGGACCGGCTTCGGGATGCAGGCCGCCGAAATACACCACGTCGGCGCCGGTGGAGCGGATCTTGGTGACCAGGGCGCTGAAATCCTTCTCGCCGCGGGTCAGGCCTTCTTCCAGCACCGGTTTGACACCCCGTGCGGTCAACTGCTTGGCCGTCGCATCGGCCAGGCCTTTACCGTAGGTGTCCTTGTCGTTGATGACCGCGACCTTCTTGCCCTTAAGCACGTCGACGATGTAGTTGCCGGCGACGACGCCCTGCTGGTCGTCACGACCGCACATGCGCAGGATGGTGTCCAGGCCGCGCTCGGTCACCTGCGGGTTGGTCGAACCGGGGGTGATCATGACGATACCGCCATCGGCGTAGATTTCCGACGCTGGGATGGTGGAAGACGAGCAGAAGTGACCGACAACGCCGATTACACCATCCTGTTCCAGCTTGTTGGCCACCGCCACCGCCTGCTTGGGCTCGCAGGCATCATCGCCGGCCACCAGCACGATCTTCTCCCCGTTCACGCCACCGGCCTTGTTGATGGCGTCCGCTGCCGCTTGTGCACCCTTCATGTACTGCTCGCCGAACGATGCGTTGGCACCGGTCATTGGCCCTGCTACACCGATCTTGACGTCGGCTTGAACAATCGACGAAGCGCCCAGCGCAGTTGCCACTGCGAGAGCCAGAAAACCTTTCCTGTAGAACGTCTGCGACATGAGTGGTGCTCCTGAATTTTTTTGGTTGGCACTACAACTTCAGCGCCAAGCTCCGAGCAAGCGCCGTGCCAGCGCATTTACCCAAGTTGCACAGTTTTCATCTTCAGCGAGACACCTAGACGCCCGGACCATTTTCTACAGGTCGTGCAACCGTCTGGCACGGGGCTGGTGATACCGATAATCGAGAGCGGTACAACCCGAGTGAGCCATCATTGCAACCGTGCATTGCGCAAGTGGGCAACCATGCTGTAACAGCGGACGTAACCTAAGTGCACACTGTCGGTGCATAACCGCTACATCGCGCACCACTGGATACTCCCCGAGTGCGCTATTTCCGCCGCCGCACCCATGTCATTGGCGAGCCCTTGGCAGGGGGCCGCGCCGGGCGATGGTGCGGTCGCGTCCACCTGCGTTCGAAAAAGCTGGCAGAATGTGCTCTTACTGTGCGCCACCGCTGTTCCAAATGAGGCACGCGGTTCTGGAGACCCTGATGAGCGAGAGCGTATTCGCCGATCGCATCGTGCAAAACCTGCTCGACACCGATCTGTACAAGTTGAGCATGATGCAGGCTGTGCTCCACAACTATCCCAACGTCGATGTCGAGTGGGAGTTTCGTTGTCGCAACGGGGAAGACCTGCGGCCCTACCTGAATGACATTCGCGAACAGCTCGAACAGCTGTCCGAATTGAGCCTGGGCCCGGATCAGTTGAGCTTTCTGGAAGGCATCAATTTCATGAAGCCGGACTTTCTGCGCTTCCTGGGCCTGTTCCGCTTCAATCTGCGCTACCTGAACATCGGCATCGAGAACGATCAGCTGTTCATCCGCCTGCGCGGGCCGTGGCTGCATGTGATCCTGTTCGAAGTGCCGTTGCTGGCGACGGTCAGCGAGGTGCGCAACCGCATTCGCTATCCCGATGTGCTGCTCAGCCAGCCGCGGGAAAAGCTCTACCGCAAGTTCGAATGGCTGCAGGCCAATGCCAGCAGCGAAGAATTGGCGGAGTTGCAGGTGGCCGACTTCGGCACCCGTCGGCGTTTCTCCTACAAGGTGCAGGAGGAAGTGGTCACAGTGCTCAAGCACGAGTTTCCGGGGCGTTTCGTCGGCACCAGCAACATGCACCTGGCCCGCCAGCTGGACCTCAAGCCGCTGGGGACCATGGCCCATGAGTGGATCATGGCCCATCAGCAGCTGGGGCCGCGGCTGATCGACAGTCAGATCGCCGCACTCGATTGCTGGGTCCGTGAATACCGTGGCCTGTTGGGCATCGCCCTCACCGACTGCATCACCATGGACGCGTTTCTCGGGGATTTCGACCTGTACTTCGCCAAGCTCTTCGATGGCCTGCGTCACGATTCGGGCGACCCGGTGGTGTGGGCGGAAAAAGCCATTGCCCACTACCGCAAGCTGGGCATCGACCCGATGACCAAGACCCTGGTGTTTTCCGATGGGCTGAACCTGCCCAAGTCGCTGGAGATTTTCCGTGCCTTGCGCGGACGCATCAATGTGAGCTTCGGCATCGGCACCAACCTGACCTGCGACATTCCAGGCGTGGAGCCGATGAACATCGTGCTGAAGATGACCGACTGCAATGGCCAGCCGGTGGCGAAGATTTCCGACGAAGCCGCCAAGACCCAATGCCGCGATCCCAATTTCGTCGCCTACCTGCGCCACGTGTTCAAGGTGCCTGACGCAACAGGAACCGCCCCCCTGTAGCAGCGGCGCGAGCCGCGTCAAGGACGACGCGGTAGATCACGCTGATTCAGATACCGTCGACGCGGCTTGCGCCGCTGCTACAGGGATTGCGCAGGCGTCAGGCATTGCCTCAATCAACCAACGTCACCGCCCCCTTCATCATGGCCAGATGACCTGGGAACGAGCAGAAGAACAGATACTTCTGCTCGGCCGACAGTTTCGACACGTCGAACGACACCGAGTCCTTCTCCCCGGCACCGATGACCTTGGTGTACGCGATCACGCGATCGTCGCCTTTCTTCAGGTAGCTGTTGTCGATACCGGCACTCATGCCGTCCATGGCGATGCCGCGTGCATCCTCTTCCTTGCTCAACACCCAGTTATGCCCCATGACCTCCTTGGGCAGGCTGCCGGAGTGGGTCAGGTTGACGGTGAAGGTCTTGCAGCTCTTGCTGATCTCGATGGCCTTGGTGCCGAAGGTCATCTGGTCGGTCGAATCGACGGTGGTCGAACACTCGGCCGCCAGCAACTGACCGCTGGCCAACGCGAGCACCGATACCGCTACAGCTTTTGCGAACATGTGAGTCTCCAGGCAGGGGGAAAGGCTACGGCGGCCATCATTTCATGATTGACCGTACACTGCAGCTATCTGCCAGCAGTCAGACATTCGCTGTAAAGATTCGGCTCACGCCATCGGCAGGACGGTCACACGGACCTCGGGATCGTGCCCGCCGCCGCCCAGAATCACCCCGCGCAGCGGCGACACATCGCTGAAATCACGGCCCCAGGCCAGGGTGATGTGTTCCAGGCCCGGCTGGACATTGTTGGTTGGGTCGAAGTCGACCCAACCCAGCACCGGACAGAACACCGACACCCAGGCGTGCGAGGCATCTGCACCGATCATCCGCGGTTGCCCTGGCGGCGGCTGGGTCAGCAGGTAACCGCTGACGTAGCGCGCCGCCAGGCCGCGCGAGCGCAGGCAGGCCAGCATCAGGTGTGCGAAGTCCTGACACACGCCACGACGGTTTTCCAGGACCTCGACCAGCGGGGTTGCCACCTGGGTGGCCGTGGCATCGAAGGTGAACTCGCCGAAGATCTTCTGCATCAACGCCTGCGCGCCCTCCAGCATCGGCCGACCGGGCGGAAAACAGCTCGCGGAAAACGCCACGAAGCTTTTCTTCAGGCGCACATAGGGAGATTCGAAGCGGTAGCGACAGGCTTGCAGCACATCCGCCACCACGGCCCGGCCGCTGTAGCACAGGGCATCACGGGTGAGCTCCCAGCTCGGCGAGAGGGCAAACTCCGGCGGCGTGCGCGGCAGCACCTCGACATGCAGCCGGGCACCGACCTTGAGCTCGTCATGGGGACGTTCGAAGGCCAAACGCGTCAGCGGATTGCCGAACACGTCGAGTTCGTCGGTGCGTCGGGTCGGCTCGGGACTGATCAGCAGCGCCTGCTCGTGACACCGCTGCCAGGCACAGGGCCTGGGCCACAGGTGCGCCAGCTGCTTGGCCAGCGAAACCGGACTGTCGTAGCAGTAACGGGTGTCGTGGACGATCTGGTAGTGCGCGCTCATCACACCGACACCGTTTGCTGGCTGACATCGTCGACATGGACGAAATGACGCAACGCCAGACGGTCCGACACCTGAATGCTGACGCTGGCGATGTCCTCCAGCAAACCGCGCAGGCCATCGAGCACGGCGCGCACGCTGGCCTCACCGAACAGCGCGTTTTCCAGGGTGCCCAGATCGAAGCGGGCAACGCGTTCGATGAGCGGCTCCAGGGCGCGATCCGCGGGCATGTCGAATTCATCGCTCAGACGGCGCACGGCGCGCGCCACCAGCTTGAGCTGGAACAGCACGGCATGGGGGTTCTGTGCGTCGAGCAGGAGCAGATCGAGCACCGGGATCAACTGCGGCACGGCCAGGTAGCGCGAGCGATAGGTGATGCTGCTGTTGCCCAGTTCGAGCAGCCAGTCCAGACCCGCCTGATCGTCTACCGCATCGCTGGCGATGAACGCGGACAGGCCATTGCTGAGGAATTGCAGGCGTTCGATGCGCCGTCCGATCATCAGAAACCGCCAGCCTTCGTCCCGGGTCATGTCATCCAGGGCGAAGCCGGACAGCGCGGCCAGGTTCATCACCAGCCGGTTGAGGAAGTCGAGCAGTTCGCCCAGGTCCGCCACGTCGGCGTCCAGGGCCAGGGACTCGCGCTGCAACTCGCCCAACGCCTGCCAGTTCTCTCGCGACAGCTTGCCGCGCACCTGAAACGCCGCCCACTGCAGTCGCTGCAGGTTGGCGCGCAGGCTGAACGCCCAGTCTTCACCGCGCAGCGCCATCAGCAGGCGCTCGCGCAGCTCGCCCTCTTCGGGCAGCAGGTTGAGCTTCTCGGCCAGGTCGACCGCAGCCTGCAACGCCTGGGGATCGTCGCCATCCAGGTAGCGGCCAAGAATGATCCGCAGCAGTCGCGCGTTACCGTCGCAACGCTCACAGTAACGACCGAACCAGAACAGGTTTTCCACCACCCGCGACGGCAGGTAGGGATCCATGCGCACCAGGTCGTGCGCACCGATGGTCCGCTGCGCGCGCCACTGCTCGCCGACCGGGGCGTGCTCGCCCAGCACCCAGGTGTCCTTGCTGGCACCGCCATGCTGCATCGACACCACGTCGGCATCGGCGTCCGTCGCCACGCGGGTCAGGCCACCCGGCAACACCCGGTAGCCGTCGTCGGCGGCGACGGCGAACACGCGCATGCCGATCGCCCGCGGTTGCAGGTCGTTACCCTGGCAATGCCAGACCGGCGCCTGGGACAGTTGCGCCATTTCCTGAGCGACGTAGGCATAGGGCCGTGCCTGAATGCGCTCGGTCAACGCTTGGCGCTGGGCCTCGTTCAGATCGCGGCCGAACACCGGGCCGAAATTCTGCGAAGGAAACGCTGGCTTGATCACCAGCTCGTCGAGTCGCTCGAGGGCCTGTGCCAGCACCGGCGGCTCGCCGCACCACCAGGTGGCGATGGAAGGCAGGATCAAGCTTTCGCCGAACAGCCGTTCGCAGATCCTGGGCAGAAAGCCCAGCAACCCGGGCGATTCGAGCACGCCGCTGCCCAAGGCATTGGCCACCATCACATTGCCCTGGCGCACCGCATCCAGCAGGCCGGGCACGCCCAGGGCCGAGTCGGTGCGCAATTCCAGCGGGTCGCAGAAATCGTCGTCAAGCCGCCGCACGATTGCGTGCACCCGCCGCAGTCCGCTCAAGGTCTTGAGGTACACCGTGGCTTCGCGCACGGTCAGATCGCTGCCCTCGACCAGCGGATAGCCCAACTGCCGCGCCAGGTACAGATGCTCGAAGTAGCTCTCGTTGAAACGTCCCGGGGTGAGCAGCACCACCAGCGGTGCCTCATGGGCACTGGGTGCCAGGCGGCTCATGGTGTCCTGCACGGTCCGGAAGAAACCGGCCATGTGCTCGACCTTGAGGTCGCGATACAGCTCGGGAAACGTCCGCGCCAGGCTCATGCGGTTTTCCAGCGCATAGCCGGCGCCGGAAGGCGCCTGGGTGCGGTCGGCCGTGACCCACCAGCGTCCATCGGGCGTGCGCGCCAGGTCGGCGGCATACAGGTGCAGGAATGTACCCTGCGGGGGCTGTATGCCCTGGCACGGCCACAGGTAATTGTTGTGCCCGAAGATCAGCTCGGCGGGCAACAGGCCTTCGGCGATGAGCGTCTGCGGCCCGTAGACGTCGGCCAGCACGGCATTGAGCAGGCGTGCGCGCTGGGCGATGCCGGCGGCCACCTGGCGCCACTCGTGGGCAGGAATGATGTGCGGCAGCAGGTCCAGCTCCCACGGCCGATCGGCCCCCTTGGGGTCGGCATAGACGTTGTAGGTGACGCCGTTTTCCTGGATCTGCCGCGTCAACGAGGCCTGGCGCTGCGACAACTGGCCGGGGGCGCTGCGTTGCAACTGCTCGAACATGCGCCGCCAGTGCGGCCGCACGCCGCCATCGGCTTCGAGCATTTCATGATAGGACCCGCCGGACAGCGAGTATCGGTCAAGCAGGTCAGACATGGCGAAGCTCGGAAGCAGCGTTGAGAGAGGCGATTATCGCAGCCTGAACGGTGCACGGATACCGTCCAGGGGTCGCACTTCAGCTTATGGGCGGCGGCGCATGTCCAGGGTCATCGGCCAGTCGTCGTCGACCTTGAGCGGTGGCAGCACCAAGGGGCCAGGGCTGTGGCCAATGCGGAAGAATCGCGCCAGGCGCCTGCTCTCCGCTTCGTTGGCATTCACCGGAAGGCTTTGGTAATTGCGGCCACCGGGATGAGCCGCGTGGTATTGGCAGCCGCCCAGCGAGCGCTGGGTCCAGGTGTCGACGATGTCGAAGGTCAAGGGCACATCGGTCTGGCCAGTGGCGTGCTCGTCATGAGCGGGCTGCCAGGCGCGGTAGCGCACTCCGGCAACGAACTCGCCTGCACGCCCGGTCGCGGTCAGCGGCAAGGGACGACCATTGACGGCCAGTCGGAAACGATCCGACAGCCAGCCATTGACCCGCACCTGCAGACGTTCCAGCGCGTCACTGGCACTGCCGCGCGCAGGGCCGGGCTCCAGCGCGTGGCGCAATTCCAGTTCGATGCCGGCCACCGCGTAGTCACCGATCACAGGAAAGCGAAACGCTCGTTGCGCAGCGAACCATTGACTGTCCACTGCATAGCCCGCCGCGTCGAGATCGTCGAGCACCTCGGCGAAATCACGCTCGATGAAATACGGCAGCATGAAGCGGTCGTGCAGTTGCGTGCCCCAGCGGGTCAACCTCGCCGGCGCGTAGGGCGTGCGCCAGAAACGTGCGACCAGGCAGCGCAGCAGTAACTGCAGCGCCAGGTTCATCCGCGCATGGGGCGGCATCTCGAACCCCTGCAGCCGCAGCAGTCCCTGATGTTCGCTGGGGCCATCGCCCTGCAACTCGACGATGCAGAACTGTGCACGATCCGGGTCGCCGGCGACATCCACCAGCAGCGGGCGCAACAGGCGATAGATCAACCCTGGCGGGCATGGCGCACCGGGCTCGGGCAACTGCGACAGGGCGATTTCCAGTTCGTACAATGCATCGCCACGGGTCTCGTCCACTCGCGGGATTGGCCAAGCCATACCACTGAACAGGTAGGTCAACGCCGGGTGGTCATGCCAGTAACCGATCAGACTGCGCAGCAGATCGGGCCGACGCAGGAACGGCGAATCCTCGGCACGTGCGCCACCGAGCAGCAGCGCATTGCCCGCACCCGTCCCCATTTGCCGACCGTCGATCATGAACCGCAGGGTTCCGAGACGGTTTTGTCGGGCCTGCTCGTACAGTTCTTCGACATCCTTGACCGACTGTGCCCAACTCGTCGACGGTGGCACGTCGACCCTGAACACACCTGCCGTCGAGGTGTTTTCGAACCGACTCGCAGGCAGCTCGTTGGACGCTTGCGGTTGCGCGACACCCGCGCCCTCAATGGCCACGAAGGTGGGCTCGCTGCCGATGCCCAGGCGCACATCCAGCGCCTGCAGATCGGCATCGACCCGCTGCCCCAACGCCTGCATGTCCGCCCACTGCGGCTCGCTCACAGGCCAGGTGACACGCGGCGTCTGCCAGATGCGCTGCACCGACATCCGGTGCGAAAACCTCACCTCGCACGGCTCCACTCGCCCGCTGATGGGCGCTGCCGACGAGGGCTCGGGGCTGCACGCCAAAGGGATATGGCCCTCGCCTGCGAACAAGCCGGAGGTGGCGTCCAGACCAATCCAGCCCGCACCAGGCAGGTACACCTCACACCAGGCATGCAGGTCGGTGAAGTCGACCTCGGTACCGGACGGGCCGTCCAGCGCCTGCTCGTCGGCCACCAACTGAATCAGATAGCCGGACACGAAGCGCGCCGCAATCCCCAACCGGCGCATCAGCTGCACCAGCAGCCAGGCAGAGTCGCGACACGAACCGGCCCCGGTCACAAGCGTGTGCTCGGGCGTCTGCACGCCGGGCTCCATGCGCAGCAGGTAGCGAATGTCCTCACTGAGCCGCTGATTGAGCCTGACCAGAAAATCGATACTGGGGATCGGCGTGCGGTCGATGCCGTCCAGATACGCTTGGAAGCGGGGCGTCAGGGCCAAGGTCTCCAGGTAGGGAGCCAGCTCATGCTGCTCCTCCTGGGTGTAGGCGAAAGGGATGCACTGTGCGTGGGGCTCGAGGAAGAAATCGAATGGATTGAACACCGCAATCTCGGCAACCAGATCCACTTCGATGCGCAGCTCGGTAGCCTTCTCCGGAAACACCAGGCGGGCCAGGTAATTGCCCTGCGGGTCCTGCTGCCAATTGATGAAGTGCTGCGCTGGCGACACCTTCAGGGCATAGGAAAGCACCCGCGTACGGCTGTGCGGCGCCGGGCGCAGACGCACCACTTGGGGGCCGACCTCGATGGCGCGGTCATAGCGATAATGGGTGACGTGGTTCAGTGCGACATGAATCGACACGGCGTGCCTCCTGCGAGCCTGGAACGTGAACAGCGCAAGACTCATGCCACACGGCCGCTGCGGCCTTCGAGCGAGTCTGCGATGAAGGCTGGCTGCAAAAGAGTGCCGGGGCCTGGGCGCTGTATCAGCGTCGCATACATTGAGCGCTGCGTCTTGCGATAAACATGTATCGCCGTGCTGCGCCCCGGCGCCACTACTTTGAGGGCTCCATTCCTTCAGAGACACCCATATGACTATCGATGACCGCAACCTGGAACATGAACCGCTGCCCACCCCTGAAGCCGCTCGGCAGGAACCGCAGTTCGATACCCGCGACACCTGGCAGGCCTACCAGCGAGAACATTACAAATGGCGAACCGGGCTGAACACGGTCGACGATGCCGATATCCCCGACGACGAGGGCGAGCCACCCGCTCCCGGCGCTGCCGATATCGCCCTGGAAGTGGCGCTGGGCACCCTTGCTTCCGGCCCCGGAGGCCAAGTGGGCCGAGTGACCACGCGGCCAGCCGCGCCGCGTCCGTCTGCACGCCCCTCCTCCGTGCGACCGACTCTCGCCCCCAAGCCGGCGACCACCGTTGCGATCAAATCGCCAACGACCGGAGGATTCAAAAACAGCCAAAAACTGATGATGGCGCTTTCCCGCCTGCGCAACGGCACACGTATCCAAGCCAAGGACGACCTTGCCGGTCAGGCGATTGCCAACCGTGCCCCTCGCCAGCCTCATACCGGAGCGAGCGGGCCGTCGTTTCTGGAAAGCCTGCTGCAGCAGCGGGCCAACAGCAGCGCCAGAGGTCCCGGCCAACTGGAGTCAGTGGCGGAAATCCAGGCACTGAATTTCGAAGTGCCTGAGCGCGTCTACCGCGGCCACATCGGCAACACCGTCGAAAGCGCGGCGCGCGACGGGCTGCAGCGTGCGCCGGGTGGCAACCTGCAGGGCGATGACTATCTTGCGGCGATTGTCATGCACACCGCTCGCCAGGGCGGAAGCAATGGAGAAGTGCTATCACTGAGTGCAGAGCGGGCGGTAGCCAGTAAATTCGCCAAGGGGCGCGGCGCCCCGGTGTTCGAAATCGACACCACCCAGGATCCGACCGGCTTTCGCACCATCAACGACATTCTTCTGGCCGACTCACAGCGGCTGGTGGACGCCAGAAAGGTGACACGCGCCACGGTACTCAAGGCGATCGACAACATTGCCGTGCACCGTGAGTCCGAGGTGTTCTACATACACGGGGACATTCCGCCGCGCTTCCTGATGCCGTGAGAAACCCTGACAGCGATCTCCCCCGGCATCCAGCCCCATCGTCAGCGTGGTAACACCGGCTGGCGGGTAGGCTTCTTCTTGCCCTTGCCCGGCTTGGCCGCCTGCTGACGGTCCTTGGCGGCCTGCTTGCTGCGGGCTTCGGCGGCGGCCTTGGCCTGCTCGCGCTTGTCCCACGGCTTGGAGCCGTCGCTGGCGCGCGGCGGCAAACCGGTGTGCTGGGTCAGAATGCGCGTTTCCTTGGCCACCTTGTGGCTGCCCGCAGGCGTGGAGTTCTTGCGCCGTGCACTCTGGTAGGTGTCGGTGGCCGGCTGGTGCAACGGAATCAGCTGGTTTTTCCCGGGCCCGATCAGGTCGGCACGGCCCATGCGCTCCAGCGCCTCGCGCAGCATCGGCCAGCCCTTGGGATCGTGATAGCGCAGGAACGCCTTGTGCAGACGGCGCTGCTCCTCGCTCTTGACGATGGTCAGGTTGTCGCTCTTGTAAGTGACCTTGCGCAGCGGGTTCTTGCCCGAGTGGTACATGGCCGTCGCCGACGCCATCGGCGAGGGGTAGAACGCCTGCACCTGATCGGCACGGAAACCGTTGCCCTTGAGCCACAGCGCCAGGTTCATCATGTCTTCATCGGTGGTGCCCGGGTGGGCGGCGATGAAGTACGGGATCAGGTACTGCTCCTTGCCCGCCTCTTTCGAGAACTTCTCGAACATGCGCTTGAACCGATCGTAGGAGCCGATGCCCGGCTTCATCATCTGGTTCAGCGGACCTTCCTCGGTATGCTCCGGGGCGATCTTCAGGTAACCGCCGACATGGTGCGTCACCAACTCCTTCACGTACTCCGGCGACTCGACCGCCAGGTCGTAGCGCAGGCCCGAGGCGATGAGGATCTTCTTCACGCCCGGCAATGCCCGCGCGCTGCGGTACAGCTGGATCAAGGATGAGTGGTCGGTGTTGAGGTTCGGGCAGATACCCGGGAACACGCACGACGGCTTGCGGCACGCGGATTCGATTTCCGGGCTCTTGCAGGCGATGCGGTACATGTTCGCGGTCGGGCCGCCGAGGTCGGAAATCACCCCGGTAAAGCCGGGCACCTTGTCGCGGATCTCTTCGATCTCGCGAATGATCGACTCTTCGGAACGGTTCTGGATGATCCGCCCTTCGTGCTCGGTGATCGAGCAGAAGGTGCAGCCACCGAAGCAGCCACGCATGATGTTCACCGAGAAGCGAATCATGTCGTAGGCCGGGATCTTCTGATTGCCGTACGCCGGGTGCGGGACCCGGGCATAGGGCATGCCGAACACGTAGTCCATTTCCTCGGTGGTCATGGGAATGGGCGGCGGATTGAACCACACGTCCACTTCGCCATGACGCTGCACCAGTGCGCGGGCATTACCGGGGTTGGTTTCCAAATGCAGCACGCGGTTGGCGTGGGCATACAGCACGGCATCGCCACGCACTTTCTCGAAGGACGGCAGACGGATGACGGTCTTGTCCCGCGTCATCCGCGGGCTGGCGAGGATCTGCACCACCTTGGCTTCGCTGGGGTCCTCGACATTGCCCTTTTCCTGCTCGATGGCGCAGGCCTGGGTGTCCTGGGTGTTCACGTACGGGTTGATGATCTTGTCGACCTTGCCTGGCCGGTCGATACGGGTCGAGTCGACTTCGTACCAATCCTTGGGCGTATCGCGGCGAATGAACGCGGTGCCGCGGATATCGGTGATCTCTTCGATCTTCTGGCCGTAGGACAGCCGCTGGGCCACTTCGACGATGGCGCGTTCGGCGTTGCCGTACAGCAGAATGTCGGCGCAGGCGTCGATCAGGATCGAATGACGGACCTTGTCCTGCCAGTAGTCGTAGTGCGCAATGCGGCGCAGCGATGCCTCGATCCCACCCAGCACGATCGGCACGTGCTTATAGGCTTCCTTGCACCGCTGGCTGTACACCAGGCTGGCGCGATCAGGGCGCGAGCCGGCCAGGCCGCCGGGCGTGTAGGCGTCGTCGGAGCGCACCTTCTTGTCGGCGGTGTAGCGGTTGATCATCGAGTCCATGTTGCCGGCCGCGACACCGAAGAACAGGTTCGGCTCGCCCAGCTTCATGAAGTCGTCCTTGGACTGCCAGTTCGGCTGGGCAATGATGCCCACGCGAAACCCCTGGGCTTCCAGCAGGCGGCCAATGATGGCCATGCCGAACGACGGATGGTCGACATAGGCATCACCGGTGACGATGATGATGTCGCACGAATCCCAGCCAAGCTGATCCATCTCCTCCCTGCTCATGGGCAGGAAAGGCGCTGGGCCGAAGCATTCGGCCCAGTACTTGGGATAGTCAAAAAGCGGCTTGGCTGCTTGCATGTCGATGACCGTATGAAAAATCGCGGGCGCGGAATATAGCACAAAAAACAACCAATTCCGATGGCTTTAGTCGGAAATAGGCGGCGAAGATATTTATCCGGTAGACCTGATAAACCGCAGCGACCCTTTCGCGGGCAGAGCCCGCTCCCACAAGAAGCGGCGCTGCACGCAGCTCCTGTGGGAGTGGACTCTACCCGCGAAGGGGCGCTGTACGCAGCTCCTGTGGGAGCGGGTTCTACCCGCGAAGCGGCGCTGCACGCAGCTCCTGTGGGAGCGGGTTCTACCCGCGAAGGGGCCGTACCTGCAGAATCACTACTCGTCGTCGTCGAAGTTGTAGCTGCCCGGCGCAAGGTTCTCGAAGCGGGTGTACTTGCCGATGAATGCCAGGCGAATGAAACCGATCGGACCGTTACGCTGCTTGCCGATAATGATCTCGGCGATGCCCTTGTGCTCGGTTTCCGGGTGATACACCTCGTCACGGTAGACGAACATGATCACATCGGCGTCCTGCTCGATCGCCCCGGATTCACGCAAGTCGGAGTTCACCGGACGCTTGTTCGGCCGCTGCTCAAGCGAGCGGTTGAGCTGCGACAGCGCCACCACCGGGCAATTGAATTCCTTGGCCAGGGCTTTCAACGAGCGCGAGATCTCGGAAATCTCGTTGGTACGGTTGTCACCGCTGGAGCCGGGGATCTGCATCAACTGCAGGTAGTCGATCATGATCAGGCCGATCTCGCCGTGCTCGCGCACCAGGCGGCGTGTCCGCGCACGCATTTCCGACGGGCTGATGCCCGCCGTATCGTCGATGAACAGCTTGCGATCGTTGAGCAGGTTGACTGCCGACGTCAGCCGCGGCCAATCATCGTCGTCCAGCCGCCCCGAACGTACCTTGGTCTGGTCGATGCGCCCCAGCGAAGAGAGCATACGCATGATCAGCGAATCGCCCGGCATCTCCAGCGAGTACACCAGTACGGCCTTCTCGCTGCGCAGCACGGCGTTCTCCACCAGGTTCATGGCGAAGGTGGTCTTGCCCATGGACGGACGGCCGGCGACGATGATCAGGTCGGCCGGTTGCAGGCCACTGGTCTTCTCGTCGAGGTCGGTATAGCCGGTGGACAGGCCGGTAATGGCCGCATCGGTGTTGAACAGCGTGTCGATGCGGTCGATGGCCTTGGTCAAAAGGTCGTTGACGCTCACCGGCCCGCCGGTCTTGGGCCGTGCCTCGGCGATCTGGAAGATCTGCCGCTCGGCTTCGTCGAGAATCTCGGCCGCGTTGCGTCCCTGCGGATTGAAAGCGCTGTCGGCAATCTCGGTGCTGATGCTGATCAACTGGCGCAGGGTGGCACGCTCGCGCACGATCTGCGCGTAGGCCTTGATGTTGGCCACCGACGGTGTGTTCTTGGCCAGCTCGCCCAGGTAGCCCAGGCCACCGACCTGAGTACCCTGCCCTTCCTTGTCGAGCTGTTCGTGCAGGGTCACCACGTCGAACGGAGTGTTCTGATCGGCCAGCTTGGCGATGGCGCGGAAGATCAGGCGGTGGTCATGACGATAGAAGTCGCCGTCCGAAACCTGATCGAGCACGCGCTCCCAGGCGTTGTTGTCCAGCATCAGGCCACCGAGCACGGCCTGTTCGGCCTCGATGGAATGCGGAGGCACCTTGAGGGCAGCGGTTTGCAGGTCGTATTGCTCGGGAGCGGATATCTCGTTCATGGCCACTTGAAATTAGGGTTGCAGAAAAACAGCTTCTTCAAAAAGACAAAGGGCACGGCCTGTAAACAGGTCGTGCCCGATGTTAAACCGCCTGGCACCCGAGGTGCCAGCCGACTTATGCAGCTACTACGACAACGCGTACGGTAGCTTCAACGTCGCTGTGCAGGTGCACGGCTACGTCGTATTCGCCAACGTTACGGATGGTGCCGTTCGGCAGACGCACTTCAGCTTTGGCCACTTCGACGCCGGAGGCGGTCAGGGCGTCAGCGATGTCGTGGGTGCCGATCGAACCGAACAGCTTGCCTTCGTCGCCAGCGGTGGCAGTGATGGTCACTTCCAGCTCAGCCAGTTGGGCAGCGCGAGTTTCGGCCGAAGCCTTCTTGTCGGCAGCTGCTTTTTCCAGCTCGGCGCGACGCTCTTCGAACGCAGCCAGGTTGGCAGCGGTCGCAGCGGTAGCCTTGCCGAATGGCAGCAGGAAGTTACGGCCGTAACCGGCCTTAACATTTACCTTATCGCCCAGGTTGCCCAGGTTGGCGACTTTTTCCAGCAGGATCAGTTCCATTTGGTATAAACCTCTTAACTTTTAACCTTCACCGTTCGCGGAATCGCTATCGGTGCCTTTCGGCCCGATTCGGCCGCGAAAATCAATCAGGCTGTCGACAATGGCCAAGACCACGAGCAACGGATAGATCAGCTGCATGAACAGCACGAGCGTGACGTACATCCCTACGAGCCAGAACTTGCCCAGCTTGCCCGCCTTGACCAGCCCATGCATCAGGGCCAGCCCGGCGAACACCAGCGGTACGCTGCACAGCGGCGTCAACATGGCCATCTGAGGTCCGAAGTTCGGACCGATGAGCATGCACGCCAGCAGCAGGACCGCTGGCCAGAGTGGAATGCGAATGCCGCGAAACTCGCTGCCGAAACCACCTGGGTTGTACAACGCCGCCTGCCAGTAACGCCCCAGCATCAGGGCTGCCACGCTGACGACTTGCAACAGGGCCGCTATCAGTCCGTTGAGTACCGGTGCAATGAGGTTGCCGAGGTTTGCCCGCTCTTCCACCGACATCTGCTGGTAGAGACCACCGAGCATCTGCGGCAGGCGTTCGTTCAACGCCTGCGCCAACGCTTCGATGGGTTCGCGAAACACCACACCCAACAACACTCCGTACACCAGCCCCAGCGCTATGCTGGCCAGCAGCACGCGATTCCAGGCCCACCCCGCGCGCAACAGCGCCGCGAGCCCCAGCGCGCCCAGCAACACCATCAAGGTGCGCGGTTCGCCGAAATACCACCAGGCCAGAGCCGGCAGCAGAGCCCAGACGAGGACGCCAAAAGCGTCACTCATGCCGCGCCGCAGGTACACCAGGCACGCTGCGGCAGCACTCAACCAGAACAACAGCGGCAATGCCGCACATCCGACCACAACCAGTGTGGCCTGCATGCGACCGCGCATGATGAAATCAGCCAGGGCACGCATGCGTATCTATCCTTTTACTACTTGTCGACAACCCGGTCTCAGCGGCCGTGGCTGTCGGTGTAGGCCAGCAGGGCCAGGAAGCGGGCGCGCTTGATAGCGACGGCCAGCTGACGCTGATAACGAGCCTTGGTACCGGTGATACGGCTTGGAACGATCTTGCCGGTTTCGGATACGTAGGCTTTCAGAGTGTTGAGATCTTTGTAGTCGATCTCCTTCACATCTTCAGCGGTGAAGCGGCAAAATTTACGACGACGGAAGAAACGTGCCATGTAATGGGCTCCTCAAAAGGTCCGTGGATTACTCGTCAGCGTTATCGCTGGCGTCGCTGTTGTCGCTGTCATCGCCATCGGCGTTGTCAGAGTGCTCAGGACGGTCACGACGCTCACGGCGCTCGCTGCGGTTTTCTTCTGCCTTGAGCATCTCGGACTGGTCGGTGACGGCTTCGTCGCGACGGATGACAAGGTTACGGATCACGGCATCGTTGTAGCGGAAGTTGTCTTCCAGCTCGGCCAGGGCCTTGCCGGTGCACTCAACGTTCAGCATCACGTAGTGAGCCTTGTGAACGTTGTTG
>Ga0308158_10000230_pt1 | contig 118695 bp, 133 predicted proteins | sample PhyBR2_FD_201038 | JGI IMG/M metagenome (GOLD analysis project Ga0308158, IMG submission 201038) | Phyllosphere microbial communities from UC Gill Tract Community Farm, Albany, California, United States - DLSLB.R2 | ecosystem: Host-associated > Plants > Phyllosphere > Unclassified | place... | reverse complement strand
ATGATTGATAAAAGTACAGCGTCTCTCACCGAAGCGCTCTCCCAGATTAAAGATGGTGCCACCATCATGATTGGTGGTTTTGGTACAGCGGGACAACCGGCTGAACTGATTGACGGTTTAATCGAACTGGGTGTAAAAGACCTGGTCATTGTGAATAACAATGCCGGCAATGGCGATTACGGTTTGGCCAAGCTGCTTAAAACCGGTGCAGTGCGCAAGATTATCTGTTCTTTCCCGCGCCAGTCTGACTCTTATGTATTCGATGAAATCTACCGTGCCGGAAAAATTGAACTGGAACTGGTGCCGCAAGGCAATCTGGCCTGCCGGATTCAGGCTGCAGGCATGGGACTTGGTCCCATCTATACGCCAACCGGTTTTGGAACTTTGCTGGCGGAAGGCAAACCGACCCTGAACTATGAAGGCAAAGACTTTGTACTGGAAAACCCGATCAAGGCCGATTTTGCCTTGATTAAAGCGTATAAAGGCGACCGCTGGGGCAACCTGGTCTACAACAAGTCGGCACGTAACTTTGGCCCGATCATGGCCATGGCCGCCGATGTCACCATTGCGCAGGTTGCAGAAGTGGTGGAACTGGGTGCGCTTGACCCTGAACACATTATTACCCCGGGCATTTTTGTACAGCACGTGGTTGCTGTTGGCACCAAACCCCTTGAGCAATCTGCCTAATTACGTGAGGATTAAAAAATGAGCTATAGCAAACTATCCCGCGATCAAATTGCAGAGCGTGTGGCACAAGACATTCCCGATGGTGCTTATGTCAACCTCGGTATTGGTTTGCCGACCAAGATTTCCAACTACCTGCCAAAAGACAAAGATGTGTTTCTGCACTCTGAAAATGGCTTGCTGGCGTTTGGTCCACCCCCGGCTGCTGGCGAAGAGGATCCGGAACTGATCAATGCCGGTAAAGAGTTTGTGACTTTATTACAGGGCGGCGCGTATTTCCATCATGGCGACTCGTTCGCGATGATGCGTGGCGGTCACCTGGATATCGCGGTACTGGGTGCCTTCCAGATTGCTGAAAATGGTGATCTGGCCAACTGGCATACCGGTGCACCGAATGCGATTCCTGCTGTCGGCGGCGCCATGGACTTGGCGGTGGGTGCGAAAAAAGTCTTTATCACCACCGATCATGTGACCAAAAAAGGCGAACCGAAGATTGTTTCAGAACTCAGCTATCCTGCCACCGGCCTGAAATGCGTAGACCGCATCTATACCGACCTGTGCGTGATTGACGTGACTGATGAAGGTATGAAAGTGATTGAGAAAGTCGAAGGTCTGTCATTTGAAGAATTGCAGTCTTTGACCGGTGCAAAGCTGATTGATGCAACTCAGGGTTAATACGCTTTAAAGAAATTTTAAATCCCCTAGATTTCCCTGAGCCAGGCTTAAGCACTGCTTTAAGCCAAAGTACAAGAAGGGAGACTTTATGCCAAAGCTCAATGTTGAAGCTCGCTAAGTCTCCCTCCTTTTCAGGAGCGATTAAGGGAGGTAAAAGGATTACATAATGAAAAATGCCTATATTATCGATGCCATCCGTACCCCATTCGGCCGTTATGCCGGGGGTCTCGCTCCGGTACGTGCCGATGACCTCGGTGCACTTCCAATTAAAGCCTTAATGCAACGTAATTCATCGGTTGACTTTGAAAAAGTAGATGATGTGATTTATGGCTGTGCCAACCAGGCCGGTGAAGACAACCGCAATGTCGGCCGTATGTCGGCCCTGCTTGCAGGAATGCCGTATCAGGTGCCTGCAACGACCGTGAACCGTTTATGTGGCTCATCACTGGATGCAGTAGCAATGGCAGCGCGTGCCATTAAAGCCGGTGAAGCAGAGCTGATTATTGCCGGGGGTGTAGAATCCATGTCACGCGCACCGCTAGTGATGGGTAAATCCGAAGGCGCTTATGGCCGCAGTCAGAAACTTGAAGACACCACCATGGGTTGGCGTTTTATCAATCCGAAACTGAAAGAGATGTATGGCGTAGAAACCATGCCGCAAACCGCGGAAAACGTGGCGGAACAGTTTAACATCAACCGTGCCGATCAAGACCAGTTCGCTTTCTCAAGTCAGCAGCGCACAGCAGCAGCACAAGCCAAAGGTTTCTTTGCCAACGAAATCGTGCCTGTGGTGATTCCACAGCGTAAAGGCGAACCCGTTGTCGTGGATAGCGATGAACATCCACGTGCTTCAACCACATTAGAAGGTTTAAATAAACTGAAACCGGTGGTGAAAGCAGAAGGTACGGTAACGGCAGGTAATGCATCCGGGATTAACGATGGTGCAGCAGCCTTGCTGATTGCTTCGGATGAGGCGGTGGAAAAATATGGCTTAAAACCACGGGCCAAGATTATTGGCGCAACCGTGGTCGGTGTGGAACCCCGCATCATGGGCTTTGGCCCTGCGCCTGCAATTAAAAAACTGCTCAAGCAAACCGGTTTAACGCTGGAGCAGATGGATGTGATTGAACTGAACGAAGCCTTTGCCGCACAAGCCTTAGCGGTGACGCGTGACTTAGGTATTGAAGATGGCTCAACCAAAGTCAATCCGAATGGTGGCGCGATCGCATTGGGTCATCCACTTGGCGCATCCGGTGCACGTCTGGTGACGACTGCGCTGAACCAGCTGGAACAGACGGGTGGTAAGTATGGGCTTTGTTCAATGTGTATTGGGGTCGGTCAAGGTATCGCTTTAATTATCGAACGTGTTTAATTATTAAATGCTCTTTCCTCCCTCCTTTTGTAAAGGAGGGATCGAGGGAGAATTAGGAAATAAAAATGCCAACTTTTAACTCTAATGGTGCTCAAATCAATTACCAAACCTTTGGTAATGTCAATAAACCGGCGATTATCTTTTCAAATTCGCTCGGAACGAATTATGGAATGTGGCAACCTCAGATTAGTCATTTTCAAAATGATTTCTTTGTGATTTGTTATGACACACGTGGTCATGGCGCATCTTCAGCGCCTCAAGGTCCATATACGCTTGAGCAATTAGGTCAAGATGTCGTGAATCTGCTTGACCATCTTAATATTGAAAAAGCTGTTTTTTGCGGTATTTCGATGGGTGGCTTAACTGGTCAATGGCTTGCTGTTTACAAAGCCAAGCGTTTTAACAAAGTTATTGTATGTAATACTGCAGCGAAAATTGGTCAGGAACAAGCGTGGAATGAGCGTGCAGCACTGGTACGTGAACAAGGTTTACAACCGATCGCTTCAACTGCAGCCGGGCGCTGGTTTACAGATAAATTTATTCAAAGCAATTTAGCAGAAGTTGAAAAGTTGCAAAATAGCCTGGCAGCTGGCAGCGCTGAAGGTTATGCAAGTTGTTGTGAAGCTTTAGCAAAAGCAGATTTACGCGAACAACTCAAAGACATTGCTGTGCCAGTATTGGTCGTAGCAGGTCAGCAAGATCCCGTGACCACAGTAGCTGATGGTCAATTTATGGTTAACCAGATTAAAAATAGTGCTTTATTTGAAATTAATGCCTCGCACATTTCAAATATTGAATGTCCAGATGAGTTCAATCAGGCGGTTCAAGAGTTTATTGCTTGATAGAAAAATAACACAATTAGCCCTCACAACTTTGTGGGGGCTTTTGTTTTTATAGCTGCTTAAAAGTAAAATTAAAGTGTTATGTAAAACTTATAAAAAGCTGAATAATTTATGATAAGTTTATCTAAATTAAAGACAGCGAACCGATAGAAATGCCAAAAATCGTGATTTTTTCCGGTGCAGGAATGAGTGCAGAAAGTGGAATTAATACCTTTCGTGATCATGAGGGACTTTGGGAAAATCACAAGATTGAAGATGTAGCGACACCGCAGGCATGGCAAAGAAATCCAGAATTGGTGCAGCGCTTTTATAATGCACGGCGCAAAAGTGTTTTGGAAGCACAGCCAAATTTAGCACATCAACTCATTGCCAAAATCCAGGACTTTGCAGAATGTGATGTCATTACCCAAAATATAGATGATTTACATGAACGCGCTGGCAGCCGGCATGTTTTACATTTACATGGCAATATTCGCTTAGCCAAAAGCTCTGCACCGGGGGCACAATATTCTAAGACCTTCTACCCTGTTCAAGGCTGGGAATTAAATCTGCAACGCGATAAATGTCCGCTGGGCTATCCGCTACGTCCGCATGTGGTCTGGTTTGGCGAAGCCGTCCCCGCTTATAAATACGCCATTCAACTGGTTCAAGATGCCGATATTTTTATCGTCATTGGATCCAGTTTGGTGGTTTGCCCAGTTGCCGGACTGATTCATGAAATACCTGCAACATGTGAAGCCTATTATATTGATCCTAAAGCTGATCATCTTCGTGTACCCAAGCAATATCATTTAATTCCCCAAACCGCGACTCAAGGTATGCAGATGCTATTTACCCAACTTAAAGAACGATTTCCAAACAAAACTTAAAACAAGAAATATTTTCTATTCATCTTACTGTGCATATTCAGACGAGATATAATTCAGCTCATTCAAACAAAATGTCAGATGAAAATGTTTCAGGGGAAAAAGTTAATTTGTTTTGATTTAGATGGCACCCTGATTGATTCCGTGGGAATCTGGAATCAAGTCGATGCAACCCTGATTCAGCAATTATCGAAGATTGAAGTGGATCTGAATACCATTCAGCAGCAGCGGGATATCCAGCTGAAAAACTTCAGACAATCTCCTGATCCATATTTGGAATATTGTGGCTATCTCAACGAATTTTATGCTTTTAAATTAACTAAAGCAGAAGTTAAGTCACGACGTTATAGTATTTCACGTTATTTTCTTGATCATATTGTTCAACTCAAACCTCAAGCCCACCTATTGATTGATGCGCTCAAACAACAAGGGATAAAATTAGCACTGACTACAACCACCAGTTTGTACAATATTCAGCGTTATCAAGACAACAATACCCTTATCAATAGTAAAATTGATTTCAAGAACGATTTTTCACTCATCTTAACCCGAGAAAATGTCGAAAATATCAAGCCACATCCTGAAGTCTATCTAACCGCACTTCAGCATTTTCGCTTTAAGGCGGAAGAATGTTTAATTATTGAAGACTCACTCATTGGTGTCGAGGCAGCGAAACAAGCCGGTATTGACGTTATTGCCATTTATGACCAATATTCGGCACATGAGTTAGAGGCAATTAAAGCTCAGGCAAATTATTTTGTGCAGGATTATGCCGAGTTATTAAATTCTATTCACGGGATAGAAAAGAAAAGATGTCGTGGCTGAACTAAAATACGGCATCGGCTATAGTCATTCAACTATTTCACTTTTTATAAATTGATTTTGAATCCACCAAATCTTCGGTTCTTCCGGTAGCTTTATCTTTTAACATATGGTTAATGAAATAATTGTCACCATTTTTGTTAATCATGAGTCAACTTTTAAGTTTTGAATTTTCTAAAGCATTTTCCAAGTACCCTAGATAACCTAGTGTTTTGGATCAATCTCAATAATGGCCTGCTCCTCCATTTTAATAAAGTTAACCAAGTTACTGTATGAACCAGAGTGGGAATAACTATCTTTAGTGAGGGAGAATGCTGCGATAACCGCCATATTAGTAAGCAGTAAATTATGATGACGCAGATTATTTTCCATTTCAGACAGGTGCTAACGATAGATTACTTCATCAGCGTTAGTCACTTTACGCCAGCCTGGATCGGCCTGATAGGGAGACAACGACGTAAATGGCATGCGCTTCATTTAAGCGACCAGCAGTTTTATTACTTAGACTTGCACTGATTGTCAGGGTAATTTTTAAAGGATGTTACTGAGCAAAATAGACCAAAGCCAAAGGAACAGTGTCGGCTTCATCTGTACCAGCAAACCCCATTGGACCTACTACAGCACTGTCTTAATCAATTCCTTTTACCATCATCCTAGCGTACTAGAATCATGGCATTTGTTGGGCTTACTGCTGGATTCATTGTGCCAGTTTAAATCAATTCAACCGCAATAGCAGTCGCTTCACCACCACCAATACATAATGCAGCAATACCTTTTTTGCCGCCAGTACGTTGCAATGCATGAATCAAGGTCACAATAATACGTGAACCTGATGAACCGAGTGGATGACCGAGGGCACATGCACCACCGTTCACATTGACCTTAGCTTCATCTAAATTAAAAGCATCCATAGCCGCCATGGTTACCATCGCAAAGGCTTCATTAATTTCCCAAAGATCAACTTCAGCAGCAGTCCAGCCGGTTTTCTTTAGAACTTTCTCAATTGCACCCACCGGAGCAATACTAAATTCAGAAGGATGCTGTGAATGGCTGGCATAAGCTAAAACTTTAGCAACAGCTTCAAGTCCACGTTCAGCTGCAATTTCTTCTGAAGTAATTACCAGTGCAGAAGCCCCATCGCTGATTGAACTGGCATTTGCAGCGGTAATAGTGCCATCTTTTTTAAATGCAGGACGTAAAGTCGGAATTTTATCGGCTTTGGCATTCAGGGGTTGCTCATCTTGCTCAACCACCACATCGCCTTTACGGCTAGAGACGGTTACAGGTGCAATTTCAGCCTTAAAATAGTCGTTCTGGATTGCAGTAACGGCTTTATTTAGAGAGCTGATTGCAAAAGCATCTTGTTGCTCACGGGTATAGCCTTTTTTATCTGCCATTTCTTGTGCAAGTATGCCCATCGAAAGACCGGTTTCCGCATCTTCCAGACCTTCCTGGAACATATGGTCTGTGGTTTTACCATGCCCCATACGGTAACCGGCACGGGCTTTTTCAAGTAAATATGGCGCATTACTCATCGATTCCATACCCCCTGCAACCACGATTTGTGCAGAACCGGCTTTAACTGCATCGGCCGCTTGCATAACCGCTTTCATACCCGAACCACAAATTTTATTGATGGTGGTTGCACCGGTCGAATCAGGCAAGCCTGCCTGGCGCATGGCCTGACGTGCTGGCCCTTGCTTTAAACCTGCAGGCAACACGCAACCAAAAATCACTTCATCAATATCTGTAGGCTGTAAGCCTGAACGTGTGACTACTTCTTTAATAGCCACTGCACCTAAATCTGGTGCTGTACATGCTGAAAGCGAGCCTTGAAAACCACCCATCGCTGTACGTACAGCATTCACAATAACAATCATTCTTTTCCATCCTCATTTATAGATCTTATCTACTGACATGAACAGAATACTCTACCCATATCATTTCCTTTTGAAGTAAAGCATTGGTCTTAGACTTAAGATTGAGCAGTAAAAAAGTAGTCTTCAGGTAACTGCATCATCAAGTTTGAACCGGCTTTAATTTGGGCAATATATGCAGTTAAGCCAGATAATATTTTTTCTGCAAAATACTGCGCCAAAATAAGTTTGTTTTGACAGAGTGCTTCTGTTTTAGCTTGAGCTGCTTGCGAGATTCTTGCAAACTATAACTAAAGCTCAGTAAGCCCAATGTATACAAGTAATCTACCGCAACCCCATTAGCAAAATCAGCTGGCCTTTCGCCTGTTGCAAAATAAACCGGGTAATCGCTTCCACTTCATTACATGCTTTTAAAGTCGCGGCTTTAATCGCAAGTGAATTATCTAATGTAGCAAAAAATTCACGAATTTCAGTGATATATTTCGTCATATTAGTACCATTCTTGCGAATGGTTTTACGGCCGATTAAATCCTGAGCTTGTACACCATTGGTGCCTTCATAAATTTGCGAGATCCGCAGGTCACGCACGCATTGTTGCATGCCCCATTCCCGGATATATCCATGATCACCAAACACCATTTGGGCATCAAGCACAGTATTCAATGCCGTATCGGTTAAATAGGCTTTGGTAATTAAACCCTACACGATCCTTACTTTTTCACCGCTTCTGCATCGCTAGGGCATTTGGTGATATCCAGTTGCTGCTCCACATACATCGCAAATGCATGTGATATTTCATTGTTGGCACGACCATTAAGGAGCGTACGGCGTACATCACCATGAACCAAAATTGAATCGGCTGGCTTCTAATGCTAGCTGAACAAAACCTCTTTTCTATCATTTAAATTGACTTTGACTTAAGAAATTCATTCTAAAACCTCATCTTTAAATGTACGGTTAAAATACCGTTTGATCAGAATATTATTTCTTTGCGTTTAATCTATGATTCCACTTTTTAGGGCTAAATAACAATAAAATAATTATTATCCAATTGGAATTTTATTGGCGATTATTGACCTCTCAGGTTCTCATTTATTGACTTTTAATTTTTGCTATGCACGTGAGCGCTATGAAATTCAAAATGGGGGTCAAATATAAATATCGAATTTTAAATATTAATTTTTACCAATTTCTAACCATAGTGGCATGGTCATAATAATTTTATTAGTATATGTTGAAGACGCTTTTTTAATGTTTGCTTGGAACAATTGCAATGAATACAGTACGCCAACAAAATTTTCTATTACGAAAAGAGAAAATTTTAGCCATGGCAGAAACGCTTTTGCTGGATAACAATCAAGATATTACGCTTGGAGAATTAGCCTCTGAACTGGATATTGCCAAAGGCACCATTTATAAACATTTTAAAAGCAAAAATCAGCTGTATTTAGAACTGATTATTTTGAATGAAAAAAGATTATTAGAAATTTCAAAAAAATATAAAAACAATATTAAAACCTATGTTTCACAGTACATGCTTTACAACATGTTAAATTCTAACCGGACTATTTTATTACACGTGATTGAAGACCGACTAACCAACAATGAAAGAAAATTAAAAGAATTATTTGAAGAATTATATCAGGTGCGTGAAGAACGGATTATTGAAATCAAAGACATGACCGATGAATATTTAACATCCTTAGATAGCGCCATGTCAATTCGCGATTATTTATCTTATATCTGGACCGTGACCTATGGTGCATCTTTACTCCTCAATTCAACCCATTATCAAAAATCCATTGGTTCTCGTGAACGTTTAATCAAGCTGTATATCAATCAGGCACTCATGACCCCGGATAAAATTTCTTCCGTAGATTAGTAAATCGATATGATTTAAATCATTATTCTTGTTGCTGAATCATTCCAGGCATCGAACCATCCAGTTCATTCATTTGGCTGAATAATTCATAACACATCTGACGCAGCCATTGATGACTGGTTTTGTGATGACAAGACATATGCCAATATTGTTTTACGGCATAGCTTGGAAAGGTAATCGGCGCTTCTAAAATTTGTAAATTGCCGCGCGACAATAACACTTTACTTAAATAATAAGGCACGGTTGCTATGGCATCGGTTTCCTGTACCACTAGCCCCACACCTAAATAGCTTGGTAAACGCATTAAAATATTACGTTTTAATTCTAAATTAAGTAACTCATTTTCAATATGGTAATGCCCCATTCCAGCATCAATATCGATATGGGGTTCACTGATATATTGTTCAGTAGTTAAACTGTTTCCACTCAGCCTTGGATGATCTTTAGAAGCAATCACCACATAATATTGTTCAAATAATTTTTGTTGATAAAAACCATTTTCCAAATTGGGTAAAAAACCAATGGCTAAATCAATTTCCCCATTGGCCATCTGATAACTAGTTTCTGAAGTAATCGCGCGTACATTCAAGCGAATATGCGAAGCATGTTGTTTTAAATACTGTGAAATTTTAGGTAATAACACCAAATGTGAAACATCGGTCATGGCAATGGTAAATTTCTGCTGCGAAACCGATTGATCAAAATCAATGGTGAAATTATTGATGATCTCGACCTTACTTAGTGCTTCACTGACCAAGGGAAAAAGCTGTTTAGATAACTCGGTAGGAATCATCTCATTGCCAATTCTTAAAAAAAGCGGATCATTATAATGCTGTCTAATTTTATTCAGAATATTACTGACCGTCGGTTGACTCATCGACAGATTTTCTGCTGCAACCGAAACACTTTTATATTTATAAATATAAAGAAAAACACTGAGTAATTTACAGTCAAGCTCAAACACTAATTAAAATCCTACTTGTTTTAATCCATAACAGATATACATCATCTGCTTTTTTAGTCTTATTTCCAATGCTCATTTATACCGAATATCGTATGAAACTGTAATTAGAACGGCAGTTAATTATATAAGTACAGGTAAGAATAAACCATTTTTTATTTTTTTGAATCAAGCGCTAAACTGTATATCTTTTCGCCTAAAGCTTCAGTAAGATCGAATTAAATGGGTGATAAAACAATAGAAATGTCACTTAAAACAAAAATGATATTGAAGAATAAATAACAGGAACAAGATCCTCTATGGAAAACCAGATGTTTGACTATATTGTCATTGGTGGTGGCAGTGCCGGCTGTGTTTTGGCTGGACGTTTATCAGAAAATCCAGAAATTTCAGTGTGTTTATTAGAAGCTGGCAGTCATGGCAATACATGGATGGTAAATACCCCCGCCGCAGCCGTGATCAGCATACCCAGCAAAATCAACAATTGGGCCTTTGAAACTGTGCCACAGAAAGGTCTAAATGGCCGTAAAGGCTATCAACCGCGTGGTAAATGTTTAGGCGGATCATCTGCCATTAATGCGATGATTTATGTGCGTGGCCATCAAAAAGATTATGACCGGTGGGCGGAACTGGGTAATCACGGTTGGAGTTATCAGGAGGTTCTGCCGTACTTCATTCGTTCGGAAAATAATCACGATATTCAAAATGAATATCATGGCAATGCCGGACCTTTATCAGTATCGAATTTGCGCACCGATAGTCCATGGCATGAACGTTATATCACTGCTGCGAAAGAACAAGGTTATAAAATTCTGAATGACTTTAACGGGGCCGAACAAGAAGGTTTAGGTGTTTATCAAGTCACCCATATTAATGGCGAGCGCTGTAGTGCGGCGCGTGCCTATTTATTTCCGCATCTGGAACGTCCCAACCTGACCATTTATACCCATGCCTCTACCCAGCGCATTTTAATTGAAAATCAGGTTGCAGTGGGGGTCGAGGTTAAACATGGAGGACAACTTAAACAGCTGCGTGCCCATAAAGAAGTGCTGTTAAGCGCAGGTGCGATGCATTCGCCGCAAATTTTAATGCTATCCGGTATTGGAGATGAACAGAAACTGGGCGAGCATAATATTGCCGTGACCAAACACCTGCCCGGTGTCGGTAAAAATTTCCACGATCATCCTGATTTTATTTTTAGTTATACCGTTAGTGATATTGCGGGTACTTTTGGCGTTTCGCTGGCCGGTACGATTGACTTGATGAAGCAAATTTCACGCTATCGTAAAGAGCGCCGTGGCATGCTCAGTACCAATTTTGCCGAGTGTGGCGGCTTTTTAAAAAGTACAGTAGATAAGGACATTCCAAATTTACAGCTGCATTTTGTTGTGGCCTTGGTCGATAACCACGCTCGTACTTTTCATGCCAGTCACGGTATTTCCTGTCATGTCTGCCTGCTGAATCCTAAAAGTCGCGGCAGTATTCAAATCAGTGGCCCAAGCATTGAAGATCCCCTCCTAATTGACCCGAATTTTTTTGATCATGAAGATGATATTGAAGATATGGTCAATGCCTATAAATTAACGCAACAACTGATGCATTCACCTGCCTTAAAAGCATTGCATAGAAAAGATCTGTTTTGTGCTTCGGTCAAAACCGATGACGAAATCCGGCATATTTTACGTGAACGTGCAGATACGGTGTATCACCCTGTCGGCAGCTGTAAAATGGGGGTTGATGATATGGCCGTGGTTGATCCGCAGCTTTGTGTCTATGGGATTGAAAATCTACGCGTGGTCGATGCCTCGATTATGCCCAATGTGGTCAATGGCAATACCAACGCGCCAACCATCATGATTGCTGAAAAAGCGGTGGATATGATACGCGCCAAACAGTTACATGCTTAACTCCAAAGAGAAGCGCATCATGCTCAGTCCACTCAAAATGACTTGAGGATAGATTTGAACCTGTTATGTAATATTTTAAAAGATTTAAAAGTATAACAAAGTGAGAATAACGGAATGATATTGAAAAATTCAAGTTACTCTCTCGCTACTGACAAAGGATATGTAAGATGTTGAATCATAAAATGGATCAAAGTGCAGATCAAAGTATCTGGATTGATTTACAAGCATTATTCGAGAAGCAAAAACAGGCATTTACTGAAAACAGTTACCCGAGTTTAGAGCAGCGCAGGCAGCAGCTTAAAAATTTGCAGCAATTGATTCTGCAAAATAAAACCCAGATCAATGAGGCAATTAGTCAGGACTTTTCTAACCGAAGTCATTCGGAAACTGAAATGTTCGAGGTCATGACCAGTGTATTCGGCATTAAATATGCCTTAAAAAATTTGAAAAAATGGATGCGTCCAAGCAAACGTCATATTGGTATTCTTTTCCAACCTGCGACAGGTTATGTCTTGTATCAACCGGTTGGTGTGGTGGGGATAGTTGTCCCTTGGAATTACCCGCTATTTTTAGCCATCGGCCCACTTTGCCAAGCCCTTGCGGCGGGTAATCGGGTGATGTTGAAAATGAGTGAATATACCCCTGAATTTTCTGCCCTGTTTAAGCAACTGATTGCTCAAGCCTTTCCTGAAGATTTGGTGTGTGTGGTCAATGGTGATGCAGAAGTTGCGCAGCAATTTACCCAATTGCCTTTTAATCACATCTTGTTTACCGGTGCCAGTGAAGTCGGTAAACACGTCATGCGTGCAGCAGCCTGCAACCTTACGCCTGTGACTTTAGAACTTGGAGGAAAGTCTCCAGCGTTGGTCTTGGCCGATGCCAATATTCGTGAAAGTGCACGGCGAATTGCTTTTGGAAAAGCCATGAATGCCGGACAAACCTGTGTGGCGCCCGATTATGTGCTGATTCCTGCGCACTTAGAGGCCCAATTTATTGAAGATTACTCGACAGCCATTCAGGAATTTTTCCCGACACTAGACAATAATCCGGATTACACTGCCATTATTAATGAGCGGCAGCTCAACCGCCTAAATCGCTATATTGAGGATGCAACTGCAAAAAATGCGACTGTGAATGTCATTACTGACACATCTTCAGGTCGACGTTTAGCACATTATGTTTTAAGCAATGTCACAGATGATATGCAGGTGATGCAAAATGAAATTTTTGGTCCCTTATTGCCGATTGTGACTTATCAACAGCTCGATGAAGCGATTGACTACATTAATCAAAGACCGCGACCTTTGGCTTTATATTATTTTGGTTATAACAAACAAGATCAGCAAAAAGTACTCATGCAAACGCATAGTGGCGGTGTTTGCCTCAATGAAACCCTGGTTCATGTCGGACAGGAAGATCTGCCTTTTGGCGGTATGGGTACATCGGGAATGGGTCATTATCATGGCTATGAAGGTTTTATCACCTTTAGTCATGCGAAAGCCGTGTTTAACCGCCCGAAATTTAGTTTGATGTATTTGTTTTATCCGCCTTATGGCACATTTATTCAAAAACTGATTTTAAAACTGTTTATCCGTTAAGATTTTGTGATTCATACGTACTTAATAAAAAAGCTGAAGATCAACTTCAGCCTTTTTATTCTCAAAAAATTCGTGACACATTAATCGGCAGAAATATCTTCAAATAAAACAGATGATAAATAACGCTCACCGGCATCCGGTAAAATCACCACAATGGTTTTGCCCGCGTTTTCAGGACGTGCTGCCAGTTGAGCAGCTGCTGCCATTGCAGCACCACTTGAAATACCCACCAGAATGCCTTCATGAGTCGCTGTTTTACGTGCCCATTCAATTGCTGTTGCACTATCAATTGCAATGACTTCATCCACTAAATCTAAATCCAGATTTTTGGGAATAAAGTTTGCCCCAATGCCTTGAATTTTATGCGGTCCAGGAGTCAAAGGCTCGCCACGTTTGGCTTGTCCAATAATTGGAGATTCAGCCGGTTCAACAGCCACTGAATATAGCGCTTGATTTTTTACCCGCTCAAAATAACGTGAAATCCCTGAAATAGTTCCGCCCGTTCCTACTCCTGAAACCAGAATATCCACCTTACCAGTTGTGGCTTCCCAAATTTCTGGACCTGTGGTTTGTTCATGAATTTTAGGGTTGGCCGGGTTTTCAAATTGCTGCGGTAAATAATACAGTTCCGGTTGTTCAGTGGCCAAACGTACGGCTTCATCCACCGCACCCTTCATGCCTTTTGCAGGTTCAGTCAGGACCAGATTTGCACCAAATGCTTTTAACACTTTGCGACGTTCAACACTCATACTTGCAGGCATGGTCAAGGTGATGTCATAACCTTTTGCCGCAGCGACAAATGCCAGTGCAATTCCGGTATTACCACTGGTCGGCTCTACAATATGCATGCCGGGTTTAAGCAAACCTTTTTCTTCAGCATCTTTAATTAAAGCGGCACCAATACGACATTTTACTGAAAATGCAGGATTACGACTTTCAATTTTAGCCAGTACCGTTGCAGGTGAAGAAATTGAACGGTTAATACGAATTAATGGGGTGTTGCCAATAGACTCAGCATTATTACTATAAACCGCAATGCCTAAATTATTTGGTGTTGGAAATGCAGAATCTGTACTCATTTTAACTCCTTGAGCGATTTTTTGATTTTAAAGCCATACATTCATCATAAGTCATTTAGACCGTGAAGATAAGTTTTTCTATTCCATTTTTTTCGTCTTAACTGTCTGTTTAAGCCTAAAAAATAAAGATTTTTTCATCATATCTCAACTTGGTTTTTCTTAAGTCATTACAACTTAAATGACTTATTTGTCATCAATAAGATTTGTATTTATCCTTGTTATTGCACACAATATCCAGCAAATGAAAACTGATTTTAGGGAAGCAAATGTCTAATAAGGGTTATAGCCGATTCTATCGACAATTTACGCAGAAAATCCTTGATAAAATCGTGACTCCTCAAGTCTTAGGCAATACAGAAGAATTAGAAAAAAATATAAAAAATAAACACGACAAAAAATTAATTTGTTATGTATTACAAGATGCGTCACTCAGTAATACGGTATTAATCGACACTGAAGCGAAAGCGCGCAAACTGCCTTCAGTTTTTGCGCCATTAACGATTCAGGAATTTAAAGAAGATGACTCGATCCTGGCTTTAAATGTACCGAGTTCAAAAAATGAGGCTTATCACTATTCTGCCAAACTGATTCGGCTAATCGAAGTTTTAGAAAAATATCCTGAATACGATATTGAACTGGTACCAGTGACGGTATTATGGGGACGTTCGCCTGAATATGAAGACTCCTGGTTTAAGGCTTTATTTTCTGATGCATGGTCTACCCCATCCAAATTAAAACAGGCCTTGAATATTTCATTATATAGTCGTGATAACTATATTGAATTTCATAAGCCCATTTCACTTAAATCTGCCATGCAAAAAGCCAAAATTGAGCATCCGAATTTTTCTCCCGCCCATTCAATTGTTAAACAACTCAATAGCAATTTTAATAAACATAAAGAAGCAATTTTAGGCCCCGATTTATCTGACCGTCGTAATCTCATTAATAAGTTAATGAAGACTGAAACAGTTCAAGATGCCATTCGTAAAGAAAGTATTGATCATAAAATTAGTATGTTTGAAGCGGAAAATCGTGCCAAAGGTTATTTAACCGAGGTGGTTTCTGATTTCTCCTATTCAACCTTACGTTTTGCTGAACTTGCCCTGACCAAGTTATGGACACAACTTTATGATGGTATTGAAGTACATAATTTCGATACGGTACGTGAGTTAGCCAAGGATTATGAGATCGTCTATACGCCCTGCCATCGCAGTCACATCGATTATTTGCTGCTCTCTTATGTGATTTTTAACCGTGGCCTCATGGTTCCACATATTGCCGCAGGGATTAATTTAAACCTGCCTATTGTGGGTCAAATCATGCGTGGCGGCGGTGCCTACTTTATTCGTCGTACCTTTAGTGGTAATGAACTTTACACCTCGGTATTTAAAGAATATTTACACAGCCTTTTATCGCGTAACACGCCTTTGGAATACTTTATTGAAGGTGGTCGTTCACGCACGGGATTATTGTTGCCGCCTAAAAAAGGCATGCTTTCGATGACAGTACAAAGTCATTTACGCGGCGCGACCAAACCGATTGCTTTTATTCCGACCTATTTTGGTTATGAAAAGCTGATGGAAGGTACTTCTTACTTAAATGAACTGAATGGCAAACCGAAGGAAGCTGAATCAATCTGGGGTATTTTAAGTTCAGCACGTAAAATTGAAAAAGTTTTTGGACAAGTGCATGTTAATTTTGGTGAACCCATTTTTCTGGATAAAATTTTAACCGCTAATCAAGCCGATCAAATTAAATTAAATATTGATGACGAATTACCTCAACCTGTGCTTCAAACTGTCAACCAGGTCGCAAATTCTATTTTAGAAAATATTAATAAAGCAGTGGTGGTTAATCCTATTTCATTGATCTCACTAATTTTACTTAATGCTAAAAATCATGCTTTAAGGGAATATGATTTAATCTTACAAATTGATCAATATCGTCAGTTATTAAATGAGGCGAAGTACGATCAACGAATGATGATGACGGAATTATCCAGCGCTGAAATTGTTCAATATGCTCAAAAATTAAAACAAGTTGAAAATTTTAGTCAAAATAATGAAAACTGGATTCGTGTGGCGGAAAGTCAAAAAATCCTGTTAAGTTATTTTAGTAATAATATTCTGCATTGTTTTATTGTTCCTGCATTAGTCGCCATGCTGATTCAATCTTATAAAAAGATCTCACGTCATTATTTAATGGATAGTGTTAAAAATATGTATCCCTATTTTAAAGAAGAGTTTTTCTTAAAATGGAATCTAGATGAATTGGAAAATGAGATTGGATTAATTTTAAATAGTTTAGAACAGTTGGGCTGGATTATTCAGCAAGAAACCACGGTATCGATTGCGTTAGATGAACAGATGCAAAATAAGCTGTTATCACTTGCGCATCTATCTAGCTCTAGCTTGAATAACATGATCATAATTTCAGGTTTACTTAAGCAGTATGCTCCGTCTCAAGCGCTTACGATGAAGGAGTTAGAGAAAATGGGCAAAACGGTATTGCAAAAACTTTTCCAGGCTCAAAAAATTCCGTCTGGTTATTATTTTGACAGTGCGACCTTAAAAAGTTTTATTTCCATACTTAAACAAAACAGTTTATTAAGTATTCAAGATACTCATTTTGTTCTCAGTGATCATTTTGAAGAAAAAATGTCGGCTATTTTCAATTGGTATGATCCTGATAATCGTCAAGCCATAATTGAAACACTTCATTTTAATGAAAAGGAATTAAAAGAATTTAAACAAACCAGTAAAAAATAAATTATTCACATCTAGCAATAAAACAAGGCATTTAACTGAAATTAAATGCCTTGTTTTATTGATATAAGAATATTTGATATTTAAGTTCATTAAAAACCATTGAAAATAGTGCTTTTTTCTCATGTATTCAACTATACAGGCATTATACTGCGTATATTACTGATGAGTAGTATGGAAATGCTGTTATATGAACACCGAGCTTGAAATTGCTTCTATGCATGATTCTATCGATATCGTTGTCACGATATTAAAATCACTCGCCAATACAGATCGCCTACTTATTTTATGCCATCTTGCCAAACAGGAACTTAATGTTTCGCAAATTGAAGAATTGACCCAAATTAATCAACCGACCTTATCTCAACAACTGATGATGTTACGCAAAAGCAATGTCGTTTCCACCCGTCGTGATGGCAAACAGATTTTTTATTCGATTAAAGATGAAAAACTTGTTCAATTGTTAAATACTTTATACCAACTTTATTGTCCTAAGGATCTAATTTAATTTTATTAATATCAGTAAATTAAATAGATAAAATGATCAGATTAAGACTTCTTAGCATTTTTTATGCATAATATATCTAAAATAGTGATTTAGCTTTAGATATGTCAGATTTAAATTCTCGCTTAACAAGGTTATTGCCTGCTTGGCAATGGCTGCGCACATATGACCAAGCCAAATTTAAATCAGATCTTCTTTCTGCGCTGATTGTGATTGCAATGCTGGTTCCGCAAGGCATGGCCTATGCCATGCTTGCAGGTTTACCGCCTATAATGGGCTTGTATGCCAGCATTCTGCCGATGATTATCTATGCGATGATTGGTGGTAGTCCTACGCTATCCATTGGTCCGGTCGCTATTATTTCCATGATGACCTTTGCCACTTTAAATCCATTATTTGAAGTCGGTTCTCCAGTTTATATACAAGCTGCCTGTTTACTTGCAGTGATGGTCGGAATCATCTCCTTACTGCTCGGGATTTTTAGATTTGGATTTCTTATTCAACTGATTAGCCATCCCGTAATTCAAAGTTTTATTATCGCTTCCGCGTTATTGATTGCTTTAGGTCAATTCAAATTTCTGGTTGATGTCCCGTTAAAAGCCAATAATATTCCTGAATTTTTGCTCAGCTTTTGGCAATACATTGGGTATAGCAATATTCAAACCTTTATTTTTGGCATGTTTGCCTTACTCTTTCTGATTTATCTACCTAAAGTTTTAAATTCCAATGCCATTAAAAGTCGTATTGGGTCGACAGCTTTTATCTCTAAAGCATTACCGTTGATACTCGTCGTTGCTTCAATTGCTGCGGTTTATTTTCTAAATTTGCAAGAAATCGGTATTAAAACTGTTGGAGAAATTCCGTCAGGTTTTCCGCCTCTCAGTATGCCGTATTGGAATATGGACTTGGTCATCACTCTATTGCCGGGTGCTGCAATGATCGCCATGATTAGCTTTGTCGAATCCTTATCCATCGCACAAGCGACAGCATTACAGCAGCGCAGTCATTTAAACAGCAACCAGGAACTCGTCGCCTTAGGTTTAGCCAATTTAAGTGCCGGTCTTAGTTCTGCCTTTCCGGTCACCGGCAGTTTATCTCGAACTGTGGTGAATGCAGATTCGGGTGCTAAAACACCACTGGCAGGTGTGTTTTCATCGCTGCTAATTGTGGTGGTCAGCCTATATTTCACCGGTTTTTTCCGTGATTTGCCTCTGGTTATTTTGGCAGCCACCATTATAGTTTCTATCTGGAAGCTGGTCGATTTCAAACCTTTTATTGAAACCTGGCGTTATTCAAAAGCAGATGGTATTGCCATGTGGATTACCTTTTTTGGCGTGATCTGCATAGATATCTCTACCGGTTTAATCATTGGTATTGTCTCCACCTTTATGCTTTTATTGTGGCGAATTAGTCGTCCCCATATTGCGGTGATTGGTTTGGTTGAAGGCACGCAACATTTTAGAAATGTACAACGCCGTCAGGTGCTGACCTCTTCTAAGGTGCTTTCTATGCGTATTGATGAAAACCTGACTTTTCTAAATGCCAATACTTTAAAAGGTTTCTTGATTAATGCAGTAAGTCAGCATAGGGACTTAGAACATGTGGTGATCAACTGTTCAAGTATTAGTGCAATTGACCTGAGTGCTTTAGAAATGCTGGAGGATGTAAATGCAGAATTTAAAAAAATTAATATCAAATTACATTTTTCAGAAATTAAGGGGCCAGTAATGGATAAATTACAGCATTCAAAACTGTTAAAACATTTAAGTGGTCAAATTTATCTGTCTCATTTTCAAGCCATGCAAGAACTTTCCCCTGAAGTTTTTTTAAACTCTTAAGAGGTATATACCCCGCTATAAATGTGTCCAGTCAGTTCGCAACAATCGACTGGATTAAATCTAAACAAGGCTTGGTAATCAAGAGAAAATTTTGAGGGAATTTCGATCTAATAAGGGAGTTTTAAAGTATATCTATAACCAGAATATTTAATTTCTATGAGTTTAAAAATATTTAAAAATAAGAATATCAACTTTAAAAATAAGTAGTTAGTTTTTATATAAAAATTAATTTTTAGCAGCAACTATTTTAGGTATAAAATGGCGAGCATATTTGTAAATTTTTTAGTCCTCGTATTTGTAACAAGGCACCTCTATGTTCACTGCTTTAATGCGTTTAAGTTTAGTCTCCCGAATTATTATCGCCATTATTTTAGGTATTGGTGTTGCTGTTTTGTTCCCTAATCTGGCTCCTTATTTAAGTCTGTTGGGTGACTTGTTTATTAAAGCGCTTAAATCTGTTGCTCCTATATTGGTTTTCGTGCTGGTTTTATCCTCCATTGCTAATTTTAAAGTTGGACATGGCGCTAAAATCAAACCAATTATAGTGATGTATGCTGTGGGGATGTTCTTGGCTGCGTTAAGTGCAGTGATTGCCAGCGTTATTTTCCCAAGTACCTTGTTTCTGGATATCCCTGCAAATACGGACTTACAACCGCCCGGCAGTCTGGTTGAAATTTTAAGAAATCTGCTTTTAAGTTTTGTGGCCAACCCTGTTGTTGCGATTAGTGAAGCGAACTTTATTGGTATTTTGGCTTGGGCTGTTGCTTTGGGTGCGGCATTCCGTCATGCCAATGACAGCACAAAAGTATTGCTCACCGACGCTGCAAATGCGGTAAACACCGTGATTCGTCTGGTGATTAATTTTGCCCCAGTGGGGATTTTTGGTCTGGTGGCGGTCACAGTTGCAGAAGCCGGCTTAAGTACCTTCGAGAGCTATGCCCAATTATTGGCCGTACTGATTGGCACGATGTTCTTTGTGGCCTTGGTGATTAACCCAATTATGGTGGCATTTGTGACTCGTACAAACCCCTACCCACTGGTGTTTAAATGTCTACGTGAAAGCGGAATTACTGCCTTCTTCACCCGAAGCTCTGCAGCAAATATTCCAGTGAATCTGGATTTAGCCAAACGTTTAGGCGTGAATGAATCTACGGCAAATGTGGCCATTCCCCTTGGTGCGACCATTAACATGGCCGGTGCTTCAGTCACTATTACGGTGCTGAGCCTGGCTGCTGTGAATACTTTAGGGATTCCGGTTGATTTCACCACCATGCTGGTTTTATCGGTTCTTGCAACTGTTTCAGCATGCGGTGCGTCTGGTGTTGCCGGTGGCTCTTTACTGCTTATTCCAGTAGCATGTGGCTTATTCGGCATTAGTTCAGATATTGCCATGCAGGTGGTTGCGATTGGCATGGTCATCAGCGTATTGCAAGATTCGACTGAAACGGCATTAAATTCTTCTACAGATGTGCTATTTACTGCTGCTGTAGACCGCGGTTTAGATTAAGATAGTCATTATTAAGAATTTTTCTATGACGTTATGCCTCTTCAAACTTTACCGCTTTGGGTTCAACTAGGTGCTTTTTTTCTTGCAATGAATGCAGGAATGATTAACGTCCTCGGGCTGGTGACCATTTTACATCAGTCCGTTTCACATATGACCGGTAATGTCAGCATGTTGGCCATGGCTTTATTGCACTGGCAACCTGAACAGATCGTTTACTTAGGCCTGGTTGTCCTGTGTTATGTAATCGGTTCATGTTATAGCGGAATAATACTGGGAAATAGCCACTTTAGCTTAGGTCGCCGTTATGGTTTTCCTTTAAGCCTGGTGGCTTTTTTCATTTTGCTGTGCTGGTTTCTATTGCCCTATTTTCCCCGCTATGCCTTGCTTTGGGCATGTGTGGCAATGGGTGTGCAAAATGCCATGTTCAGTCATTACAAAGGCACCATCATTCGGACCACCCATTTATCTGGTGTTTTGACCGATTTAGGTTTAGCGTTAGGTTATCGCTTACGTGGTTTAGAGGTAGATCGCAGACGGATTATTCTCCATTTAGCCATTTTATTTGGATTTTTCATCGGTGGCTTAGTTGCCAGCCTGATTTATCCTTATTTAAAATTAGATTCATTCCTTATCCCTGCGCTGTTGAGTTGGACGCTTAGCGCCGTATATTGGGTTATTTATTTTCGTTATCGACGTATTCAAGAGTAGTTTCGGAATTTATTATGGTCAAAAATGCATTACAGGCTCAATTGTTAAAAGCTGGTTTAGTCGATAATAAAAAGGCTAAAAAATTGTCTAAACAGGCAGTTCATGAACAACGTACTGGACAAAGCAACGAAGCTGAATTGAAAGCGAAAATTGCGCAAGATAAGCAGGAAAAACTCGCGAAAGATCAAGCGCTGGATTTAGAGAAAAAACGCCTGTTGCAGGGTAAAGAATTAAAAGCTGCCATTATCCAAATGATCAATCAGCACAAAATTCGCGATATCGATGGTGAAGTGTCTTATCAATTTATTGACGAGAGTAAAATCAAAAAGATTTATCTCAATCAACAAATTTATAATGCGCTGGTTTCTGGTTCATTGGTGATTGCCAAAGAAAGCGAGAGTTATGCAGTTTTACCGAAAGCCTTGGCAGATCGCATTAATGACAAAATGGAAGGCTTTATTATCGTCAATAATTCTGAGAAGAATGAGCAAATTACTGATGAAGAAGATCCATATGCAGCTTATGTGATTCCTGATGATTTGATGTGGTAAGTTTAGTTTTTCAGTAATTTAAAAAGCGATGCCAATATCGGTGTTGGCATCCCCTTCAAATACATAATACGATTGAATCAAATTTCAAAAATACTCATAGCCTGACCTTAACTTTACTTGGTCGTTAATTCAGTTTGAATTCATGTAGCAAAAACGTTACCGCCTACAATGATAAAATCATAACTCTATAAACTATAAAGAATTTTTAAATTTCTATATTGAGGGTGCATTTTTGGAGCATTTTGCTTTTATCCGTAATATTCAAGATTGGTCAGATCAATATCCATGGTTAGAGATGCTAACCTCCCTAAGTATCCTGATTTTACTGGCAGTTCTCGCAAACTTTATTGCCAAACAAGTGGTAGTTCGGGGTATTCGCAAGCTTGTTTCAAAGATGAAATGGGCTAATTCGAGTATTTTTGCTGAACATAGCGTCATCAGCCGTATTTCAAATATTGTGCCTGCGATTGTCATTATGAACGGCATAGTGACGATTCCGCACATTTCAGGAAAAGTGGTTACCTTGGTCCAGATGGGTGCACAAGCCTTTATTTTCCTGACTCTGGCACTGGCCATCAGTGAATTTTTAAGTATTTTTAACCTGATTTATCAGCGTAATCCAAAATCAAGAAATAAGCCGATTAAAGGCTATTTGCAGTTGGTTAAGCTGATTATTTTTATTGTCTGTGGCTTAATGATTTTAGGGACATTTCTGAAAAAAGATGTCTTTACCTTGCTTGCAGGCTTTGGTGCCATGGCTGCCGTTCTGATGTTGGTGTTCCAAAATACCATTCTGTCTTTAGTTGCTTCAGTACAGATTTCATCTTATGACATGGTGCGTATTGGTGACTGGATTGAAATGCCTACCCTGAATGCAGATGGTGATGTCATTGATATGTCATTACATACCATTACCGTGCAAAACTTTGATAAGACTTTTACCACCATTCCGACCAACAAACTGGTGACGGATACCTTTAAAAACTGGCGTGGCATGGCCTCTGCTGGTGTGCGCCGCATCAAACGATCAATTTATATTGATCAGAGTAGCGTACATTTCATGACCGACAAAGAACAGCAGAAACTCAAAGAATTTCTATTGCTCGATCAATACTTAAACACCAAACATAGTGAACTGGAAAGCTTTAATCAGCAATTGTCGAATCAGGCATCCTATAATCAGCGACGTTTAACCAATTTAGGGACATTTCGAGCCTATGTGGAATTTTATTTAAATCAACATCCAGGTATCGCGCAAAATCAGTCTTTAATCATTCGCCAATTACAACCGACCAGTGAAGGTTTGCCACTGGAGATTTATGCTTTTACAAACACTACGGTATGGAAGGACTATGAGGCAATACAATCGGACATTTTTGATCACCTGATTGCAATTATCCCAGAATTTGGTTTGAAAGTTTATCAAGCTCCTTCTGGCGCTGATTTTAAGCAATTCTCAGCTGTTTCAGCGGCGATAGCAGAACCCAATCATCCATTGGTTTAAACTTTAAAATAAAGCGTTGTTGTATGAATTGAAATAACTCTTTATTTAAGAAAATCAATGATAAATTATATTTTTTATAAGTATTAATGAAATGTAATTAATTTAAATGCCAAACTGATTATGACTTTAAAAAACCCTCAAATGAGGGTTTTTTATATTACTTTTATTTTTCTTATTTTCTAATAAAAACAGTTTTAAAAAACTGAATTCAAAATTTTAAATGAGAACCTTTATGACCCTTTAATTTCAGGAATTTACAAGTTTTTACTGAGGTTGCTTCATTAAATTTGAATGTTGAAGATGTTGGTTGGGTTGATCCAGCTGTGGATTAGGTGGAGTATATCCCTTCTCTTCGTTAGGTCTTTGAGAGAATTCAATATGTAGGTTCGGTTGATCCAGTTGCGGATCTTGTGGTTGGTTATTCATGTTTAATTCCCTGTTCAGATTATGAATCTATATCGCGTGAATTTTACATCGCCTAAATTACGGTACTATCAATTTACTCTTTCTTTTGCTTTATCCTAGTGTAACTCTGTGTCAATTTCATTCATTGTAAACCGGCATCACTTTATATTATTGATTTCCAACTAGACCTTTAAAATCACGTTCACAATTGTTACCTAAAACCACCTATCTTTAATATTAAAGTCATCCTTAAAAATCTCTTTACTTATATTTATTTCAGCATTATTTAATCGTGAAACTTCAAATTTAATATTGTTTAAGATGAGAGAGATTAAATAACTACTGTAAAAAAAATCAGGAATCCGGATTTTGAAAAACTTATTGATTAAGATGATTTGATTAAGATGATCACGTAGAGCTTGAAAAATAGCCATCACTTGAAGCTATAAAAATATGAGAAAAAATATAATTCCGTTTCTTTCATGAAGACTGAATCAAAAAACCAACCCTTTTAAAATTAAAAAGATTGGTTTAAACGTGCTTGAGATTATGGAGTCGCTCTAGGGACGTAAACGATTCCATGCATCACGTGAGGCATGTTTAGCCTCTTCCCAGGACAGGCGGGATTCTGCTTTTGATTGTTCCCATTTAGAACGAAGATCTGGCTCTACATCTTCAAATCTTTTGGATGAATCATATGTAGATAAATCCTCATAACCTACACGATAAGCATGCCGATAATCGCGATCATAGTCCAAATCCGGATAAGTATTTTGCGAGGACTTATAATAGGGTTGATGAGCACTGTTTTCACGCCAATAGGTATCTTCAACAGTGGGATCTATCGCTTCACCTGCCGCACTGCCGGCTACACCACCCACTATCGCACCCACTGCTCCACCGACTATAGCTCCGATTGGGCCACCCGCACTACCGATTGCGGCACCTGCAGCAGCCGCACCTGCAGCACCTACACCTGTTCCTACTGGGTGTGGATCTCGCTCATCATTATTTGGATTGCTTTTAATACGATCTTCATCAGAATTTGCCATCTTTTTTCTCCTTATAACAGTATTGTGTTTAGAAAAATTGGCTGATTCTAGCCAGTTTCACTTATAAAGGTTCATCTTCATAAAAACGTTAAAATATTATTGCTCTAGTTCATCTTTAGCATGCTGGTACGGCTCTATGCGCTTGAGCTTATCTTGTGCATAGGACTAAGCAGTGTATTACTTTGCCCATTCTTTAAATTTCCCATATTTTCATTTTTGTTTCTTTCATATAGGGAATAAAGAATCACCGCAATGATTACAGCGACTATGACAGCGACTATGATTTTTACATCTTTTGAGTTCATATTATTTTTCCCTTTTGATGATGGATAGAAATAATGAAACTATAAATCTAGTAAAACTTTGAACACAGATAAAACCATGAATAAAAAATTAATATTCAGGAGCAAAAAATCAAAGTTTTATTTCTGTTGTTTAGGTGGATGTTCTTGTTGGCGGTCGTTTTGTTGATTAGGTTGCTTTTGCAGATTTTGTTGTTGCTGCTGTTGATGATTTGATTGTTTTTTTGGATTTTGTTTAGCTGGTTCTTGAGTAGTCATTTACACTTACCTCCTATAAAATATTTTGGTCTATAACGCCCTCATTCTGACTTTATTCACTTTACTCTTTATATTTCATTCACCAAGTCTTCATCTGTTTCAATTTCATTCAATGTAAATTTTATAAATCTATATGCTTGATCCATAATTAAAACTTGAAGCATTTATTAACATTTATTACTAAAAGCATCATAAGATTTAAGCAATACACCATAAAATAAATCAATATTACACAATGATTCGCTATACTAATTTCTAGATACATAAAAGATAAGTTAGTGTTTTTATTATATTATTAATATATTTTTATTAAAATAGATCACTAAAAATATAACGTACCGGTTGTAGTCTTTTAAAGACTAGAATTTCTATCCAGCTTTATTTATGCTCTAAATATCCAGATAAGTAATGTATTTTTGAAAAAAGCGATAGCGCTATGAAGCACTTATTTAATCGTAGCAGATTCAATAACTCCCCCTCTAATTGTTAATTAAATATTTTTTAAAGAGCTCTATGAGCTGATGAATTCCTATAATTTACTTTCATGATAGACTTCTGATAAATAGTAGATTTTTGACTAAATTGAGCAAATTAATTTTGGATTTAGGCTTCCGGCTTTTATTATACCCATGAATCTTTATGCCTTAACCGTTTTACCAAGTATGGCGCAATTCGGGCCTCAACCTGATCAGGTTCTAATATCTAGATACTTGTTTGCAGCTATTCAGAAGAGCCTTAAGCGTTAATATAGAATAGTGTTTATACTGTAACAATTGCATAATACTGATATTGAATCGTTTGAATAAATTGGAGCGTAACCTATGTTGCAATGGTTTGAAAAACTGGTCGATCCTTACCCATCCAAAGGTTTAAACGAACCACTTCCAACACGCTTCTTTCCTTTTGTATGGCAAGCTGCAACGGGTGTTCGCCGATATCTGCTGTTACTGGTGTTATGTACTGCGGGAGCGGCAAGTTTTGAAGCGGTACTGTATGCAAAAATTGGCGATTTGGTTAATTGGTTGAGCAAGAGTCAACCCGACACCTTCTTAGCAGAGCATTCGCAAAATTTGACCCTCTTGACAGGTATTTTGTTGGCCAATATTTTATTCGCCAGCATGCAATCCGTGATCAAGCATCAAATTTTATATAGTACCTTTCCCATGCGTCTGCGTTGGCGCTTTCACAACCTACTTTTATTGCAAAGTCTGGATTTTTTCCACAATGATTTTGCCGGCCGTTTATCGGCCAAAGTGATGCAAACTTCGCTTGCAATACGTGAGTTCTGGGTAATTTTGGGTGATATGCTGGCCTATGTGCTGATTTATTTTGTCACCATCAGTTTTGTTCTGGGCGCTATTTCTCCTCTGCTGATTTTGCCACTCATGCTGTGGTTAGTACTATTCATTACGGCTGCCTGCTATTTTATTCCACGTCTAAGCCAAATTTCCAATAAACAGGCCGACGCACGTGCTGTAATGACCGGTCGCGTGACGGATGCCTATACCAATATTCAAACTGTGAAACTGTTTGCCCATGCGGGGCGTGAAAGTCAGTATGCCAAAGAATCCATGCAAGGCTTCATGATCACGGTGTATAAGCAAATGCGTTTAGGGGTGCAGTATGAAATTAGCATTAATTTACTCAGTGTAGTTTTATATGTAGGCGTGTTAGGGACAGCGATTTGGCTCTGGATCAATGGACAAGCTGAACTGGGTATTATTGCTGCAACGACTGCCATGATATTAAAGCTCAACAGCATTGCTGAATTTATGATGTGGCAATCTTCTGCTTTATTTGAAAATGTCGGTACCATTCAAGACGGCATGAAAACTATGGGCCGCCCGATTAACATTCAAGACAAGAAAGATGCCAAGCCTTTACTGGTACAACATGGTGAAATCAAATTTGAAGATGTCAGCTTTGCCTATAACAATAAAAATGTGATAGATCATTTAAATTTAACCATCAAACCCGGTGAAAAAATCGGCATCGTGGGCCGTTCAGGTGCGGGTAAATCTACCCTGATTCAATTGTTATTGCATTTTTATCATCTTAACCAAGGCCGCATTTCGATTGACGGTCAAAACATTGAAGATGTAACCCAGGATAGTCTGCGTAAAAGCATTGCTTTGGTGACTCAAGATACTTCCTTATTGCACCGCACTGTGGCCGAAAATATTAAATATGGTCGCCCCCATGCAAGCGATGAAGAAATGTTTGAAGCCGTCCGTAAAGCTAAGGCAGAAGATTTTATTCCGCAACTGACCGACTTGCGTGGCAAAACTGGCTATGAAGCCTATGTCGGTGAACGGGGTGTCAAACTCTCGGGTGGACAACGTCAACGGGTTGCGATTGCACGGGTATTTTTAAAAGATGCACCAATCTTGATTTTAGACGAAGCGACCAGTGCTTTAGACTCCGAAGTTGAAGCCGCAATCCAATCCAGTCTGGATGATTTAATGGAGGGTAAAACCGTTATCGCCATTGCACATCGTCTATCGACGATTGCCCAAATGGATCGTTTAGTTGTACTGGATGAAGGAAAAGTTGTAGAACAAGGTACACATGATGAACTGGTCGCGCTGAATGGTATCTATGCGCATTTGTGGCAAAGACAAACTGGCAGTTTTTTGATAGAACAACAGGCATTGAAGAAAAAGGAAGCGCATTGATGCTGTATTTAGAAGATATAAAAATCGGGGATCGTTTCATTAGTCGGGAATATGAAATGACCTTGGATGAAATTAAACAGTTTGCGCATACGTATGATCCGCAAACTTTCCATACTGATGAAGATCAAGCTAACGAGCATCCTATTTTTCAAGGTATTGCAGCCAGTGGTTGGCATACCTGTGCCGTGACCATGCGTTTATGGACAGAATGTTTTCCGGTTGCTTATGGCCTGATTGGTTCAGAATCTAACCTGCGCTGGCCACGACCGACCCGTCCTGGCGATAAAGTTCATGTTGAGGTTGAAATTGTTGCGATTACGCCATCAAAAACCAAAACTGACCGCGCTATAGTGAGCTATGTAACTCAAGCATTGAATCAGAATCAGGATGTGCTGCTTATCTCTACAACGAAAATTGTGGTCTTTAAAAAGGAATTCAAACCTGTCTAATTTACAGGCTTTGATAAATTGTCGAACAATTTTAATAGGATACTGTTTCTTTTCATGCCAATATGAAAAATCAACAAATATAAAAATGACTTAAGTGCAATGGATAGCGCATGAAAACGATTTCTCCAAGACAGGATCAGGGAATACCAGGGGTTTACGGTCTATTGCTCCTCGATGTAGTGTCACGCTGGGGCTATAATGCAGAAGCCTTGTTTACTCCTTTCCATTTAAGCAGTGAACAGCTGGCAGAGCCAAATTTTCGCATTCCAACCCCTGTTGCAAATGAACTGGTTAAACATGCATTACGTTTAACCGGCGAGTCGACGTTGGGTTTTCATTTGGGTACCCAAATGCGAATTTCCATTCATGGTTTTATTGGTTATGCCATTATGACGGCACATGATATTACCGATGCCCTGGTCTTGGCTAATCGCTTTATTCAGCTCCGTTTACCATTTTTACAGCTTTACTTCTCAACCTTTGGCGAGAAGGCAACACTGCAATTGCAATGTGATTTTGATATTGAGCCTTTAAGAACTGAAATTACGATAGCATTGACCTTTGGTATTGTCACCATGGCAAAAGCCTTAACGGGCTGTGAGGATTTATCTGGTGAAATTGATTTTGATTTCCCGAAACCAGCCGGTTTTGAGCGTTATATGGCAAAATTTCCATCGCATCATTTTCGTTTTGAACACCCCCATTTGCTCTCAAGTTTTGATAAGAAATACCTGAGTTTAAAAATGGTCAATGCTGACCCCCTTGCCAGCCAGATTGCGATTAACCAATGTGAAGCTGAACTCTCGGCATTAGGTGAACGCCGTCGTTTGGCCATGCGGGTGCGGGATATTTTGACCAATTCAGAGCAGCATTATTTAAGTATCGAAAATGTCGCAGATCGACTGCATATGTCCGATCGGACTTTAAAACGCCAATTAGCTGCCGAAGGTACGTCATTTTCAACTATCGTAGATGAAGTACGTTATCGTCACGCAACATCGCTGCTTTCCCGAACAGACTACACCCTAGAGCTGATTGCAGATGAACTTGGCTATAGTGACGTGGCCAATTTTAGCCGGGCATTTAAACGCTGGAGTGGCCGTAGTCCAAGCAATTGGCGTAAAGATCCTTACTTATAAACTTTTGTTTTTAGCAAAAAACATGTATAAAACATGGCAAAAATGATTTGAATATTTTAAAGGAGTCATCAATGAATCACCCTTCAGAATTAAAGTATGCCAGTACTCACGAATGGGTCAAAATTGAAGGTGATCTGGTTGTTACCGGTATTTCCGATCATGCACAGGATGCTTTAGGGGATTTAGTCTATGTAGAAGCACCAGAAGTAGGCCAGCAAATTACTGCCGGCGAACAAGCAGGTGTGGTGGAGTCGGTTAAAACAGCTTCTGATATTCATGCTCCTGTTTCGGGCGAAGTAATTGAAGTCAATCCTGATCTTGAAGATGATCCGGACTTTGTGAATGATGATCCATATGGCAAGGGCTGGATTTATAAAATCAAGCCAAACAATATGGCAGATGTCGAAAAGTTACTTTCAAACAGTGAATATGAAGCAGGTTTATAATCCTGGTTATATCTATAAAAAATCAGTCTTTATGACTGGTTTTTTTTATTTCACGCGAACCCTAGTTAAATATATAAATACTGGATCTAAAATCACAATATGAGATTAATAATTAAAAAAATGAAAAATTAAACAAATTAATATATTTTATTATTGATTCAGCTATACTTTTTAATAGTAATCATCTAAAATCTATACAATCTAACGATGATCTGACTTATCTTTATTTATTATAAAAACATTTTTCTAGCCTACAAAAATAATTGCCTCGATAAGCCTGATAAATCGTCTACTTCTTACGAATCTAGGTAAATTATGTCTCCTGCAAATACACAACAGTTATGGAATAAATCCTTTATTCTATGTCTGGCCAATAATCTATTCTTGTTTGTGTTTTATTTTGCCCAAACGACTATTTTACCTATTTATATTTTAAATGAGCTACATGGAACTTTAGCGCAAGCGGGTTTAGCCATGACACTATTTATGGCATCATCAATTGCGGTTCGTCCCTTTAGTGGTTTAATTATTGAAAAATTTGGACGTAAAAAAACCTTATACGTTTCCGAAGCCTTATTTTGTCTGTTTTCTTTTGCTTATTTATTTGCTGACAATTTAAGCTTTCTTTTAGTTATTCGATTCTTGCATGGAATTTGGTTCAGCATTTTAACTACGGTGACGGTACCGATTGCCAATGATTTCATTCCTGCACAGCGTAAAGGCGAAGGTATGGGATATTTTGTCATGTCTATTAATTTGGGTATTGTACTTGGCCCTTTGCTCGGCTTGACCTTAATCCAGCCCCTGTCTTATACCATGGTCGCAGCAATTCTAGCTGCTATTATCTGTATAGGCTTTATTTTTTGTTTTATGATTCCCATTCAGACAAAAGCCAAACCAGTGCTAACGAAAGGCAAACAGCGTTTATCTATGCAAGATTTTGTAGAGAAGAAGGCTTTGCCCGTGTCAATTATGGCCATGATCATTTCTTTTTCTTATGCCAGTATCATGTCGTTCATTTCAACATTTGCCGAATCAAAAAATCTGCTTCCCTATGCCAGCTTATTCTTTGTGGTCTTTGCAATTTCAATGATGAGCTTGCGACCAATCACTGGGAAAATTTATGATCGTAAAGGCCCCAACTATGTGGTTTATCCTGCTATTGCCTTATTTTCCATTGGGCTGATTGTTTTAAGCCAAATCAATACAGTGACTGGATTGATGCTTGCTGCAGTATTTGTGGGTATGGGCTTTGGTTCGGCTCAACCCTGCTTGCAGACCATTTCCATTCAGCGCTCACCCAAAGATCGAATTGGGCATGCAACCTCAACCTTCTTTACCTGTTATGACATCGGAATTGCGATTGGTTCGATCTTGCTCGGTGCGGTGATTGCTCACCAAGGCTACAGTTTTGCCTATCTCCTCTGTGCATTGATCACGGCATCAAGCTTAATTTTTTATAAGTTATTTGTAGATCGTAAACATACTGTAGCCTAAAAAGGCTATCTAGATGGGTACAAAACAAATAAGCATCCTCCCAAAATGGAATAATGCTTATTTTTATCATATCGTTGGACATTACTTGCCCATGACTCAACTAGGTTAGGTTCTCTTGCTTGCTTTCACTTTCTTCTGGATTACTTTCTTGCACCATGCTAAATGATGTTGCTGTACCAGCTACAGATTGATCATCTCTCGGACTTTTTAATTTGATTTGTAAACGTAATTCGTTCATAGAATCGGCATTACGTAAGGATTCCTCATAACTAATTGCACCTTGATTATACAAATCAAATAAGGCCTGATCGAAAGTTTGCATGCCGAGTTCACGGGATTTCTTCATGATTTCTTTGAGTTCATGCAATTGACCTTTAAGAATATTATCGGCAATTAAAGGAGTATTCAGTAAAATTTCAATCGCCGCACGACGTCCACGTCCATCTTGAGTACGGACTAAACGCTGTGAAATAATGGCTTTCATATTGGAAGACAAATCCATCAGTAATTGATTTTTTCGTTCTTCAGGGAAAAAGTTAATAATCCGGTCAAGGGCCTGATTGGCATTATTCGCGTGTAGCGTTCCTAGACATAAGTGCCCGGTTTCCGCAAAAGCAATTGCATGTTCCATTGTTTCAGTATCACGGATTTCACCAATTAAAATAACGTCTGGTGCCTGACGTAAAGTATTTTTCAAAGCATTGTGCCATGAGTGACTATCCACCCCAACTTCACGGTGAGTAATCATGGATTTTTTATGTTTATGTACAAATTCTACCGGGTCTTCAACCGTAATAATATGCCCTGCTGAATTTTCATTGCGATGATCAATCATGGCTGCTAAAGAGGTTGACTTGCCCGAACCGGTCGCGCCCACCACTAAAATCAAGCCACGTTTTGCCATCATCACATCTTTAAGCGATTCAGGTAATTTTAACTGGGCAAAATTTGGAATTTCCGCAGTAATGGTACGAATCACCATACCCACTTGTAACTGTTGTTGAAATACATTAATACGAAAACGCGAAACATCGGGAACGCTAATGGCAAAGTTACATTCGAGTTCATTTTCAAATTCCTGTCGCTGCTTTTCATTCATTAAACTATAGGCAAACAGTTTGGTTTTATCCGCTGTTAGCGCTTGTTGTCCAATCGGTTTCATCATCCCTTGATGTTTAATACTCGGCGGAAAATCTGCTGAAATAAACAAGTCTGAGCCACCATATTCCACGACCTTGGTGAGCATATGAAATATTATTTTACGCGCTTCTTCCAATAATTCCGCACTATACATATTTGTTCCCATTTAAAATTATTTCAAGTACCAAGCAACACATAGAGTGAATTGTATTTATTAACCAATCAGTTATTACTTAGTCTCAATTTTTATTATTCTGCCTAAAGAAATCATACCACTCAAATCTGTTAATTCTAATCAGTTAAAGAAATTGACAAAAAATGTATAGAGCATCAACAAAGTATTGTTCTAAATTTAAACAGATAATACAAAGGTGCTTATGAGCAACAATGCAGCCGCGATTAACGGGGCTGCATCATAAAATAAGCATGTTGGTTTAGAAATATTAAGCACTGCGCTTTAATTGAGAAATACGAAGTGAATCTACAATTTCTAATAAAAGTTGCTGTGTTTTATCCCACCCTAAACAACCATCAGTAACAGATTGACCATAAGTCATATTACATGAAATCTTTTGCTGACCGTCCGCCAAATGACTTTCTAACATCACGCCACGAACATGGGTATGAACGCGTTCATCTATAATGGTACGTAAAACTTCAGATTGTAATAAAGGGTTTTTGTGGCTGTTACCATGACTGCAATCAATCACTAAAGCAGGTAATTCCCCTTTGGTTTTTTCTTTAATTTTTTCAATTTCAGCCAATGCGTAGTTAGGCCCTGAATTTGCACCGCGTAAAATCAGATGGGCTTTCGGATTGCCTTTAGACTCTAAAATACATGGTAGGCCAGATTGACTCATGCCTAAAAATTGATGTGGATGTGCAGCCGATTGAATGGCATCAAGTGCAATTTGAATAGAGCCATCTGTACCATTTTTGAAACCAATGCTGTACGGCATGTGACTTGAAATTTCACGGTGAATTTGTGATTCGCTGGTACGTGCACCAATTGCACCCCAAGCCAGTAAATCATCGAAATATGCAGTCGCCATCGGGCTTAAAATTTCAGAAGCAAGGGGTAAACCCATTTCTATAATTTGTAAGTATAACTGACGTGATTTCTCTAAGCCCAATTGCATATTCGATGAACCATCTAGATTTGGGTCATACAGGAAACCTTTCCAGCCAATAGTGGTACGTGGTTTTTCAATATATGCACGCATAACCAGAAAAATTTGATCAGCGATTTGGCTTTGTAATTGTTGTAGTTTTTCAGCATATTCGAGTGCAGAAATGGGGTCATGAATTGAACATGGGCCTGTTACCACCATTAAACGATGATCTTTGCCATCTAAAATGTTTTGAATAGTTTGACGCTGCTCGGCAATTTGCTGAGCCAATTTTCCAGATAAAGGCAATTGTGCCTTCAATTGATGAGGCAAACTTAAAATATTTTCTTTTTCAGGAGTTTGCGTTTGTTGTAAAGCAGTATTTAAAGCATTCATTGGTCTTTCCTGGGGACTTTTTCCAGTCCAATCTTTTATTTGAGCGTTATGGGTCTAACGGATTGCGAGGCAAGGGTCATTACTTGACTAAAATAAAACCAATAGAAGTTACTAAAATATGAGTAGTTTAATGTTTTCATGAAGTAACTCCAAAAGTATATAAAAAATAAAGCATAAAAAAACCTGATCAGGGTTGCCGATCAGGTTATAAAACTTGGTGGGCAACCATTTATTGCCCGAACGCATTCAGGCAACTATCTAAATTGCCAAAAATAATAACGTGCGTTTGAGGTGACTGGTTGCTTTAACATCTTTATTTCTTCAAAAAAGTATGTGTATTAAAATTAAAATACGCTGTATTCATACATTTGACAAGGGTTTTATACAAAATAAAAATAGATAAATTGGTCAACTTTTACTTATCTATGGTTTAAAAAAACACCAAAACAATAAGCTTTGCTTTTTTTTCAAATTTTATAAACATGCCCCCCTCACTTTCTAATCAAACTTTTATGGCCCATTTTCCTTGATTCCGAAAATTCACAATGCGCCATTGAGCAATCTACTCATAGATTGATCTATTACGATAAGCTGAGAAAAAAATTTAATTATTAAATTTATGGACTGATGAGTAAGAGCTCTTTTCGAATTTATATGTAGACGAGATCGCCTTATGCAAAATTACTGCCTTGATCATTTAGCTTTGATTATGCAGCAGGGTTAATTTTTATTTTATAATTTCTCTCTTTTTTGTATAAATTAATAATTTAAGACATTAATAAGTAAAACAAAATTAGTTTTTTATGTTTACGGCTTGATATTTTGAACAGTTTTTTCAGTTACAAAAAAACACAATTACAGATTTAGGAAGTGATGTCAAAAATACAAAACATTATTTTATAAATATCATTACTTTATATTATAAGAAAGCTTATCAATCTAAATTATTACGCAATACGTAATTAAATTATGTATTGAATAATAAAAAAGCCGCCGTATGATGAGAAAATAAATTAATTTTATCGTATAAGGTTTTGTTTTCGAGCAAAAACTCGAACGATAAAAGAGTATCAGGCAAACGGATTTGTCATAAAAATTGAACTGATTAATATGATTTTTCTTGTTTGTTTAAAAGTGAATAGGTTAAAAACAGGCAATAGGATTGCTTTTAATAAAATGAGGATGTTGTATGAATAAGCTAGCCAACCCTTTAGAACTTTGTGGATTTGAATTTATTGAATTCGTGTCTAAAGATGGAGATCTAGATGAAATTTTTCAAACCATCGGCTTTAGCAAAGTTGCCAAACATAAATCGAAAAATGTGTATTTATGGCGTCAAGGCAACATTAATATCATTCTCAATTATCAGCCTGAATCTTATGCAGCGTTCTTCTTTAAAGAACATGGTCCCTCTGCATGCGCAATGGGTTTTAGGACCAAAGATGCCGCGAAAGCATTTAACAAAGCTGTTGAATTGGGCGCAGAACCGATTTATTCAAAAATCGGCCCAATGGAACTAAATATTCCGGCGATTAAAGGCATTGGTGGCTCGCCTATTTTCTTGGTCGATCGTGATATTTATCAAAGTGATTTTATTTTCTTTGATGATATGAATTCGCATCCAGTTGGAACAGGCTTAAAAGAAATCGATCATTTAACCCATAACGTCTACAAAGGTCGTATGCAGTATTGGTCAGATTTTTATGGGAAAATTTTTAATTTTCAGGAAATTCGCTATTTTGATATTAAAGGTGAATATACCGGTTTGACTTCTAAAGCGCTCACTGCACCTGATGGGAAAATCCGTATTCCCCTGAATGAAGATTCTGACAAAGGTAATGGTCAAATTGCTGAATTCTTAAACGAGTTCAATGGTGAAGGCATTCAACATATCGCTTTTATTACCGATGACCTGATTGCGACATGGGATAAGTTAAAAGCCTTGGGTGCCAAATTTATGACGCCCCCTCCAGCCACTTATTATGACATGCTTCCTGATCGTTTACCGAACCACGGCGAACCGACTGATGAACTTCAAAAACGCGGCATTTTATTAGACGGCAATATTGAAGGCGAAGACAAACGTCTGTTATTGCAAATTTTCTCGGAAAATATGCTAGGTCCCGTGTTCTTTGAGTTTATTCAACGTAAAGATGATGACGGTTTTGGAGAAGGCAACTTTAAAGCATTGTTTGAATCAATTGAACGCGATCAAATCAAACGTGGTGTACTGGATATTTCAAAAGCCTAATCGCAGTGTGAACATTTAAGTTGTCCTTTATTTTCATGCGCATACATTGAGTATGTGCATGCAAAATATACATCTTATTTAAATATTTTAATAAAATTTCTGATACTGCTCTGATGATTGCATAAAATAAGAATTAGAAATGATCACAATCATCCCGATATAGAGCACTATCTCAGCACGGATGAAGATAGAAAATGCAGCAAATTGAACAAGGAAACCTGAAAAAAGGTTTAAGTAATCGTCATATCCAGCTGATCGCATTAGGTGGTTCGATCGGTACAGGGCTATTTCTCGGTATTGCACAAACCATTAAGCTTGCGGGTCCATCGGTCATTTTAGGTTATGCCATAGCCGGACTGATTGCTTTTTTAATGATGCGCCAATTGGGTGAAATGATTGTAGAAGAACCCGTCAGTGGCTCGTTTAGTCATTTTGCTTATAAGTACTGGGGCAAATTTGCCGGCTTTATGTCTGGATGGAATTACTGGGTTTTGAATATTCTGGTCTGTATGGCAGAACTCAGCGCGATTGGTCTTTATATTCATTACTGGTGGCCGGAAATTCCGACCTGGGTTTCAGCACTGGGATTCTTTATTTTCATCAATGTAATTAACCTTTTACACGTCAAATTGTTTGGTGAAATGGAATTCTGGTTAGCCATTATTAAAGTTCTGGCCATTATTGCAATGATTGCTTTTGGTAGCTATTTACTGGCAAGTGGTAGTGGTGGCACCCAATCCAGTCTGCAAAATTTATGGGAATTAGGCGGCTTCTTCCCGAATGGTGTCATGGGATTGGTCATGGCAATGGCGATGATTATGTTTGCTTTTGGTGGCATTGAATTGGTGGGGATTGCGGCTGCAGAAACGGATAATCCGCAAAAAACCTTACCCAAAGCGATTAACCAAATCGTTTACCGGGTCCTGTTATTTTATATCTTAAGTCTAGTGATTATTTTATCGCTTTATCCATGGAATCAAATGGCACAAGGTGGCAGTCCTTTTGTTCTTATTTTTGATTCTCTGGGCAGTCAAACCGTCGCAACGATTTTAAATTTTGTAGTGCTGACTGCGGCTGTTTCTGTATATAACAGTACCAATTATTGTACCAGCCGTATGTTGTTAGGCTTGGCTCAACAAGGAAATGCACCTAAAATTTTAAGTAAAATTAACACGCGTGGTATTCCAGTGAATGCGGTTATGGTCTCTGCATTTTTTACATTAATGTGTGTGTTGGTCAATTACTTATTTCCTGAAAAAGCGTTTAGCCTGCTGATGATGCTGGTGGTTGCAGCGATTGTGATTAACTGGGTGGTCATTTCATATACACATTTGAAATTTAAGAAACATAGAATTGCGATGAATGCACCAACGCAATTTCCAAGCATTGCCTACCCTTTTACAAATTATATCTGCATTATCTTTATGTGCGGAATTTTGCTGATTATGAGCCAAACCCCTGATATGCGCATTGCGGTACTGATGATTCCCGTCTGGATTGCAGTTTTGTCGATTGCTTATTATTTTAAAAATAAGAAAATAACCGATCCTCAATTGGCAATAAAAGATAAAATGCGCTCTGTTCCGAAGGCTTGATTTGTTTACTACATATAACGAAGGATGTATTCATGTTCCACCATGTTGATACTTATGCAGGTGATCCGATTCTTTCTCTAATGGAAGAATTTGGAAAAGACCAACGCTCTCATAAAGTTAATCTAAGTATTGGCTTGTACTACAATGAAGACAATATTGTTCCTCAACTCAATGCCGTTAAAGCGGCTTATAAAAATATTGAAGCGAGCAATGATCAGGTCAAGCTCTATTTACCTATGGATGGCTTGAAATCTTATAATCAAGCTACTCAAGCGCTCGTTTTGGGACAAGAAAGCCAAGCACGTCGTGATGGTCGTGCTGTGACCATTCAAACTTTGGGCGGTTCTGGCGCACTCAAAGTCGGTGCAGATTTTCTTAAAAAATATTTTCCTGAATCTGATGTTTGGGTCAGTCAACCGACTTGGGAAAATCATATTGCCATCTTTAATGGTGCTGGTCTGCATACGCATTTCTATCCATATTTTGATGCAGCAACCAATGGTGTCAATGTGCCAGCGATGCTGGAAAAATTAAAACAGCTTCCTGCTAAAAGTATTGTGCTGTTACATCCTTGTTGTCACAACCCGACAGGTGCAGATTTAACGCCTGCTGAATGGGATCAAGTGATTGAAGTATTACAGAAACGGGATCTGATTCCATTTTTGGACATTGCTTATCAAGGTTTTGGCCAGGGTCTGGAACAAGACGCTTATGCCATTCGCGCTTTAGATCAAACCGGGATGAATTTTATTGTCAGCAATTCATTCTCTAAAATTTTCTCTCTTTATGGCGAACGTATCGGCGGTTTAACATTTGTCTGTGATGATCAAGCTACTGCACAAAAAGTGTTAGGACAATTAAAGGCAACAGTACGCCGTATTTACTCAAGCCCTCCAACCACAGGCGCTTTGTTGGTTGATAATGTTTTGAATAATGCCGATCTGACTGCTCAATGGGAAGCTGAACTGAAAGAAATGCGCGAACGTATTATTAAAATGCGTCAAATTTTAAATGAAAAACTAAGCCAAGCCTTGCCTGAACGTGACTTTAGTTATCTGGTCAAACAGCAAGGCATGTTTAGCTATACCGGTTTAACGGCTGAACAGGTTGATATCTTGAAAGATCAATACGGTATTTATTTGGTACGTAGTGGCCGTATGTGTGCAGCCGGTCTAAATTTAAATAATATTGATTATGTCGCAGATTCAATTACAGAGGTGATTAAGGCAACTGCTTAAACCAGCCAATATAAAAAACGGGCGATATGCCCGTTTTTTATATTGCAGAAGATTAGTCTTTAAAATTTACTACGGTACGAATTGATTTACCTTGGTGCATCAAGTCAAAAGCTTCATTAATTTTGTCTAACCCCATGGTATGCGTGACAAAAGGTTCAAGTTGAATCTCGCCTTTCATTGCATCTTCAACCATACCCGGAAGTTGTGAACGACCTTTCACACCACCAAATGCTGTACCCATCCATTTACGACCGGTTACCAATTGGAATGGACGAGTCGAGATTTCCTGACCTGCACCCGCTACTCCAATAATTACGGATTGTCCCCAACCTCGGTGTGCACATTCAAGCGCAGAACGCATGACATTGACGTTACCAATACATTCAAACGAATGGTCTACGCCCCAACCGGTCATTTCAACAATCACTTCTTGAATCGGTTTGTCATAATCTTTAGGATTTAAGAAGTCTGTCGCCCCAAATTCTTTCGCGAGCTCGAACTTTTCCGGATTGGTATCAATCACCATAATCCGACCGGCTTTGGCTTGACGGGCGCCTTGTACAACTGCAAGACCAATACCGCCCAAACCAAATACGGCAACCGAGTCACCGGCTTGAACTTTTGCAGTATTATGTACTGCACCAATTCCTGTGGTTACGCCGCAACCCAATAAACAAACCTGTTCTGGATTTGCTTCCGGGTTGATTTTCGCTAACGACACTTCTGCAACAACGGTATATTCACTAAAGGTTGAACAGCCCATGTAATGATAAATCGGCTGACCGTTATAAGAAAAACGTGTTGTTCCATCCGGCATTACACCTTTACCTTGGGTTGCACGAACAGCGACACACAGGTTGGTTTTTCCAGATTTACAGAACAAGCATTCACCACATTCCGCAGTATAAAGTGGAATCACGTGATCGCCAGGTTTAACACTGGTCACGCCTTCTCCCACCTCCACCACAATACCCGCACCTTCATGTCCCAATACCGCAGGGAAAACACCTTCAGGATCATCGCCAGATAAAGTGAATGCATCGGTATGACATACGCCGGTATGAGTGATTTTCACCAGAACTTCACCTGCTTTGGGTGGAGCTACATCAATCTCAACAATTTCGAGGGGTTGACCCGGACCAAATGCAACAGCAGCACGTGATTTCATGAATTAATCATCCTTTATAGGGTTCTTTAACAGATGAGCTACAGTAACCGCTTTTTATTGTCCGATTCAACCTTTAACATGATGATAATATGTACTTATAACTTTATGACTTTATAATAATTATGCAGATTAGATCATCTATTCATGCTGTCTTGTTTTCTTTTACAGTACTCATACTGACAGGATGCAGTTTGCCGATGAATGAATCAAAAAAACAGCCTCCTATTCAGGTTCATGCTAAACACTGGTTAAACGGTTCAAATGTTGACACACAAATAGCACAAGGTCTCACTGCTTATTTGACTTTGGATGATGCGTTTATCAGTATTGCCTCAAGGCTGCATTTGATTAATAAAGCGCAACATAATCTCGATTTGCAGTACTACATCTGGGAAGATGATTCGATTGGACACCTGATGCTGGCAGAGCTTTTAAAAGCCGCAGATCGTGGAGTAAAAGTTCGATTACTGATTGATGACCAGAACGGAACAAAACTCGATTTCACCTTAAAACAACTGGCGAAACATCCAAACTTTGAAATCAAACTTTTTAATCCATATAAATTCAGAAAGTTGCGCGTGATTGATTACGTATTTCGTCTAAAAAACATTAACCGCCGTATGCATAACAAGCTGATTATTGCGGATGGTGCGATTGCGGTTACTGGCGGGCGCAATATCAGCCGTGAATACTTTGATGCCAGTGAAAATTTCCAGTTTACCGATATGGATATTTTGTTCTATGGAAATGCAGTCAAAAATGCTAATCAAGTTTTTCAGGACTTTTGGAATGATGATTTAAGTTATTCTACCGTGCAGTTACTGGGCACTGCTCGACAAGAGCAACTCTCCAAATTACGCAAGTTTTATCAACTTACCGCCTTGCAAAAAGATCAGCTCAAAAAACGAATTGAATTGGCCGAAAAGCAGATCAATCAGCACTTAAAAGACCGTCCCATCAATTGGGCTAAAGCACATTTTATTGCAGACTCGCCGGATAAAATTCGTGGAGAAGCATCAGGTGATCAACTGATTTATCGTCAGATGTTAAATATTATGGGTGAGCCAAAGCAACACCTTGAGCTGGTTTCCGCCTATTTTGTCCCGACCAAAAAAGGTACAGAGTATTTAACCCAACTGGTGAAGAACAATGTGGAGGTTCGGGTACTGACCAATTCATTCATGGCCAATGATGTTCCCTTGGTACATGCTTTTTATAAAAAGTATCGTCATGATCTGCTGCAAGGCGGGATTAAACTTTATGAGTTCAAACCTTATATTGAACGGCATAAACGTACTTGGTATGAAGTGGTCACAGGTAATGTCATTCCAGCTAAAAATAAAAATGCCTCTAGCTTGCATGCAAAATTTTTTGATATCGACGGCATGGTGTTTATTGGTTCATTTAACTTTGACCCACGTTCAGCCAATTTAAACACCGAAGTGGGATTGGTGGTTGAATCAAATCTACTTCAAGATCAGATTTCAACCTCACTAGATCAATATTTACCGCAAATTGCTTATGAATTAAAACTCAACTCGCAAAGTGAAGTGATTTGGTTGGATCATCAAAAAGATGGATCTATAGTTAGATATAGCCAAGACCCTGAAAGTACGAAATTTCAACGTTTTGCCATGAAAGTAGTGTCTTATTTACCTATTGAATGGATGATGTAATGACAAGTTAATGACACTTACATCCATAATACCTTTTTAATTCCCTTGGTCTTTTGGTTTGTAAAATATGGTTGATGATTTAAATCAATAGAACTCGGTACTTATTTAATTAACATTATGGTTTTGACTTATACAAGATCGCATCTCATTTATACATATTTTAGATCAATCAGTACAATGGTTTTACTCATTTCCTGATTTGATTTAACATTGCCTTCTTTCGAGTTTCTAACTCACATTCTCCCTATCGTGATCATCTGTAATGCAATTTTTTGATTTAAGTCGTCAATTTAATTTGATTGATATTTTAGCGCCCAACAAAATATTGAATGAACTTGGACAACAAGAATGGTTTTTAGCTCAAGTTCGTGTGGAATATGATTGCCTATCAGATTCTGAAATTGTTGAAGGTCAGACTGTTTTGAAATCCAGTGAAAATATTCAACTGGAACTGGAATGGTTAATTCAGGATACCGGTGCAGAATTGCAGGTTTTATTTAAAGGTATTGAAACTGAAGCCAATGAAGAAACCTTGCTCTTGGTTAAAGGCGCTCAAATTGTAGATCGTGATCGAAATAAAATTTCTGCACAAGCTTTAAGTTTATGGATTAATGGCGCCTTACTACCCCTGCTACCGAATATCCGCCGTGAAATTAAATCCCGTTTAAATCTATGGGACTATGTTGAATATGATGGATAAGTGTTGAAATCTATTCAAACGGATTTAAACAGTTTCATTTAATTTTTGAAGCTCGATTTTGGTATGAATGACCAGTCAGATAGCTAAAACTGTATTTAAATTTACTTTATCTTATTAAAAATAATAAAAAGGAAAATCAAAATGAATCTACAACAATGGCAGTATATTCGTAAAATAGTGAATGACGCTCAAAAAGCTGGCATGCACTGCTCTATTGCACAGTAGATGCACAGTTGCAGCCGACCATCACACCGATTGGTACTTTATTTCTTAGAGAAAGCCAAACCGGTTTTTTCTTTGATAGTTATGCTGAGTCTTTCAAAGAAAATTTGCCGTAGAATAATAAAGACTGTATTCAAGCGATTAATAGCAGCCGGTTATTTTGGTTAAAATCTTTATTGAAAGGTGAATTTAGTGATTAGCCGGGTGTACGACTTTATGTCGAAATTGGTGAACTACGCCCTGCCATGAATGAAGAGTTAACTCAAATTGCAAAACGTATTCAAATTCTGAAATGGAGCAAAGGTAGTCAGTTAATCTGGTCTGATTTTACCCAGGTCCGGGATTTTACCGTTCATTCTTTTAGATGGGTAAAATATCCCAAAATGATGCCTTTCAATCAACAAACTTACTTATAGTAAGCCTGTTTCTTTAAATAACTGGGCATATGCTTCGGCTTTCTTTTCAACTGCTAAAGGATAAGCTCTTGAAGATGAAGGCATGCGATATAAAATTAATTCACGATTTGCGAAATTAGCTTGAGAAGACTGTCCAATTTGCGGTTTTTCAGTATGCTCTGGCATAGAAAGCATGAGGGTGTCTGTCGCTTTATCGCCCGTGGTCATAATGCTGTGACACGCCGGAATCTGTTGTAGCAGTTTGGCTAAATTAGTCGGTTTGGCTATTTGCAGGAATTTATCCGAGGCATTGCCTTTTAAGCGAACAATTTGATATGCCGTGTCAAAGATTGCAATGCCTTTTTCAGTCAGAAAATCTCGGATTTGTTGTTCTTTAAAATTTTTATTCTCGATATCTAAAAAGTATTCTTTATTTTGAAAGAAAACCAAACCAAAAATTTTCCACATATCATTTTGATAGTTTGGATAATAAAACTCCATTTTCCAACGACTTTTGGGTGGTGGAAAGCTGCCCATCATGAGCAACTTGGCATTTTCTGGTAGAAATGGTTTAAGTGGATGAGTTTCAATTTGCAGTTCAGTGCTCATAACAGCCCATTTATCAATCTTTAACTTAATTTAAAACATTTGACGGATTTTATCTGCCATTTGTTGTCCCCAAAATGTATAGATTTCCTTACCAGGATGAAAACCATCCTCTGCCATTTCTAAATTAAGCATTTTAAATCGTTCCAAATCATACTCGATCAATTGCATATTGACCTGCTGCTGCACAAATCTTTCAAGAGTTTTGTTCATGCCTTTGGCATATTGCCCCAATAACCATGCCAAGGGATTGGGTAAAGCTGGGAATCTATTCATTGGCGGTACGCTAGAGGCAATAATCAACTCGGGCATGAATTTCTGATTAATTTCTGTATAAAGTTGTTGCTGTTTTTTAATCCAGTTTTTAGGTGGCGTCAGTTTGGTAATGTCATTTACTCCTACAGAAGTAATGACGACATCAAAATGTCGAAGCGACATATTTTTGACAGTTTTGATTACTTCTCCAGTGGTATGCCCTGTTTTTGCTTCAAGGCTATAACTGATTTCGTATTGATTTTTTAATTGATTCAACACGGCACCTAGTAAAGCATCCTCCTGAGTTTCCACCCCGACACCTGCCGCAGCAGAATCACCTAAAATTAAAATAGACAAGGGCTTTCCTGTTCCGATAATCCCATGACGATTGCCATCCGGTTCTGGTAAGCGTAAGGTATTTTTTTTGACTGCATTGCCTTGAATAATCAGTGATGGAATGAGGACAATAGTCGAAATTTTTAAAAACATAACGGATACAAGTCACGGAAATATTCTGAGCAATATACAATTTTTTAGCTTGTCAAAATCATTGACTCAATGTATGTAGGATTCAAAAATTAAAAAAATATCATGGTCTTAAAATACGAAATATTATTCTATTTTGCGGTATCACTATATTACATCACAGCAATTCTCTTTGATGGTCAGTAATATGCTCAATTGCAAAATACCTCTAAATCTTTATCTATCTAAGTTAAATATGGAAAAGGGTCATCTCTTTTGTCTATTTTCATTTTCCTCATCCTGAATTTTAAAAATTCTTTAATCAAAAACTTATCCTCTAGATAGAATCAGCGTGACGCTCAAAACGGTATTACTTGGTTCCACTTTAGGTGGAGCGTATTGGGGATTACAAAATGCTAAACGTATAGAGTATGATCATTTTAATGATTGGACTTTAGGGTCTTTTGATATCTGAGAAGAGACTTCTATTCAGTAAATATATTCTTTTAATTCTTTGTAAAATTCAGCGCTATCTATTTAGAATAAAAAATTAGCTTTTCAGTAAATTAATAAAAATTAATTCATAAAAAAGCTAAAGGACTCCATTTTTGGAATAAATTGTCTACGTTTCACACGGGATTCATATTAAAGTGATTCTAATAATTTAAATACGAAACTCTTATACTTTTATTATTGACTTGGTCAAGAGTAATCAATATGGACTATTGGAATAGTGTCTTTTTAATTGCAATCATTGCAATAGTTGGTCTTACCGTTATCACATTAATCGTTGGCTGCAAAATTTGGAAAAACCTTATAGTTACGCTCATAATTTCTACCCTGATCAGCTTTCTGGTTTTATGCATGATTAGCTTTTTGTGGAAACAAGGTATCTATATATCATGGAACAATAATAACCTTTTAAACCAAGTATTGACTGCTGAAATGGGACTCATGAGTTTTGTTGTAGGTGGAGTGAGTACCTTTATTATGATGTTAGGAATTCTGATTTCTAAAAATAATAGATAATTTTGTCACTTATTGCGATCTTATAACTGCTCTTTTATAGGGTTTCAGTATCTGCTAAATATAAATCACTGTCTTATAAATATATTATTTTTATCAACATAAGCTTTTAAAGTTTATTAAAAAAGAAAAGGCGCATTCAGCGCCTTCAATTCATTAGATCCTCAACCCAACTTATTTATCCACTTTAAAGGTAATACTTTCATGGCCAAACCCAGTGGCAACCATGGCCATTGTGGGACATAAGCTTTGACCGGTACTTTTTCAATGGCTTGAGCAAGTAAATGGGAACCGGTTTTCTCATCTACCTCAAAAGGTAATTTCTTCGCGCCTTCATTCAGTTCGGTACGAATATAACCCGGGAATATGGTGCTGACTTTAATGGGTGTATTCATGAGTTCAGCGCGTATACCTTCAGCCAAATGTGCAACCCCTGCCTTGCTTGCACCGTACGCCGTTAAATGTTTAGGCATACCACGCATCGCACTCATGGAGGAAATCATTACCAGATGACCTGAATTTTGCGCACGGAAAATTTCAACAGCCGCCTCACATTGCGCTAAAGCAGAAATAAAGTTGGTTTCTACTGTGGCACGGTTAACCTCAAAATTTCCCTTACCAATACGACGACCTTCCCCTACGCCCGCGTTTACGATTACGCGGTCAATTGTGCCAAAGTCTGCTTTGAAAGCTTTAAATACTTCAAAGACTTGATCGTAATGGGTGACGTCCAAAGTTTTTGCAATCACTTTGATACCATATTTACTTTCAAGTTCTTGTTTTAAAGTTTCAAGACGTTCCAAACGACGTGCGCAAATCGCAAGGTTATAACCCTTTTGTGCAAATTCACGTGCCATACCTGCACCAATTCCCGAACTTGCTCCGGTAATTAATATTGTTTTTGTCATGATCTATTCCTTTTCCTATTTTTTTTAATCTTAAATCCATGTCAGTAATTGAGAATCTGCTGCTTTAATAAAATGATGTTCATTTAAACTCAGTAATTGCGGCTCGTTTCCAACCAAACGTAATGTCGTCATACTGGTGTTGGCAATCGCCCAATTCAATGCAAAAGTACGATTTGCATTAAGTTCGAGTAATTTTCCTGCAGCCACTGAAATCACACCACCGGATGTAAACACCACCGCATAACGAGGCTTGGTTTTTGCCAGTTCATCACTTAAATTTTGCAGTGCTGTTTCTACACGGCTTTTAAAATTTGGCCAAGATTCGTCATATTCATGGTGATAATCTCCCCCAGTCCAGCGTTCAATGGCACCTTCGAAAATTTTGGCTAAATACGCACGTGGATTGGCTTCATTTTCGACATCCTGTTTTAACAAATGTGGTTCATTAAAACGCGGTTCATACTGGGCAAAAACCTGTTGATGATTAAACTCATTCCAAGCATTGTTAGTGATGATGTGGGTATCAGGAAAACATTCAGCCAAAGCAAGATTGGCGGTTTGTTGATGGCGCTGCATCGAACCGGCAACGACATAAGGTTCTTCTTTCAGAATCTGATTAAAATACTGACCCAATAATTTTGCCTGTAATTCGCCATTCGGTGAAAGTTTGTCATAGCTTTCCGCACCAAAGGATGCCTGTCCATGACGAATCAGATAAATCGTGGTCATTTTACTTTTCCTAAAATTTCCTGAAGTTTTGCTTTATATTTTTGCGCAATATCATTGGCTTCAAACTTTTGCTTACCAATCAATTTTAATGCACGAATATGTAAGGCATGGATCACGATCCAAAAATCCTTAAATGCGGGATTATTGGTTTGTTGATGATAATAACGATAATAAATTTGTTGCGCGATAACTGCTAAACGGAAGATGCCAAAAACTTCATAAAAGGTCCAGTTTTCGGTTTGCATATCCATTTTTTTTAAATAGTAATCGACTACTTGTTTACGGGTAAACATCCCTTTTAAATGAGTGGGCTGACGACGTGTCGATTTAAAAATCATATTGTCAGTCTCTTCGACCCAATAAGCCAAAGCCGAACCCAAATCCATCAATGGATCACCTAGAGTTGCCATTTCCCAATCCAACACGCCAATTACTTCAGTGGGATCGTTCGGATCTAGAATCACATTATCAAAACGCCAGTCATTATGAATAATACAGGTATTGGTATCGTCAGGAATATTTTCTAATAACCATTTACGCACAAATTTGAATGAAGGAACGTTGAGGGTATGCGCTTTCTCAAAACGTGCGTCCCAGCCTTCAACCTGACGTCGACAATAACCGTCGCCCTTACCCAGTTTTTCAAGTTCAGTACCTTGATAGGGCACCTGATGCAATTCAATCAATTTATCAATCACATTGACACAAAGTTTATTTACTTCAGCTTCACCAAACTGTAATTCAGGCGGTAATTTTGCCCGTGGGATAATGCCTTTAATACGTTTCATCACATAAAAGTCACAACCAATCACCGATTCATCCTGACACAGCGCAACCATTTCCGGCAGTACAGAATAAAAAGGTGAAAGATGATGTTGAACATGATATTCACGTGCCATGTCATGGGCAGATTTGGCTTTTGTGCCTTTTGGGGGACGACGCAAGATTAAATCGGCATTGTTATATTTCAAACGGTAAGTCCAATTCGATGCACCCCCCGAATATTGAGTGACATCTGCCTGACCATGTAGCTCAATGCCTTGTTGTTTAAGCCAATTTTCTACAGCCGTCACGTCCAGTTCTTCACCTTCCCGGACATTTCCACCGACATCAATCACCGACATGATTATTTCCCTAAATCTTCAATTTCAAAAGACTTCTTACTCTCCTTATTTACACATTTTTCATTTTCCATTGATAGGAAAATTTGCAGAAAGTTGTAAGAAGTCTCATCTACACCTTATATTTTTAAATCTTATTTACGACGTGAACCGTAACCACGTTTTGCCAGTTCAAGTTTGGCAATCATGCCTTTATGCACTTCATCTGGACCATCGGCCAAACGTAGGCTACGTGCTTGGGCAAAGAAACCCGTCAGTGGTGTATCACGAGAAACACCTGCACCGCCGTGAATCTGGATGGCCATATCGACCACTTTTTCCAGCACACTTGGCGCAACCACTTTAATCGCAGAGATTTCAGTCAAAGCCGCCATATTGCCTAAAGTATCCATTTTATAGGCAGCATACAAAGTTAAAAGTCGTGCTTGATCTATAGCGACCCGCGCTTCGGCAACACGTTCCAGGTTACCGCCCAATTTTAAAATTTCTTTACCAAAAGCAGTTCGGCTCATGCCACGGTCAATCATCAACTCTAATGATTTTTCTGCCGCGCCAATACAACGCATACAATGATGAATTCGACCGGGTCCTAAACGACCCTGGGCGATTTCAAAACCTTGCCCGGCGCCACCAATAAAGTTGGCAACCGGAACACGGACATTATTGAAACTGATTTCGCCGTGACCATGTGGTGCATCGTAGTCACCAAACACCGGCAACATCCGTTCAATTTTTACGCCTACCGTATCAATAGGCACCAAAACCATGGAATGTTGATGGTGACGGTCTTTATTTTCATCTGGCGTGTGGGCCATAAAAATAATGATTTTTGCATTCGGATCGCCTAAACCGGATGCCCACCATTTGCGACCATTCAAGACAATTTCATCACCTTCAATGACCGCCGTCGCTTGCATATTGGTTGCATCACTAGAAGCCACATCTGGTTCGGTCATACAAAATACAGAACGGATTTTGCCTTCGAGTAAAGGACTTAACCACTGTTGTTTTTGCGCATCAGAACCATAACGCCATAATACTTCCATGTTGCCGCTGTCAGGTGCATTACAGTTAAATACAGTGGGTGCAATTAAACTGCGCCCTGTCAGTTCGGCAATATGTGCATATTCCTGTACAGATAAGCCTTGTCCTAATGCCGGATCTGGCAGGAACATGTTCCAAAGCCCTGCTGCTTTGGCTTTACTTTTAAGCACTTCAATTTGTGCTGGCCATTGCCATGTTGTCCAGTCACCCCCTTGATTCAGCGCATGAACATCATTCCAAAACTGTGTTTCAATCGGTTCAATTTCATTTTTTATAAAGGTTTTGGTTCGTTCTACAAAATCTTGTGCGCGTGTTGATAATTCAAACATGGCAACTTCCCTCTCAATATTGTCATTACTGCTCTTTACAACACCTTAGCTTGAAAACTACTATGAACAAAATGATTTAATTCAATACAACACTATGAACAGTATTCATAATAAAAGTCCGATAAATAGCAGCGTTGATCTGGCAATTTTCCATCGTATCGATATTAATTTATATCCACTATTTATTGCGGTTTATGAACAAAGAAGTATTTCAAAAGCTGCGCAAATTTTATGTATTAGCCAATCTGCAGCCAGTCATGCATTACAACGTTTAAGACAACATTTGCAGGATGATTTGTTTGTCCGTGCAGGCAGCAAAATGCTTCCTACACCCTTCACTGAACAGATTTATCCTGTCATTAAAAATGCCTTGATTGCAATTCAAGCTATTTCAATCCAAAAACAAAATTTTGACCCAAGCATGGTACAGAGCTTAAAAATTGCAGTGCATGATGAAATTGAGCCGATTATCTTTCCCAAACTGGTGAAACATTTTCATCAGCTTAATTTAGCGATTCAATTTTCCAGTATTAAGCTAGACCGTAAAAATATTGTTAGCGATCTTGCCACTCAGCAAATTGATTTTGTGATTGATTTAGAACAAAACTTTGGGGAAAAAATTCAATTTGAAAAACTGGTGCAAGACCAGTTTGTCATGTGTACTCAACAGCAAAGCATGACCGAAGATATTTATCTGGCCTCGCCGCATATTGGCGTTTCATCACGACGTACCGGAGTTTTGGTTGAAGATATTTATTTGAACCGAAAGCAGTTTTCTCGTCAGATTTTTTTACGTTGTCAGCATTATTCAACCGCCCTGCAGATTCTAAGTCAGCAACCTCAAGCCATTCTCACCATTCCTAAAAATATATTGGTTCATTTACAACTGGCACAGGATCTGAATATTTTTGATGTTCCTGTAGAACTGCCGAATATTGATTTAGGGATGTATTGGCATAAAGATCTGCAACTAAATTCACGTCATAGTTTTTTGCGAAGCGAAATTTCTAAAATTTTTGCTTAGGCTATTTTAGCAAGAATGATTTATTTAACTTAGGCTATTTATCCACGCATCTATAGTCTTTCAGCATTTAGAGGAAATGCTTAGGCTATTTTTAATAGTACAAAATGAAACACTAACTGTTTAGCTTTTAAGCCCTACAAACTCTGGCTTTCACCTACAATGATCCATCTCCTAGCTGTGTCTATATAGCTAATTTTTAAGGATTTGGATTATAACTTTGTTGCATCTCTCCCCTACCTCGCAAATTGTGCTGGGGCTATTAGCCTTATGTTTTTCCTATTATGTGCTGCATAAAATCACCATTTATTTAAAGAATTTATTTCAGCCGTTTAAGAAAGGTAAAAAATACTGGTGCCGTGTGAGTGCAGTAAGTGATGGCGATACTCTTACCTGCTACCGTTTTAATATAAGACGTTCTGAAACCAAATTACGCTTTGCTTATGTGGATGCACCTGAATCTAGCCAAAGCTATGGCAAGGAATCCCAGCGCTTGGTCCAAAGCATGGTAAAAAATAAAATGGTTCGGGTAAAAATTACCGATATCGACCGTTATGGACGCTGTGTCGGTGTGGTATATCGCTATCGCAAGAATATTAATGAAGAGATTGTTAAACGCGGTGCTGCATGGGTATATGAAGAATATATCAAGGATAAAAACCATTTGCGCTATATGCTGGACTTGCAAAATAAGGCCAAAAAACAGAAAAAAGGTTTATGGAAAAGTTCCCGCCCTGTACGCCCGAGTGTTTATCGTAAACAGGGCAAATAATATTTTTATAAATTCGAATATTAAGATAGATGTATCTAAGTTTTAAATACATATCAAAATTAAAATAAATTTTTATATCAAACGCGCTAATTCATTTTGTATGAGTTGGCGTAATTTTTTCATGCATAATTTAATTTCAGTGTCGTTAAGTGAACTAAACCCCAGTACAAAACCATATTCATTATCATATTCATAAAACTGGCTTAGACGGGTAATGGCAATATTATGTAGTTCTGCACCATTGACCAAAGCTTGCTCCAGTGCATTTGCAATCTCTGCTTTAAAATAACATGCAACCTGCATACTCGGATGATGCTGTTTCACAAAACAGAATTCAGATAAATAGAACTCAAAACAACTCATAAACGTTTGATAACGCTTTAAATAGAGCTGTTGCATCTGTCTTAAATATTCAGCGTAATGGCCGCGTTGCATAAAATTTCCAAGCAAAACCTGAAAATATTGGGACGGCGCACTGCCATCAATATAATTACGATAACGCTTAAAAGGCTCAATTAGAGCTTTGGGCAAAATCATATAAGAGAGTCGTAAACTTGGTAAAATATATTTACTGAAAGAGCCAAGATAAATCGTCCGTTGATAAGGATCTAAACCTAAAATGGCAGTATTTCCTATTTTATTTAATAACAGTGCATCATAATCATCTTCAAGAATATAACAATTATTTTTTTCTGCGTATTCAAGAATTTGCTTTTTTCGTGCTCTACTCATTTGAATACCACTCGGATACTGACTAGCTGGTGTTACATAAATTGCTTTTGCATCGTAAATATTGGCACAATCCTGTATTTTTAATCCTTCATGATCTAAGCCAATACATTTTAAATCCAGATTCATATGCTTAAAAAGTTGATAGGCATTGGAATAATATGGATTCTCCATAATAATTTTATCATTCGAATTGAATAGTACCCGTCCACACAGATATAAGGCTTGCTGGGTACTATTCACAATAAGCACTTGTTCTGCAGATATTTGAGCATTACGATTCAAATTAATATGTTGGGCAATTTGCTGACATAATAAATCATCACCTGCAGTATTATCTTTTAAGAAGATATTTAAACCATACTGGTTTAGCGCATTTTTTTCTGTTTCGTACCATTTTTTAAATGGGAAATTACGTATTTCAGGCATACCGTCAGCAAAAAAATTCAGGTTTTGATCAAAAAATAAATTCTCTAATTGTTCGGTATTTTCCGGAAGTCGATATTCAACCGTTTCAGATGGTAGCTGTTCTACTTTTAATTGTGCTTTAATAAAAGTGCCTTTCCCTTTGATTCGTTCAAATATTCTTTCTTGTTCTAATTGGGCATACACTTTTTCAATGGTATCACGTGATACCCCTAAGTATTCGGATAAAAATCGTGTGGATGGGCATTTAAAATCAGACTGCAAATGTAATTGTGGCAAGGTTTCTTTAATGGCTAAATATATTTTAGTTCTTAATTTATTCTCATTATTCTGTGCAAGATTTTGATTTAATAACTGGATAAATTCATTTTTTTTCATTTCATAACCTGCACGTATCCTGCTTATTTAGACAACAATTAAAAACGCCTTATCGAAACAAGGGAGTGTCTTCAAAAAACTTAATATTAAGAGTGAATTATCTTTTTGAGCGTGTACCTTTGTTGCTTCAGGCAGCCTCTTCTGATGTGAAAGCATATACTGTGGTTCATTGCTTTTTGCCAAGAAGAAAAAACTAAGGAATATGCAGCCTAACAGCAGAATGATTCACAGCACCAAATATGATAAGGGTTATTTAGCTCATTCATTAGCATATCTCAATTTTGATTCAAGATTGTTTTTAAAGATGGTTTCGGTAAATTCACCAAAAACAGATAATTTTTCAAAAAGATGTTCGCTGTACATCAAATCATCAATCAAATGCGCTGCATCATTTAATTTCATATGAAACTGACGACTGACTAAAGGTGCATTTTCATTTGTGATGTTTTGACAAACTCGTGCTAATTCGGGAGTCTTTCTTTTCCAGAATAGTGTTTTAAAATCAATTTCTGTCAAATTAAACTGTTTTTGCTCCAGTAATATCTCATCAAGCTGGACTTGAAATAGACTTTCTAACTGTTGTTTGGCGGCAGAATCAATTCCCCTCTGCCCGATTATGGTTATATGCTGACAAGCAGGATCAAGCAAGGCTTTGGCTAAAGCATACATTTTAAACTCAACCGCATTAAATTCTGTTGGCACCAAATCCAGACATAAATTCATTTCAGCAATGGATTGCTGATTTTTCAGTTCTAACGCATCAAGACGAAAATAATGGGTATAGACCTGTTCAACAATATTCTGTCTGGGGGCGATATAAATCGTATTCTGATTCAGGATGGCATGAATAAAAGGTGTAAATAAATAGCTTAGGCTATTTTCTAAAGTGGAGCTTTGAAGGATGTAATTATGGGATGATTGCTGCATAGACCGGACGGCTAGACTTTGCTGAAGAATGGCATCAAATTCGTCAAGAGATCGAATTCCCAGTCTTTGCAGGATTTTTTCCAAATCAATTTGATTCAAGTCAAAAAAATATAAAATAAATTGGAAGCTTAGACTTTGCAGCATGATCGCCTCGGACAATACGTCCTATAAAATGAATAAACATAATATAGAACTTAAATCATGATAAAGCGGTCTGTTATACATGTGAAAAGTGGTCTGTTTTTAGCAGACCACTTTTATAGTAACTTGAGTTGTTGATTAGATATAGGCCAATTGAATCAAGAGCCTGAATGCACCCGCCACTAGAGCTAAAGCGAAAAATCCACCAAGCCACAACACAATAAACCACTGGGTTTGTGAGAGTTTCATATTCACTCCTTAATGATAGCCTTTATCACCAATCCGGACTTTATCGCGGAATACCCAATAGGATAATCCTGTATACATCAGAATAATGGGAATCAGCAGTAACGCACCAATTAAGGTAAATAACTGGCTACTCTGTGGGGCGGCGGCCTCCCAGATGGTAACGGATGGCGGGATGATATAAGGCCATAAACTGATGAGAAAGCCGGTATAAGCCAAAATCACCAAAGCTAGAGTGTACATAAACGGGCTAAGTTCTTTGCGCTGTTTACAGGCACGTAAAGCCATAAAGGTAAACACTAAAACCAGAATCGGGACAGGACTAAAATAGGTCAGTTGTGGTTGACTAAACCAGCGTTCGGCAATTTCCGGATGAGCTAAAGGCGTATAAATACTAACGCAGCCAAAAATAATGAATAAGGCAACAATCATCTTCGGCATGATTTGGTACATTCGACTTTGCAAGTCGGCATCTGTTTTAAAGATGAGCCAGCCACAGCCTAGGGTGGCATAAAGTACCACCACACCTATACCTGTAAAGACTGAAAATGGGGTTAACCAGTCTAAACCACCACCGGTATATACGCCATTTGTAGTTTTAATTCCTTGAATGTATGCCCCTAGAATAATGCCCTGAAAAAATCCGGTTAAAATAGATCCCCCAATAAAGGCCATATCCCAAAAATGTCGGTTACGTCTGGATTTAAAACGGAATTCGAAAGCTACTCCACGGAAAATAAGCGCCACCACCATCAGAATAATGGGCAAATACAGTGCAGAAAGTACCGTTGAATAAACCAAGGGAAATGCAGCAAATAATCCGGCTCCTCCCAACACCATCCAGGTTTCATTGCCATCCCATACTGGAGCAACAGTATTCATCATTACATCACGTTCTTGTTGACCTTTAAAGAAGGGAAACAAGATGCCGATGCCTAAATCAAAACCATCCAGCACCACATAAATCAGTACACCAACAGCAATAATTACAATCCAGATAAAAGATAAATCAATCATTTGTCATTCTCCTGGTGGTTGTCGAGAGGCTGACCATCCAGCTCTTCATCGGTACTACCCAATGGACGATGCGAAGCTTGAATAACCTTTTCTTCGCTATGTGGTACTGAATGAACAAATTCCGGACCTTTATGCATGATTCGCAACATGTAATAAATGCCAATACCAAAGACCACGCAATACACCACTACAAAAATAATCAGGGTTAATCCGACTTGTTCTGCCGACACCGGGGATAAGGCATCTTTAGTTCGCATCACCCCATAGACCACCCAAGGCTGACGTCCCACCTCTGTTGTAAACCAGCCCGCTAACATTGCGATAAAACCAGATGGACCCATAATCAGTGCAAAACGGTGAAACCATGGACTTTCATAGAACCTGCCAGTTTTTCTAAGCCACAAACCTATTAGTGCTAATAACAGCATCAACACTCCCAGACCGACCATGATCCGGAAGCTCCAAAACACAATGGTTGAGTTTGGTCGGTCTTCAGGTGCAAATTCTTTCAAGCCTTGAACTTTGCCCTGCATGGAATGGGTTAAAATCAGGCTTCCCACATTTGGAATACCTATTGCATATTTCGTTTCTTCTGCCTGCATATCTGGAATACCAAATAAATACAAAGGCATGCCTTCATTATGATTGGTTTCCCAGTGCCCTTCTATCGCCGCGATTTTCGCCGGTTGATACTTTAAGGTATTGATCCCATGCATATCTCCAATCAGAACCTGCAAAGGTGTAAGAACCAACAGCATCCATAAGGCCATGGAAAAAGACGTTTTTACCAACGCATCACGGCGACCTTTGATTAAATGCCATGCTGCTGTGCTGGCCACCAGCAAGGCTGAGACCAAGAATGCAGCCATTGCCATATGCGCCAGGCGGTATGGAAAAGAGGGATTAAAAACTATCGCCAGCCAGTCTTGTGGAACGATAATGCCATTTTCAATGCTGAAACCTTGTGGGGTCTGCATCCAGCTGTTTGAAGATAGAATCCAGAACATGGAAATACAGGTTCCGACTGCCACCATGACAGTTGCAAAGAAATGTGCCCGAGGACCAACGCGCCCCCAGCCAAACAGCATAATACCCAAAAATCCGGCCTCCAGAAAGAAGGCACTCAGCACCTCATAGGCTAAAAGTGGTCCTGTAACACTACCCGAGATTCGCGAGAATTCGCTCCAGTTGGTTCCGAACTGGTAACTCATGACCACGCCTGAAACCACCCCCATACCAAAGGCAATCGCAAATATTTTAACCCAAAACTTAAACAGGTCTTGATATACCGGGTTTTGAGTTCTGAGCCAGCGCCATTCTAAAACAGCAAGGAAGCTTGCAAGACCAATCGAAATTGCAGGAAAAATAATATGAAATGATACGGTGAAAGCAAATTGAATTCGTGCCAGTTCAAGTGCGGTTAATCCTAGATTCATAACATCACCTTTTTTAATTCGTCGATATGGTGAATGAACACGCAGATACACAATCGCGTTATTTTTTTGTTTTGACCTGTTTCAGAATACTCTCGAAACTTCAGCAAAGTATGTTGATTTATTATTTCAGCATTATTTAAAGGACTTAAAATTTGGGCACAGGCTGTCTTTTTCCTCATATATGAAGGAAAGAAATAAATATTCATGGCAATCTCTATAAAAATGGTTCATTAGTTTTATGTCTAAAACATGGCATCCAATTTTTTATATAGATCAAGGTGGAGCTCGACCCTGCGGTATTAAAAACAGCCGTTGTAGCTCAAAATAAACGTATTTAAAGCGCTGTACAAATACCAAAAAACGTACCTGTATCCGCTCTATCACTGTTTTAATAGCAAAATCAGGATGCAGAACCAGGTCGGAATAAACTTTGCAATATTGACATTGATGATTATGTGCATGATGTATAGGGTCATGCTGATAAGAAAAATAATGACCTAAAAATTCTAAATGATATTTTGTTTCACGAACTGGATTAGAAGTATCGACCTGATCAAATGAAGGTGCAATTAAATGATGGGTCATGGACAGACAGACCGGAGTAATATGATATTTTCCCGGCAGCAATGGCTGTAAATATACAGCAAGCTGTAAAAGTATTATTGCAAAAGCAAGCAGCAACCCATTACGTAGAAGCAAAATTTAATCTCAAACCATGTTTACCTGGCGATTTATTAGAAGCATTTAAAGGCAGGATTTAAATTCCATGCCCTTCAATTCAACTTCTATCTACCTCTCTAGTTTATAAAAAAGTATTTTCAAGGTGGTCTGAATATATTTAAGTCATTGGTCTTTTTTGTCTAGAAAATTTATTTTCAACCTGATTAATACTTGAATCATCTTATAAAGAGGCGTAAAGTTGAATTAATTTAGTTACCCTGGCTAACTATAATGTCACCTCAACTTAAATTCCGAGCTTCATTATTACGCTGCGCGCGTCTCCTGAGTGATGAAATCAATACCATTTTATTGCCCCATCAATTGAATTATTCCTTATGGCAAGTGCTGTATGTAATTCAGTTAAAACAAGGCTGCACCTCGATCGACATTGCAGAGTATCTGAATGTCTCCAAGCCATCCATTGCAAAACGTATCCATGCACTGATGCAACTAGAAGTACTTGAACAAGTCGATACTGAAGACAAACGGCAAAAGAAACTGATCCTGAGTCAAAAAGGTATACAACTTTTTCAAATTTGCTCTGAAAAAATGGATGTTTTTGAACAGCAATTGCTCTTTCCACTAGATCAAGATATGCAAAAAATTACCCTGACTACCCTTCATACGCTTATGGATCATCTGCAAGATCTTAAATCAGGTACACAACCATGAATGAAAATGCCCCCTTATGGTCGAGAAATTTTATTCTTGTTAGCGCTATTAACTTTCAACTGGTACTGACCTTTTATCTGCTTGTAGTGGTGATCGTCGGTTATGCGGTAGCTGAACTCGGTGCAACCACGGCGCAAGCAGGCCTAGTCTCGGGTTTATTTATTGTCGGTACGCTAATTGGCCGTTTGTTTGTAGGCAAATTTCTAGAACGCTTTGGAGGTAAAACCACACTGACTGTGGGTTTAACCGGCTTCCTGATCTTTTCTGGCTTCTATTTTATGAAGTTCGATGTAGGTATGCTTTTACTTGTGCGATTTATGCATGGTTTTATGATGGGCATGGCCTCTACTGTTTTAGGAACCATTATTGCGCAAATATTGCCGCCAACTCGTCGCGGTGAAGGCATTGGTTACTACAGCATGAGCAGTACTTTGGGAACAGCGATTGGTCCTTTCCTCGCCATATGGATGATGCTGCACATTGGTTATGATTCCATTTTTATTGTTTCAAGCATTATCGCATTGAGTTGTCTTATAGTGGCTCTGCTGGTTCAAGTACCTAATCTTGTGCAACAAAATAACCTGCTTGATATTTCTGTGCCCGCTGAGAAACCCAGCTGGATTTCCCAATTTATTGAACACAAAGCACTGCCGATTTCTTTTGTTATGTTATTGGCATCTGTTTGCTATTCAGGTGTGTTGTCCTTTATCAACTTTTACGCCAAAGAAATTGATCTGGTTGAAACCGCCTCCTTTTTCTTCTTGATGTATGCCATTGCAATCTTGATATCGCGTCCCTTTACCGGTCCATTGCTGGATCGTAAGGGTGAAAATATCATCATGTATCCTGCTTTTATTATTATGGCAATTGCCATGGTTTTATTAAGCCAGGTACAAAGTTCGTTGATGCTTCTGGTTTGTGCAGGCTTACTGGGTTTTGGTTATGGCAATATTCAATCTGTTTGCCAAACTGTTGCGGTAAAAAGTGCCAGTATTGAGCGGATGGGTTTTGCGACCTCAACCTTCTTTATTTTTCTCGATGCAGGTTTAGGTTTTGGTCCTTATTTCATTGGTCACACACTGGATTATATTGATTATTCACAACTGTATTTCTACAGCGCAATGTGTGTTTTAGTCTGTATTGTAGTTTACTATCTATTACATGGCCGCAAGGCAAGCAAACGCCGATACATCTCTGCTTAAAAACAGGTATCTAAAAATAGCGCTGGTAGAAAGTCCCCTTTTACAAAAGCGGATTCAAAAAAAGAGAGATCAATCTGACCTCTCTTTTTTATTTTCTTTCTTGCAAAATCAACAATTATTTAAACACTTTAAAGCGCACTGCATCATCCATATAAGCTTTGTCTTTGGCTTCACCTTCGACTGAACCAAACACGAGCTGTGCACGGAGTTTCCAGCTTGCAGGAATATTCCATTCAGCATGTACTTGCTCATCGACAATTGGGTTGTAATGCTGTAGTGATGCACCTAAACCATCGGTATGTAAGGCAGTCCAAGTCGCGAATTGTGCAATGGCTGTAGAATGCTCTGCCCAAACCGGGAAGTTATCGGCATAAGATGGGAACTGCTCTTGCAAGCCTTGAATCACGTCCATATCTTCAAAAAATAGAACGGTACCTACACCGGCAGCAAAGCTATCCATTTTAGCTCCGGTTTTTGCAGCAGCGTCTTCATCTTTCGCATAAGACTTGAGTTTTTCTTTCACAAAGCCCCAAAACTTTTCATGCTCATCATTAAATAAAATTACGGCACGTGAAGATTGCGAGTTAAAAGATGATGGACTTTGCTTAATTGCATGTTGAATCAATTCAATTAAGTATTCTGGACTTTGTTCTACATTTTTACCCACTGCATAAATGGTACGGCGTTTATTAATTAAATCTAAAAACTGATTCGACATTTACTGAAATCCTTTGATATTTCCTCGGGAAGATTTGAACCAATCTGCTTACGCTGTTAAGAAAATGTGAAATATTAAATTTCATAACAATGAAAATGCAAATTTGTTACTGCCTTACCATATGCAATAATAATTCCAATATCTAGTACATTTTATTGATAATTAAATCTTTAATTTTTTATATAGAATCTTGCCTACAATTCAGTCAAAGCTTTTATAAACGACGAGGCTATAAAAAACCCCCCAATATTTGGAGGATTTTTATACTATTAACTTCTATTTTAGAATTTAGCATTTAATATACTTTGTGATACTTTTTGCTTCCAGATATCACGTAAAGTTGGTAAATAGAATTTTTCACCAATTTCAACCAGTTCAGCATCAATTAATGCATGAATTTCGTGCATAAACAAATAATCCAATTCAACTGTTTTCAGGGTCTTATGAGCTTTGGCAAACTCTCTACGCTTTTGTTGCGCGGCTTTAACCAATTGATCTGCATAATTCTTATTTTTAAATTGAGAAATCGCATTTAGACGTAATTCAATCACGCCCCAGCCACTTAACAGTAATTTAAATAACTCAAAATCTTTTGTGGTCGATTCCCACGTCATTTCATCCAGATTCTCATCGTTAGGAAGCACCGGAAGCAGCAGCTCCATCACACTCGGAAAAATCTTTTTAAAATTCAAAATAAATTTAACAGGATGCTCACCAGGATAATCCTTAAATTGCACCTTTTTCTGAACATCTGTTAAATAAATATAGAGCATTAAATTTTTCCCTAGATAAATCACTGTTTTATATAGCCTTATTTTTTACCTTGCAAAACTAATGCAAAATAAGTGCAAAACAGTAATAAAAAACGAAATGCATTTTAGCAATTATGACAGTTTATGCAATGCTAATTGAAGTATTAAAAATCAGAGCAACATGGGCTAAATGCTTCTCACTCAGTTGTACAACATCCAGAGAGGGACGAATGAAAATACGAATGGATTGATACGGCAATATATTAGAAAAGGGAGTAATTAAAATGATTATTCAGACGAATACATTGCTGAGATCACTTACCGATTAAATCACCATCCAAGAAAAAGACTCGGGTTTAAAATTCCGAGTCAGGTATTATTGCAAGAACATAGTGTTGCACTTCAAATGCTAATCTAAGTTTTAAAAAATCACTTATTACCTAAGACACAATAATGGTTACCTCTATGCGTAAACAACGTTCTTTGAATCAAATTAAAGAAGATATTTCAATAAGGCTACTAAGAGAGAAATTACCGCAAGAATGGGTTGTTCACTCTTATGGATCAGATTATGGAATTGATTGCGTTATAGAGCTTTTTGACTTTATTGATGAAAAAAAGAAAATAGTTGAGACACTAGGTGAAAACTTTTTTGTTCAATTAAAAGCTTCTGATTGTATCAAATATACAAACCGTAGGGCTTATTCTAGAGGGAATGTAGCAAAAGGTGGTCTGATTCAAAACAAAGAAGAATATATAGATATCCCTGTTGCTAACTTTCAATTAGATATGAGTGATATTGCGACAGTTCAATCAATTGGTACTGCTATTCCAATACTATTAATTTTGGTAGACACAAAGTCAGAAAAAATTTATTTTGTTTGTCTTAATGACTATATCGATAAAATTATAATACCAGAAGACAATAAATACATTGATAAAAAATCAAAGGCTATTTCTATCCCTCTTCAGAATGAAATTAAAAATATTAAAGAGTCTTTAATACCATTAAGAGCTTATGGTAAAAGATCAAAAATGTATGGTGCATTTAACTTATTCCATTATCAACTTAAAGAAATTCATAGACTACAAGGTCAAACTAATTTCACAATCGAAGTATCATTTACACAGGGTATAGACATGATCCGTACATTCACGGAAATCGCCCTAAGACAGGATATTTGGACTAGTCATGAGTTTTGGGAACCAATACAATGGAGCTTTAAAGAGTTATGTGATTTAAGGGATGAAATAAAGAATGGAGTAAAAGAAGAAGACTATGAGCATTTCCTGACATATTGTTCAGAATATATATGGTTAAGACTTTCAAACTTAGCAAATATGTATGAGGAGTTAGTTCGAGAATGGTTTATGCCTACTTATTTTTCACAAATAACTTCGTATCCTGAATCATAAAAGATTGAAATTACTTTCTAAAAAAGCACCTTAAGGTGCTTTTTTGTTTACTCTTCTTCGATTTTTATGTACTTAACAACTATCTCATTCACTAATAATTCGTATTCTTCTTTAAATTTATCAATATATCCTTTATAAGTTAAATTAAAGGGAATTACTTCACCATTTTCTTCAATAGCTTCGGAAGCTAATTGCTCGGTCAAATATCTATTTAATTGAAATTTTGCATTATTTTGTTCATTATTTAGAACAATCCCATCATATGAGGTACATGTAATACTATGGTTGTTTTTTAAATCACTAGGCAATGGATCATAATAAATAACATATTTTTCTTCAATGTAATTGCTTTGACCATCCAATAATTGAGCCATCCTTTCAAAATTAGCTAAAAATGATTTATTAATTTTTTGACTTGCTATGGAATTTAACAAATTTAAATACCCATGTGACAAATAAAATGGAGTATCACTATATTTCTTTGGATTTTTAACTACACCATTTAATAGAATCACATTTTTATTAATATCTGATAAAATTTTTAAATTATTGATCCTTTCAAACATATAAAAATATACTTCATTAATATTTTTCAATAATTCTTCTGCATATTGTTTTTCAAGCTCATATCGCTTTGGAGACTTCCAATCTATATAAACCCAAATTACTGCCATAGGAGCAATCAGATAAGTTGCCCAAATAAAAATATTAATTATATTAGAGGCATTTTTTTGACTCCACTCTCCACCAGTAAGGCGATAAAATATGAACCCGACAGCACATATAGAAATGTAAAAAAAAAGCATCAATAGTATTGCTTTATACTTAATTACATCATCTTTATTTTTAAAATGAAAATATTTCATCATAAATATGTGTTTATTTCTTACAATAAAAACTTTAATTTTTTCAAAAATACTCCCATCCCAAATAGTAGAAAAAAATAAAATTATATGTTTATAAAAATTGACCAAAAATATGAAAATCACTATAAGAGTTATTAAATTATAAAACCCATAAATAGAAAATTCACCATTAATGAAACTATAAACTGAAATAATTCTAGAAGTGATATTTAAAAAGAAATAAATAAAACAAAAAAATATTAAAAATAACATAACTTACTATTACTGAACCTTATTACTTTCTGTTATAACTAAACTTGCCATCTGCTCAAAATAATTATTATCCATGTAGTCATAAACAGCTAAAGCCAAACCAAGCTCACTCACAACTGTTTTAAGCCCATGATCATGAGAAATAATGGCTGTGGCATTATTCGCTAGTGCTATACCAATGATTTGAATATCAACTTTAACTTTTTGGCGTGGATCTTGAGATTTTCTATTCTTCGGTAAATTACGATATTCACGATAAACTTTGGCAGCACTTAGTGCTGCTTTTGCATCAAAATCTAAATTTTTAAACTTGGAGTTTGGTTTAAGTAAACTTAATGAGCGTGCTTCATTATTATCACCCGCAATAAACTCTGAAATTACTGGCATTGGCAAAGCAATAGAGAATTGTTTAGCTTGATTTAAGAAGGCAACAAGATTTTTATATTCAGCCTGATCTTTGTCTTGTGTTAATAAAGTAATTAAGGCATTTGTATCTAAGATAATCAATCTTGTCGCTCCTTCAGCCACTCAGCTATCGGGTCATTGTGTGTAGACCAATTCGATGCACCTTTTGCTCTAAAGTCATCAATCCACTCATCTAAGCTGACATCTTCAATTACATGGAACTTATTAATGATGTATTTCTTAAGCGTCAATTGATAAGAATGAGATTTCGATAAATAAGTGGCTTCCCCTTCAAATCTTAAATCAGTATCTTTATCAAAATATGGAAGTAGTTCTTTTAATAACTTTTTAGTACATTCAGCAGGTATTTCTTCACCATTATTTAAAATAATCGTGATGTGATCTGATCGATCTTTACCTTTTTGTAGACGAGTTAGGCGACCATCCAAAGACTCTTTTTGTTTGAATGTTTCTTCACTTTCCAGTTCTGGCACTACATATAAAATTTCTTTTGGCTTATAAGTTTCATTTTCTTTTAAAGTGCCATATGAAATTTCGGCTTTGTGAAACCCGTATTTACCCAATTCTTTTTGAATACGGGCAATTTGCTTATGCTTTGCTACAGTATCTTTCATCACATTAGACATAGCCAATGATCTACAGTCATTTGGGACTGTAACAGCAATCGTCGTAGAACCTTCTTTAATTGTATTAAAGCTAGCTTGCTTGATGCCAACAATTTGACCCAGCGCAGATAGTAAATTGGCAACGCTGGAAATTTCTAAATCATGTAAATGCCCATCATGAATTTTTAGGACAAAATCAAGATCGCCACCCTGTTCTTCTTGAACGGCTGGATCATAGAGATCTAAATTCTGTTGGGGTACATTTTTCCCCTTTTTATCCACTTTAGACATTTCTCATCATTTTAAACCACTGTTGTATATATTATGTTCAAATCATAAAACAAATGAAAGACAACTTACATAATCATTTTAATTTTATTATTTAGGGCTAATCTGACTATTTGTCAACCAAAATTTCAGGCTATTTCAAAGGTTTGTTAACTAAACCATTATTATACGACTTTCTAACTAGACTCATTGAGTGAACAAGTTGACTATTGCTAGACTTCAGCTAATCTTTTGACTTTAAAATAATTTATGAAAATTTCACTCATTTTAGTGTTGGGATTCTTCTCTATACAAACTTATGCCAAAAAATGCGCTGACTTCAGCACCCAAAAAGAAGCACAAGCATGGTATGAACAACGCAAAAAATCCGGACAAACAGGCTGGAAAAGTTTAGACCGTGATCAAGATGGTTTTGCTTGTGATTGTTTATCAGGTGGAAACGGCAAGAATTGTCCTAAGAAGAAAAAATGATGCAAGATTGGGCTAATATGGTCGATGGGTAGAAGGAGTAATATGAGAAAATGGCCCCACTTTCACCCTGGGAATACATTTAATTCCTAGCTTTAGGGGTTCAATTTGTTTGGGAGAGATTGGCTTATAAATAAGAAGGGAAATTGAAGAGAAGTGACTTGAGAGTTAATTATACATTTTACGGTTAAATAAGCCGCACTTTTCTTTCATCAAATGCATGAGTAGCTGACTAAAGTATGATAAATAATCTTATTGTATTTATTTTGTTAAAAACTATACTGTTGACTCTAAATAAGATTTAGTTAAATTTAACAGGAATTAACATGAAAAAAGTACTATTAACATCTATGCTTGCTATCTCATTTTCAGGTTTAGCTTATGCTGATAATGGGTTTTATGCATCACTTAAATCAGGTATCAGTGATACTAAATTTAATAATAGTAAAGATCAGTTAACTCTTGCTGATAATGAATTCAATTTTAAGCAAACTTTTAATAATACAGATGCAGATGAAAGTATCTATCCGAATATTTCTACTGCTATCGGTTTTGATTTTAGTAAAGTAAGCAACGTAAATGCTCGCGCTGAATTAGAATATACATACAAGGATAAAGCTAAATTTAATTCTAATTTAAACAGCATTACGTTTGAAGCGGGTGAAGAATCTGGATCAGTGGATGCACCTAGCGGGACTCCAAGTTTCTTTATCAATGAACTTAGAACCCAATCTTTAATGTTTAACGCTTATTATGACTTTAAAAATACATCTAAATTTACGCCATATTTAAGCGCTGGTGCAGGTGTAACTCGTATCAAAAATAAGCAAACATTAAATTCGGAATTTGCCCCAGAAGAAAACTTAAATCTATCTGATACAAGTAACAGTTTTACTTGGGCAGCAGGTGTTGGTGTAGCATACAAAGTAACTGAAAATGTTGCTCTTGATTTAGGCTACCGCTATCTAGATGCGGGTGAAGTTGAATTTAGGAATGATATTAATGATTTTGAAGAATCAGGTCGTCTACAGACAACTGCTGATTTAGTGTCACATGACTATTCACTAGGTATTCGTTACAACTTCTAAGAACTTAAGAAATACGGTAGTCTTACTTAATATTCCTATTAAAAACCCCTCAATTGAGGGGTTTTTCTTCTGGCCATACTTCATTTAATCGTTCGACATCAATTGCGTGGCCATCTGCATTTTCTGCCATGCTTCGATATTCTGCTGTGCAAGCTTCGAGTAACTCACTGTTGGTAATGGTGTACTCAACGATGGTTTGATGGGAAGCTGTGGACAAACGTTTGTTGGCTTCACTGAGTTGCTTTGACAGCCCACTAGCAGCCACATCAGCACTACGAGCGGCAGCATTCGCATCTTGTATTTTTTTAATCGCATTTTTTTCTACCTCAATATATTTATCTGACCAAGCTTTTTCAGTAATGGCTTTTTGTTCCTGGGCTTTGTTGATAGCCGTTTGATATGGCTCGATTGCTTTGGCGACACGCCCATCACATGCAATTTCACCTTTTTGAAGTTTTCCGCTTAAATGGTTGGTATAAGCAAGTTGTCCAAGACAGATAAAAGAAAGGACCGCAATTGCGATCCAGTTTTTATATTTCCAGATAAGTAATGGCATTAGAATACCCACCCCTTTAATTTCACCAAGTGTGCCTTACGATCTGCAAGGCCATTGGTGCCACCATTGATCCGGCGTGTGATGGTGAGCACATCATCCTGATCAGCCAAAGCATTCAATCCATTGTCAGACCAAAACTTGCAAGCGACCATTAAGCCCATGCTTGGAATAGCCACAATTTCAGGATTGTTTTCAAGGTCAATACCGAGCTGCTGACCGCATTTACGATAATTAGCACGACCGGTCAATTGGATTGGGCCACGACCTTTAAATCGCTTACCATCACCTGCTTGCGTATTGCCCAAATCCTTTCGGCCCTCATACGCAACACCAGATGCAATTTCCTCCATGTATCGAAAGTTACCTGATTCATGTGCAAGCTGTGCAAGGAAATGAATAAGTCGAAGTGAATTATCCATGATTCCAAAGCTTCGCAAGTGAACATTAGCAGCCAGACCAAGTTCTTCAGCACGTGATTGACTGGCACCCAATTTTTTAAATACTGCGGTAAGGGTGTCACGACCAATGATGCCATCAGCATGCACACCAACGGATTTTTGAAACTTCTTTATATGAGTGATGTTCATCGTTTATCCCCTTTACCACTTTGATCGGAATTACCAAAATAAAAACTCACTACTGCTCCACCCCAACCAATGATTGAGCCAAGTGCGATATTTACCAGGTCACGGTTTTTGTCCGGGATATCGATAAAGAAAAGCCCAATGATTGATAGTACGGCAATACCTAATGCTAAAAAGGCTATATATGTTTTAGTCTGCTCACTGTTCATTTATAACCTCTATAGTTTTGAATATCAGTTTCGAGTCGTGTAAGTTTTTCATTGAGTAATGAAGTGTCTTTTGAAAGCTGAATAATGGAAGAGCCCACCCAAAAGCAAGCCGCTATGATGATTCCTCCGCAGGCACCCAGTAGATAGCGAAGCATTGATATCCCGCCATCTTGTAGTGCTGACCGATTTTCTAAAACAGTGACTTTTACTGCCAACAAACCAATATCTTCTTTATTCTCATCCGCTGCTGTCTTCTGCGCTTCATTGATAAATGTAAGCCGTGATACGTGGTTTGATAGCGTGTGCATATCGGTTTGAAGGTTGTCGATCTTCTTTTCTAATCGCACCCCATATGTTTCATTTTCGGACATGCCACCCCCCTAAATTTTGGCAATAAAAAACCGCCTATTAGGCGGTATAAGTTATGCAGATTTTTAAATATGTTCTAAGTAATAGACCATAAGTAATAATATTCTTGGATCTCAGAATTTAGAAATTCATCACTTTCAGGATCATAATGAAATTGTGTGTCTTGTAAAAGCTCTATGCGATTAACCGAAGTTAAATACTTTCTTAAGAACTTTTTGAAGGATTCAATTTTTTCTGGAAAGATATTTTCCCCATCCCATAAAATCGTATTCACTTAAAATCTCAATAGTTACTTAATATGACAATTGTATGACTACACAACACTCATTACAATAATATTGTGATAATTGCATCACAATATAAACCCAAAGCATGTATCAAGTTGCTTTTTTATAATGACAGTTCTATCTCCTAAATTTTGGCAATAAAAAAGCACCCGAAGGTGCTGTTGTTTGATTGAGTTTAGACTTCTATTTCTGAATGCTGACCAGTTGGTGCTGGTCGTAAAATGACTTGGTTTGCAATAAAGACTCGGGCACCTAAATTATAGGCTGTACCGGATGTGCACAGCACTGGACCAGATCCACCATCAATCTGCACCCGGTATTCCGGATGCTTTACTGATGTAATCGTGCCGATGTATTCTGCATGGGTAGGATTTAAAAGCTTTCGCAATTCAAATAAAGGATTAGTCACGGCTGATACGCTCCACGGTAATGGTTTCATTAACCTTTTCGTGTGAGAAGCTACCTGAAACTGAATCAATAACACCCCACCACTGACCATTAAAAGCAATGGTTTTACCGGGTAGCATCTCGCCAATATCGAAGCTTACCGGGATATCAGATAAGGTGTGCAACTCCTGAATATTCGCTTTCACCAATTCATTTTTTCCGTAACTGGCACCGGACACCAGGTTAAACAATGAACCAGTAGCTGATTCAAGTGGCACATCACCTGATGTACCACGCTGCTGTACTTTCAGGCTTTCACCGTTTCGGCTATTCACTACAGTAATGGCATTAAAGTCAGCAATGTATTCATCGTTCTGTTTGATGTTCTGCTGCATAACCATGCTTTCAGATAGCAAAATATCGTAGTCATTAACGGTCATCGCATCCCAATAACCTTTTTGGTACCGGGGTAAAATAGACAATATATTGCCTGCTTTTTGACTATAGATAAAACCACCACCGGCATCCACTACCTGCTTTATTGCATCGATTGGTACAAGTTCGGCATAGCTCAGACTCTCTTTTTCTACGATCCAACCTAGATCGTCAATCAGTTTCCAATCCAAAGTGGTATTTGATTGTGCTCGATCCAGTTCAGCCTGCACTAACTGTACAGAAGTTCGCTCATTATCCTGGATAAATGAACGCGTTGGCCCGTACTTATCCGAGTTCAAAGCCGTAACACTTCGACCTGAGTAAGTATATAAAATACTGGCAAATCGACGGGTTTCTTCAGGATCTTCAAGCAGAATATGATGTTCAAATCCATTGATCATGATTTTGAGAATCACAGGCTGATTGTTAATTGGCTGCAACTTTTCCTTTTCGGTGTGAGCTACGGTAATGGAGTAAGTCCAGCACCACTGCGATCGACTGGTACTGTAGGTACCATCCATGACTTTAATTTTCTCGCCGGTATCCAGTCGTTCGGCTGTTAATACATTCACGATATACCACCAGTTTCGTTTCGGCAGTGCTGGAATACAGTCATCTGCACCAAAATTTAATACAACATTGTGTGAATCAACGTCATGACATAAGCAGACAAAATTTAAATCACCAGTGCCTTTGTATTTAGGTATTTCAGGCTCAGGCCAAGGTAAAACCGGATACTTATGATAATGAATCGCTTCGGCCTTATCCCATGGCAAATCCGACTTTGTGACAATCTCAAGGCTTTTATCCCATTCAAATGAGAAGCGCTTTTCAAAGACATGCGCCACTTCATGCGAATAAGTAAACGTCTTGCGCCTACGGATCATCTCTTGCCAAACAGTTTCGCGGTTATGACGCAGTTTGATTGATTCCTCATGCAAATAGCGCTGATGAATAAAGCGTTTATCCCCCTCTTCCCAAGTCACATATGCATCGGAACCTAGACCGGTTGCCTGTTCATGTATGGATCTAATCGCACGATTCAGCGTCCCTGCTTGCTCATGCCAGATATCTATTTGATTAGAAATTACCAAGCCCTGATCATAAAAAAGAGCCTCATTTGAGACTCTTAATATTGGTTTGGCCCAAGGTATTTCTGTGGTGCCCAAGCATGCAATCGCTTTCTGATAGCGCATGTTAAAACCATAAGACACGCCGACCAGATGATTGATATCGAATAGTGCTTTAACTTCAAATTGAAACTCAGTGTCTAAAACAGTATCAATGATGCAAAGGTTTTCATTAAAAGATGCTTCGACTTCAAAACCAAAACTGGTGTCTAAAACTGTATCGATCTGACCAATAACATTGGTATTTTCACTAAATACCGCAACCACATCAAAGCTGAATTGAGTGTTGAGCACCGTATCTATAACCGCAGTATTCGCACCACTATCCGCATAGACTGCCGTGACTTCAAATAGAAACTCAGTATCAAGTACCGCATCGATTACAGCTGAAACATCATCGCCAAAATTGAGATTGGTTGAGCCATCAACCAGATGCTCAAAATTGAGAATGATGTTGTGGCTATCAGTATTATCTGGCTTGAAGTTTAAGTTTAGGTTGTGCGCATCAACGGTGCCGAGCTTATTTTTAAAATCCACATGAGCACCCTTTTAATTTAAGGTCTGAGTTTTATCGAAGTGATGGATAGTGTGCCACCCAATGCATGATTGGTATTGGCCAAAGTAATATCAACACCTACGACCAGATCGGCAGCCACTTCACCAGCACCGTTAAAAATACGCGCCCATGTAGCAGTTCCTGCTTTGATTACGGTAGCGGTTTCACTTGGTTGTAGTTCGATATAACTAGCGGTAATTTCTTTGATGCAAGGCTCAGGAAATGTAAGTGTGACCAAGGCATTATTCGAATCTGCTGCGACTGCTGGGCTGGCAGGCTGTATACCTTGATAAAAAATAACAGTAGCACTTTGGCTACCGTTATCCATAAAATTGGCAAAGGCTTGAATCATGGCAAGCCGAGCATTGACTGATGTTTTACTCATTTGGGTACCACATTATCTTGAATGACTGCATTGAACTGCTGATTTTGATCAAAAGCCGTAATGAATGTTTTTAGGTCTGTATTTAACCCTAAAAACTTATAATTGCCATTTTCGTCAGGCTTTCGTACTGCTATTGGTTGTAAATTGGCTTTGTTATATAAAACCACAATTGCATCTTTATATTGATTGCCAATTTTTTTTACAGAGCCTTGTATTTTTGCAACAGTTGGGCCTGAATAGATTTTTTGCAGATAACTTGATGAGGGTCTGACTTTCCGAGAACAGGGCTTCATTCTAATTCTCCTAAATAAAAGTATATGCCCCCGTCATAGTTTGAAGTAACCGACTCCCATAAGTACATACTTGCATCTGCCAGAATTGGTGTTGTAAAGGTGTTGCTACTTGCCTTTTTACCGGCATAACAGACAACAGGTAAAGTACCTCTCAAAAATCTGTTCGTATCATAAAAGGGGATCTCTAATGCGGGCACGTTACTAGCAGTAAAGAGGGTTTTGTTATTTCCCCCTGATTCAAAATCAGGGACCACTGGTGTAGCCAGTACAGAGTTACTCAGCCGGATATTAGGTAAATAGTTTGGAGCAATAAAGCGCGACCGTGTTTCACCAAGTCCGAATGGAGAACCAGTCTCTGACCCGCGGGCAGTACTTGAAGCATCACTTTCGACCAGAACCGACATTAAGAACCAGTTTGGAATTACGCTCGTGTCCATGGATGAGTGATATAAACCGCACCCCTTTAAATCTTTAAATTGTAAATTATTATCAACAGAATTTAATAAGTAAAAAGAGTCTTTTGAGCCACTCAGTGTAAAGCTTCGATTACCTGTAGCAGGAGAATTCATATCTCTTGGATTATTTACCAGTAAACCTGACATTGCCCAATACCATCGGCTCCACCCTCTTACAGCGCCTGTGCCTGTACCCGTAATTTTCCAGTTTTTTGAAGGATTTGCCGGATCAAATGGCAGCTGAAGTACATCCGGATTTTCGTAATCATCAATATGATCCATGCGCTCAAGCAGACCAACCATGGCATATTTTGCATAGCTAGAATCATATATCCCAGTGACGCCATCTGGACTTGTTAGGCTCTCATCAACACGAATAAATGGATGTTGCATCGTTGGATTCTTGGCACGATAAACACGCTTCACATCATTTGTATCTCTAAAAATGATGTCGTAGCCAAGTGATGCCAGCTTTCCAGTACCAATTGCAGTAATTGAGCGTTCAGCAATATCTAACGCGGGCTTTAAAATGAGTTGTGTGGTATTTGGCACCCCTTTGATACGGTACTTTTGATTGAGTGAAGCGGGAGTGAAACCTGATAGCTCTACCACCTGGAACAGCATAGCATTATGTGCTGCATACAATGTGATATGTACATCACCCTGCTCATCAATGGATGCTGCTGTGATCTGAGTAAAATCGAGACCGGTCACCAATGCTTTATCAAGCAGGCGAATCAAATCCCCCCAATTATTGCCCAGAGTTAAGCCATTTAAATGACTAAAATATTGCACATCTACATCTGTCGCCATTTTTATTTATCCATAAAAAAGACCGCATTACGCGGCCATATTTGATTTAGGTTTTAGACAACACGGTCAATGTCACCGCGCAGCATGATCTGGAACTGATCTGATAGAACAGCTGGTTCAGATTGTTTTACCGTACGAATCACCCAGACTGGAAAGTTTGCGGCAATGGTATTAAATCGCAGGACGTTACCATTGGCCCAACCTGCTCCCCAGCCTTCTTTTTTTATGGTGAAATACGGTACACCAGTGACCGGGTTGATCGGCGCATAGTCCGCATTAGTGGTACCAGTTCCAATCTGGCCAGAGTATTCACCAATGCAGCGGAATGATTGTGCATCAGTGAAGATCAATGCCCAGCGCTCTTGAATCGCACCTTTATTTGTCACTTGAAGTGGATACAGCGAGTCATTGTAGTTAGCTAAAATTCCTGAACTCGGCTCATCTGCCCAGACACTACTCCACGATCCTTGCACAAACTTCCGCGTATATCGAGCTTGCATATCACCAATCACTAAAGCCGACCCCACAATGGTATCTACCGCATCATAGTTATGGGTTAAAGGCTTGGTAAAAGTCAGCTGACCATTGATCTGTACGTCGCGGATCAGCCCCATATCCTGATAGCGATATTTCACAGTGAGTGGCGCAACCAGATTACCTAAAGCAAAATCACCACCGAGCGTCACGCGACCATAATCATAATCAACCACGTACAAATCAAAAGGTACTTTCGTTCCATTGACATCCTCAAGTTCAGCCCATGAAATACGCTGATCATTTAGATCGTACGCAGTTCCCGCAATTGCACTAGGTAACTCTTGTGCTTTGCTAGAGCTGACAATCCCGATACCACCAACCCGAAAGATCGGCACTCGGCCATCAATCGGCAATCGCGTAGCAGATAAACCAAGAATTTCTGAATCCAGTGGAATATAGGTATAAGCCACTGCGTTATAGCGCACCGAAGAAGCATCTACCCAGACCGGAATATTGATATAGGTATCAGCGGCTTCCTGATATTCAAGTAATGGGTCGTACCAGGCATTTGCTTCAATCCCGGCCCGGTTAGCTTCGGTAATCTTGGTTTTGATGTAGAAGTAAATCGTGACAAAACCATTGTCCCAGTTCACCTGTCCATGCGCCCGGCTGGTTTCAATTACGCCATTTTCATCAGCTGTCAGTGTAAGCTGACCATATTCAAGTGTTCCCACCACTACTGTTAAAGATTGTGGGCGGATCGGCATGATTGGTGTTCTAAAACTGATCTTATTGACTGGTAATAAGTCGGTTGTGGTGGTTAAGGATTCCAGGGTAATTGTGTTATCTGCATTGGGTGTCCATGAGTCGATTTCAACAATACCGGTACCATACTGGATCACACCAGACTGAATTCCGCTGTTATTTGCAGGATTCACGTTTCGATATAGCAAACCGGTGCGATCTAGAAAGGTATCAACGCCCACTTTGAATCGGGCTGAACCAGTTAAAATTTGCTCGTCAAAGCCCGATGACAAATCCAGCTTGAGTTTATTAGCCGTCACCGTATGCGTTGCTGAATTCGAGCCTGAGGTATCACGGTATTTCACTTGCACATCAACGGCACTATAGGCTCTAAGTTCGACCTGTTCACCCCGAATGCTGGATGTTTGTGGAGAATAAAAAGACATATTTCCTCGCTATGCAGTTCCGTAGACGGCTGTGGTTATATAGATTGGTACGAATGTATTTGCCGTACCTTGTGGTGTAACTTCAACCGCACCTGTGGCATAGGTGATTGTGCCCTGTACCTGACCACGCTCATTTACCAGGTTGCCAATCGTAGAATTCACTGGTACATCCGTCAGCGTCACGGTTCCTGTAATCGCTTCACTACTTTGAACAGGAACTTTTAACTCAATACTATTGGACTGAATCGTTGCACCTGTTCCAATCGTAAAGCTGAGTTTCTGATTAGCATCGGGTGCAACATCCATCCTGGTCTGCTCAAGTGATTGTCCATAGTTATAAATCACCGAAAAGACTGTGCCTTTTTGCGGCAGTTTGCCTGGAATGATCTTGCCAATACCGGTGGCATAGTTGATATCACCTGTGGCATCACCGGTAAATTTACCTTGAGCATTTGAGGTTGCTGTTTTGGCTTCACCTTCAAGCAACCAGTTGATGGTGATACCCGGTAATACACCCGGCCTACCTAAATCAAAATCAAACGCAGCTTTTTCAACACTTAAATTGGAGCGCACGAAAGTGACAATCGGTGTACCCCAGTTCAACAGGATCGGTGTATCCACATCAGGTAAAGCACCCGTGGTGAGTAACCATGATCCAGTTTCATAATTGATCATGCCTGAACCAAAGGATGGACTTGAAGCCTTTAACTGGCCTGAGCCATTATCTTTAAGTTCATAGAACTTGCCTTGCGACATATATGAAATAGAAAGGCTACCTGGCGCAGGAATCGGAACTAAAACGCCGGTCCAGTTGGTACCCTGGTTATTCTGAGTGACCGGGATGGCATCACTTTGGTAATACTGGTTTGGTGCAGCTGCCGGCTTAAATGTGATATTTAAGCTCATGGTTCCGACTGGCGCTGCTGCAGTCCACTGAATTAATCCACGCTGATAATCAATCGTACCGACCTGCGTGCCTTGAGTATTTTTGAGCAAGCCACCTTGATCCGTAATCTGCTGACCTTGCAATGTGAAAGCTACACTTGAGGGAATCACTGCAGAACCGATATAAAGATTCTGACTCACTCCAATCACCATATTCGGATAGTTGGCCGTAATCGTGCCATTGTTACCTACCACTAGTACTACACTTTCACCGGCAGCATTGACGTCAATGATCGGGGTTTCAGTCTGAGCCGATGGAATCAGTTGGGCAAAGATACTTTTGGCATTGACTGTAAACTCACCCACACCAGCATCAGAAGCCAACGCAGTAGATGAATAGTACAGGCCGGTATCAGCAACAATGGTATCGCGGATGATGGTCTTGGATTTCTCACCGTTGTACCACTGACGAGCAGACAACCCTACAAAATCAACTTCCAAGGCATCATTTAAGGAATAGGTGGCAATCTTATACTCAACATTTTTGCCGTCAATAACCATGATGGCAGTACGTGTTTCAACCTTAGTGATACGAACATACTGTTCATGCTCTAAAACCTTGCCCTCATCACTAATCAGCACAATGGTGTCACCTACAGAGCTTTCAGTTTCTTGTGGAAACATCGCCACTTGCAGTGATGACATGCCCTGCCAATGGGTATCCAGTGGTGTACCGGCAATCTGCCCGCCTTTAGCCAGATAGTTCTCTAACCGGTTCTGGGCAGACTGGCGTTCATCGGTCCAGTTCTTAGTACTGAAAAGCAGTGCTGATACATTCGGATCTTCTGGAAGTTCAGAGACAAAGACCGTTGCACCCATCAATAGATCAGTATCATTAGTGGTTACTGCAGGAAAGATTTTTCGCATGGATACATCACCCATGGTTCCATCCATTTCCGATACGTCATTGAACAGGTTATTGCTGATCCCATCCTGTACCACAACACCAGAATATTTACCGCCACCATCCGAGTTATCCGTCAAGCGTTCAGACTTGTAAATCACTAAATCTTTGGTTTCAATCGCCATCGTTTAACTCCGTAAAGCGCAAGGTCACGTTGTAATAATCATCCAGTGATACCGCTGGAATCCCTTTCACCGGATCAGCCTCTAAAGCGCCATCCTGATGGTTGAATTTGACTGTAAATTGCCGGTTGTCATGAGGCTGCTCAAACTGGAGTTTAAAATTCTCACCCTGCAGCTTGGACCACTCTAAAACAGTCCGTAATTGTCGAAGCTTGATCCACCCCATACTGGTGTCTGCCGGTTGTAGAGTGATAGGTCGTCCAGACTTCTTTTTACCTTCCTGAATATGCAAAGTGCCATCCATGGCATAGCCTTGATTCTGCTCAATGGCCTTCCATGAAAATTCATCAGGCCATAAAAAACCGTCCTCTAATGGGACGGTTTCTGATGTTTTTAAGCGAATGAGTTTCATGTTGATTTCGCCTGTGTTTTAAGTTGACTGATCAATTGATTCATCATGGATTCCTGTTCTGCTGAGCCTGATAATGAAAGTGTCTGACCACCAAAGCTAATGTTGTAGTTGACTGATTTTGAGGCAGTGACCGTTGGAGTGCTTGGAACAGGCGTACTCACATTAGGCGCAAGACTATTTATATCAACTGGTTTGGTTGAAGGACCTGTTGATACAAGATTACTGGCCGTCATCTGGCGAAGAAGGTCATTAATCTTGTTGGTACCATGCTGAGTGGTTAAGCCTTTAGCAGCAGCTGCATCGAACTCTTGATTAATTAGTGCTTTTATTCCCAGGTTGCCATCTTTACCCAAACCATCCTCTTTAGCAGCGCGATCTGCTGCCATCGCCTCAGACCAAATAGTGCCAACCAGTTTTTCAGCCTCTTTATCGCTATAACCCTTACTTTTAAGCTGTGATAAAACATCAGCTTTACTGTAAGAGTTATAGTTATAGATACCATTGCTGAGTGATTTACTCTGCCGTTTCATTTCAGCGTCAAACTGTTTGGAAGCAGCTGCAACTGCATCACGCCATGCCTCTGTCGATGATTTGGCTTCTTCACGTGCAATACTCCCTGCATGACGATATCCATCGCCGATTCTTTCAGCCGAGTTTCTTACACGGTCATTGGATTTAGACCATTCATCCATAGATTTGACGACGGCTTTGCCAGTGGTATCTACCTGTGTAGCTAAACCACTTGCTCCCAATTTCGACTCATACCAAGCAATTTTAGCTGCATCTCCAGAAGCGTAAATTTTATCCGACATGTTGACTAATGCTTGTTTGATTTGCTCAGCAGATGCCGTCCCACTATTTTGCATAACATTAAATGCTTTCATTTGTGCATCAGCCATTTTTCCAGCTTCTTCACGAGATGTTATACCAAGCAGCTTATAAGCCTTCTCTACTTCCGAGATATTCTGAGGTAACTTTCCATTGACTTCATCAAGGTAGCGCATTCCCATTTCGACTTGCTTGGCAGAAAGGACACCTTGATTGCCGAACTCAATCAACCCCTTCTTTGCCAGATCAATTTCGGCCTGGCTCTTGGCTTCCTCCGTCCACTTTTGCCAAGCCTCATAAGTAACATCGCCAGCCTGCTTTCCTTCAACCCCTAGACCTTTTAAACCAGCAACAAAATTATCAACATTGGTGCCATTTTCTTTAAATTTTGCTGAAACTTTATTTAAAGAAGCATCTAAATCCAGCCCTAACGCAGTAGCAGCTTTTCGAGCTTTATCTGTGGCATTGCCTTGGTTTTCGGTAGCTTTTGCACCGTCATCCATGGCTTTTACGATAACCTTTCCAGTGCTATCAAATTCTGCTTGCAAACCTTGTGCTGCTAGCTGAGCATTTAGTACTTTGAGTTGAGCCATACCTGCAGCATCTGCAGACTTAATCATTGCACTAGCTACAACTTGTGCAGCTTGGATTTTAGCTTCAGTAATTTTTTGACTTTCAGCCTGATAAGCCTTTTCCTTTGCATCTATCTCAGCAAGACCCTTTACAGCTAAATCTATTGCGGCTTGATTGCCAGATTTACGCGCCTCAAAAAGCTGTTGCTCGGCTTGAATGCGCTCATTATTTAAAGCTTTATAGCTGGCTTTATGTGCCTCCTCTTGGGTTTTTAGTTGAGTAAGGGTTTGTTGACTATCAGCTATACGCTCTTGATTCTTTTGCTTGTCGGTTTTACTTATGTCTTCAGCTGTTTCTACCATTTTGGATTTAAAGTTTTTGGCTCCTTCAAATCCTTTATCAAAGTATTCTTGAGATTTGGCTCGCATTGCCTCCATATTTGCAAGGGCTTTCTCTTTAACATCTCCCCACGATAAGATGGATTTAAATTCATACCATGCCGCTGCAAGGCCGTATAACACACCCGTAAATAGGTTTACGCCAATACCAATAGTCTTAAATCCATCGTTTAGGAAGCCAAGAGCAAGATTGAGTAAATCTACAAACTTCTGGAAACCACTTACTTGCTGTCCGGCTGGGTACAATCCATCTGTAAAACCTAAAGCACTTGATAAAGCATCACTAAATACATCATGGAATGCCTCACCTACTTCTAATACTGTGTTAAACAAAGTTTTGATAGTGTCATAAATACTAATAAGAGTGGTTTTTAAAGAATCAATCGTGCCTTGGTCATAAATATTAGAGTAGTACTCACTAAATCGAGTAAACCCGTCCCCGATATCATCAATAATTGGCTTAAGTAAACTCATGTTGTCTGCGAGAGTAGATAACCATTGAGCTGCTGTAGCTGATGCACCGTTAGCCTGGTCCACTTCACCAATTAAGATTTGCCATGATGTAGCGATTTTCTGTAATGCATTACTAACTGTAAGCGGAAAGCTATCGTAAGTTTGTTGAACAGCATCTTTTTGACTTAGTAAGGCTTTATAGACACGCTCTGCACCCAACTCGCCATTCTCGGCCATTTTGCGAAGTTCGCCAGTGGTTACACCAAGTCCTTTTGCAAGTGCCTCCGCTACCCCGTAACCATTCTCCATAATAGAGTTGAACTCTTCACCGCGAAGAACACCACCCTGCATAGCTTGGATTAGCTGAGTGATTGCAGCTTCGCCCGCTTCTGCTGTGCCACCACTTGTTTGAATTGCCTGATTGATTGTTTTTGTTAAATCAAGCGTGTTTTGCTGCGTCATTCCCATTTCTTTACCGACTGTATTGAGTCGAGTAAATAAGCTACCTGTAGCATCAAGACTTGAATTTGTTGCTAGTGCTACCTGATGAACACCAGCCATTGCAGATGTGAAGTCACCTCCCTCTTTAGTTGCGATGTTGATGCGTGCTGAAAGATTTGTGTATGAGTCTGCTGCTTGGGCTAACTCTCGAATACCTAAACCAATACCAAGCGCAGCCATAGCGCCTACCAGTGCGGTCGCGGCGAACTTGGTAACATCCATCCCCCTGGATAATGTACCCATCCCAGCATTGGCTTTATTTGAAGAAGTATCTACCCCATCCAATTCACTTTTTAAGCGTGCAATTTCTTGTTCAGTAAGTCTGGTTACCCGAGCGACTTCTTCAGCTGGCATTTTACTATTGGCTTTAAAGTCCTCAAGCTTTCGGCTTAAGTTTGCAATTGCATCATTAATTGCTGTAGGTGGTGCTTTACCAAGTGCAGCGTAAATCGCATGTCCTGCTTGTGTGGCGCTGTTCGATGCTTTATCTGTACTACTACTTACACCTCCCATTGCTGCAGAAGCTTTAGTCTGAAAATCTGTATAAGCATTTTTGGTTAAAGACAGTGCATCCTCTAGGGCATTAACCTTATTGCTTGCCTCGGTGAATTTCCCTAATGGCACAGCATCAGTACTTTGACTAAGGCTTTTCAGCTCAATTGTGGCTTGCTGCAATTCCCTTTCAAGTATGTTTATTGAACTTGCACCCAATTGGCCAACGCGTTCAATTTCCTTTGTTGAAATAGAGGCACCATCACCCATGCTTTCAATAGCACGACTAGCAGTCTGGGCCTCGCCTACTACACTTGATAGATCTACCGAGCTAAAACGCTGTACCTGATTAATTGCAGACTGGGTGGCACCATCTACACCCTTCATGGCATTTACGGCTACGTCTTGGTAATAATTGAAAGCACTAGAAGCCTCTTTAATAGCATCTTGAATACTTAAAACACGCCCTTTGGCAATTTCAATATCTTGCAAGGTGCCGTCAGTGCTTTGCAGCCGAACCAGTTCAGCTTGGGCTGCTTTTAAGGATAGATTAAGCTCATTAAGGCCTTGCTCACCTGCACTGGACATTGCACGCAATTCACCGGCACTAATGGTCGACTTATCACCCAGAGCTTCAATTTCCTTTGCAGCTATAAAGAATTTATTTCCCAGCATTTCTGCAAGTTGAACAGCATCTCCCGGGATAGCTTCACCAATTTCAAATCCAGCCTTATTGGCCTTATTGGCCGCGTCTTGAAGCTCACTACCTAAGCTATCAATCTTTCCTGCTGCCTGAGTGGCTTGACCTTGTAGATCGCCAGCAGCTTGAGATACTTCACCTAGCTTACCTTTAGCCTGATCAGCTTTCTTTTGAAGGTCATCTGGTATGATTTTGCTAACTTCTTTTGATGTCTCTGCAGAAGCTGCTTTAAGTTTTTCTGCCTCTTTATTTAAGACAGATATGAATGACTCCCAATTGTCTTTTGATGCCTTGGTACCAGCATCAAAACCTTTGGTATCAGCATCCATCACTAATTTAAATGTTAAATTTTTTCCAGACATGCTGACCTCTAAATTTTAGGCATAAAAAAACCACCTTTCGGTGGTTGGTATTGATATTAAAAAAGAGCCTAAGATACTTCCTCAATCATGCTCCCACAGTGCTTACACTTAATCGCTACTGACTTTATCTCTTCAGCACAATATGGGCATGCTTTCATATGAAGAGCATCTTTTTGTAAATCCTGCTGCACGCGCTTTCCTGCGTTATGTGAAAAAATATCGTCCGAAACCAGCTTAATCTCACCTACTGTATATACAGGCTCCTCTTGACTGATAGTGGGTTGCTGTATTTGTCTAGGCTTAGGTATATAAAGTTTTACGTGACTGCTACCGCAAGCACTACAAACCTTACCGCCAGAACGTCTCCAAACTTCATAAAGAACGCCAGGTAAAATAGCAAAACAAAGTAAAATAAAAGTAATAAAAAAACTACCTTTTGTGCTTGTAGCTCCCACATGGCCACAAGCAATACACTCAACTGTACTCATCCTCAACGCTCCCAATTAATACTATAAATCGCACCATCAACAAGCGTTATCTCATATCGTGCATTGTTGAGCGAGTAAGAGTAAGTGACTGCTTTATGTGGCCAACCATCACGATCATGAATAATGTGGCTATATGAAGAATCTGGATTGCCCAGAACATCAATCATTCTGCCATATGAATTACCACGCTCTACAAAACCTGTACTACCCCGAACTGAATCCACACTAACGGCATATGCAGATGTACATACTGCTAGCAGCATGGCTAAAATAACTTTTTTCATAAATTTATATCCCCGTTTTCAAAGAGAATATCTAATCATTTGGTAAAAGTCACCTGCATCTTATTCTTTCAATTCCTCAAAGAACTTTTTAAACTCTTTGGCATTGGCATGATGTGCTGATCGAATCACACTCGATAAATACTGCAGTTTATTCTTATGGTCTTTTTGCGCTGATTTTAAGTATTGATCAAATGCACCATACGTCATATTCATAATGTCATCAGGACGATGGCCAGCACTGATTAAGTACTGGAATGAATCGAACCATGTTGATTCAGCGGTTTGCTTCTTGGCTCCACGCTTTGGCTTTTCGTATTTAAAATAAGCCTGGTTGACCAGAAGCACAGCTTTGAGCAATTCTTTAAAACCCTGCTCATCAACAGCAAGTTCGACCAGTAATTCATTATCCAGTTCAGTAACACATGCAATTGTTGAAATGACCTGAACGCCATGAACTTTGAATAGCTCTGTCAAAATCATATCTGAATGATTTTGGTCTTTGATGAAGTTTTTAAGCGGTTCTGCATGTGTAGCCCAGATATCAAAGTCTTTCATTTGGATCTGACGAACTTCGATGTCTTGAAGCCTGATACTTCGATTCGTTGCTAGAAAAAAATCATTCATGGTTATATCTCAGGTATAAATTTCAGGTATTAAAAAAGCACCCTAAGGTGCTTTTGTTTATACTGCTGCAGATTTTTTACTAAGGTTTGGATTATCTTTTATTAGCGCTGTATTTATGAAGGATTTGCTATGAAAAGCATGATGTTTATCAAACCACTCACAGAAAGACTCCCGATCATCACTCAGCTCTGTAATAGTCATAGCTGGACCACCTGACTTTAGGAAAACCACATCACCTTCTTTAAACTCACTCACAATACAACTCTCAATCCTTTAAAATATTAGATTTATTTATAGCTGAAAACGTATTTTTTTCAAGTATTAAAAAACCACTCCGTAGAGTGGTTTCTTATGGTTATCTTTACACTAATTAAACATTTGCCCCAATTGGTGAATAACCAACATCAGAGCAAGAGCTGAAGATGATGTCGCAAGCATTTCTACTGTATTCATTATGACTCCCTCCTGCTTTTATTGTTCTATTTTTATACATCATAATAGGAATTGTTATCAATACTGAATAAATGAAACAAGTAAAAATTTATGACAAATTTCAAGCATTAAAAAAACCACCTTTCGGTGGTCATAACTTATACAAATATATGTCAGATTAAATCGGAATAGTTGTAATAGTTCTTTGTAGGTGGGAAATAATTATCATCCCAAAAATTAAAAATGTTAGAGCAATTGTTGTAGAGTTATATATTCGCATTTATTCACTATCATATGTATAGGTTCACAAGATACCTAACTGCTGTTACAAAAGCAAACAACTTATTATTTTTAAATAATTTTTAGATAAAAAACCACCCTAAGATAGTTTTTCACCCGACTCTCTAGCCGCTTCCGACTCTCATCGATAAAAATATTATTTAGGCTAAACAGGCACAAAAAAGACGCTTATGCGCCCGTGGGTTTCTTTGTGCCTGTATGGGTTAAACAGCTGCTGGAATCGTCACAACATGACCATACAAGCCTAATGCCGGATCTGATTCTTTCGTCACATCAGATAAAGCCTGACCTGAAATTTCATACTGACCCAATTCTTCATGAATTAACGGGAACGTCGTTTCTGGTGACTTCTTGGTGCGCCATAGTGTTACAGCCACATGCTCACCGTTCGCAGTATTAATCCCTTTAAAGAAGAGCTGATACTCTTTTTCAAAGTCGGATGCCAATGTGGTATTGGTCACCGCACCTGTTGTGTAACTTGCCAGAATCGGCATAGTGAGATCAGCCACATCATTGAAAATAACAGTACCGAATTTAGCATCTAAGGTGTACTGATCATCAGTGATGGTTTTTGGTGTACCACTGGTTGAATCCTTGAATGAAACCGTTTTTAAGTTATAACCATCCAACTTGATTTCTTGACCTGCAACCACAGTACCCAGAGACACATCAGCTTCTGTTTTTGTTGGTACGGCATGTGTCATACCAGAGAGAATATATTCCATGTTTTCTGGATTAACTTCTTCGAGTTGCCCCGAGAAATTAACTGAGGTCGCATTGATCATGGTGAAGTCAGTGGTACGTTTACCCGTCATTGATTCTTTATGCTCAATAACATCAGCACCAATTTCCAATTCAAACTCAGGTACGTTACCAAGTTGACGCATAGCACCGGCGATGCCATTCACAATCTCAGATAAGTAAAACTTACCTTGCAGAGAGATATAGTTCTTTTTAGCCATTACTTTTCATCCCCTGTGGTTTTCTTGGCTGGAGCAGCAATTTTTATTTCAGGTGCTTCCTGAATTGTGCCATCAGTCAGTAATTTCTTAATTTGGGCATCACTTAGCCCACCGACTACATCGCCCTTTATGAAGCGACCGACAGGCTGAGTTGCCTTGTATTGTTTCGCCATGATTGGCTCCTAAATGAATAATGATGATTCGAATACCATCGTGATATAGACGCAAGTTGATGAGAAGTCTTCACTGATCCGTACCAGTGATAATGGCCGAGTACTTGACTCTGGTCGCCAACCACTTAAAAGCGGAATAACCTTGGCAACCAACTCACCTGCCTTATCAATTGCCTTTGAACCATCTGATAACTGTGAAGCTGCATGTCGCTCAACAATGGTGATATCCCACTCTTGTTTCAGTGCATTCATGGCACCTCTGCCCGCCTCATCAGCCTTTCGAATGCGTAGATAGTTCACATGAGCACATGGGACGATTTGGGATAGCTCTGAGGTACTGCCAATATTAATCGGGGTATAGATTTTCTTGAATTCTGAAATTTCCTCCAGTCTCTTTGCAATTTCAGCCCGTACAGCAAAAAAATTACTCATCAAATACCACCCCTTCAATAGAGTTCAAAATGCTTTGCTCCTCATCCTCAGTAATACCAAGCCAAGGTCGACGTAGTATTTTGACCGTATAGGCTTTACCCATTGTTTCCTGCATAAAGTTTGAGCGACCACGTTTCACAAATCGATTGCCAACTTCACCAGTACGCATGTTTTGACGGAAGAATGTTTTTCGCGTTCTTGCTTCATGTTTGATATCACCACCAAAGTGATGAATCGCCCCATACTCAACATCTGTACCAATTTCCACACCATCCGCAAGGACGTTATAAGTAATGGAATTCATTAATCGTGAGGTATCACGCAAGGTGGTACCACCCTCACGCATTACTCTTACAGATAAGGGCCATTTCCCCTCTAGGCCCTCTCCACCTTCCCAGCGCGAACGAATACCATCAACAACAATGCTGCCAATGTTTTCAAATAATTCACTCTTGCGTTGTTCAAAATCAGAAAGGTTTTTAAGGATTGCTAGAATGGGTGAATCGCCATCAACATCAATTGATATTGCTACACCGCTCATAAACACCTCACTTCATGCTTGGCATCATGTCTAGAATGGCATCACCAAATACACCACCAGTGTATGAAGTACCGATCGGTGCTGTTGATGGTCTACCTTTGGGTTGGTCGTCCACGATTTCATTTGTTTCAGGCAATTGGATCTGCAAATGCGCCTTGTTGTCAGCCACACGTTTTAAGAATGCGATTGCATCCTCATAACGCTTTCGAACTTCTTCAGTTGGTTGCTGAAAGTAAAGACGATAACGTGCAATATCACACGCCATACGCTTTAAATTACTGGGCACATTGGGTAACGGCAGAGGATAACGATCACCGATATGACCGTTAATTTCTTCTGTTGCATCCTGGATTGCATCATCAACAAACGTAGGATTGGAGACCATAAGTTTTAAATTACCAATCTCCTCACCAAATCGTGCGACCAAATCTGCTTCAGTCGCGTACATAGATCACCTACTTGGTTTCATCAGCAGGTTTTGAATCTGCTTTAGGTTTAGCGGCAGGCTTTGCCTTTTCAAGCTCAGCAATCTTTGCCTTCAGTTCAGCATTAATCTGATCTGATTTGACCTTTTCCTCAGTCATCAGCTTGTTTGCTGCCGTCAGCTCGGCATTAGCCTTTTCAAGCTCAGCTAAACGTGCAGCGGTGCCATCCTCTTTAACATCTTCCGGCTCTTGATATTCCTCAATAGCTCCAGATGCCAAAAGGGCCTGAAGTTGTTTAGCTTCAAGCCCTTTGATTTCATCACCTGGCATAAAATGCCCGATGGATTGTTTGGCTGTGTACTTTGGCATGTCTTACTCCTTAGAGGGTGATAAAGCCAGTGCCACACACCACACCGTTTTTGTTAGACGGTACGACCAGTGGAGCTGATTCGGTCATTAGGAAAATGCCGCTTGGATCTTCACAGTACCATTGACGGTCAAAGTACTGTTGAGCTGCGCCATTGGCTAGCATATTTTTGATCTTACAATGGGCTACAGAGCCATTGGTATCAGAAATCAATGAGAAAAAGTCTTTAGGAATAAAACGATTCACTTGACCTTTTGATCGGTAAGTCGCGTCATATACCCAGAATTCGATTCCGTCAAAAGTACCTTTGAAAGTCGCTGACTCTTTAACACCGAAGCTCGGGTTAACTGGAACTGAAATACCGGCATATGGAGTGATGAATTCCTTTTTAAAGTCCGCATCATTCCATAATGCAGCCCATACCGAACCTGACATAATGGCTTTTTTGGCTTCACCACCATCAGCTGCTAACTGACGCTCAAGCATGCGTTTAATGTCATCAACAGGCTTAGCACCTACTTCATTCCATGCTGTAATTGGCGTATACGTCAAAGTTGCATCACGACGGTAATCCACTAGGTTGTATTCATAGTCATCGGAATGGAGTACATATTTACCGTTTTTCAGTAAATCGATAGCCATCATCAATACAGAGTTATCAATCGCATCATGGTTGCGCTTCATGACAGCGACTTGCGAAATCAGCATTTTTTCTTGATCAGATAATTGCTGATTACCTGTAGAAATGATCCCTGCGGTACGCAAACGCTCAAGCAAAGCAATTTCAAAAGTTTCTGCAGGTGTGACCTGATTTTTTGGTTTGTAGTAAGCCGGTTTGACGTGACGTACTTCACCAGATTGAGTCGTATCAAATGGCTTACCTGGTTGTTGTGGCGAAACCAGTGGAGCCAAATCATGTTCAGCTGATAATTCAGCCAAAGGCACATCGTCACGCGTGAACACTGGACGATTTGGGAATAGCTGATCTAAAAGCCATGTGTCCATTGGTCGATAGTTTGAGTGGATTAATGCGAGTTCACCCACATCAAGAAGTTCAAGTGGAGTACCTTCAATATCAAAAGCTTGTGGCATGTCATTTACACCTTAGAAAGTTCGATTTTATTTTTGGTTGCTTTAGCACGTGCTGCATCATATTTAGCAGTGGCAAGCAAAGTCCCGTTTAGTGATACAGCCTCAATATTGAAGACACCACCGAAATACATAGGGATCTCAATTCCATCTGCTGCCTTGATTGTGGCCTCTGCTGCTGTAACGTTCTGGCCACAGATTACATCCCACGTTTTCTCATCAGTGGCATGAGTAAGTACGTTAGCCTCTGACAACACCAGAAGATCACCGTATTTATATGCTGTGGCAGTTGTTACTTTTGCATTAGCGCGACGTAACTTTTCATTATCCAGAATCAGTCGTTGTGATGTGACCGAGATAGGCGGTACATAGTGAATAGCCATGAATTATTTCCCCTTTTGATTCGCGAATGCTTGTGCACCTGAAGTGAATTTATGTTGATCACCGCCACCTTGGTTACCACCTTGACCACCTACTGCTTGATGACTAAACAAATGGGCTAAATGAGGAGGAATGGTTTGTTGTTGCTGACCAGCTGGTGATTGTTGGCTGCCCGCTGAGAATTGACGTAGCTGCTTGGCTGTAAAAGCGAAAACCGAGTCATCCATATTGGTGTATGCAGTTTTATCTTCAGCACTAAACTGTGTTTTAAGTTCAGCTTCTAATGCAGCGATATCATCAGTACGCTTTTGTGCTTTAAATTTATTTAACTCAGCGAGTGCATTATCGCGCTCAGTCTCAGCCTGAGTTTTTGCGGCTTTCGCCTGCTCTAATTCGGTCACGTCTGTGTCCTCCTTGGTTGGGTTTGGATTGGCTTTGCCCGAGAAGGCTTTGATTGATGTATTGCGATCAGCACCGGTCAAGCAGATCGTAAATTCACGAATACGGTTTTGACGGAAGATTGTGATTGGGCCTTCAAATAATTGACCATTCACAGTTACTGTTTTGCCTTGTGAGACTTCTTCAACAGATCCCGGATCAATCATCATTGACATCTGGAATGGAAATCCATCATCAGAGTCTTGAACGATTTCCTGAGCTTTCGCATTTGTAAGAAAATCACCTGACACATCAATCTTTCCGTTTGTATCTACAGCTTGAACAACACCAATTCGACTTGAGCCAAAGTGCTCTTCAAGCAAGGCGGTTGGCTTATCAATCTCAATACCATCAAGATCAAAAACCACACCTGATCGGCCCCAAAACCAGTGACCATCTACACGACCGCCAGCATAGGCAGTACCTTTGAATTTTCGTTTTTGCCCTTCTTCGGCTTTTGGTACTTCAATTGCCGAGGCATTGAATAAATACTTCAGCCGTTCTTCATTTGGATCTGGCATTTTCATGCTCCATAAAAAAACCGCCAATTAAGGCGGTCATATTCATTCTAAAAATTAGTTCAATAAAGGGTTGAGTGTATAAATCATCTGCCCTTCAATTACTTCAATCGAAACCACCTCAAATGACAGGCCTATTGGAAATAAAACACCCTGTCTAGCATTAAGCTTTTCAAGATCAATCCCATGACCTTTAGCATTCTCAATCTTGATTACGATGTCTGAGGCTGAATCAGTCATCAGTAACGGTGAATTAAACTGAACTGTTTGACCGACCTGATATGCGGCAACTTGATTAAGAGTTGCCACACCCACCACGGTTGAGGCTGTATTGCTTGCCACGGCTTGAATCGCTTTCATGTCGTCAACTAGCCATCGTTTCAAAACATCGTCAGCCAGTGAGCTGGTAGCTGAATTTAAATAACCAGTCAGTGCAGCATCATTGCCTTGGACATAATCCAAGAAAGTTCGAATCGCACTTGGTCTTATCTTTGGATCGAGAGGGATAACCGTATTGGCCACCGTATCAAATAGGTCCCGCGTTTTATCATCCATCGGAGCAAACAGACTGGTGAGCTTTTTAGAAGCAGTCCATTCGGCTTTAATGACCTGTTTCTGTTCGAGCAAATACTCCTTATCCAATGATGAAGCACTGATCTTTTTATCGACCAGTATTTCTAACTCACCAAACTGTAATGGATGAGAACTCCAGTCCAGTGCCTCCGCAACTTCAGGTAACCTATCATCAGGTGTAATGCCATATTTCAATGCTTGCTTCTCGGTTAAAGCAATACAGCCACACCTACAACGGAATCCTAATGGAGGGTAATGTGTTAGCCAAAACGGATGATCTATCGGCAATACGATTCGATTCAAAGCCAAATGAGCAGGACGTACTCGACTATCATTGATAGCTGAATACATCAGATACGGTCGTTTAGCCTTGTTCCTTTGCTGCTGTTGCCACCGTCCATGACCATATGCATTCTGGATATTGGTACGGAATACATTGTCCAGGTAATGCTTTGGCAAAACGATTTCAGATTCAGCAATTAACTTTTGAAAGTCTTTGAAAGTTCCACCGTCGGCAATAGATTTATTCACGGCCTTAATGACAGTTTCAATCTGCTCAAGACTTGATAGAAAGCTAACCGTAGTTGCCATCTGCCGGGTCTTTAGATCCATTGAGTAGAACTCATCAGGCAAGACGATCTTTTTGTTGTGAGCGTATTCTAGGGCTTCAAGAAAAGTGACTGGTTGCATACATACACCCCAACACGAAACCCATCACAACTAAACAAACCATTATCACAATCAGCAAAAGCTTATTGAAATTTGCATATGAATCTGGATTAAAAGGCTTTGGCTTCCATCCTAAAATAGGCCTTCCAATTGGCAGCAAAGGTGGTGGTGGAACATATTCAGGTTTAGCTTCTTTATTGCAACTACAGGGCATGTACCCACCAGATTGAAAAAAAGCGCGTCTACAGGATTCACATTTTTCACTTACCATCACTTACCCTCACTTGCAGTCATATACCCCAAAATATCCGCAGCATATAAGGCTTGATCCAACTTGGCTGTAAACTCAGTTTTGGTGGCGTTCGGGATAAGCTGCATAAGATTGAACGCCAACACCTCTGGAGTTTCCGACGTGCTTGCTAACTGCCTAATCTCAGCATCACTAAGCAGCGTTAATTCACCCTGCCCGTCCGTCAGCTCTTCAACTTCAAGTTGTGCAGCAGATAACGTGTTGGTAGATGCCTTAAAGTTGAATGCTGTTTTAGGTAAAGCAGTGAATTGGGTATTAGTCGGCAATTGAGGGGACTCAGCAATATCCCCATCTTGAAGTCCGTATTCACGTTGAAAATATTGTGGAGTGAGGTTTGCACCTGCATTTTTCAACTTAACATCACGGTCAGCTTTCGGCGCTTCTAATGACTTCTCTTCACCGATGATAATTCGATGACGCTGCCATCCATTCAAATCACATAGCGCATTCAGAATGGCCTGAATAGTCGGCATGATCATTCGGATGTCAGCTTTATACTTAGAGTTTTGCACCTCTAAGTGAACTTCGCCTAATGCACGCGAACCCGATCCATCAGTTCCACTGGTAAGGGTTTGACCCAAAATAACCTTTTGAATACGTCGCTCTAAATTCTTATCAAAAGTTTCAAAGGTGGAGCTACTATTTCCATTGCTATTACCTCCGCTTTCAATCTTAACCTCATCATTACCACTTAAGGCAATCACTGAACTTGCATGAGCTTGTAACAATGCATCACGCATATCAGTGGTCTTTCCGACTGTTTTACCAACAAGCATTGGCATGCCGAACTTTTCAACGAATTTAGCCCAAAACTTAAAGCCTGCTGATTTAAAGAACCACACCCAATACAAGCGGCTTAGGAGTGCCTCTCCATATGGATTTTCAAAGGTGGATTTGCATCGTGTCAGGAAATGCTTAAAGCGCTGATCAACCACTGTATCTAGTTGTCGACCGTTATGATTCGCTAGAAGCATTAAACGACCATCATTTTTGGGCTCATACCATTGTAATGGTTTTTCACCAATCCACTTAAACCCAACGAATGGTGTAATCGTATCTCCATCGATATGTAAAATCGGCTCTTCAGGTTTGCTATAAACCGCTTCCAGTATCGAATAACCATACCAACGTGCATTTTGAGCACCCAATAGAATCTCTGACCACCAATCTCGCAGGTGCTCTTCAAGTATCTTCGACTCTGATCGATCCGCAGGTTCAATACGCCAAGGAGCACTTTCAAGTTTATCCTGACGTTTTTCGATAGCCTGATAAATCTCATCGTCATACATCATGACTTTGAGTCTTGCTCGGGTTACCCCTGCCTTACGCAAAACCTCATCACCATCAGGCATTTTGGTTAAATAATTTATTAAAGCATGTTCAGCCTGATGTGAAGACAATCCAGCTGAGGCAGGCTTTTCATTTTGCCGTTTATCTTTCTTTGCCATATAAAAACCTATGCCGCAGGCGGGCTGTAATTAATCATCACTGTTGCTTCCTCAACTGCATCAATCAAGGTATCCACTTGGTCGTCATGATCCTGAGTCATGGCCGCATTAAATGACTCGCACTCTTCAACAAATGGAGCCACCCACGGTGCACTAACTGGAAGCATGACAAATCGGTCATCAGGACTATTCTCAAAGTCATTTTCCAGTGGTACTTGAACATCCATAAAGCGTGTCAATTTATCCAAATTTCGCTGTACTGGGAGCACAGGTACACCTGCATAGGTTCCAAGATTTTGAATCAACTGTGTGCCATGTGCTTTGTCTTCAACTTTCATCCAGCGAATAGGTCTGGTTTCAAAGGTGTAATCTTTATGCTTATCGATAAATGTTTTTGCTTGCCGATTCATTTCGGGCGCTTCCCATTTACCCCTTAGCAAATCAATCAGGTATAACTTGCCATCAATGCCAAGACCAACGAGCAGGAATACAGTGAAATCGTTATGCTCTTTAATTTTTTGAGCTGTATCGACGTAGATCGCACGCCACTGCAATGCTGGTAATTCCTTATATGAACCAAACCACTCAGCTTTAATCAGATCACCACCCAGCTTTTTGGGTTGCTGCATATACTGACTACTGAATGTATATCGAGATACCGTGGCACCTTCTTTATCTTGACCGCCCTTTTCGAGTTGTAATAAGGATTTCAGTGTCTCTTTTTGGGGCCAATAACTTTGACGTCCCTTGTCATCACGCTCAATATCCAGCGGTACAAGCTTTTGAATATGCTCAGGCAAAGTGTCGATATATGCATCATCAATTAATGCAGGTATGGAAACCTGCTCCCAATCACCTGGTAAGTTTCCCGTCATTACAAAATTAGTCGGATCTTCAACATGCAATCTTTGCATGATCATAATGATTGGTGTATCGGACTTGGCTTTACGTGAATTGACTGTATTTAGGATCTTACGGTTTGCTGAATCACGTTTAATCTTACTGAAGGCATCTTCAGGCTTTAAAGGATCATCAACAATGATACAACCTGTAAAGCCATCATCTGCAAGAGTACCAGCACGACGACCAGTAACCTGACCACCCATAGAAGCAACGTAGATATGCCCTACATCGTAATCATCTACAGTAATTTTCCACTCTTTCTTAGAATCGGTACTATTTGATACCTGTAGGTTCCACATTGCCTGAAAATCTTTTGACTTCACAATGTCACGCGCAGTATCAGAAACACCTTCAACCAATGACTGAGAGAAGGATAAATACAGAAACCGTGATCGAGCATTCAGTGCCAATCCACGTGGTATTAAGTTGGTTGTTAATTCGGTCTTACCAGCACCGGGTGGAACATTTATGACTAAATTATCAATGTTCCCCTTGACGACTTCATCAATCAGCCAAGCTACATATTCATGATGCCAATTAACCATGAACTTAAAACCCATACGAGGCTTAAAGAACCGCCGAGTGAAATATAAATGCTCATCTTCACACAGCTTTTTTTCAACCTGTGTTTGCAGATCCATTTAATATTCCTCTTGAGCTTTCCTTACAGCTTCGTTGACTTGTTCCTGTGTTGCTTGAACAGTGGCTGTTTGAAGTGGACCACCATCTTTACCAGTAATCTCTATTTTCTTTTCATAGTGGCCTTTGACAATCTTCTGCATCTGATCAATCAATTTAATAGACATCACCACATTGCTTTTCTTAGCTACCAATAAATCACTAAGAATCTGCAACTGAACTATATCGTTAGCACCTTCTACGTTGTAGATCGGCTGCTCGATATACTTCTTTCGAGCTTCATGAAACATGTCAATGAATTCTTGCGATAAGTCAGCACCCGCTACCTTGGTTGGGTCATAGCATTCAACCTGTTGTCGAGATACATCAATCTTGAAATTTTCCTTGACAGCCTCTACTACCTGGGATGGTTCCATAAATTGTGCAAGTGAGCGAACTATAAAGGCTTTTTCGTGTTTTTTAAGTCTTGCCATAAGTCACAATCCGTCAAGGTACGTCAAGGAAAGTGGGCAAAAAAATTAACCGATGACACAGTTCCCACAACACGCAGCAATATTAGTTTCTGATACGAATGGTGCATTCTTGGCAATTTCCAAAAGTCGTTTTACTGACTCATCCGCACCCCATCGTTTTGTTTCACCAAAGAACACTTCCACATCGTGGCCAGCCAGATAATGCTTAGGTAGCCCAGTCATATCGCTATAGATAATTTCGCCATCTGCATCGCGTTCAACGCCGATGTGATAAAGCTCATGTTCAATCAAACGACAAAACTCACGATCTGAAGTTTGCTCACAAAATGCTGCATCTACCGTAATTAAGTATTGAGGTACAAATCCAAACCAGTCCCGCATCTGTTGTTCCTGGCGTGCTTTCTTCCAGCCACCCTGGTTAAACATCACTTTTTCACATTGACCCAGTACCATGCGTTTTTTAGCCACACATGCCGATGATGCCCATGCGAATGCTAAAAAGGTCTCGTCATCATGTAGCAGCTCTGCAATGTGATCATGATCTGGGTTATGAAGTTCACCACCAATGGTTAGCCAGTTTTTTACTACCCATTCTTTTAGATCCACGGCGGGTGCAAGCAATATAGCTTCTTGTTCTTCTGCTCGGTCAATTAGATCCGTTGGGGGAAATGGTCTGATCTGTTCCATCTTCTAATCTCTCTAACTGATTCTGAATCAAATTAATTGCATAACCAGATTCAATTTGATGAGGCTCAAAACGCACAAATGTGTAACCCATCTCTTCGGCAAGATCATACTTGTTAAATGAGTTTGCTATCTTTTTCCCACCACGACCAACTGACCATGGACTACCAACGATTTCAATCAGAAGCCTCAGCCTCACAACATAAAAATCGAAACGCCAATTTTTGGTTGATTCAAATTGAAACTTACGTTCATAACCAATGGCATGTTCTTCTAATTCTTGAAATAGTGTTTCTTCAGCTTCTAAATATTTTTCTTTTGCTTTAGGCAAAGGCTTGGTACGTGGTTTTGTTTTGGGTGGGCGTTTCTTTGTTTTCCAGAAGTAGTTGTTTACATCCATAAATTCTGCCCATTAAAAAACCCACCTAGGTAAGTGGGTTTGGTTTTATAGATCTTTTAATATTCCGTGCTTTCTGTGCCAATCCATCAATATATGAGCCTGAATAAATTTCTCTAATTTATTCAAAAGTCTTTTATGAATTTCCGCTCCCGCAATTATCCCTTTTTGCGTATCTAAATTTACATGTGTGAAATTATTTAATATATATTCAATAAATTGATCAGGATTACCATGCTGATCTTTATTATTTAAATAATACTCTCCAAGAGATACGACACAAAAAGCTTGTTTGGTTGTAACCACTTTTGCTTGTTCAAGTTTAATTTCAAAATCTTTCAAACCAATTAAGATCAATTTAGTTGCAATTGGATTTGATGTTTTTCCGTCTTTCACTTTAATAGAAGGCATTTAATATCCACTTAATAATATTTATTAAATTGATACTAGCACTATAACTTTAAAAGCAAAAATTGATAATCCCATCAACTATCGTATTTCTCGTAAATTCTTAATCTGCTCTTTTAAGCGAATCATAATATTGTCCATAGCAACCAGTTCACTATGTCTTAAACCTGATCTACTGAGATTCTGATATTTACTCAGTTCATCACAACAGAACTGCAAATCTTTTTTAGCTTGTACACGATCTGTCATGGGTACCACCAATAAGAAAAGAAAAACCCCTCAACATCTAGAATGCGAAGGGGCTTTTATGTGCCGTAATACGTCCGGCAATTGTTTAATTAACCTAAAAATTATAGGTTTTTTACTTAATTTAAATTAAATAAAGTTGATATACTATTAACATCATTAATACCTAATCTTTACAAAAACCATGAAATATATTTTTTATTATGTGATTTTTATCGTTCTTTTAGTTGCAACCACTTTAAGTTTCGCACTCGCAATATACTCAAAAGATATGTTTTTTTTCACACTTGCGGTTTTGCTTATAATGGCATCTTTCTTACTTTTTTTAGAGATTAAAAAAATAAGAAATGATCCATTTTCTGATTAATCCTAAGTATTTCATGTCTCGCAGAAGTTTATCTATGCGAGACTTATTTAACTTCTTTCATACAATCCCGACACACCTTGATTTCTTCATCATCAATCGTGTAGTCGATTTCAGTCGCGCCATGTAGGCCGAATAAACAGAATAGGAATTGGAGCATGACTTTTCTCCTAACAAAAAAAAGCCCACTCAGAGAGGTGATGTGGGCCTATAAACTAAGGACCGTGGAAGGTCATTCAGAAACTACAGCTGTTTCTAGCAGCAATCATGCATACTTATTCGTGAATTTTTTGTGAAAAAATTAATAAGAATTAAAAATAAACCAATATTTCATGAATCAACCCTAATTAGAATCTGGGTGGCGGCGTTCAATACAAACCACCAGGAATAAAGAAAACCGCCATAGGTGCCCCGATATTGCTTACACAAAAAACATTTCTCGGGGCATTAAAAATGCTTACATTTCTGTAAGCATTTGTGATGCTTCTCGTCTTTCCGAGTGTCAATCGTTTCGCTCAATTAGATGATCTATAACCCCACCTAACCTAATGGAAAAATTACTAGATATTTGCTATTCAATCAATCAGTTTATTTCGTAATTTTTTGATAAATATCACGTTTAATTCACAACTGATCTGATTTTGAATTGATCACCACAGAAGTCCTATGCTGTGGCCCATAGCTACTCCCTACTTTGATTGCCGCTGAATAGGCACAGTACTAATCAATTTTCGGTTTCGTTGTCATTTTAAGGCGGGGTATCACTCCCAATCAGATAATCACTTTCCTGCATATCCTATTCATGCTCGATGAACTGCATGGGTTGTATCCTCTCTCGTGGGATCTAAACGCGTTTGCTTAAACAGTCTTTATCTAATCAGCAAACTTTTGAAACTGGGCATGACTTTTCTCCTGGCATTAAAAAAGCCCACCTATTACTAAGTGAGCTTCTTTCTAACCATTTGCGCTGAATTAGAACTATTGTTTAAAAACAATACACATTTAATAACATGGTTACTGTTCAATAAGCAACAAAAAAGCCCACCATTTGGCGAGCTTTTAAATTAATCCAGTGCTTTACTTACACTTCGATCACTATAGCAGAAATATGCCATACCCCGTATTTACAGTCAAGCACATTCATCAACCAATATTTTTTTAGTGAATTTATCAAAAGTAAAATGAGGATAACGAGATTTTATAAATGCCAAGCCGCATTTAATGTCTTGCTGAATTTGCGAAATATACGTGTCACTGCTTGCGGCAATATCACGAATCGAATTATTCATCACATAATGCGACCAGATTGCGCCAATCCACTCCTCTACAATCTCATCATCAATAGACTGGATATCTAAAAACAACTTATGAATTGCGCGCGCCTCATTGTTATCAAGTTGGCAACACGTACCCTGGCGCTTAATACGTAAGCGATCCACAAGCTCATCATCCCCCATATACATCGCCATGAGTTCTTCACGCTGCTTTTGAGTAATACGCTTGGTCGGCATTGTTTTTACAATGCGAGTCATTGTTTCGTTATCCCCATTAATCCAAGCCCCAAGTTGACGCGACCAGTCTTCAAAGCTGAATTTAGACCAATCAACCGCCTGCATAATATGTTGTGTCTTCACCGCTGCATTCATCCCAAACCCCTTAAACTTTTTTAAAAACTACAAGCGCACCAATTGAATACCCCACCCCATAAGTGGACAGCGAAACAATTTCTAAATTAGATTTTTTAGCGAATTCATTGATTGCAAGCTCCAAGCTAAATCCTGATTTTTCATTAAATTCTTTTACAAATGTCACCATCCCAAATCCCCTACCATCTTCTCAATCTGCTTTATCGCTAAACCTGACTTCACTTGCTCTGTACTAAACCGTATTACTTGGTAACCCATCATTGTTGCCGAGTTATATTTTTCCATATCCCCAATGTATCCCTTACCCCTTGTATGCCTCCCACCACTCCAGATCCCACCTTCAACCTCAACCAGTATCTTTTTGCCAATAATGTGAAAATCAGCACTCCATTTTCGTTTGGGATGAAATTTAAATTCCTGCTCAAATTCAATTTTTAGCGTTTTTAACTGAAGGCTTAGTGTTGCTTCACCTTCACTTACAACCTTTTCACCTTTGACCTTCTTAGGTCGTTTGGTGGCAGTCTTACGACCACCGCCATACTGTTTGTGATATTCAGCGAGTGAGATTGATGTCATTGGCACCCCACTTCTCAAAAAAGAACACAACTGGATCAGGTTTGATTTCAATCAAGCCAAATCGGTGTAAGTGACGTGCATGAGTACTATCACGCAGCAATTGAACATCACGATAATGAGCGATTGAATTTCGCCAATGCTCCAAAGACATTGACGATTTATTTGAATTACATGGCACACAAGCAGGATTCATATTCTCAATAGTGTCTAGATGCGGTCTGGTCATTTCGCCTGAAATCAATTTCCCACCGCCTACATGGATAATGTCTCTTTTAACTGCTTCAATATGATCTGCATGCCATTTATCATTGAGTTCATCACCGCAATAAGCGCAATGACCACCAAATTTATTCTTAAGTTGCTCACGTTGAGCTTTGGATAACTTCATCTCTCACTCACCTTCGTATTTGGGCTGATGCGATTTTTGATGTCACTGCAATGGTCAGCTTCCAAACTTTTAACTTTCCGAATCTCATCGTTGAACATGGTTAAAAAATCAAACGCGCCACCACTCACCACAACAAAATCTTGATGAACCTCTTTTACTGTGTAGATTGTCGTATCAACAGAACATGTGTATTGCACCTGATCACCAACCACTAACCCCAACTTTTCGATTAAGTTCATGCCTTGCGCTCCTTCATCTCTACAACCGCCATTGCGCTAACAATTTCCGTATAACGCTGTTTTGAACACGGTCTGGTTTGATTTGTTATTTGCGATATGAATGCATGCGCCACTTTCAGCTCTTTGCATAATTCCTTGCCGCGACCTTTGTTTGCCTTACACCATTCAGCAATTTTCTTCACATCAACAATCGAAGCCTGGTCTTCAATTTGACGAGCTCGTTGTTTTGGCTGACTAAACATTTTTGGCTTTACTGGCAAATCAGATTCCGCTTTATTGACCAAGTGAACCACTCCACCCCTTGCCAAAAACTTCTCCATTTCCATATCAAGCTCAGCACGCAATTTACGTTTATCTTGAATGTATTTGGCTGACTCACCCACGTTTAGAAATTCTTGTTTTGATAGGTTCATGCGATAGCTCCAAATAATTCAGCCTTCAAATCAACAAGCAACACATGCTCACCAAGCGATTCAGAAGCATCCAGACAATTGAGGTACTGATTAGAATCTTCATCAAAGAAGTAAATCTGATCTTCTTCGGCAGCCACAAACCCATAAACCTTCTTGTCCGGGAAATAACAGTTTGGGCAACTAGCATTTGTTAATATTTGACTAATAACTAATTCAGCTACACCTTGCCCGCCAACTCTTTGAATTAAGCTCACACCCCACCCCCTACTTGCCCTAAACGCTGATCCGCCCAATTGCACTCAACTACCGTCAATCCGCCTTGCTGGAATCGAGACCAAAGACGATCACCTAAATCTTTTTGAAGTTCAGCCAATGTGAAATTAGAGATCAACATCGTTGGTTTCATTGCGTCATAACGCGCGTATAAAACTTTGTGAACCAATTCCAAGCGCTTATCCCGGTCATGCAATCCGTACTCATCCAGAATCAATAAATCGTATTGAGTGAATTCATAGATCACCGATCTTTCACTTGCGTCTTTGGTGTCCTTATCCCAAGCGCGCATGATTTTTTGGGCCATCTCTTCGCTTGTGATATAGCGAACATACATACCCTTGTTGAGCAACGTGCGAGCTGTAGCGCAACTTAAATGGGTTTTTCCTACGCCAGTCTTACCCACCATGACAAAGTTGTTCTTGGCGCCAATCAGGATGTTTTTAGCGTATGAGATTGATTGGTTAAGTGAGTTTTTCTGTCCTGCATGTTGAACAATGTAATTTTTAAAACCTGATTCAGCATGACGTTCTGGAAGCATGGCACCTGCAAAATGCTTTTCACGAACCATCCGGTCGATTTCTTTCTGACGGTTTTTGTTTTGAGCTTCCACCAAGTCTATGGCGCATTGCGGGCAAATCTGATTAGGACCTGCTTGAACCTTTGCCATGTTGTGTTCAGTGCAGAATGCTTGAACCTTCTGAAATCCGTCTGTAAGCAAAGCCATGGTATTCATACGAAATCCTCCGGTATTTCAACGTGGGTGACTTCACCTTGAAATTCAGGAGTGCTTGCCCATGCATCGTTGACGTTGCGGTTGTCTTGTTTTTCAGAAGTGGATTTTTGTTTTGGAGTGAACTTGCGTTTCATCCACTTCACAAAGTTTGCATACATTTGGCTGTCAGTAAGTTGACCTGATTTCAAACGTGGTTCGTAGTGAGCATTGATCTCAAGTAAGACTTGGTTGACCAGTTCTTGAGTCATTGGCATTTCGCCTGATCTTTGCAACCAAGAATTCAAAGAATGGAGATCAGGTGTCCAGAGATTTAAAACTGCATCGACTGAATTTTCTTGTGTGATTTCCTCTTTAAAGTTTTCTTTAATATTTTCTTTTAAATCTATTTCTTTTACAGAGTGACATTTGATGTCACTAGTGGTGGGTACATTTGATGCTACTGGTGTAGTAGCATTTGATGTCACTGGTGTGGTGACATGAGATGTAACTACATTTGATGTAACTACATGAGATGTAGTGACATTTGATGTTACTGCTTCAATAGAGATTCGATCATCTAGAGTTAATGTGTAGGCACTACTTTTGCCCATTGATTTGGTGATGCTGATTAGTTGAAATTTAGCCAAGTCAGCCATGCATTTGCGTACAGTTCTTTTATCCTTAATTCCAGTGATCTTCATTACTAAAACTTCACCCATGGCTTTTTGCTCAAGGTGAAATCCTTTAATGTGTCTATTCAAGAGAACGATGCATTTAATTGCATCACCGCTTAGTGCGGCTAAATACCCCTCATCACAGATGAAATTAGGTAAAGGTGAGTACCCCTCATCTTTCTTCGACATAGCTTGCCGCTCTAATTTTTTAGCAGTCGATGGATGCAACGGTATATCGTTGTCAATCTCCTGCCTTTGTGCTAAATTTGATTTCATGTTCATTTTCTTCTCTCCAGTCGAAGTGAATTAAAAGCCTGAGTCATCACCTCAGGCTTTTTCTTTTTGCGTAAATTTATGCATTTGCTTGCTTAAAGCCATATCCGCTGCTTTTGCGTTTTCAATAATCCGATTAAGAATTTCACTGGCTTCTGCATACTCTTGCGGAGTCACCATTCCATCTTCTAAAACTTCAAAAACTTTTTGATTGGCTTTACCTGTTTCAGAATTCATTTGAAGCAATGCTTCAACAATAGTCATTTGACGGTGTGAACCCTCTCCACCTGCGGGCATAAGAACAAAACCAAGCATGTGTGCCCAAACTTTCAGAACCACTGGGTTTTGTGTCAAAAGCATGATTGCTTCAAACTTCTTAAGACTTGGATCATGGTTTTCCATATTTGGATTGCCATAGTTGCAAATCGTCTTGTGAGCATCACCAGTGACTTGAGCAATATCCTTTGGATCAAATCCTTCTGACTGATTAATCATCTGGTGAATCGCTATTCTTGTTTCTTTCTTTAAAATCATGTGAATCCTTGAATTTGTTCACGTTTCTTTAAAACGATTACTGATTGATAATTGGTTTAGGCAGTTAAGGCTTGGCGATCCGCTTTAAGTTTGCCTTCCGTTAAAACTTCAAACGAGGCTTGAGTGCGCGGTGGAATACCGTTTTTTTCCCACTCGGTAATAGTTGAACGAGCAGCGGCAATCTTTTGGGCCAGCTGCGATTTATTTTTCACTTCATAAAAAGTGATTAGTTGATCGACAGTCATATTCAAAAACCTGAACTAAATAATTTCATTAATTGAACTACATGTTCAAGTAATTGTCAATTTACTTGTTCATAATTTTGAACATATATAAGAGAGATTTGCCATGTACCAAGCTGTATCGGATCGAATTCAAAAACGCATGACTGAGTTAGAGCTTTCTCAGGCAGATTTAATGAGAGCCACAGGTGCTGCAAGGGGGACTGTTTCCGGTTGGGTTAATGGTAGCAATAGCCCTAGCGCAAAGCACATAGGGAACCTATCTAGAGCTTTGAAAACAACACCTCAATGGCTTTTAGATGGGGTGGCAGTTCCAGAAAAAAGCAATGCAGATATGGCTAAGATGGAAGTGGGTATATACCAGGATGGTGACCCTGTTCCAGATGGTTATGTTGCTATTGATTATTATGAAGACGTGTTTGTTAGCGCAGGAAATGGCTACTTAAATCTAGAAAAACCAAGTAATAACAAAATGTTATTTCCTGTTGACTTGATTAGAGAGTGTAATGTCGAACCGTCTACCACTAAAGTAATTCACGTTCGTGGGGAAAGCATGTTTCCTAAATTGAAGGATGGGCAAGCCATATCAATTGATATGTCTGCCAGAACTATTTATGACGGTGAAATTTACGCTTTTCAGGTGGGAGATGACACCAAAATTAAATACCTGTTCAATTGGAATGAGCAAGGCAAAGGTGGATTTAAGGCTGTCTCAGCAAATTCTGATAAAAATCAATTCCCCGATGAGTATTACTCCCCTGATCGCATTGAATCGGAAGGTGTATCTATATTGGGACAATATTGGTGGAAACAGGTTGTAAAGCGCATTCGACGCTAACATAAAAAGGAAAATATAATGATCGCAACCCTTAATAGATCCAAAACTGCACTAACGATTAATCGTCAAGAATTTAAATTGGCATTAGATAAAATTGGCGCAGGAATTGATAAGCAAATAGCCTCGCTTAAAAAAGCCAAGCAAAGCTATGACGCTACGGAAATGGCAAACGAGGTCATTAGTGAAGCAAATATCTTTGAAGCTATTATTGAAGGCTTTAACGAAGCAGAAGAGACCAATCTAAAGCTGACTGACATAACCAACCTTGAAGTAGCACAAGGATGGATAGATGAATTTTTAGAAAAGTATGCAGATTAAGTAGTGACTGAAGCAAGTAGAGGTCACTATATGCAGCTTAATCACGTAATGAGAATGATTAATGAGTAAAGAATACAATTCCCTTGAAGTAAGTAAATACAACGAGTTAAGCAGTGATGAGCAAACTGCTATTCATGAAATGCTTATCTCTTATGTACGTACAAATGATTTCTACAATATTGTCCTGCTCCACGATAGAGATCCTTACGACCTAGTCAAGCTTGTAAGTATTAGCTTCGAGAATCAGGATGCTGCAATCTGGGTTCACTTCGAGACTATTACTGCTGAGAGACTGACCATGCCTCTCGATTTTATTTCAAGAATAGAATTATGTAATCAGGAAGAACTTTTAAATGCTATGAACCTGATGCGGTATGAGTTTGTTTAGGTTGTCTCGAGTTGTTTAAGAAAATAAGTTACTGGTGACTTTGTAAAAACAAACAGCCGCTATATACGGCTTAGGTTTAATTAATGAATCGCTAGATCATTATTAAAATATAAAAGTCTTTTTATATTATTTAAGAGAGCAAAGATGTCTATAGATGCTATAAATAAATTAAATGAAGAAATTGAGCAGCAAATAATATCAAACCAACAGGAGTTTGATTTTGATATTCGAGAGTATCCTTTAGAATTCCTGCAACAACAATTTAACCCCCCTATTTCTTCTGGTAAAGAGCCAGATTTATATATTCCAGATTATCAAAGAGATTTTGTATGGAGTCCTAAACAACAATCCCTATTCATTGAATCATTACTTATCGGGCTGCCAGTACCCTATATTTTTGGCGCTGATGTTGCTGATTATGAGGATGCTGGTGATGGTCGTGTAGAGATTATTGATGGAGCTCAGCGTATACAAACAATAGACGCGTTTATAACAGGTGCGCTCGTACTTCAGGAGATGGAGTGTTTGCCTCTATTGAATAATAAAAGCTTTAATGATCTCTCTACCCCAAGAAAACGTCGATTCTTAAGAACAACTATAAGAATGATTGAGCTTCAGAATATTAATGAGGATGCTAGGCGAATGATGTTTGATCGCTTAAATACAGGCGGATCGAAACTAAGTGAAATGGAAAAAAGAAGAGGAATCTCGCAGTCAAAATTCTTACAATTTGTTGATGAGATTGCGAAAGAGAATCTAGTAGTAAGCTTAACCCCCCTGCCTACTTCAAAATTAAACAGACGAGAACGTGAAGAGTATGTTTTAAGATTTTATGCATATTTATATAATTATCAATCGTTCGTTAAAAGTGTTCAAAAATTCTTGAAAGAGTCCATTCAATCAATTGAGGATGATTTTATACGTAATGAGCCACAGCTTAGAGAGATACTATTTAATACTTTTAATTTTGTTAATAATAATTTTAAAAGCGGATTTAAAAGGAATAGTACTGTTTCTATTGTTTCTAGGGTTAGATATGAGGCAATTTCTGTAGGCTGTGCTTTAGCGATCCAGCAAAACCCTTTGATCGCCAATAAAACAGATGTTAATACAAGCTGGGCTTTTGAAGATGAATTTTTATCTATGATAAGATCCGATGCTAGTAATTCAAAACCTAAGGTTATTTCTCGAATTGAATACGTTCGCGATAAGATTTTAGAGGCGATTTAAATGTCTGAATTAACAGTTAATAATCCGGAACTTTTAGACGCTTATATTGACTATACTGATAAACTTCAAGATATTAGCGATTATTTAGAATTAACAAATTTATTGGACAATATTAGAAGTCCACAATTGATTGGTGAGGATATTATTACTCAAGATCCTAGATCTTTATCAATTCAAAGGAATTTAAAAAAGACATTAAGGTCGACCACCTACTTATTACTCTACAATCTTATAGAATCAACAATGACAGCTTGTATAGATGCCATCTATTCCACACTTAAGCGATTAGAAATACATCACCATGCACAACAAAGCACTGATTATTTTATTTTTCATTTAAGAGAGTCAATTAGGAAACATGTACTTAAGCAATATGGGTCTATTTTTTCTAACGACGGTATCGCTGAAATTTCAAGCAATCGACTTAGTGTCTTTAATACCATTATTGACAAAGGGTATGATAAAAAATCTCTTTTTAATGGAAATATTGATTATGCTCTAATAAGAGAAGAGGCTAAAAAGTTTGGTTTTAATGTGCGCCCACTTAACCCACCTAATGGTCTGTTTGACCCTGAAGATATATTAAATATTAAAACCAATAGAAATATTTTAGCACATGGAGCAGAAACATTTAGCGAGTGTGGGAATCGACTTTCTATTGGTGAAATGAGTAAAAAATTTACCTCTACTGTTAATCTACTCAATGCAGTATTTGCAGCTATTGATAATTATTTGATAAGTGAGGCTTTTTACGAAACAGCCTGAATAAAAGATAATCCAACAATTTCTCCCAATCTAACAGGAACAGCATTACCGATCATACGCCCAACCCCTTTAAAACTTATTTGTTTAGGGGTTTCTGTAAATTGATAACTTATAGGAAATGTTTGAAATAATGCTGCCTCTCTTAAGCTAATACCCCTATTTTGTTCCGGATGACCAAAACGCCCATTGCCAAAACCATAGCACAAGGTAGTCATTGTTGGTGCAGGCTTATCCCACTCCATTCGACCATACACTGAGGGATAGGATTTTCCTGAATCCTTTTTGTGGCAATCTGCTCGCAAATCTATTGGCCAATCACGCCAAGTACCACCTGGCTTTGAATGCTGTATTCTCTTTAAGTTAATTTCACTTAAATTAGCCGCCGCATGAAGCGGATCTTGATTTGATTTTTCTCCCGCTTCTAATTGCTCTAAGTTTCCAATTACCTCTTGCACCGTTACTGGTATTTTATGAGTAGGTGGAATCAAAGAGACTTCCCCGATTTTTGAGGCTAATACAACGTGGCGCTTTCTAGTTTGTGGAATGCCATATTGAATACATACAACCTCTTTAGAAAAGACCTCATAACCTAATAATTGCAATTCTTCTATAAAGTCCTGATATACCTTATGTCTTATTACTTCTGGAACATTTTCCATAGTTACCAGTTCTGGCTCGATTTCTTTGATCAAGCGTGAGAAATGGTAAAGTAGCGGCCATTTTTTATCTTTAGTAGTATCTTTACCTTGGTTATAGGTCGAAAAGGGTTGACATGGGGCACATCCAGCAAGCAAGCGAATACTACCTTTCGAATACCATGAGGAAATTTCAGAAGCTGTAACCTCAGCCACATCTTTATGAATGAAGGCTGCATTATTATTGTGCTCATAAGCATAACGACATTCATTAGCAATGTCGTAGCCTGCTTTGACTTTAATTCCAGATTTGATTAAACCTGCGGTCAATCCACCTACACCACAAAATAAATCTACTGCTTCAATTTGCATATTTAAAACAATCCTCGCCTCAACCTATATGATATATGTTTTTTCATTTGACATCGAGGAGCTAGAAGAAATATTTAGCGCCCTTTTTAATTTTTATTTCCAACCCATCCCTGTGATGGGTTTTCTTTTGCCTATTAAAACATAAAGTTCAGTTAATTGAATATTTAATACATTATTTATTGAACACACTATTGACAATTTAGTTCAATTAATTGAACATGTATCTCACAAACAAAGAAAAGCCCCAACGTTGTTCTAGCAACTTGAGGCATGACCCACACCTTACTTGTGAGTGAGATTATTATGACCCAAATACCATCCCACAGTCAAACCCCTGAGTTTGGCCACATCCCATCAACAGGGATTCTTCGTCAGCAACCACCGTCAAGTGTGCAGATTGCTAAATCAAATAAACGTGCTAAAGCGAAAGTTTGGATGCAGGACACCTTAGCAGTTGTGGTGATTCTAGGAACTATCGGCTCAGTGCCTTTCATGGTTCGCAGTTGTTCAGAAGATGTAGATCGTCAAGAACAAAATGCGGTTAAACACCAGTTGCAAGCTTCTAATGGAGGGAATCGCTAATGACGACTTCTAATCAAAAATTCGCTGAATACCTGGGTGAAGATGAACAAGGCAATATGCGCCTTCGTCTAGGCACCAAGTTCGCTGCAATCTATGTCGAGAAAGGCAAAGATATTTACAAGGAAACCGCTAAAGGTCCTGTGAAAGTAACCCTGGAAGAACTGGTTTCTAAACCGTGGATTCGTGAAAACTTTGACCGTGAACGTGCATTCCAACGTCATAAAGCTTTGGCCATTGGTTTGCAAAGTTCGCATATTCCATCATATGAGCGCAAAGCATTTAACCGTGCAAAAGGTACGCATGGTTGGTCTAACACACGTGGCTGGAACTGAGGGGAATTATCATGGCTTTAAATATTATTCCTGCTGACCAAGCATTATTGGTTCAAGCAATTATCGTTTATCTATATGCGGATCCAGGCTTAGGCAAAACATCAATCGGTTTCACTGGTGACAAAGCAATTTCATTCGACTTTGATAAAGGTTCACATCGTACTGGTGAGCTTCGACGCGGTGCTGTTGTTCAGGTTAACCAATGGGCAGATGTTGCAAACCTGACTGCTAAAGACCTGGAACCCTATAACACCATTGTGATTGATACCGTGGGCGCAATGTTAGAAAGCATTAAGACTCACCTTATGCTGAACGCAACCAATAAACAAAAAGATGGTTCACTTAAATTAAAAGCCCAAGGCTTAGCAAACAATATCTTTAAGCAATACGTGAATAGCTTTATTGCTTCAGGAAAGGATGTGGTTTTCATTGCTCATGCATCTGAAGACCAGAGTGGTGATCAAGTGATTTATCGCCCTGATCTAGGTGGTAAGAATCGAAATGAACTTTATCGTATTGCCGACATTATGGGGTATCTAACAACAGTTACCACTGGCGAAGGTAAAAATGCTCGCGTCATTAGCTTTAGGCCTTGCCCTACCCATCATGCCAAAAATGCAGGTGGTCTCGGTGGTGATACTGGTGAAGTTTGGGTGCCTGATCTTAAAGAAAATCCAAATTTCTTGGCTGATTTAATAAAGCAGGCTAAAGATCATATTAATACGCTCACCCCTGATCAACTTGCAACAATGAAAGCTCAAGAGGAATTGCAAAACTGGGAGCAAAGTTGTTCTGAAATCCAACATGCGGGTGATTTAACACAGCTCACTGAGTCATTAGATAAGTCGCATATTTATTACCAATCTATGCGTCAAATCATGCTTAAAAAGGCGAAAGAACTAGGCTTCACTTTCGATATTAATTCTAGCCGATGGATTAACCCAGCGGAATTTCAGGCCATTTCAGATGAACAACGTGATCAGCTACAAGAATTCATAAGCGAGCGTGGCCTTGATATTAAAACTGTTTGTGAGCACTTAGGCATTGATGCCTTGCTTCAAATTGATGTTGCACAACTTCAATCAGTTCATCAAGAAATTGACGATTTAGCCAAACAGGGTCTTAGCTCATGAACACATTAATTCTCGATACAGAAACCCATGCACTAAATGGCTATCCAATTGAAATCGCTTTCGCACCTTGCTCTTTTGAGCAAGGAGTGTTGGTGATTCACCAGGATCAAGTTTTTGATGAGTATTTTTCTTGCCCTGAGCCAATTTCACTGGGTGCCATGGCTGTACATCATATTCTTGAATCAGATATTGCTGCAAAGCCTTCATATGACACCTTTCGTATTCCGGAAAATGTTGAATACCTGATTGGCCACAATATTAATTACGACATTGAAGCTGTCCAGAAATGTCAGCCCGACTTCAAAGTAAAAGGCATTTGTACCCTTGCCCTTGCTCGTATGATTTGGGATGAATTGGAAACCCATACTCTTAGCGCACTGTATTACTTCGTCATGGAAGATAAGCAGTCAGCTAAAAAGCACTTACGTAATGCTCATAATGCAAAAGCCGATATTTACTTCACTGGTGTGATTCTTCGGGCGATTGTTGAAAAACTAGCGGTTAAGGATATGCAATCTCTTTATCTAATGTCTGAGACTGCCCGAATTCCTAAGCGCATTAATTTTGGCAAGTATAAAGGCACTTTAGTTAAAGACCTTGATCCGGGCTATATCTCATGGTTGCTGCGTCAAGATGACTTAGATCCTTATCTTGAAAAAGCATTAAGGAGCAAAGCCGCATGAAAAAAGTAGTCAAACCAAAGAACCTGATCGCCTTCCGTATTTGGCTTGAAAAGTTGGGATATTCGGTGAAGCAATTAGGCAAAGGGTTCACAGCTAACACCTCGGATCGCTTTATTAAGAAACGTCATCAGCATGTATTGGTAACTGCGGATTTGGGTGGGAATCAAGCGGCTTATGAGCTTGGTCAGGAATTTGAAGATCATTTGATCAGTATTGATTTGAAGGTGGCGTGATGGGTATTCAAAAAGAAAAGGAATTATATCTCGCGGAATTACTTGAGCGTGGAGCCTTAAAACAAGATGAAATTGATGATCTTGATTTCAAAACTGAAATTAGTGCTTTCCATTCAAGCTATCTTTCAGCTCGATTCATCGACAATATTAATTTTGGTTGGTCAGCATGGCAAGCCGCCAAAGCCCAAGCGGTGCCGGAAGGGTTTGTTTTGGTGCCAAAATTATTGAGTGATGAACTGGCAGATGAATTAGCAATTGATGCCTTTAATAATATTCAAAGCATGTTTGATTATGAGCACAGAGGCTCAACAGCCACACACCGGGAAGAAATTCGATTGAGATGGTGCAAAAACAAAGCTAGAGACTTTCAAGAAAACTACAAGGCCATGATCGAAGCACAGGAGCAAAAGGGATGAAAGACTTTTACTGTCCTTATTGTGAGCATGGAATGGATAAAGATGAAGTCAATGTTCATGAAGATGATGTTTTAGGTGAATGGGAGGTTGAATGCCTTGAATGCAAAAAGACTTTCGAGCTTACAGCAGAACCCGACATTCTTTATTCAACTGCTGAATTGGAGCCAACCAATGACTGAAAAATTAGAACAAGCCAAAGACCTCATTGAATCGTTGGCCGCTCGGAAAATTGGTGGTACTGGCATTGAGTTGAATAGTGAAGAAACTGAATTGGCGTATGAAGTTTTTAACGATTATGTGATGCGGAATGAATTGAAAGGCGTTGATGTGAAGTTGCCTTTTGAAGTAATCCAAATTTTGAAGGAGACTCCCTGATGGCCTGCCTTATCAAAGTATCGGAATTTATTAAGCGAGTTTATGGAGAAAAGGATTCAACCCCTCCTACTCCACAAACCATTACACGTTCTTGCCGTCGTGGTGAATTGCCGGCAGAACAGAAAGGTAAGCTTTGGTATATTGATTGGGACATATATCAAAAACAAACTGGCGATGATCTTATTGATCGAGTACTTAATAGCTGAGGTATGCCATGGCACGACCACGCGCTAAAAGAAACAAAGACTTGCCACCCAATCTTTATCGTAGCGGTAACAATACCTGGCGTTATCGCCACCCTTTAACTGGTAAATATCACGGTATGGGTGATGATAAAACTAAAGCAGTAAATGCAGCTCGAAAGCTTAACGATATTTTAACCCCAGCAACCGATCTAGTATCGGTTGTCATGGGTGAGATAACTTTTGGTGAATTTTCTCAAAAGTTTTTAACTGAAAAACGTCGTAAAGATGGCCGGCCACTCGCTGACAACACAGTAAGAAGCTATAGCCATAGTTTAAATAGATGTACTGAGTGGGAAAATGTTGCACTTTCATCCATTACTTTGTTTATGGTTAATAAACTACTTGAGAGCCTACCTGCATCAACAAGTATTGAAACTCGTAGTTTACTCATTCAAATCTTTGATTTAGCAATAAGTAAAGGCCTTGTAACCGATAACCCTGCAGCCCAAACTATTAAGCGATATCGAATTAAACAGCGTAAACGCCATACATTGGAAGGCTTAACAGCTATTCGAAATGTATCACCTCAGTGGCTTAAAAATGCAATTGATTTGGCAATGCTTACAACCCAGCGACGCATAGACATTATCAATATGAAATGGACTGATATTAAGGATGGCCATTTACATGTTGCACAAGAAAAAACCACAGATGATCCAGAAGATGAGTTTGAATTATTAGAAGGTGCTGGGTATGTACGGATTAAAATTAATGATGAATTACAGCGTGTTTTAGACCGCTGTAAAGATAATGTTTTAAGTCCATACATTATCCATAGGGTACCGAAGGGGAAAACTAAAAACCGTGGCCAAACTAAAGATCATTGGACGCAAATAGAAGCTCAATACGTTTCTAGAGAGTTTTTGAATGCGAGTAGAGCAGCCAATGCTTATCCTGAATTAAATGGTCGCCAACTACCAAGCTTTCATGAAATTCGAGCCCTATCCATTCATTTGCATAAAAAAGCAGGTAAATCAGCCCAAACGTTGGCAGGTCATGCAACAGAAAGAATGACTGAAGTTTATGCATCAGGACATGAGATTATTTGGAATGATGCGGATGTTGGTATTGATCTGCCATTTGATGCAGATTGATCAACAAAAAATTAAAGCCACTTTTATAAGTGGCTTTTTAATTGGCTGAACTGCCTGAAAAACTATCTGCAAAACTATATTGCAACTTATTGTTTTCTATAATATCTATAATTGCTATTTTTCCTATATTTTACAGGAATATTAGCCACCTAATTTACATATAAAACAAAAGCTTAGATTAATTAAAAATGTATTTTAAATAAACATCAAGCATAATCAATCATCAGCAGTTAATCTCTCGCTATATTGTACGCATATATGCCACAGATAAAAACCACTGATGATCAATAGATCAGTGTTCAAGCCACTAGATCCTTATTTCACGTTAGCTGAAACCATATTTTCAGGGATCACCACGGCATCAAACTGTTCTGCTGTCACCAAGTTCAATTCAACTGCAACCTGTTTTAAGGTCTTGCCTTCTTTATAAGCTGTTTTTGCCACTTTTGCTGCATTTTCATATCCAATTACCGGGTTTAAAGCAGTGACTAACATGAGTGAATTATGTAGGAAATAATCAATTTTTTCACGGTTTGGCTCAATTCCCACAGCACAATGATCATTGAAACTATTACATGCATCACCCAGTAATTGAATCGATTGCAATAGGTTAAATGCAATCACTGGCATGAATACATTTAACTCAAAGTTACCCGAAGCCCCTGCAACATTAATGGTCGTATCATTACCCATAACCTGTGCCACTACCATGGTCATGGCTTCACTCTGGGTTGGATTGACCTTGCCTGGCATAATGCTTGAACCAGGTTCATTTTCAGGAATACGAATCTCTCCAAAACCACAACGTGGCCCACTGGCCAACCAGCGAATATCATTGGCAATTTTATTTAAACTGACTGCTAATGTTTTTAAAGCACCCGACGCAAATACCGCAGCATCACGCCCTGCTAAAGCTTCAAACTTATTCGGTGCAGTGACAAATGGCAAATCGGTTAATGTCGCCAATTCTGCTGCTGCTTTTACTGCATACTCCGGATGTGCATTTAAGCCAGTCCCGACAGCCGTTCCTCCTAAAGGTAGCTCATACAACCCTTCAAGTGCCTGATGTAAACGTTTCAATCCGTGGTCAAGCTGTGATACATAGCCACTAAATTCTTGCCCTAAAGTTAACGGTGTTGCATCCTGTAAATGTGTGCGTCCAATTTTAACAATATCTGAAAATTCCTTCGATTTTTCGTCTAATGTATCGCGTAAACGTTGTACTGCTGGAATGAGCAATTCGTTCATTTGCAGGCTGGCTGCAACATGAATGGCGGTTGGAAAAGAATCATTAGTGGATTGCGCACGGTTCACATGATCATTCGGGTGTACTGGCTTTTGCGAACCTAAAGGATTGCCCAGTTTTTGATTGGCAATATTGGCGATCACTTCATTACAGTTCATGTTGCTTTGCGTACCTGAACCGGTTTGCCAGACCACCAATGGAAACTGTGCATCCCATTTCCCAGTAATCACTTCTTCCGCTGCATTGACAATATAATGTGACAATTCATGCGGAATTTGATCTAACTCGGCATTGGTGATGGCTGCCGCTTTTTTTACCAGCCCCATGGCCCGAATCATTGGTCGTGGTAAGCGTTCTTGCCCAATTTTAAAGTTTTGCAAACTCCGCTGTGTTTGCGCACCCCACATTGCTTCACTCGGAACTTCAACATCGCCCATTGTGTCGTGTTCAATACGTCTTTGCATCCTCAACCTCATTTCAATCTAGTTATATAACTTTAGCCAATTCATCTGTTTTGACATATTTAATGATCTTAATCAAATGTCTTATAATTATAAATGATTATTGTTTACAGATAATTTTTTTTAATGTCCTTTTAGTGTTTGCTGATAAAATCGCCAGGAATCTTCTATCATTTGGGTAATGGTGCGTTTAGGCTGCCATTTCAAAATTTCATGCGCTTTGCCTGTGGTTGCCCCAATCTGGTCTAATTCAGCATAAGTATAAAATGGTGCATCTATAGTTTTAATTTCGCTCTGGGTGACTTTGGCGACTTCGCTCAGTAAAGCACGAATGGACATATTCTGCCCTGCAATATTAAAAGCATCACAGGTATAAGGTTGAATTCTAAGCCATTGCAAAGTCGCTATAATGGCATCACAGCAATCCAACACATGTAAAAAACTGCGTTCGACGGTACGATCTAAGGTATGAGCTTGCTGACGTAACTCAATATAATCTCGTTGTTTGGCGGCAGCTTGCAATGCCAAGGGAATAATATTTTTAGGTAAAGGTGCCACGAACTCTCCTAACACCGCATGTTCAAAGGCACCTGCAATATTACTTAATCTCAAGATTGCAATTTTCCATTCACTGTCTGTTAATGCAGTATCTCGGATGATTTCTTCTGCCATTTGTTGCGACTTGATATAAGGATTCGGATAAGAATAGTTAAAAGGCATTTCTTCTGACAGGGTTGAACTTGACTGTCCATATACGGCCAAACTGGATAAATGGATTAAGGTTCGGACTCCTGTGCGCTGCATAGCACGCAGCAAACTCATAATGCAGCTCACATTATCGTTATAGTATTCCAGTGGTTTAAGTGCCGATTCCTCAATTGATTTAAAGCCTGCGGCATGAATGACCGCTTCTACAGAATATTGTTCAAAAACTTTGTTTAAAGCGGGTGTATTACGAATATCAATTTTGACAAATGGCACATACATACCGGAAATAAATTCGAGACGTTCTAAGGTTTGTAAACTTGCATTGGATAAATTATCAACAATAATGACTTCTTGCCCATGCGCCATGAGGCTTAAAGCAATATGTGAACCAATAAAGCCTAAACCACCAGTCACTAAAATCATTGTTTAGATACTCCTTATATTAATCAGTATCTTATATTTTATAGATGTATTTTTGGTGTCCTTGCTAACTTATCCACAGATACTATAAATAAAAAACCGACTCAAAATTTCTCTTGAGTCGGCTAGTCTGCAAGAGAATTATAAGATTATGTTAAAGGCTTAGAATATTTCATGTGTTGCAGTTATGACTATTAACTGTTGTTATTTATGATAAGAGATAATTACTCATTGAGTAGTTTTTATTCAGACGATTCTTCATTAATTTTAAATGAATTAAGACTATTTTTATATTAAAATGGTTAAAGCCCCGACTTGAGAGCTTTTAAAAAGTCGATCTGATTGAATAATCTTATATTGTAAACTTCATAGTTTTGCGTCATCTGTATTCTGCAAGAATTTTAAGAAAAATATCTAAAAGCTTTCATGCTTGTGTAATTAGTCTTGTAAAAATTTCAATTAAACTTGTCTATTTTCAATATATTCTCTGCTTATAAAAATATACTTCGATGGTTTTTGACGTTCTAACCTTTACTGTTTAATTTAGACAGAGGGCAATACAACAAAACAATATTTAAAAATTTTGTCATGCTAATAACAATAAAGAGAGTCTTTATTGTCAATAAACCAGGACGGAAATAATAATGAGCAAAATCAACAGACTAAACAGGCAGATTTAATCTTTGAAAGTGCTACAGTTTATACTGTAGATACTAAGGATGCTGAAGCTCAGGCAGGTGCGGAAAAAGATGGAAAAATTGTTTATATGGGTAATGATGCCGGGCATAAAACATGGCGTGATTAAGATACACGCGTGATCAACTTACAAGGTAAAACTTTATTGCCAGGCTTTATTGCTACTCATAACCATGCATATCTTCGTGCAGAATCGATGTATTGGGTAAACTTAGCAGCGCCGAGTCTGGAAGGTTATAAACAAGAAACTCAAGCCTTTTTAGCCACACGTCCAGATACTAAACAAATTCGTGGTGTCGGTTGGAATTTGAAATATATTCTTGAATAGGCTGAGGCAACAGGCCGTTCTCCAACACAGTTAAAAACTGTTCTAAGAATAAAATCAGGACATAAAAAAAGGCGCTAATTGAGCCTACTTGAGTTTTCAAGCCTGTTTCCAGTCTTCAATTAATTTCATTTTAAAGTTTCCTCAAGTTGTGTGATTTTTTCTTTCATGAGTGATTTGAATAATGGATGAACCAACTCAGATGCATGCGGCGATAAGCGAGATTCTTGAGTCATTTCCTTTCCTGTAAGCAATAAAAGAACATCTAAGAAGTGGACAGACATAAAAAACCGATCTCATTTGGGTTGGCTTACATTTTCTAGATATAGGTACAAATAGTTATTGTGAGCAAAATTGTTAAGAACCATCATGCTTGCATTTTTCATAACTCCATTCGACACCAATGGGTAGTTGGATAAAATATTTCATAGGAAATATGTTTTCCTCTTTACTTTCCGGTCCAGTGAAATCAAAAACCCCCAGTGTTAGGTCACTGGGATTTTCTTTGGTTAATATAGGTTTAGGGAGTAAAAAAGCAGCCTAGGGTGCCTTATATGCAGTCTTAACTAAATTATTTAATTTCAGATTCTTCAATATTTTTAGGTAAATTAAGACTGACTTTGAAATTTCCAATTTCATTCTCATCTCCCCAATCACCATATATTAATGCTGTAACTTCAATTGCTGCATCTTCAGATAAGTTCTTATTATTTAATAATTTTAGAAATTTTAGAGCATCATCGTCGCTCAAATACCCCACTTGAATATCATTAATAAGTACCATAACTGCATGTGTATATTCAGTATTGGTGAAGTCCTTCACCAAAAGCGCAGTAACCACTTTGCTTACTGAATTTTCAAGCTTTGGGCCTACTATTTCAACTAATGGCTCTTGGTGATCTCTTTCACCAATAACGCTAAGGGTAAATTTATTTTTTGAAACTTTTTTAATTTCTCCACCCAATTTAAATTTAGTATGCGCACCTACCATAACAAAAGCTGTGACAGCTATGATTATTACTATTAAAAAGATTAGCCCCATAACTACTACTCTTTTATTTGTGCGATTTGAGTTTATGAATTTAACATAGAAAAAAATGATTTTTTTAGCCCCTAAGGAAGCTTCTTAGGGTATTTGTGTTTCTAAATAAATTATTTTTATTTGGACACATTAAAAGTAACCAATTTAAAAGAAAATTAACCAAAAAAATCACTAGATAATCGCGCTTACATAAACTTGTAGCGCTCTAACCAAAAGCTTGATTATTTTACATATGCAGACATAGCTCATACTCAATCAGATAATTTTCTTCTTTACCCTGAATTTAAGTTTTAGAAACATAGAGGAAATTCAAATGAAAAAGTATTCAAAAATTCTAATACTATCTTTACTGGGATTCACTGGAACTGCTGCTCTAGCAGATGAATCAATTCCACCAGAAGCTACTGCAGCAGCAGAAGCCCAACAAGCTGCCCTGGATTACCAACACCAACAGGACAATCAATCTAAAACACCGAATGAATAAATTAAAGCCCTCTATTTGAGGGCTTTTTTAGAGCTAAATAAACTAACTCCATCTTCGCTTGCAGGTGTTATTCCATGCAAACTCAAAGTTTTCCGAATCTGTAAAGCCTTCTATAAGAACAATATTGCGATCTACCATAATGAAACGTTTAAAGCCAGTGTAGGTATCGCGCTTTTTTATGTAATTAACCTCGCCACATACCCCTAGTTGATTCCGGAATATTACTGAATCTGGGCCTGGTAATGATTTTCTAAGAAAATTTCTTGACTCTTCTTGTTGCCTTTCTTCTAGCGCTCCAAGAGTGGATATTTGATTATCTGCTTCAACTTTGCTGCAACTCGCCATACCTATTGCAAGTGACAGTAAAATTTTCTTCTTCATAGTCCTTCCTTTTCTTGACGGCTCACCTTACCTTTATTTTTCACATAAAAAAACCACTCCGAAGAATGGTTTTGTATGGTTATGTTTACACTAATTGAACATTTGCCCCAATTGGTGAATAACCAACATAAGAGCAAGAGCTGAAGATGATGTCGCAAGCATTTCTACTTTATTCATAATAATTCCCTCCTGCTTTTATTGTTCTATTGTTATACATCATAATAAGAATTGTTATCAAATTCAAATGCAACAACACGTAAGTATTGGAAGCTTATTCAAGCATTAAAGAACCTCCTGGAGGAGGTTTGTTTTTAGAAGTTGTATCGAATACCTGCTTTATAGATTGGCATTTCATTGCCTGATAGATCAAAGCCCTTCTCATAAGCATTCTGCGGACTATCAAGCGTAACTTTGTGCAACGCTCTAAATTCACCATCTTGAACAGGTGATCGAATCACGACTTGCTGAAGTTGTTTCACCTACAATCTTTTTAAGGTGGTCATCTACTGTTTTAAGCACATCAAGCGCAAAATTAGATGGTTTGTTTTCCAAGACATTTAATACTACCTCAAACTTGCCTACTCTTATTTCATAAATAAGAGTGCCATTCTCTATAATGGGATTCCCATCCACTGCTTGTTTATGCTTTATGAGATAGCCTTTATTTGTGTCGCAAAACATCACATGTAGTATCTTAATGTGAATTGAATAGCCACCGATTTTGTAGACACTCTTTAGTTAGATAAAATGGCTAATTAACGAGGTGTTTATGAGCAGTAGCAAACGATATCCTGAAGAATTCAAAATTGAAGCAGTAAAGCAAGTGACTGA